>Ga0154468_158_pt1 | contig 12492 bp, 11 predicted proteins | sample RifGroC2_FD_115947 | JGI IMG/M metagenome (GOLD analysis project Ga0154468, IMG submission 115947) | Deltaproteobacteria bacterium GWC2_42_11 | reverse complement strand
GCGGTTCAGAATAACAAACACACTCCTTTCAAGACTGGAAAGGGCAAAGGGCGAACTTGTTTCAGTGATAGACAAGGCGCTGTACAAATAAAATATGGACCTTGGTTATCTGAATTCCAGGATAAGGGCATGGAGAGGAAGCCTTCTTGATAAGGAGGACTATGATAGTCTTATTGGCGCAAGGGACATACATGGGATGGTAAATTACCTGAAGGATGGCGCTTATGCAAGGGATATGGAGATATCCGCTGCAAGAAATACAAATGAAACGGATGTCATAGAAGGCGCGATTAAGGGTAATCTTACAAGGACATTTAAAAATTTGTGGGAATATGCACCCGATGAAGCCGGGGTTTTGCTGAAGGTAATATTCTCTGTCTGGGAAGTATATAATTTAAAGGCTGTATTAAGGGCGAAAAGCAAGGGGGTATCCCCTGCTGAAAGCATGACAGTTCTTATGCCGTCAGGGGATATGGACGAATCTGCATTAAAGGAATTGAATCAGCAGAAGGATATATTTGAGCTTGCGAATCTGCTTTCCACATGGGGAAGCCCCTATGCAAAGCCAGTAAAGGAAGGCATCCGGCAGTATACGCGTGAAAGGCATCTTGCAGGGATTGAACTTGGTCTGGACAGGTTTATACATGATTATTGCCTTTCTGTCGCAATGGCAGCAGGTGGAATAAACGGTGAGATAATTAAGCGGTTTGTGAGGGAAAGGATAGATAGCATAAACATATCCACGCTCATCAAACTGTCCGGCGATGGGATACTGCCTGCCAATATCAGCGATTATTTCCTTGAGGGAGGGGAGGTATTGGATAAGGACAGGTTTCTAATGCTTGCCATTAGCAAGGACACGAGGGTATTACTTGAGGGTCTTGCGAATGCGGTGAAGGACAGCCGATGGAAGGATGCAATCATTTCCCTGGAATCCGAAAATATCTTCTTTCTTGAAGAGCAGATTGAAGAATTGACCAGGCAGAATCTATGCAGACTTGCTATTATTGAACCTTTAAGTATTGCCCTTGCTATTTGTTTTATTTACACAAAGATAAGGGAGATTAAAAATTTGAGGGTTATTGTCAGGGCAAAGATTTTTAACATGCCAGTCATTGAGATGAAGAGATTTCTAATTTTAGGTTGAGGTTAAGGTTGAGAAAATCTTAACCTGCATTTCTACTATGTCCAAACTCCTTATTATTACATATCCTGATGCATCTCTGGGCTTCAGCCTTGCTGGTGTTGAGGTTAGGGAGGCGAAAGAAGGCGAGGATATCACACCATTGCTGCAGAATATTATATCTGGCGGTGAATATGGTCTTCTGGCTGTTGAGGAAAATCTCCTGTCAAAAGTCCCTGAAGGTATTTTAAAAAGAATCAGGAAGGCTGGCATTCCTGTGATAGTTCCCATAGATACGCCGAAGTCCTGGTATGGCGAGGCAGAGATGGAATCATCATATGTGGTGAGGCTTATAAGGAAGGCTATTGGGTATCAGGTGAAGATAAAGAGGTAATATGCAGACAATCAAAGGTGCAATATCAGGGGTTTCAGGGTCTACTGTTACTGTAAAAGGCATGGATGGGGCGAGGATGCATACAGTGGCATTTGTGGGCAAAGACGGACTTCTTGGCGAGATAGTGAGGATACATGGAGAGCAAGTGGTATTGCAGGTATATGAGGATACCACAGGGCTTTCCATAGGCAAAGAGGTTGTAAGTTGCGGCAAACCCCTCACCGTGAGACTTGGTCCGGGTCTCTTATCCGGTGTCTTTGACGGCATACAAAGGCCCCTTGAGGCATTGAGACTAAAATCAGGCGCATTTATAAAAAAGGGCGTAAGCCTGGATGTGCTGCTTGATAAAAAATGGGAATTTATTCCAAGAGTAAAAAAAGGTGATGCAGTTGAACCAGGGGATGTTGTTGGTATTGTCAGAGAAAATCAAATTATTGAACATAAAATAATTGTCCCGCCGCCTTCCGTTTCTTCCCCCCTTAATAAAGGGGGGATAAGGGGGGTTGTAAAAGAAGTCCGCAAAGGCGTGATTGCAGGCGATGAGCCTGTTGTAATTCTTGAAGACGGCAGCGCCATCTCGCTTTATCAGGAGTGGCCTGTAAGACAGCCACGACCGTTTAAAGAAAGACTTTCACCAAATGCCCCGTTTCTTACAGGTCAACGTATATTTGATGTCCTGTTTCCAGTCGCAGAGGGAGGTACAGCCATCGTGCCTGGAGGATTCGGGACCGGCAAGACCATTGTGGAGCAGACCCTTGCCAGATATGCAAAGTCAGATATTATCGTCTATGTGGGTTGCGGTGAGCGCGGAAATGAGATGACTGAGATATTGACCGATTTCCCGAAACTTATTGACCCCTCCACCGGGCTCCCCCTAATCTTAAGGACTGTCCTTATTGTAAACACATCCAATATGCCGGTGGCAGCAAGGGAGGCGTCTATATTTATAGGGGCAACTGTTGCCGAATATTTCAGGGACATGGGATACAGTGTTGCGCTCATGATAGACTCCATTTCAAGGTGGGCAGAGGCATTGAGAGAGATATCATCCCGAATGGAGGAGATGCCGGGCGAAGAGGGATACCCTCCCTATCTTGCAACACGGCTCGGAAATTTTTATGAAAGGGCTGGCAAGGTTAAGTGTCTTGGCAATAACAATAGAACAGGCTCTGTTACTATCATAAGCGCAGTATCTCCGCCCGGCGGAGATTTCTCAGAACCGGTAACTCAGGCATCTTTAAGGGTTGCAGGCGCGCTATGGGCACTTGATACAGACCTTGCATACAGAAGACACTTTCCGGCAGTTGATTGGAACAAAAGTTTCAGCCTCTATTATAATTCACTTAAAGATTGGTTTTTAAAAGAGGTGGCAGAGGATGCAGTTTTACTCCGAGACTGTATTATGAAAATGCTTGAGCGGGAAGGCGAGTTGAAAGAGATAGTTCAGGTCATAGGGCTTGAGGCATTGCAGGATGTAGACAGGCTTACCATGGAACTGGGAAGGATTGTCAAAGAGGTATTTTTAAGGCAGAGCGTATTCAATGAAGCAGATGCATTCTGCACTATGGAAAAGCAGTACTGGATGATGAAGTGTATAATCCAATTTTATAACAAGGCAAAAGATGCGATTGGCAAAGGAGTCTATCTGGAAAAGATACTTGCAAGCCCCGTAGCAACAAGGCTTATGAGGATGCAGGACATACCGAGCAATGTGTTCAAGCAAAGGGCAAGGGAGATAATGAGGGAGATGGAGTAAGAGTTTGGATAAATTGTATGAGAGAGTAATAAGTTGGCATAACTGCTGGTAGCCGCAGAGCCTGCCCCTGAATGTTTTTATCAGGGGCTTTATGCCTGCGAAAATAGCGTACCCATAAACCCCGTTAGAAGTCTCTCTCTGAAGGAGACAACTATCTTACTGAAGCAATAATATTACCAACAGGAACTTCTAACGGGGTAAAGGGTGCGGCTACATGCAGGAGGAAACTTTATTGACCTTACTCACTTACGAATACCAATCCATAACCGGCATATCAGGCCCGCTTATATTTGTTGAAGGGGCAGCAGCTGGCAGCCTCGGCGAGATGGTGGAGGTTTGCCTGTCCACAGGCGAGAAGAGAAAAGGACAGATACTCCAGATGATGGAGGGTCTTGCAGTTGTGCAGGTACTGGAAGGCACATCTGGCATTGATACTGTATCATCAAAGATTATACTTAAAGGCGAGACTGCGAAGATCGGCGTGTCTCTTGATATGCTTGGAAGATTTTTTAATGGTCACGGAGAGCCGGCGGACGGCATTTCCCCAATTATACCAGCAGCAAGACTGGAGATAAATGGTCTTCCTATAAATCCTGCTGCGCGGGATAAGCCTGCCCATTTTATTCAAACCGGCATATCAACCATAGACGGTCTGAATACTTTGGTGCGCGGGCAGAAGCTGCCCATATTCTCAGGCGCAGGGCTTCCTGCCAATGAGATAGCGGCACAGATAGTCCGGCAGGCAAAGGTTGCAGGCGGTGAAAAATTTTCTATTGTCTTTGGCGCTATGGGGATTACATCAAGGGAGGCATTTTTCTTTAAAAATGCCTTTGAAGAAAGCGGCGCTGTGGAAAGAACAGTCGCATTTATAAATATGGCAGAAGACCCTGCTATTGAAAGGCTTTTCACGCCAAGGTGCGCCCTGACTGCAGCGGAATATCTTGCATTTGAAAAAGGGCATCATGTTCTGGTAATACTTACAGATATGACAAGCTACTGCGAGGCGCTGCGTGAGATTGGAAGCGCCAGGGAGGAAATACCGGGCAGGAGAGGATATCCCGGTTATATGTATACCGACCTTGCTACAATCTATGAAAGGGCAGGCAGGATAAAAGGCAAAGAAGGCTCGGTTACACTTATCCCTATACTCACAATGCCTGATGATGATATAACACATCCTATAGCAGATTTGAGCGGTTATATAACAGAGGGGCAGATTGTCCTGAGCAGACCACTTTTTAGAAAAGGGATATATCCGCCTGTGGATGTGCTGCCGTCGCTTTCAAGGCTTATGAATCTTGGCATAGGAAGAGAAAAGACTCGGGATTATCACAGGGGCGCGGCTGATCAGTTGTATTCGGCTTATGCAAAAAGCAGGGATACGAGAAGGCTTTCTGCGATTATAGGTGAAGAAGGGCTCACTGATATGGATAAACGATATTTGAAATTTGCGGATGAATTTGAGAAGATATTTGTCGGCCAGGGCGATGCTGACAGATCAATAGACGAAACCCTGAAACTGGGCTGGAAGATTCTGTCAATACTGCCAAGTACAGAACTTATAAGGATAAGAGAGGAGTTTGTGGAAAAATATTATACTGGTTGACGCTGAAAAATGCCCACCTGCTATGTCAGTTAAAGCACGGTTGAAACCGTGCCTACAGAAAATGTAGGAACGAATTTATTCGTGCGCATTGCGGTGCAAGCCCTTGTCCTTCCTTGCATCTGGGCGATTTTTGAGCGTCAATAAGAGCATCACGGTTTCATAGAGGAAGATACTTTGGAAAAATTTTCACCTACAAGGATAAATCTGCTGCTTCTCAATACGCAGATTTCTGTGTTAAAAAGCGGGGCGAGGCTTTTAAGGAGCAAGAGAGATGCCCTGATGAAGGATTTTTTCCGGTATATTGAAGAGTGTCTGGATCTGAGGTCAAGGCTGAATTCGCAGATGAAGGACTCAACCCGCAAGCTGCAGTTTGCCAGAGCGTTTCTCGGCGACACAATCTTTTCAACAGCGCATGCGTCAAAAAGGGATATATCCCTTGATATTAAAATAAAAAATGTCTGGGGAATAAATATCCCGGAGATAGAAAAGAAGGCATTTGTCAGGAGTATGGATGCAAGAGATATATCGCCCATTGGAGAAGGGATGTTGGCAACCGACACTGCAAAGAATTTTGAAAAGGCAGTGGATGCTATTGTTTCCATTGCATTAAGTGAAATAAGGCTTAAGAGGATAGGTGAGGAGATAAAGGCTGACACGAGGAGGATAAATGCCCTTGAAGAACTGGTTATGCCTTATATAAGAGATAATATAAAAGCAATAGAAAGGGTTCTTGAAGAAAGGGAGAGGGAAGGTATATACAGGCTGAAGAGATATAAACACGTGAGAGGAACAGGCTACTTTTTTTGTAAAAAAGTTGCCTGTCCCTTTAGGAGCCGTGCGGGTAAACCATGAAGACTTTGACCTGCAAAATTCTTTATGATATAAGTTTCAGATAGAAGTAAAGCAGAAGGGGGTATTTACTTGATGACGATAGTTGATAAAGATATAAGTAAAAATCAAGAAGAAGAGGCAAGTTTTGCAAACCTCTACGAAAGCAGTCTTAAGCAAAGCATTAAGGAACTGGAAGCAGGAAAGGTTATTAAAGCCAGAGTTGTAAATGTCAGTTCTGATACAGTGCTTGTTGATATAGGATACAAATCAGAGGGTCGGGTTTCTTCCAGAGAGTTCATTGGTGAAAACGGAAATGTTGCAGTAAAAATCGGTGATGAGGTCGAACTGCTGCTGGAGAAAGAGGAGGATGATAACGGCTATCCTGTTTTGTCCAAGAAGAGACTAGATGAGATAAGGACATGGGAATCAATAGAAAATGCTTGTGTTAAAGGCGGCATAATAGAAGGTAAAATAACAAACAGGGTAAAGGGTGGTTTTCAGGTAAAACTTAAAGGGGTGACTGCTTTTCTGCCTGGTTCACAGGTAGATATTGCACCCGTAAAGGACTATGACAGATTTGTGGGCAAACTACTTGATTTAAAAGTATTAAAATTTGACATGGAAAAGTTAAATGTTATTGTATCTCACCGCGCTGTCTTAAAAGAACGGACAGAACAAGAAAGGGAAAGTACGCTCGAAAATCTTGAAGAAGGCAAGGTAGTTGAAGGCGTTGTGAAAGGGATTACAGACTATGGTGCGTTTATTGACCTCGGGGGTGTCGACGGATTACTGCATATCTCTGACATTTCATGGAGCCGCATAACAAACCCCTCTCAGAAACTCTCCATCGGAGATAAGATTTCTGTAAAGGTGTTAAAATTCAACCGCGAGGACGGCAAGGTGTCGCTTGGTCTGAAGCAGCTGCAGCCTGAGCCGTGGACTACTGCATCTGAAAAATATCCTGTTGGTTCTAAAGTAAAAGGTAAGGTTGTAAATATAGTTGACTACGGTGCATTTATAGAACTGGAAGAAGGCGTAGAAGGGCTGATACACATCTCTGACATGTCATGGGCAAAAGTAAAACACCCGTCCCAGAAACTCAAGTCAGGTGATGTTGTCGAAACACTCGTCCTCGATGTTGACCAGCAGAACAAAAGAATTTCATTAAGCCTCAAACAGATGGAGCCAAACCCATGGGACACGCTAGAACAAAAATATCCAAAGGGAAGCAGGGTTAAGGGCATCGTGAAAAATATAACAGACTTCGGAGTATTTATAGGCGTTGAACACGGCATAGACGGACTTGTGCATATATCGGATATCTCATGGAAAAAGGTAAAACACCCTTCCAATCTCTTTAAGAAAGGGGAGGAAGTAGAGGCAGTCGTGCTTAACATTGACAGAGAAAATGAAAGGTTTTCTCTTGGCATAAAACAACTGGAAAATGACTCGTGGAGTGAAATAGATAAAAGATATTCCCCGGGAATGCTTTTCAAAGGCACTGTCAAAAATATTACTAACTTTGGTGCATTCGTTGAACTCGAAAGAGGTATTGAAGGACTTGTACATATATCGGAAATAGACCGCAGCAGGAAAAAAGGCATTGATATAAAAGTCGGGGATGAGATTGAAATAGAGGTTTTGAATGTTGATCCTGAAGAGAAAAAGATGGTGTTGAGCATAAGGAGGGTAATTAACCCGACAGAAAAACAACCACCTGCAGAACCTGTCTGCCGTGCCAACGGCACAGGCACGGAGGAACAGACTTGAAGAAGAAACCTTTATTAATAGGGCTTGGAGTTGTCATCGGTTTTTTCATCCTGTTCATTATGTTCGCTGTAATAGTCACTTCTGTTACTGAAGATGGGCGGATGCTGAGCCGCAGTGATAAGATAGCAGTAATTGAAGTTACAGGGATAATAACAGACTCTTCGGATATAAACAGGGAGATTATCGGTTATGGAGAAAGGGACGATATTAAAGCCGTTGTGCTGCGGATAGATTCACCGGGCGGCGGCGTGGGCCCTTCACAGGAAATTTACAGGGAAGTAAAGAGGCTTAAAGAAAAAAAGAAAGTCGTGGTTTCCATGGGGTCTGTTGCTGCATCAGGCGGTTATTATATTGCTGCGGCAGGAGACAAAATATTTGCAAATCCGGGGACGCTTACCGGGAGTATTGGTGTAGTAATGGAATTTGCGAATGTTGAGGAATTGCTTTCAAAAATAGGTTTAAAGGGTTATGTTATAAAAAGCGGTGCATATAAGGACATAGGCTCGCCTATTAGAAAGATGAAGGATAGCGAAAAAAAATTACTCCAGTCAGTTATTGATGATGTCCATGAGCAGTTTGTTAAAGTCGTTTATGAGAACAGAGGTATAACTGCCGCTGCCGCCAAAAATATAGCCGACGGCAGGATATTTACAGGTGCACAGGCAAAGGAACTCGGGCTCGTTGATGAACTGGGAAACATGCATGATGCAATAGATGAGACTGCAAAGATGGCTGGGATAAAAGGTAAACCAACAGTAATATATCCCCGAAAGGGTTTATCTCTCTGGGACCTTTTGTTTAGTGATAATGCCGCATCCAAACTAATAAATACATTGAAGTCAAGATACGATATGAAGTATATTCTATCGTATATTGCAAAATAATACCAAAGGAGGAGGTTTTTATGACAAAGAGTGAATTAATAGAAAAGGTATCAGAAAAGGTAAAGAATTTTGCAACAAAGGATGTTGAGATTATAGTCAACAGTGTATTTGACAGTATGTCCGAAGGTCTGGCAAAGGGGGAAAGGATAGAGGTACGGGGCTTTGGTTCATTTAAGGTAAAAGAACGCGGTGCCAGGAAGGGTCGCAACCCAAAAACAGGTGAAGCAATTGATGTGTTGGCAAAAAAGGTGCCTTTCTTTAAGGTTGGCAAAGAACTTAAGGAGATGATGAATAAATAAATGGAAAGGTTGTGGGCGCCATGGAGGATGGAATTTATTAAGGGCGCAAGGGATACTGCGGGATGTATTTTCTGCGACAATCTTGGTCCGGAAAACAAACTCCTCCTCTATAAAGGTAATATATCAGCCGTGATGCTAAACAAGTTTCCGTACAATAACGCGCATCTCCTCATCTTTCCATTAAGGCATACAAGAGATATAGAAGACCTTGCTTCTGAAGAATATCAAAACCTTTTTGCACTAATCCAGCAGTCTGTATCCATATTGAGGTCAGAACTGAATCCTGATGGGTTTAATATAGGCTTGAATCTGGGCAGGGCAGCAGGCGCTGGGGTAGATGGGCATATCCATTTTCACATAGTCCCGAGATGGAACGGTGATAACAACTTTATGCCTGTCATATCCGAAACAAAGGTGATGCCGGAGCATCTGGATTCTGCTTATAATAAACTCAAACCGTATTTTGATAAGTTGTAAACCTTTTTACCCGACCTCTGCAAGTTCAAACCTCCCCTTCCATCTTGCATTTATTAACTCTTTCAAAATCTTATACTCATCACCTTTTATATATGTCTCATTCTCTATGAGTTTAAATGCCTCGTCCCTTGCTTTTTTAAGGATGGATGCGTCATGGAGAATATCAGAAACCCTTAAATCAGGCAGACCTGACTGTCTTGTCCCGATAAAATCACCGGGACCCCTGATGTTTAAATCCTCTTCTGCTATTTTAAAACCATCGTTTGTCTCCTCCATTATCTTGAGCCGCCTGTATGTATCAACAGAGCCTACCTTATAAGCAAAGAGGAAACAGAATGATTTATATTCTCCCCTCCCCACTCTGCCGCGAAGTTGATGGAGCTGCGACAGCCCGAACCTCTCTGCATGCTCAACCACCATTACAGTCGCATTTGGCACATCAATACCAACCTCAATAACAGTAGTGGAAACTAATAAATCAATATCCTTATTCTTAAAGGTATTCATAATACCTTCCTTCTCCTTAATACTCAATCTTCCGTGCATAAGACCAATTTTATAATCAGGAAATATATCGTTCTGCAGATGCTGTGCCATGTTTGTTGCATCCCTTAAATCAAGGTCTTCATTTTCTTCTATCAGCGGATAGACTATATAACCCTGCCTCCCCTTTTCAAGTTCGCCTCTCAAAATCCTGTAAACCTTATCCCTATCTCTTTCCCTGAATACAGATGTCTCAACAGGTATCCTGCCCGGAGGGAGTTCGTCAATGATTGATATATCGAGGTCACCGAAGACTGTCATTGACAGGGTTCTGGGAATCGGTGTTGCTGTCATGACAAGGATATCAGGGTTCGCACCCCTCCCCTTTTTCTTTAATGCAGCCCGCTGGACAACCCCGAACCTGTGCTGCTCATCTATGATGGCTATACCGAGTCTGTTAAATTCAATATCCTCCTGTATAAGTGCGTGCGTACCTATAATAAGGTTCACATCCCCATTTCTGATACCCTCAATTATTTCTCTCTTCTCATGTTTAGGGGTGCTGCTGGTCAACAGCGAGACCCTTATCCCGAGTTTATCTGCAAATCCATGGATGTTCAGATAGTGTTGTTCTGCAAGAATCTCTGTCGGCGCCATTATTGCCGCCTGATAATTATTATCTATTGCTATAAGTGCAGAAATAGTTGCTGCCGCTGTCTTGCCTGAACCAACATCACCTTGAAGCAGACGGTTCATGGGATGCGGGGCTGTCATATCATTTTTAATCTCAGACAGAACCCTTTCCTGTGCCTGTGTCAATCTGAAAGGCAATAAAACCTTAAATTTATCAACCAGGGGAGAATCTGTTTTAAAAGAGATGCCCCCTTCCTTGGCAGTTTCCTTCCTTTTGATGGCAAGTCCGAGTTCAAGGCAGAACAATTCATCAAACACAAGGCTTTCCCGTGCAATAGACCTGTTCACATCAATGCAATCTGTGCTGCCCGGCAAATGACATTCTTTAATTGCAAGAGGAATATTCATTATGCCGTATTTCTTCATAATATTGAACGGGATGCCGCTGACAGCAAAATGAGCATATCCTGTAACAGCCTCCTTTAAAATCTTCCTTATTGTCTTCTGATGGAGGTTGCCGACACTGGAATATACTGAAACAATTGCATTAAAATTTTCCTCTGAAAATCCCCCATTAGCCCCCCCTTTGTCAAAGGGGGCGGGGTACCCATCCGAAGGATGGGTCGGGGGATTATTTTCATCCAATATCTCAATATCAGGATGGATAATCTCTTTCTGCCCGCCAAACACACCTATACTCCCAAAAACTATAACCTCCTGTCCTGTCCTGTATCTCTTTTTCATTGAAACAGCCCTGTAATTAAACCACTTCAGTTTTAAAACCCCTGTCTTGTCTGATAGAGCAATCTCAAAAACCTTTTTCCTGCCGTAGAAAACCTCACCAAGCGCTAATATTATGCCTTTTGCAACTTCCTTACTTCCCGGCGCAAGCCCTGCAATCTTTTTTATGTGCCGCCTGTCTTCATAACGGAAAGGCAAAAAATAGAGCAGGTCAAATACAGTCTCAACCCCTTTTTTCCTGAACCACTCACCTACCTTTGGACCAACGCCCTTTACATATTCAACTGGGGTTGAAAGTTTCTTTATCTTAAGTCTTGTATTGTTAAGGGATACCTGCAAAGTCCTGTTTGAATCTGCCTGTGCGGAACACGCAGACAGGTCCTTGTTTTGCATGCCATCTGCAATCTCTATCCCTCTTATCACCCTCTCCTTTTTTTTGTCTATGGAGAGATCATCAAACCCCTCAAATACTTCCTGAAGTTCGTTTATATAATTTAATTCGTCAGCGGATATGTGGGATAGCAATGCCTTATTGCAGAGATTTTTAACAAGTGATTCCATGTTTTTTAAACTATGCAGATGGGCAAAGTTATCTTTTGCAGCAAAGGTAAGAGGTTTTTGAAGTGCAGTTATAATACTTGTGATAGATTTATCAACTGGCTCAATAATATTCACAGGTAATTGAAATATTGTTATTCCATGATTATATTTGTTAAGGTCTTTTTGACGCCTGTTACACCCTGAATCTTCTTCATTACAACCTCTCCAAGAACCTTGAAGTTTGACGCAGTAACAAAGGCTATAACATCGTATGGACCTGTAACAGAATGGGCGCCCATGACACCGCCTATTTTTGATATTGCCTTTGCAGCATCCATAGACTTGCCTTGTTCACACTCTACAAGAACATATGCACTGACAGCCATAACCACCTCCTGTATTTTCCCAAATTCTATATCAGACATTGTCTTATTGTCAAGGGAATGTGGAAAATCTTCTTGAAAAAAAACTTCTTTCGGGACAGGATAGTGAAGTTGTTTCGGATGGACTATAATTATTACAACAACTAGAACTTGTGTTGACAGCAGGATTATAGTCTGATAACCTAAAAGTCAGTGTAGAACGAAAAATGAAAAATAGCAGAAGGTCACATGACAAAAATCGTTACACCACACAACAATTTTTGTCAGTTTTAGGGATTGCGCCAACCCTGTTTTATGCTAACTAATTGTTTTAATTGCAATAATTTTATTGGCATGGGATTTGCTAATTTATATGAATAAATAAATAGGTTGGGCAATATACTTGCTTAAACCAAAAAAACAAAGGAGGAATAAAAAAAATGGCTACACGAATATTTAAAAAAGTAGAAAAGGGCTTTACCCTCATAGAATTGCTCATAGTTCTGGCAATTCTGGCAATCCTCGCCGCAGTTGCAATCCCTGCATACACAAATTATCAGGCGCAGGCAAAGATTAAGGCAGCAAAAGAGAAT
>Ga0154468_106_pt3 | contig 12613 bp, 14 predicted proteins | sample RifGroC2_FD_115947 | JGI IMG/M metagenome (GOLD analysis project Ga0154468, IMG submission 115947) | Deltaproteobacteria bacterium GWC2_42_11 | reverse complement strand
CCTTCATGTTTTAAGAAGGGATTGCCTCTAGCCTTGTCCGACCCACGCCGCTTGGCGTGGGTGCCCCGGCGACTTTGCGATTTTACCCAAAATCCTAAATCGGATTTTGGGGCATTATTCCAAAAGGCTTGACGAATTGTTAAAAAGGTAGAATAATTATACACAGCGACATAAATAGTTGCGCATACAGAGCGTCAGAACAAAGCAGACCAAGACGCGGGGGCACCCACGCCAAGTGGCGTGGGTCGGGTGAGGAGTGAGGCGTATGTTTTGGCATACGCCGCAACAACGAACCGAGGAGCAACGCAGGTATGCGAAATTATGACGCTCTGTATAGAACATAATTTATGCCGGGGAGAAAATGGCAGATAACATCTCGATAAAAAAGGTAACACCGTATCTGTGGGAAATTCCGAAAAGCGGCGATATGCTTGTCCCTGCACGGATATACGGCGATGAGGAAACTATACAGCACCTGTTGAAAGATGCTGAAGCCAAAAAGAGCGGCGGCTTTACCCCTGCGATCCAGCAGGTTGTAAATGTTGCCTGTCTCCCCGGCATACAGAAGGCATCTCTCGCAATGGCTGACATACACCCGGGTTACGGCTTTGCAATAGGAGGGGTCGGTGCATTTGATATTGAAGATGGCGTTATAAGTGTGGCAGGTGTCGGTTTTGACATAAACTGCGGCGTAAGGGTTTTAAAGACACCTCTTGTAAAAAAGGATATAGAGGCAAAAAGGAGTGAACTGGCAAACCAACTCTTCAGGGATGTCCCTGCCGGTGTGGGCTCAACAGGTGATATAAGGCTAACACCTTCAGAAATAGATGAGGTTCTGATAAAAGGTGCATCATTTGCAGTTGAAAGAGGCTATGGATTTCCTGAGGATATTAAATACATTGAAGAGAACGGCATGGTTCAAAATGCAAGACCGGAAAATGTAAGTTTTAAGGCAAAGGAAAGGCAGTTTAAACAGGTTGGAACGCTTGGTTCGGGGAATCATTATCTTGAAGTCCAGTGGATTGAGGAAATCTATGACAATGAAGCAGCAGATGCTTATGGCATATATAAAGACCAGATTTTGATTGCAATACACTGCGGCAGCCGCGCACTGGGGCATCAGATAGGGACTGATTATCTAAAAACACTTGAATCAGCAAGCAAAAAATATCACATACCAATAAGGGAAAGGGAACTTGTTTGCGCGCCGTTTAGAAGTGAAGAAGGACAAAGATATTGGACTGCTGTGAACTGCGGCATAAACTGCGCATTTGCAAACAGGCAGGCAATAAGCCATCTGACAAGAAAGGCTGTAAGCCATATCTTCGGGACAGACATGAAGAAAATAAAACTTTTATACGATGTCGGACACAATACAGTAAAGATAGAAACACACAATCTCGGAGGGATTGAAAAAAAACTTCTCATCCACAGAAAGGGGGCAACAAGGGCTTTTGGTCCGGGAAGGAAAGAGGTGCCAGAGGCATACAGGGATGTCGGACAGCCTCTTCTCGTGGGCGGGACAATGGGCACATCGTCTTACATATTAAGAGGAACAGAAAAGGGGATGGAGGACTGTTTTGGGAGCGCTGTTCATGGCGCTGGAAGGGCTTTGTCAAGGGAGCAGGCAAAAAGGAGATGGCGCGGGGATGCGCTTATAAAGGAACTTGCAGAAAAGGGCATAATAATAAAGACAAGGAGCAAGCCCGGCGCAGCAGAAGAGGCTCCCGGCGCATATAAGGATGTTGACAGGGTTGTAGAGATAATGCACATGGCGGGCGTAAACCAGAAGGTCGCAAAGGTAAGACCCATTATATGCATAAAGGGATAGGGGGGCATTTCCTGCTTCTTGACATAAAAGCATGATTTGATATTATCAGTCCGGAATGAAGATTATTGCCATAATCCCTGCAAGGTATGCATCAACAAGGCTTGAAGGAAAGGCACTCCTTGATATTTCAGGCAAACCTATGATCCAGCATGTATATGAGAGGACAAAGAGGGCAAGCCTTGTAAACGATGTTCTGGTAGCAACAGATGACAAACGGATTTTTGACGCTGTCAAAGGGTTTAAAGGCAAGGCTGTGATGACATCTGCTGAACATAGAACAGGGACAGACAGACTTGCAGAGGCTGCAAGGGATATTAACGTTGACATAATTGTTAATGTTCAGAGCGACGAACCTCTGATAGAGCCTGAAATGATAAACGAGGCAATAAAACCAATGCTTGATGATGATTCAATCCCTGTATCTACACTAAAGACAAAGATTACAGATGAAAAAGATTTTTCTGACACAAATGTTGTAAAAGTGGTAACAGATAAAAATAACTTTGCCCTTTATTTTTCAAGGTATCCTATACCGTATGTGAGAGAACAGGGGCAAGGGGCAAGGGGCAAGGGGCAAGAATATTTCAAGCATATTGGACTCTATGTTTACAGAAAAGATTTTTTACTTGAATTTGCCCAGATGAAACCAACACCTTTGGAAGAGGCGGAAAAACTTGAGCAGTTAAGGGCATTGGAAAACGGCTATAAAATCAAGGTCATAGAAACAAGGTATAATTCAATAGGTGTTGATACAAAAGAGGACTTGGAGAGGGTGAGGGAGATTTTTAGAAGGAAAACCTGAGCATAAAAGGTTGATAAAATATATGGCACTTTTATTAAATTTACCGAAAATTGAAAGACCAAAAACGATATCACTGGATAGAACTGTCAATCCTAATAAACTGCCTTTCCTGCAAGTTCAGATTTTGCAAAGAATATACCTTGATTTATTTGAACAAAGGCAAACCGCTCTTGAAGATTTGGCAGAATTAACAGACTATCCAAAAGACAGTAAAATATTAAAGGATGCAATAGATGCCCTTGTTAGAAAAGATTTTTTAGAAGGTGATTTGTTGAAGTTTTAGAGAATAAAATCAAGTTGAAATTAGGCTTATTTATAGAATAATAACCTAATCATGGCAGAAACCAAAAAACACATAAAAACCAAATTCATCTTTGTAACAGGCGGGGTTGTTTCATCGCTAGGCAAGGGTATTGCTTCTGCGTCAATAGGTGCACTCCTTGAAAGCAGGGGGCTCACCATAAATCTCCAGAAACTTGACCCCTATATAAATGTTGACCCCGGCACAATGAGCCCGTTCCAGCACGGCGAGGTATTTGTTACTGATGACGGCACAGAAACTGATCTTGATTTGGGACATTATGAGAGATTCACAAGCGCCTGCATGACCAGACTCAATAACTTCACAACAGGACAGGTTTATGATTCTGTTATAACAAAGGAACGGCGGGGCGACTATCTCGGCGGTACAGTTCAGGTAATACCTCACATAACCGATGCGATAAAGGGTAACATCCTGAAACTTGCTGATAATGTGGATATTGTTATAGTTGAAATAGGCGGCACAGTAGGAGATATAGAGAGTCTGCCGTTTTTAGAGGCAATACGGCAGATGAGATATGACATGGGCAGGGAAAATGTGCTATACATACACCTTACCCTTGTCCCGTATATTGCAACAGCAGGCGAGGTTAAAACAAAGCCGACCCAGCACAGTGTAAAAGAACTTAGAGAAATCGGCATCCAGCCTGACATTATACTGTGCAGGACAAACAAGGCGCTCTCACCTGACATCAAGGCTAAGATAGCCCTGTTCTGCAACGTGGACAGAGATGCTGTTATAACTGCAAGTGATGTAGGCTGCGTGTACGAAATCCCCCTTGTTTTACATGAAGAAGGTCTTGATGACAAAATTGTAAAACTACTTAATATCTGGACCAGGTCGCCTAAACTTGAACAGTGGGAAAAGATATCAAAGAATGTAAAAAACCCAAGGCATGGGGTTACTGTAGCCATAGTAGGAAAGTATATAAACCTTCAGGATTCATATAAGAGCCTTCACGAGGCACTTGTGCACGGGGGTATAGCAAACAACTGCCGCGTGAACTTTATCTACATAGATTCAGAGGAGGTTGAAAAAACAGGCGCCAGGTCGCTGCTCAAAGATGCTGATGCCATCCTTGTCCCGGGCGGTTTCGGGAGCAGGGGCATAGAAGGGAAGATTGCCGCTATCCAGTATGCAAGGGAGAAAAAAATCCCGTTTTTTGGCATATGCCTTGGGATGCAGGCTGCTGTAATTGAGATTGCAAGGAACCTCTGCAACCTGAAGGATGCGAACTCAAGCGAATTTAACCCCGGCACTCCGCACCCTGTCATAGACATGATGCCTGAACAGAAGGGGATTACATCAAAAGGCGGAACAATGAGACTGGGTGCATACCATTGCATCATAAAAAAAGACTCCCATGCCTTCAGGGTATATGGGAAAACAGAAATAAGCGAAAGGCACAGACACAGGTATGAGGTAAATAACAACTACAGAGAGATTCTGGAGAAAGGGGGTGTTGTATTCAGCGGGCTCTCACCTGATAAAAACCTTGTTGAGATTATGGAACTGAATAACCACCCTTATTTTATCGGCTGTCAATTTCACCCCGAATTTAAAAGCAAACCTATGTCAGTCCATCCGTTGTTTAAGGAGTTTATAAGGGCAGCGATTAAAAATAAGGGGTAAGGGGCAAAAAGGCAGAAAGATATGAAGGTATTGAAGGTTGGGAATATCAAAATAGGCGGCACTGCCCCATTTGTTTTAATAGCAGGGCCTTGTGTTATTGAAAATCTGTCAATAACACTTGTTATCGCAGAAAAACTAAAGGAGATAACAGAGAGACTCAATATCCCTCTTATATTCAAGGCATCATATGATAAGGCAAACAGGAGTTCTATTAAATCTTACCGCGGTCCAGGCATTAAAAAGGGTCTTAAAATACTTAAGGAGGTTAAGGAAAAAGTAAACCTGCCTGTGCTTACAGATGTCCACTGCAGGGAAGAGGTACAACCAACAGCAGAGGTTGCTGATGTGATTCAGATACCTGCATTCCTCTCAAGACAGACTGATTTGCTCATAGAGACTGCGAAAACAAAAAGAGTTGTAAATATTAAAAAGGGGCAGTTTCTGTCACCATGGGAACTTAAAAATTCAATTGATAAGGTAAAGTCTCAAGGCAATGAGAAGATATTAATAACTGAAAGAGGCACAACCTTTGGATATAATAACCTCGTGGTTGATTTCAGGGCATTCCCTATAATGCGCTCCTTTGGTTATCCAGTTATATTTGATATAACACACAGCCTCCAACTCCCGGGAGGACAGGGGACCTGTTCAGGCGGGCAGAGTCAGTTTGCAGAGCCGCTTGCAAGGGCAGCAGTTGCAGCAGGGATTGACGGATTATTTATAGAAGTCCATCCTGAACCTGAAAAGGCTTTGTGTGATGGTCCAAATTCACTGAAACTGGACGATATCCCTGAATTTCTGAAACCGCTCATAGCATTGGACGCTGTTGTGAAGAAAAGTTAATCTATGGATATATTAGATATTGCAAAAAGGGTTTTCAAAATTGAGGCAGAGGCAATAAAACATCTGTCTGATAAGTTGAATGCAGATTTTGAGAAGGCAGTAAATATTATTTTAAAAACCAGCGGTAAGATTGTACTTACAGGTATAGGTAAGAGCGGTCTTATATGCAAAAAGATAGCCTCTACATTCGCCTCTACAGGCACACCTGCATTTTTCCTCCACCCTTCTGAAGGTGTTCACGGAGACCTCGGCATGCTTGCCAAAAACGATACACTTATTGCTATGTCAAACAGCGGTGAAACCGACGAACTGGTAAAGATACTTCCCCTTATAAAAAGGCTCGGCATAAGACTTATTGCAATGACAGGGAATAAAGATTCAACCCTTGCTAAATCAGCGGATGTCTTCCTTGATATATCTGTCAAAGAAGAGGCATGCCCTCTGGGGCTTGCGCCCACAGCATCAACAACTGCCGCGCTGGCAATGGGTGATGCGCTTGCAGTTGCACTCCTTGAGAAACGGGGATTTAAGGAAGAAGACTTTGCAATGCTGCACCCAGGCGGCTCACTGGGGAGAAAACTCTTAACAAGGGTTGGAGACCTTATGCACACAGGAGAAAGCATCCCTCTGGTTAATACTGAAACATCCATGAAAGAGGCGATTATTGAGATGACTGCAAAAAGATTGGGTGTTACAGGTGCAGTGGATGCTAACGGCAGACTTCAAGGTATTATAACAGACGGCGACCTGAGGAGGGCTCTGGAAAAAGTGAATAACATACTTGATAAAAAAGTTTGTGATGTTATGACAAAAACACCCAGAAATATAGAGAAGGGTGAGTTTGCAGAGGCGGCCGTAAGGAAGATGGAGGAAAATGCCATTACAACACTGTTTGTATTTGAAAGGGGCAATGAAGATATACCCGTTGGGATAATACATCTGCACGACCTCCTGAAGGCAGGGATTGTATGAAAAAAAGTTCAAAGGTAAAAAAAATTAAAATACTCATCCTTGATGTTGACGGCATTATGACTGATGGAAGTATTATATATGATGATGATGGCAGGGAAACAAAGGTCTTTGATGTCAAAGACGGGCACGGCATAAAGATGTTGAGAATGGCAGGTATTGATACTGCCATTATAACAGCAAGGAAATCAGGTGTTGTAAAACACAGGGCAAAAAATCTTGGCATAGACATGGTTTACCAGAAGGCAATGGACAAGGTTTCCGCATTCAAAGACATACTGAGAAAAACATCCCTCAAGCCTGAAAATACAGCATATATGGGGGATGAATTAGTTGACATCCCTGTATTAAAACAGGCAGGATTTAAAATAACAGTACCTGACGCTGTTAATGAGGTGAAAAAGGTCTGCGACTATATTACAAAGATGCATGGAGGTAAAGGGGCAGTACGGGAGGTGTGTGAACTTATTCTTAAGGTGCAGGGGAAATGGGATGACACACTCATGAGATACTTGTAATAGTATAAAACTCTTTACACTTAATTCTTAGGCTGGTATAATTTTTGCTAGCATGAAGGCAAAAAGGACAAAGATACTTCTAGCCGCTTTACTTTTAGCATCTATTTCTGCAATAGGTGTTTCATTATTTATAAATTTTCAGTCCCGGAATGGTATTAAGGACACTTATCAGAAGGTCTCCTCCAATGCCTCTGCAACAATTAACAACATCCATTACATAGAGGACAAAAACGGCAGGAAGGAGTGGGAACTTGATGCATTAAAGGCAGAGTATTTTAAAGAAGATGACACGACAATATTTGAAGATGTAAAAGTCATCTTTTATGCAAAAGACGGCAAGACATTTGTGGTAAAAGGGAAAAGGGGGAAGCTTGTTAATCAGACAAAGGATGTCGAAATAAACGGTGATGTGTCAGTAATATCTGAAGACGGCTACAAACTGACTACAGAGTCGCTAAGGTTTGAGGCAGGTATAAAACAGATAAAAACAGACGACAGGGTATTTCTCACAGGTTCAACCATTGATGTCGAAGGTGTCGGTCTCCTCATAGACATAAACAAAGAGACGGTTTCTGTACTAAAAAATGTAAGGACGGTACTAAAAAATGCAAAGATATGATGAAAGAAAAAATCAAACGACCCACTATCGTGGGTGCCCCGAATTCAAAATTCAAAAGTTTTTATTCTGGCTTCTGGCTTCTGGCTTCTGGCTTCTGAGTTTTGCAAATGCAGAGGAAAAGACAAAGGCAGATGAGTCTCCACAACCAATTAACATAACATCAAATAGAATGGATGCAAACAAAAAGGAGCAACTTGTTATATTTACCGGCAATGTTGCTGCAGAGCAAAAGGATATGACAATCTATTCAGATGAACTCAAAATCTATTATACAGAAGGTGATGACGTAAGAGAAATTATTGCAATAGGAAATGTTAAGATAACGCAGCCAAACAGGATTGCAACAGGGGAAAAGGCTGTATACACTAAAGCAGACGGCAAGGTTGTGCTCACAGGCAATCCTCAGGCGAAGCAGGGAAATGATACTGTAAAAGGGGACAGGATAACGGTATTTCTGAATGACAATAAAAGTATTGTTGAAAGCGACGGGACAAGCAGGGTAAAGGCAGTTATATTCCCCAAGAAAGGCTTGACGCAGAAGGACAGCAGGTGACAAGTTTAAGTGCATTTAACCTCGTCAAATCTTTTAAAAAGAGGAAGGTTGTTGATGATGTAAGTTTGACTGTTCTTCCCGGTCAGATAGTAGGTCTGCTGGGTCCAAACGGTGCAGGGAAGACAACTATATTTTACATGATAGTCGGACTGATGCCGCCTGACTCGGGCGCGGTATCTATAGGGAAGGACGATGTAACAGATCTCCCCATGTATATGCGGGCAAGGAGGGGTATAAGTTATCTCCCTCAGGAGGCATCTGTATTCAGGAAGTTGACAGTTGAACAGAATGTCAGGTCAGTGCTTGAATTTTTAAACCTCTCTAAAGACGAAGAAGATTACAGACTTAACAAGTTATTGAAAGATTTTGGCATCAACCATCTTGCGGATACAAAGGCATATGCGCTGTCAGGCGGTGAAAGGAGGAGGGTTGAGATAGCGAGGGCGCTCGTGAATTCACCTGTTTTCATGCTCCTTGATGAACCTTTCGCAGGGATAGACCCAATTGCGGTCAAAGATATACAGGATATGATAACAGAACTTAAATCAAACGGCATAGGCATTCTACTTACAGACCACAATGTAAGGGAAACACTGGGCATCTGCGATAAGGTGTATATTATAAACGGCGGGAAGATACTCGAATCAGGCTGTCCGTCAGATATTATGGAAAGCAGACAGGTAAGGGAAATTTATCTCGGAGAGGGCTTCAGGCTTTAAGGCATATGTCAGCAGAAATAAGACAGGATTTGAGACTAACACAGCAGTTAGTAATGACGCCGCAGCTTCAGATGGCAATAAAACTCCTGCAGTTGTCGCGGCTTGACCTTATACAGCAACTGCATCAGGAATTGGAGCAAAACCCTGTCCTTGAACAAACACTGGATACAGAAAAAGGCAATCTGCAGGAAACACCGGCAGGTCTTGCAGCAGATGACACAGAGAACAGGAAAGACAATACAGGTGATATAGACTGGCAGACTTATATCGAAGAACATGCTGAAGCATCAAGGATAAGGCATGGTTTTGAAAGCGGAGAGGAGGAAGAAACAGAGTCTGACCTGTCACTGACAAAAAAGACCACATTAACAGACCATCTTACATGGCAGTTGCACCTCTCTGATTTTACACCCAAAGAAACGGATATCGGTACACTTATAATAGGTAATATAGATGAGAATGGTTATCTGATGATAACTGTTGAAGAGATTGCAAGTGAAATGAACATAAATAAGGATGAGGTTGAAGCAGTCCTGAAGAAGATTCAGCAGTTCGACCCTGTGGGCATTGCTGCCAGGGACATTAAGGAATGTATCTTAATTCAGGCAACGTTCCTCCCTGATAAAAACAGGGTTATAATAGAGGAGATTGTAAATAAACATCTGAACGACCTGGAGAAGAAAAACTACAAAAAGATAGCAAAGGCGCTTAATGTGCACATCTCCAGGGTAATCGATGCTGTAAAGGTTATAAGCCATCTTGAGCCCAGACCAGGGAGGGCGTTCGGTGAAGATGAGAGTCAGGTCATCATACCGGATGTCTATATCCAGAAGGTAGGGAATGATTATGTAATCCTGCTTAACGAAGACGGTCTGCCAAAATTGAGGATAAGCCCATACTACCGCGACATGCTGGCAAAGAACGGCAGTGCATCAGATAATGTAAAGTCTTATATACAGGAAAGGCTCCGCTCTGCTGTATGGCTGATAAAGAGCATCCATCAGCGGCAGCGTACAATTTACAGGGTGGCAGAGAGCATCGTAAAGTTCCATAGGGAATTCATGGACAATGGTATTGGTTTTCTCAAGCCGCTCATACTCAGGGATGTCGCCCGTGATATAGGCATGCACGAATCAACTGTAAGCAGGGTAACAACAAATAAATATGCACATACACCGCAGGGGATATTTGAATTGAAATACTTTTTTAATTCTGGCATAAGTAAAGATGACGGCTCTAATATAGCAGCAGAAAGCGTTAAAGAAAGGATACGGAAACTTATCTCTTCAGAGAACCCGAAAAAACCGCTCAGCGACCAGAAGATATCCAAACTCTTAAAAGGGTCAGGTATTGATATTGCCAGGAGGACTGTTGCAAAATACCGCGAGGCAATACGCATCTTTTCCTCAACTGAGAGGAGGGTAAGGTTTTAGACACAAATGGGTAGATGGGTTTCACTCATTCACCCATTAACTAAATATAAGAAGGAGGAGCAAATGCAGGTAACAGTAACATTCAGACACATGGAGTCATCAGATGCTGTAAGGGACTATGCGGCGGAAAAAACCAGAAGGGTGGAAAAATATCTTACAGAACCGATAGATGTCCACTGGACACTGTCTGTAGAAAAGATCAGACATGCTGCAGATGTGACTATAACAGCAAACAGCATAACTATAAGGGGTGAAGAACAGACCGAAGATATGTATTCCGCAATAGACCTTGTTATGAACAAGTTAGAAAAACAGATGCGTAAGTATAAGGAAAAAATTAAGAGCCATAAACCGAGGTCAACTTCTCCGGTAAGTGCAAGACTTAATGTGATAGAGGGTGAAGGTGAAGGTGAAAACTTTCAGCCAAGGATAATAAGGACTGAAAATTATTCTATAAAGCCTATGTCGCTTGAAGAGGCTGTAATGCAGATAGACCTGCTGAACAATAATTTTCTGGTCTTTACAGACATTAAGTCAGATAATATCAATGTACTTTACAGGCGGAAAGATGGGAACTACGGACTGATAGAACCACCTTCAGCAAAATAAAACTACAGGAATGGGTCACCCCCGCTCAGCGGGGGTCAAGAGACAGTCCTGCAAATTGGCAGTTGGCACAACTTAAAAGTGAAAAGTGAAAAACACTAAACCTTTTCTTCCTTTCTCACATATATCTCCTTAGCAATATCTTCATCTATTGCAAGCATTGTTTCACCCATCTCTATTACAAATGACGGTTTTTTCTGATGCAGTCTCACAATACTGCCGGGGACGATACCGAGTGAACCAAGTTTATCCAGCCGTGAATGGGAAATGGACATCATAAAGACTATCCGTCCTCTCTCGCCAACACTCATGTCCTTTAACTGCTGAACAAAGGGTTTGACATCTATCCTGAACTTCCTGCAGCATTCACCCCGCGGTATAGGAAGCCCGTGCGGGCATGTCGGAGGATGACCCAGTAGTGTGCATATACTGTCAGTCACGAGGGGTGAAAGAGAGTGTTCAAAACTGCATGCGTTCTTCTCCAAAAGACCCTGCTCTATTTCCAGTACCTCTGACAGGAGCCTTTCTGCAAGCCTGTGCCTCCTTATGCTTGCCTCTGCAAGTTTCTCTCCCTTATCAGTTAGTGTAATATTATCCCCTTCTATCCTGACAATACCATCGTTTTCCATCCTGCGTAAAGTGTCTATGTTTCCATGTGCCTCTGCCACTTCTTCAATGTTAAGGAGGCATGAAATGCTGTTCTTCCCCTCCTCCCTCTGCGTCCATATAAATTCAAGCATCTCTTCTACAACATTTTCATATTCCATGGATATTCCCCTGCTGCATTTCCTCTATATATTTCTCTGCCATGAATGCCGCTGTCGCACCATCTCCAACTGCAGTTGATACCTGCCTTAACGGGGTATTCCTGCAGTCCCCTGCTGCAAATATACCTTTTACAGATGTCTCCATACTCTGGTTTGTCATAATGTAGCCGTTTTTATCCTTGTCAATATTTACAAAATCGGTATTGGGGTTTACGCCTATGAATATAAAAACACCGGTTACATCTAATTCCCTTATACTGTCACCTTTCAGATTTTCAAGGACGACCTTTTCAACACCGTTAATGCCTTTTATCTCTGTTATCACAGTGCTCCACAGTATCTCTATATTCGGTATGGAAAACACCTTTTCCTGTATAATCTTTTCTGCCCTCAACTGGTCCCGTCTGTGTGTAATATACACCCTTGACGCAATCTTTGAAAGATATACAGCCTCTTTAATAGCAGTATCCCCACCGCCCACAATCAGGACATCCTGCCCTTTAAAAAACGGACCGTCGCAGGTTGCACAATATGACACACCTTTCCCGATAAACTCTTTTTCACCCGGCACACCGATATATTTCGGCTTTGCACCTGTTGCTACAATAACAGCCCTTGCTGACAGGTCGCCGTCTGATATTTTCAGGAGTTTATATTCCACCATCTCCTCAATAGCAAAAACCTCTGCCTGCCTTATCTCAAGCCCGAAATGAGCGGCATGTTTTTCAAACCGCTCCATGAGTTCCCAACCGCTAATTGATGGAAAACCAGGATAATTCTCAATCACATCTGTTACTGCTATCTGTCCTCCGAGAGCACCTTTCTCAACAAGCAGGGTATTAAGCCTAGCCCTCTTTGCATAGATGCCTGCTGTAAGACCTGCAGGTCCCCCGCCTATTATTATAAGGTCGTATATGGTCATAATTTTGTCCCGAAAATACTTTTTTATGGCTGCCTGCCCTGCCTGAAAACCTGGTGGGACAGACATCTTGCCTGTCA
>Ga0154468_157_pt1 | contig 13516 bp, 9 predicted proteins | sample RifGroC2_FD_115947 | JGI IMG/M metagenome (GOLD analysis project Ga0154468, IMG submission 115947) | Deltaproteobacteria bacterium GWC2_42_11 | reverse complement strand
ATGCAGGTGCGGATTATGTGGGTTCAGAAGACCTGATTGAAAAGATATCCAAGGGGTGGCTGGATTTTGACAGTGCAGTAGCAACGCCTGACATGATGGGTGCTGTCGGGAAGATAGGTAAGGTACTCGGTCCGAGAGGGTTAATGCCTAACCCCAAGACAGGTACAGTTACATTTGATGTTGCAAAGGCAGTGAGAGAGGTTAAGGCAGGAAAGGTCGAATTCAGGGTGGATAAGGCAGGTAATATGCATGTCCCGTTCGGCAAAGTTTCATTCGGCGCCGATAAGTTGAGGGAAAACATTACTATTTTACTCGATACTATTATAAAGTCAAAGCCTTCAAGCAGTAAGGGGACATATCTGAAGAGTATTACAGTATCAACAACGATGGGTCCTGGTATAAAGATAGACCCTGTGTATGTCAGAGGTCTGTTTAAGTAGACAAGCAGGAAATAGAAAGTAGAAATAGTCAAAGACAGTAGGTGCTTATAACTCTAGACTCTAGACTGTAGACATAAACCAAAGACTAAAGCAATCTGTGGTCTTGGGTCTTAAGTCTTTAGTCTGTATTTGTAGTTGTTGGCTTAATATCCTACCGAGACGAAAAAATAAGTTAAGGGGTCAAGGAGTTGAAGGAGTTAAAGAGTTAAAATTTTTTACTCCTAAACTCTTTTACTCCTAAACTCTTTAACTCGTTTCTGTCTTTGGCTAAAATTTCAAAGACAGAAAGGGGGGATGAATTTGAACAAAGAAGAGAAGGCTTCGCAGGTAAAGGACCTGCATGACAGGTTTAAAAGGGCAAAGGCTGCCTTTATCGCAGACTACCGCGGTTTGAAGGTAAGTGATGTGACTGCCCTGAGGAAGTCGCTGAGAGGAGCCACTGTTGATTTTAAGGTGATAAAGAACACACTGGCAAGAATCGCTGTAAAAGGCACAGACGGCGAATCCCTTAACAATTTCTTTGAGGGCACTACAGCGGTTGCATTTTCTTATGGCGACCCTGTTATGGCAGCAAAGGTGCTGAGCCAGTTTGCCAGTGAGCAGTCCAATTTTAAACTGAAGGCAGGGCTGCTAGGGAACAGGGTTATCGATGTCAGTGTGATAAGGTCGTTGTCAGAACTGCCTTCCAGGGAAATCCTTCTTGGCAAACTTGTTGGACTAATGAGTTCAGCAGGTGCAGGTAGATTGGTCAATGTGCTCTGCGGTGTGCCAAGGAAGTTTGTATATACCCTTGATGCAATAAAGGCAAAGAAGGGTAATTAAGAATTACGAATTAAGAATTACGGATTGATAATCCATAATTTAAAACTTTTAATTAACATAAGGAGGACTTTAAGATGGCTAATGTTTCAAGGGAAGATGTAATAAAATATATTGAAGGTATGACAGTGCTTGAACTTGCAGAACTCGTGAAGGAGTTAGAGAACAAGTTCGGCGTTACAGCGGCTGCACCGGTTGCAGTTGCTGCGACTGCAGCAGCAGGCGGTGCCGCACAGGCTGCCCCTCAGGAAGAGAAGACAGAGTTTACAGTAGTTCTCAAGTCAGCAGGCGCTGACAAGATTAAGGTAATAAAAGAAGTAAGGGCAATAACAGGGCTCGGTCTCAAAGAGGCAAAGGACCTTGTTGAAGGGGCGCCAAAGACCCTTAAAGAAGGGATATCAAAGGCTGATGTAGAAAATATTAAGAAGCAGCTTGTTGCCGTAGGTGCAGAAGTAGAGGTTAGGTAAATTACAGTATCATAGGCTGCAGGTGACAGGGTATCCTGTTGCCTGTAGCCTTGATTTTTAATGGAGACAGACAAATGGCACATTCTTTAACAAATAGTGCAGTCTTGAGAAAGAGTTTTTCCAGAATCAAGAAGGTAGCAGACATACCAAACCTTATTGAGATACAGAAGGAGTCTTTTGAACAGTTCCTGCAGGTAGATGTGAAGCCTAAAGACAGGAAGGATGTCGGACTCCATGCTGTTTTCAAGAGCGTTTTTCCGATAAAAGATTTCAGTGGCAAATCTTCTCTGGAATTTGTGAATTATACTTTTGAGGAACCTAAATACACAGTAGATGAGTGCCGCCAGAGGGGGATGACATTTGCCGCTCCCATAAAAATTACTGTAAGGCTGATTGTATGGGATAAGGACAATGAAACAGGTGTGCAGAGCATAAGGGATATAAAGGAACAAGAAGTATATTTCGGTGAAATCCCGCTTATGAGCGAGAGTGGGACATTCATTATTAACGGTACAGAGCGCGTTATAGTGAGTCAGCTGCACCGTTCACCCGGTATATTTTTTCAATCTGATAAGGGCAAAGGATATCTGAGCGGTAAACTCCAGTATACTGCAAGGATAATACCTTATCGCGGTTCATGGCTTGATTTCGAGTTTGACCAGAAAGACTGGCTGTATGTGCGTATTGACAAGCGCCGCAAGATGCTGGTTACTGTCTTGTTAAAGGCTCTCGGGTTTTCAGAAGAGGAACTCTTAAACTATTTCTACCCAAGCGAAGAGATAACACTGGATGATAAGGGGATACTCAAGACCGTTAAGCCCGAGCACCTTGTCGGACAGAAGACAAGCAAGGATATAAAAGACCCGAAGACAGGCGAAGTAATTGTAAAGAAGGACAGGAAATTAAGTAAACTCATAATCAGAAAACTTGTAGCAGCGGGTATAAGACATATACCTGCTACAACAGATGAAATAATCGGAAAGATAGTATCTAGGGATGTCGTTGACCCTGTTACAGGTGAAGTCATACTGGAATGCAATCAAACTGTTACATCTGAAAAGTTTGAAGAGATAAATAAGAGGGGCATAAAGAAGTTTGAACTCCTTTTTATTGATGCTATCGGACCCTCTTTGAGGGAGACGCTTATAAATGACAGGATAGGTAATGAAGGGGCAAGACCTATAGAGGAGTACAGGAAGTCACATCCAGACAACCTTACAACTAATATAACATTCAATGCAAGGATAGAGATATGCAGGAGGCTTAGACCTGGTGAGCCGCCTACGATCGATATTGCCAATAAACACTTCCACAACCTGTTTTTCTCTCCGGAAAGATACGACCTTTCAAAAGTCGGCAGACTCAAGGTAAACAGAAAGTTTGGTTTTGATGTCCCCCTTGAGCACACCACACTGCGGAAAGAAGATATACTTGCTGCAGTCAGATATCTGATAGGTTTGAAAAACGGACAGGGTGTTGTTGACGACATAGACCATCTTGGCAACAGGAGGGTAAGGTGTGTCGGTGAACTCCTTGAAAACCAGTACAGGATAGGACTTCTGAGGATGGAGAGGGCGATAAAGGAGAGGATGAGCCTTGGTGATATAGAGACTATGATGCCGCATGACCTGATAAACTCTAAGCCGGTTTCAGCGGTAGTGAAAGAGTTTTTTGGTTCAAGCCAGTTATCGCAATTCATGGACCAGACAAACCCGCTTTCTGAGATTACGCATAAAAGGAGACTCTCTGCGCTCGGGCCGGGAGGACTTACAAGGGAAAGGGCTGGTTTTGAGGTCAGAGATGTTCATGCAACGCATTACGGCAGGATATGTCCTATAGAGACACCTGAAGGTCCAAATATCGGGCTTATAGTTTCTCTTTCCACATATGCAAGGGTAAATGAATTCGGTTTTATAGAGACACCTTACAGGGAAGCGGTAAACGGCAGGGTCACAGACAGGATAAAGTACCTCTCTGCCATTGACGAGGAAGACTATGTTATAGCGCAGGCGAATGCCTTGATAGATAAGGACGGCAAGTTCACTACAGAGTTCGTCTCTGCAAGGAAGGCAGGGGACTTTATTATGGCAAAACCCGAAGATATAACCCTTATGGATGTCTCTCCTAACCAGATGGTAAGCGTTGCCGCATCCCTTGTCCCGTTCCTTGAGAACGATGACGCCAACAGGGCGCTTATGGGGTCGAATATGCAGAGACAGGCTGTCCCACTTGTATGTTCGGAATCGCCCCTGATAGGGACAGGGATGGAGTCTATAGTTGCAAGGGATTCAGGTGTCATTGTATCTGCTAAAAGGAGCGGTGTTGTTGAGAGTGTAGATGCATCAAGGATAATGATTAAAAATGATGAAGATGGCTTGGTTGATACCTACAACCTTTTTAAGTTCAGGAGGTCAAATCAGAATACATGTATAAACCAGAAACCTATTGTGTGTGTCGGACAGAAGGTGAACAAGGGAGATGTAATTGCAGACGGCACTTCTACAGACAACGGTGAACTTGCACTCGGCAGGAATGTCCTTGTTGCGTTCATGCCGTGGGGCGGTTATAACTTTGAAGACTCTATACTTATAAGCGAGAGACTTCTGAAAGAGGATGTATTTACATCTGTTCATATTGAGGAGTTTGAGATAGTCGCCAGAGATATAAAGATGGGCAAGGAGGAGATAACAAGGGATATCCCGAATGTCGGTGAAGAGGCGCTCAGAAACCTTGATGAAAGCGGTATCATTAGGATAGGTGCAGAGGTAATGCCAGGGGATATACTTGTCGGCAAGGTAACGCCCAAGGGTGAGACGCAGCTGTCGCCTGAGGAAAAACTGCTCCGTGCCATCTTCGGTGAGAAGGCAGAGGATGTTAAGGATACATCTCTCAAGGTTCCGCCGGGTATAGAAGGGATAGTTATAGACGCCAAGGTGTTTTTAAGGAAAGGTGCGGACAAGGACGAGAGGACAAAATCGATAGAAGACGAAGAGATTGCAAGGCTTTTGAAAGACCATAATGATGAGATTACGATTGTAAAGAACAATGCGCATAAGAAGATAAAAAAACTCCTGCTCGGCAAAAAGTCAGGTGTAAAGCTAACGGACAGGAAGGGGAATGTCTTAATTGCAAAGGGTAAGGTAATAACAGGTGATGTCCTGACAGATATTCATGCAGAAAAATGGCGCGATATATCTACAGGCGACGAGGGTGTGGATGAAGAAGTAAAAACTATTATTGATAACTTAAACGAGCAGACAGACCTTATTAAGGTTGTATTTGATGAAAGGGTAAACAGGCTGAAAAGAGGGGATGAACTCCCGCCCGGTGTCATAAAGATGGTAAAGGTCTATGTGGCAATGAAGAGAAAGGTAGCAGTCGGAGATAAGGTGGCGGGGAGGCACGGGAATAAAGGTGTCATATCAAGGATACTGCCTGATGAGGATATGCCGTACCTTCCGGATGGCACACCTGTTGATATGGTACTGAACCCGCTCGGCGTCCCGTCGAGGATGAATGTAGGACAGATACTGGAAGCGCATCTTGGCTGGGCAGCCAGGGAACTCGGCATACAGATAGATAAATATTTAAAGACCAATTACAGCCCCAATGCACTAAGGGAAAAGCTCAAGAAGACTTATGGTTCCCCTGAAATATCACGGTTTTTAAATGAATTGTCGGACAAAGAGGTGTTTGAGGTTGCAAGGAAAACAAAGAACGGTATATACATGGCAAGTCCTGTATTTGACGGGGCAACAGAAGAAGATATAAAAAATAATCTTGACAAGGCAGGGCTTAGGAGCAGCGGCAAGACAGTACTTTATGACGGGAGGACAGGGGAGCCGTTTGACCACGAGGTTACTGTTGGTGTGATGTATATGCTGAAACTCCATCACCTTGTGGATGACAAGATACATGCCAGAAGCACAGGACCTTATTCTCTGGTGACCCAGCAGCCCCTTGGCGGCAAGGCACAGTTCGGCGGACAGAGGCTGGGAGAGATGGAGGTTTGGGCACTGGAGGCATATGGTGCAGCATATACACTCCAGGAGTTCCTTACTGTAAAGTCTGACGATGTCCCCGGCAGGACAAGGATATATGAGGCGATCGTAAAAGGGAATTACGGTATTGAGTCAGGACTCCCGGAATCGTTTAATGTATTGATAAAAGAACTTCAGAGTTTGTGTTTAAATGTTGATCTTCTGGAAGAAGGCATTGAGGAATAATAGGAGGCTGCCGTGCAAAGATTAGTGGCACTTTTTGATAAACAAAACAGGTCTATGGATTTTGACAAGATAAGGATATCCCTAGCCTCCCCTGAGAAGATAAGGGAATGGTCGCATGGTGAAGTAAAAAAGCCTGAGACCATAAATTACAGGACATTCAAGCCTGAGAGGGATGGTCTTTTCTGTGCGAGGATATTCGGTCCTGTAAAGGACTTTGAGTGCAACTGCGGTAAGTACAAGAGGATGAAGCACAGGGGTATTACCTGCGAGAAGTGCGGTGTTGAGGTTATACCGTCAAAGGTCAGGAGAGAGAGGCTTGGGCATATAGAACTTGCCATACCTGTAGCGCACATATGGTTTTTAAGGAGCCTTCCGAGCAGGATAGGACTTGTACTTGATACGACGCTCAAGGAACTAGAAAAAGTCCTCTACTATGAAAGTTATATTATTATAGACCCTAAGGATTCTGAATTGAAACCAAAGGAACTTCTGAGCGAAGACAAGCATCAGAAGGCAGTGGAGAAGTATGGACATAACGGCTTTGTTGCAGGTATGGGTGCAGAGGCAATCCATGAACTCCTCAGGAGGATAAACCTTGATGAACTCTCTGCCAGGCTCAGAGAAGATACAAGGAAGACAGCATCTGATGCTAAGAAAAAAAAGATTGCAAAGAGGCTGAAGGTGGTTGATGCATTCCGCTTATCAGGCAACAGGCCGGAATGGATGATTTTGAATGTAATACCGGTCCTGCCGCCTGATTTAAGACCGCTGGTCCCGCTTGACGGCGGCAGATTTGCAACATCTGATTTAAACGACCTTTACAGGAGGGTCATAAATAGGAACAACCGTTTGAAGAGGTTAATGGAGTTAAATGCCCCTGATATCATCGTGAAAAATGAAAAGAGGATGCTGCAGGAGGCTGTTGATGCACTCTTTGACAACGGGAGAAGAGGCAGGGTCGTTACAGGACAGAACAAGAGGTCGTTAAAGTCATTAAGCGATATGATAAAGGGGAAGGGCGGCAGGTTCAGGCAGAACTTGCTTGGCAAGAGGGTTGACTATTCAGGGAGGTCCGTCATAGTGGTGGGTCCTGACCTTAAACTGCACCAGTGCGGTCTCCCAAAAAAGATGGCATTAGAACTCTACAAGCCGTTCATCTACAATAAACTTGAGCAGAAGGGTTATGCAACCACTATAAAGGCTGCTAAGAAAATGGTAGAAAAGGAAAAGTCAGAGGTTTGGGATGTCCTAGACGAAGTTATAAAAGAGCACCCTGTACTTTTAAACAGGGCGCCAACATTACACCGTCTGGGTATCCAGGCATTCGAGCCGATCCTGATAGAAGGGAAGGCAATACAACTCCATCCCCTTGTCTGTACGGCATTCAATGCTGACTTCGATGGCGACCAGATGGCTGTCCATGTGCCTCTCTCAGTAGAGGCACAGGCAGAGGCAAGGGTTTTGATGATGTCAACAAATAATATACTCTCCCCTGCACATGGGAAACCCATTATTATACCGACTCAGGATATAGTGCTGGGGCTTTATTACCTCACGAGGGAGAGGTATGGCGCCAAAGGTGAGGGGAGGGTGTTTTCATCCCCTGAAGAGGTAAGGGTTGTTTATGATGCCGGTGACATCGACCTCCAGACTGTGATAGAGGTAAAAATAGACGGTGAAATGAAGTCAACCACGGTAGGCAGGATTATACTGAGAGAAATAGTCCCTGATGAGATTCCGTTCGATGTAATTAACAGGGTCATGGATAAAAAGCATCTGGCAAACCTTGTGGACATCTGCTACAGGGCAGCGGGTGATAAAAAGACCGTAATACTTGCAGACAGGTTAAAGAACATGGGCTTCTGGTATGCAACCAAGGCAGGGATATCGATAGGGATTGATGATATGAAAGTACCTGCAAAAAAGAGTGAACTGCTTAATAAGGCAGAAAAAGAGGTACAGGAGGTACAGAGGCAGTATAATGAGGGTCTCATAACAGACGGCGAGCGGTATAACAAGGTTATAGACATCTGGGCACGGGCAACCGAAGAGGTCGCAGACGAGATGCTCAAGGAACTGGGGAGTGAAACGGTTGTGGATGAAAAAGGGAAAGAGAAGAAGACCCTGAGTTATAACCCGATATTTATGATGGCAGATTCCGGTGCAAGGGGCAGCGCCCAGCAGATAAGACAGCTGGCAGGTATGAGAGGCCTGATGGCAAAACCTTCAGGAGAGATCATAGAGACACCTATAACTGCAAACTTCAGGGAGGGTTTGACAGTCCTCCAGTATTTTATATCAACCCACGGTGCAAGAAAGGGTCTTGCTGACACTGCCTTAAAGACAGCGAATTCAGGTTATCTCACAAGGAGACTGGTTGACGTGGCACAGGATGTCATAATAACCGAGGACGACTGCGGCGCACTCGACGGCATATACATGTCTTCACTTGTTGAGGGCGGTGAGATAATAGAGGCGATCGGCGAGAGGATACTGGGCAGGGTGGCACTTGAAGATGTTGTTGAACCGTTCACAGGCGAGGTTATAGTGGAGGCGAACCAGGAGATTAATGAAGACCTTGTTAAAAAGATAGAGGATGCAGGGATTGACAGGATAAAGATACGTTCAGTTCTTACATGCAGGTCAAAGAGAGGCATTTGCAGCAGGTGTTACGGCAGAGACCTTGCGAGGGGAAAACTGTCCGACCTGGGAGAGGCAGTAGGGGTAATTGCAGCCCAGTCCATTGGCGAACCAGGGACCCAGTTGACCATGAGGACATTCCATATCGGCGGTACAGCAAGCAGGATGGTGGCTCAGACTACAATAGATGCAAGGCATGAAGGCATTATAAAATTCTACGACCTTAATCTTGCTGTCAATTCAAAAGGCGATACCATAATAATGAACAGGCGCGGTGAGATTACTGTCCTTGATGAACAGGGCAGGGAGAGAGAAAAAAACCCTGTAATATATGGTGCAAAACTTAAGGTTAAAGAAGGACACAGGGTAAAGGCTGGCAGTGTCCTGGCAGAGTGGGACCCGTATACAATACCAATAATTGCAGAGGCATCAGGAAGGGTTAAGTTTGGTGACATAGAAGAGGGTAAGACGATGAGGGAACAGGTTGACGAGGTTACAGGTCTCTCAAGCAAGGTAATAACAGGCTATAAAGAGGGTGATTTCAGACCAAGGGTGTCCATAAAAGACGCCGGTGGCAAGACACTGAAGGTGCAGGGTACAAAAAATGCAGAGGCAAGGTATCTCCTTCCGGTCGGGGCGATTATAATGGTTATGGAAGGTGATGAAATCAAGGCAGGCGATATAATCGCGAAGATCCCGAGAGAGACAACAAAAACAAAGGATATCACAGGTGGTCTGCCAAGGGTCGCAGAACTGTTTGAGGCGAGGAAACCAAAGGAATATGCTGTAATAAGCGAAATTGACGGTATTGTATCTTTTGGTAAGGACACAAAAGGCAAGAGGAAGGTTATAATCAGCCCTGATGTCGGCGAGCCCAGAGAGTATCTTATCCCCAAGGGCAAACACATCAGTGTACGCGAGGGGGACAGGGTTAAGGCAGGTGAGCCTTTAATGGACGGCTCAGCAAACCCGCATGACATACTCAGCGTTCTTGGCGCTAAGGAACTGGCAAAGTATCTGGTCGACGAGGTGCAGGAGGTTTACAGGCTTCAGGGTGTTAAAATAAATGACAAGCACATTGAGGTTATAGTCAGGCAGATGTTGAGAAAGGTCAGGATTAATGACCCTGGTGATACCAGTCTGCTTGTGGGTGAGCAGGTTGATAAGAGTGTGTTTGAGGGTGAGAATGAAAAGGTTATTGCAAAGAAGGGTGCAAAGCCTGCGGTTGCAGAGCCGCTTCTGCAGGGTATAACAAAGGCATCTCTCTCTACAGAGAGTTTCATATCCGCTGCATCGTTCCAGGAAACCACAAAGGTACTAACAGAGGCAAGTATATGCGGCAAGATAGACTATCTGAGAGGGTTAAAGGAGAATGTCATAATGGGCAGACTCATCCCTGCAGGTACAGGGTTCCCGAAGTATAAAAAAGTTAATATAATGCATGAAGAAGTATTGCAGGAGAAAGAAATGTTGTCCGAAGAGGCAAAAACTGCTTGACAAGTATTATACGAGTTGCTAGATTAAAATAATTTATTTCTGCTGAAATTTATAAAAGGAAGGATAAAGACAGATGCCGACGGTAAATCAACTTGTAAGGAAGGGGAGACAGAAGATAAAGCACAAGACAGCATCTCCTGCGCTTAAGGAATGCCCCCAGAAAAGGGGTGTGTGCACAAGGGTTTATACAACCACACCCAAAAAGCCAAACTCTGCTCTCAGAAAGGTTGCAAGGGTGAGGCTTACAAACGGTATGGAGGTTACATCCTACATACCTGGTATTGGTCACAACCTTCAGGAGCATTCTGTTGTTTTAATCCGCGGCGGCAGGGTAAAGGACCTGCCTGGCGTCAGATATCACATAGTAAGGGGGACACTTGACTCAGTAGGTGTCCAGAACAGGAAGAAGAGCCGTTCCAAATACGGAGCGAAGAGGCCTAAGTAAATTGTAAATTGAAGATTGGAAATTGCAAAATGTTTATAAAATTTAAAATCTAAAATTTACAATTTCCATTTTACAATGGAGCGAAGCGACAGGGAGGTTTTTTAATGTCAAGGAAAGGGAAAACCCCTAAAAGGGATGTACTCCCGGACCCGAAGTATAATGATAAACTTATTACAAAGTTTATTAACGGGATAATGAGGGAAGGCAAAAAGAGTCTAGCTGAATCGATACTGTATAAGTCTCTTGACAGGATAAAGGAAAAGATAAAAGATGACCCGCTGAAGGTCTTCAAGAAGGCTATTGATAATACAAGGCCTGTGATAGAAGTAAGGTCAAGAAGGGTTGGGGGCGCTACATACCAGGTGCCTGTTGAGGTAAGGGCAGACAGGAGATTGGCGCTTGCCATAAGATGGCTGACATCGTATGCAGCAATGAGGGGTGAAAAGTCGATAGTAGATAAACTTGCAGGTGAAATCATGGACGCTGCCAGCAATAAAGGCGGTGCGGTTAAGAAAAGAGAAGATGTCCACAAGATGGCTGAGGCAAACAAGGCATTTGCGCATTACAGGTGGTAATAAATAAAACCGTTATCCGTGCCTGAGAATCATAAACGGATTATACGGTCAAGGGTTTTTGGTGAATGGTGAAATGACACTGTCTGCCAAAATTTTAAAAGAGGAAAAAGGTTTTTTTACCGGAGGATTAAATACAGTGGCAAGGGCATTACCGTTAGAAAGAACAAGAAATATAGGTATAATGGCTCATATAGATGCAGGGAAGACAACAACAACAGAGAGGATTCTCTATTATACAGGTGTTTCTTACAAGATAGGCGAGGTGCATGATGGTACAGCAGTTATGGACTGGATGCCTCAGGAGCAGGAAAGGGGTATTACAATCACATCTGCTGCGACCACTTGCTTTTGGAATGATCACCGCATAAATATAATTGATACACCCGGGCATGTGGATTTTACAATAGAGGTTGAAAGGTCGCTCAGGGTACTTGACGGTGCGGTTGCTGTTTTTTGTGCTGTTGGAGGTGTTGAGCCTCAATCAGAGACCGTATGGAGACAGGCTGATAAATATCATGTGCCAAGGATTGCTTTTGTAAACAAGATGGACAGGATGGGCGCTGATTATCCAAGGGTTATAAGTATGATGGTGGATAGACTCCGCACAAAACCTGCTGTACTGCAGATTCCTGTTGGTGTTGAGGATAGTTTTAGGGGTGTAGTTGACCTTGTGAATATGAATGCACTTATTTGGGGTGAATCTGCACTTGGTGCAAAATATCATATAGAAGATATCCCTGCGGATATGAAGGAACTTGCTCGGGAATACAGGGAAAAACTTATAGAGGCAGCAGCAGATTTTGATGAATCATTGATGGAGAAATATCTCGGCGGAGAAAAGATTGGGGTACAGGAAATAAAATCTGCTATCAGAAAAGGGACAATCTCCATGGGGATAATCCCTGTTTTATGCGGTGCATCATTTAAGAATAAGGGTGTTCAGCCGATGCTGGATGCTGTTGTAGATTATCTGCCTTCTCCTCTGGACATACCTCCGATAAATGGCATTAATCCAGATACGAAAAAGGAAGAGACAAGGGAGACAAATGATAATGAACCTTTTTCAGCTATTGCATTTAAGATAATGACAGACCCGTTTGTCGGGCATCTGACATTTTTCAGGGTATATTCAGGGACACTTTCTTCTGGTTCTTATGTGTATAATGCGACAAAGGGACATAAGGAGAGGATAGGAAGGCTCCTCAAGATGCATGCTAACAAAAGGGAAGATATAAAAGAGGTATATGCAGGTGATATAGCAGCCGCAGTCGGACTCAAAAATACAATAACAGGCGATACATTGTGCGATAATAACAAGCCTATACTCCTTGAGTCAATGGAATTTCCTGAACCAGTTATGAGTATCGCGATAGAGCCGAAGACAAAGGATGATCAGGAAAAACTTGGCATATCTTTGCAGAAACTTGCGGTAGAAGACCCTTCGTTCAGAGTCAAGACAGATGAAGAGACAGGACAGACTATTATATCAGGCATGGGCGAACTGCATCTTGAGATCATAGTTGACAGACTTTTAAGGGAATTTAAGGTAGAGGCAAATGTTGGTAAGCCGCAAGTCGCATACAAAGAGACAATAACCAAAAAGGTTGAGACAGAGGGCAAATATATTCGTCAGACAGGCGGCAGAGGGCAGTATGGTCATGTCTGGATTACTGTTGAACCACAGGAACCCGGTAAGGGTTTTGAATTTGAAAATAATATTGTCGGCGGTACAGTTCCAAGGGAATATATACCTGCTGTTGAAAAGGGCATAAAGGAGGCGCTGGATACAGGTGTCCTTGCAGGTTATCCGGTTGTGGATATTAAGGTTTCGCTCCTTGACGGTTCATATCATGATGTTGACTCATCTGAGATGGCATTCAAGATAGCAGGGTCAATGGCTTTTAAGGATGGGTGCAAAAAGGCTGTCCCCATATTGCTTGAACCGATAATGGATGTGGAGGTTGTTGTGCCAGAGCAGTTTATGGGTGACGTAATAGGTAATTTGAGTTCAAGGAGAGGCAGGATTATGGGCATGGACAGCCGTGGCGGATTCCATGTCGTTCAGTCAAAGGTGCCTCTGGCAAATATGTTCGGGTATTCAACTGACCTGCGTTCAGCAACACAGGGAAGGGCGACATTTACAATGCAGTTCTCTCATTATGAGCAGGCACCAGCATCAATTACTGAGGAGATAGTGGCGAAGGTGCAGGGGAAATAAAAGAAGCCGTTATACGTGTGCGTTATACGTGAGCGTGAAAAAACAAAATCTTTTACGTATAACGCATCACGCACACGCATCACGGTATTTTGAAGGAGGACAATATGAGCAAGGCTAAATTTGACAGGACAAAGCCGCATATTAACATTGGTACCATAGGGCATGTTGATCATGGGAAGACCAGTTTAA
>Ga0154468_155_pt2 | contig 13788 bp, 16 predicted proteins | sample RifGroC2_FD_115947 | JGI IMG/M metagenome (GOLD analysis project Ga0154468, IMG submission 115947) | Deltaproteobacteria bacterium GWC2_42_11 | reverse complement strand
CACTGGATGAGGCGCTGGAAACAACAAAGGTGCATAGCGTAGCAGGACTGCTGGACAACAAACAGGTTCTTGTAACAACAAGACCATTCAGAAACCCTCACCATACTATATCAGACGCAGGACTTATAGGAGGCGGGCAGATACCCAGGGCTGGCGAAGTGTCTCTTGCGCATAACGGTGTCTTGTTTTTAGACGAATTACCTGAATTTCATAAGAATGTCCTTGAGGTATTGAGACAGCCCATTGAAGACGGCAAGGTAACCATATCAAGGGCAAGCATATCAATAACATATCCAACATCAATAATGCTGGTAGCGGCTTGCAATCCATGCCCATGCGGATTTTTCGGAGATTTAAATAAGTCCTGTCAATGCACACCGCTGCAGATAAGACGATACAGGTCAAAACTATCAGGCCCGCTGCTTGACAGGATAGACATCCATATTGATGTCCCTTCTATTAGATTTAAAGAATTATCAGACGAGAGGAGCGGAGAAGAATCATCTAAGATAAAAGAAAGGGTTAATCAGGCAAGGAGATTGCAGTCCGAAAGATTTTCAGCCGTTAAGACAAAATCAGGTAAGAGGATATACTGCAATGCCCAGATGTCATCAAGGCATATCAAAAAGTTCTGTCAGGTAAATGAAGACAGCAAAAGACTCCTTGAGATAGCAATAGACAAACTCGGCCTTTCGGCAAGGGCTTACACAAGGGTATTAAAAGTGGCAAGGACAATTGCAGACCTTGATGGAGATGAACATTTAAAGATGCATCACATCTCGGAGGCTATCCAGTACAGGAGTCTGGACAGAAAGATACTATAAGTTTGAAGGGGGGATTTTGTATATGAAAACAAGGCGGCAGGAAAGACTTAAAATGATGCTTTTGGAGAAAAAGCGAAAACTCTGGACAGAACTCAGAGAGGAGGTATTTAAAAAACTCGGGAAGGAATACCATGAACAGTTTGACAACCCCGAGGATATCGAGGGGCAGGCGATTATTGATTTGATTGAAGATACCGGACTCGCTGTGGCAGACATAAGACAGGCGGAACTTACAAAGATGGATGAGGCTGTAAGAAAACTTGAAGATGGCACATACGGGATATGTGAAGAATGCGGCAGTGAGATAGACGAGGAAAGACTTAATGCCATCTCTTTTGCATCAAGGTGCATTGAATGCCAGTCCAAAAAGGAGGGCAAAAAACCGACACTGTAAATGTCCTTCCAGCCATCCTATATCAAACTCTATGAAACAGGCGAACTCAATAAAAGGATAGATGCGTTAAATACGATTCTTGAAAACTGTCATCTGTGCCCAAGGGATTGCGGCGCAAACCGCTTGCAGGGAGAAAAAGGTGTGTGCAGGATTGGCAGTCTCCCGATAGTATCAAGTTTCCATGCACACTTCGGTGAGGAAAGACCGCTTGTCGGCTGCTGCGGCAGCGGCACTATTTTCCTGACATACTGCAATCTTAAGTGCCTTTTCTGCCAGAACTACGACATAAGCCATCTCGGAGAAGGGAGAGAGATATTTCCCGAAGAACTCGCCGCAATGATGACAACACTGATGCGTCAGGGCTGTCATAACATAAACTTTGTAACGCCGACCCATCAGACAGCCCAGATTGTTTCAGCGCTTCCTTATGTAATTGAAAAAGGGCTTGAAATACCGCTTGTATATAATTGCGGCGGGTATGAATCAGTTGAGACAATCAAACTCCTTGATGGCATTTTTGATATTTATATGCCTGATTTTAAATACGGCAGCAATGATGTTGCAAAGAAACTCTCAGCCGCATCTGACTATGTTGATAGAGCCAAAGAATCTATTAAAGAGATGCACAGGCAGGTTGGTGATTTAAAAATGGACAAGAGAGGAATTGCAGAGCAAGGGCTTTTAATAAGGCACCTTGTTCTGCCTGATGGCATTGCAGGCACAAGAGAGGTGATGAGATTTATTGCAACAGAGATTTCTAAAAACACCTATATTAATATTATGGACCAATACAGACCGTGCTACAAGGCATTTGAACACCCACCAATGAACAGGATGATAACAAAAGACGAATTTGAAGAGGCAGTAAGGATAGCCAGAGAAAAAGGCTTGGAAAGGCTGGATGGGTTTATATAACAGAAAAAGGGAGAAGGTCTTGAAAAATATTACTATTATTTGCCTAAAACTGAACTTCCTTAAATAGATAAATTATAACGGTCGCTGACCCTGTTTTTTCTGTTTTTTTCAAAAATGGCATTCTATTTTCCTTTGTCATTTTTCACTTCCACAACCTTGAAGGCATTTTTTTAGAGCGTTCTCGCATAGTTCATATTTGTCGGTACTAATATTGCTTTTCATGCACCAATCGAAGCTGGTGGCACAATTGTTATTGCATTCATCTTTTTCTTTTACGCTTTCCGGCTTTGTTGGCTCGGCGGCATTGTTAGGTTTGATGGCAGCGCATCCCATAACCCCAAGCATCATCACCAACACTAATAAACTTATCTTCTTTATATGAACTCCTGTCTGTTATGATTTTATGAGTTCAACGCTTTTTATGTATTATCAGCTTTCTTTTTTCATGGCTTGCCCCACTTTGTCCTCTTCAAAGAAAAGTATTGGTAAAGGGAATCGAAAATCTCCATCCCCTTATCGAGTAATTTCTTGCCATTCCTTAGTTTCAGGCTGAGTCCGATGATAATTTTATTCAGCCCCTCCGTCTCGGTACGGGAAGGCAAATAATGGGGACAGATTTATTTACCACTCCCCGTTCCCTGATTATCCTTAAAAAATGGCTCCAGCTACCATTTATTGCCTCTCTGAAGTTGCCCATTCTTTTGCCAGCTTTCTGAATTGTTATCGGCATTTTTGTCCATACTCATCTTTTTATCAATTTTAGGTCAACTTGTATGGAGAGTCAAGGAAATACAAGACTCCTATAGGATTTTTTTGTTTGACATCACGGAAACCATGTTATAACATAGTAATAACTTAACAAACGAGGGAGATTATGCAGAGAAAGATATCCGCCATTGGGAACAGTTACGGGGTTTCTATCCCGAAAGAAATATTGAAAAAACTCCATCTTAAAGCCGGGGCTCATGTGGAGGTAAATATTGACGAGCATGAGGGGAAAATTATTATTGAACCTATCTCTCCGGCAAAACATAAAGCCATAGACGTTGAGTTTGTCTCACAGGTCAATGACTTCATAAATCTGTATAAGCCTGCCTTAAAGACCCTTGCTAAAAAATGATATACCTCACTGCTGAACAGGCGCTTTTTATCCATTACCGGCTGTTAGAGGAAACAGGCGGCAGTCATGGCGTCAGGGATATTTCTCTGCTCCAGTCCGCAATTGCAAGACCTATGAGTTCCTTAGGCAGAAAAGACCTCTATCCCGACATCTTTACCAAAACTGCATCCCTTATGCACTCCATCATCAAGAATCATCCATTTGTTGACGGGAATAAGAGGGCTTCCATTACAGCGGCCTCAATTTTTCTTGCCCGCAACGATTACACCCTGACTGCGGCAAATAAGGAGTTGGAGCGGTTTACTTCTGCAGTGGCTGCTGAAAATAGAGAGTTGAAAGAGATAGCATCATGGTTTAAGAAACACTCCAGATTATAATGAAGACAGAGCGTCAAATCTCATCCGGCGGTGTTATCTTCCGCAGAAATCCCCCCTCAACCCCCCCTTTGGAAAAGGGGGGAGAAGGGGGAATTGAGGTTGCACTTATTGCGGTAAAAGACAGCACAGTGTGGTGTCTTCCCAAAGGGCTTGTTGAAAAGGGGGAAAACATTGCAAGGACAGCGCACAGAGAGGTCAAGGAAGAGACAGGTCTGGATGGTAAGATTATAAAACTGATTGACAATATTCATTATTTTTATTCGCATAAAGAGCCGGGGGAAACAAAACGGTTCTTCAAGATTGTCTATTTCTTTATTATGGAATATACACATGGCGATGTAAAAGACCATGATTCAGAGGTGGATGACTGTCAGTGGTTTGAAATAGACGAGGCATTAAAAAAGGTTGAGTATGAAGATGAAAAGGAGATACTCAAGAAGGCAAGGGATATGATTAAGGCAATGTAACTCTTGAAACCATTTGATTTTTTAAAAGTTTTTGTGTAGGTTATTGCTATGAGTGACAATTCAAAGAAACTTAAAGAATTAAGGCAGGAGATAGACAGGATTGATGATTCCATACTGGAACTCCTTAATAATAGAGCCAAACTTGCAATAGAGATTGGCTCTATTAAAAAAGAGGGCAATCATGCCATCTATGTCCCTGAAAGGGAAAGGGAGATATATCAAAGGCTTTTAAACAACAACCCTGGCCCGTTTCCAAACAATGCTGTTAAAAATGTTTTCAGGGAAATCATGTCAACATCCATTTCACTTGAAAAAACTTTCAAGATAGCATTTCTAGGTCCAAAGGCGACATTTACACATATGGCATGTTTACAGCATTTCGGCATGTCTGCCGAACTCATACCTGCCAAAGAGATTGCGGATGTGTTTGACGAGGTTGAAAGGGACAGAGTAGATTACGGCGTAGTGCCGATCGAAAATACAACTGAAGGCGCTGTGAGCCATACTCTGGATATGTTTGTGTCATCGAACCTCAAAATATCCGCTGAAATCATGCTGGAAATCAGTCTGGCGCTCTTAAACAGGACAGGCAGTATCAGCGATGTGAAAAAGGTTTATTCCCATCCGCATGCGATAGCAGAATGCAGGGAGTGGCTTAAAAATAACCTGCCTAATGCGGCATTGATTGAAACATCCTCAACCGCAGTGGCAGCCCAGACAGTTGTTGACGACCATGATGCAGCAGCCATTGCGAGCGAAAAGTCAGCGGAACTTTACGACCTGAAGATAGTGGAAAGAAAGATTGAAGACCATTTGAATAATTTCACAAGGTTTCTTGTCATTGGCAAGACATCGCCGAAAAAGACGGGAAATGACAAGACATCCATATTATTTTCGGTAAAGGATTCGCCGGGCATCCTGTTCAGGATGCTCAAGCCATTTGCTGAAAGGGGCATAAACCTGACAAAGATAGAATCAAGGCCGCAAAAGAAAAAGGCATGGGAATATATATTCTTTCTTGATGTGGACGGGCACATATCTGACAAAAAGGTATCTGATGCTCTAAAGGAAATGGAAGGATTTTGCTCATTTATGAAGATTTTAGGCTCGTATCCAAAAGGTGAAAAATGAAAAAACTCGTATCTGATGAAATAGAATCTCTGGTGCCCTACCCTCCCGGAAAACCGATTGAAGAGGTTGAAAGGGAACTCGGAATCAAAGGCTCTATAAAACTTGCATCAAATGAAAACCCGCTGGGACCTTCTAAAAAGGCAGTGGATGCTGTTTCAAAGGCAATTAAGAACCTGCATAGGTATCCTGACGGTGGGTGTTATTATCTAAAAGAAAAACTCGGAAGGTATCATAATGTAAAACCTGAAAACCTTATAATAGGCAATGGCTCAAATGAGATTATTGAACTTGTTGTGAGGACATTTTTACAATCTGGCGAAGAAGCTGTAATGGGGAACCCGTCTTTTGCAGTGTATCCTCTGGTTGTGCCTGCTGTCGGAGGTAAAAATATACTTGTGCCTTTAAAAGACCTTACGCACGACCTTGATGCAATGTTTGATTTAATAACAGAAAAGACAAAAATTATATTCATTGCAAACCCAAATAACCCAACAGGAACAATAAATACAAAAAAAGAACTTGACAGGTTTGTGAAAAAACTGCCTGACGACATGATAATTGTTTTAGACGAGGCGTATTATGAATTTGTAACAAGCATGGATTTTCCGAATTCCCTTGAGTATCTTAATAAAGGTAAAAATGTTGTAATACTTCGGACATTTTCAAAAATCTACGGGCTTGCAGGACTGCGTATCGGCTACGGCATTGCTTCGGAAAGACTTGTATTTTATATGAACAAGGTCAGGCAGCCTTTTAATGTCAATAGCCTTGCGCAAATCGCTGCAATGGCTGCACTTGATGATAAAGACCACCTGAAAAGGTCTCAAAAGAATAACGAAGAAGGACTTGAATATCTTTTCCGTGAACTTGCTTCACTTGGGCTTGAATGTGTCCCGACACAGGCTAACTTTTTTCTTGTAAAGGCTGGAGATGGAAAGGCAATATATGAAGCGCTTTTGAGGCAGGGTGTGATTGTAAGACCTATGGAAAGTTATGGACTCGGTGAATATATAAGGGTTACTGTTGGACTCCATGAGGAAAACAAAATCTTTCTAAATGCCTTTAAAGAGGTGATTGGAAGTGAATAGAGACAATGCCATTACTCACTGGGTATGGGTTCTCATGAAGGACTTTACAAGATATGCTGATATGAAGTTCAAGGCTATTTCTCAGATGAAGGATTTTAATATCTTTGGGACTGGATGGCAGGATGAGATTTTAAAAAAAAGGATGGAAATGATTAGCCATGCCTGAATTTTTGACCCCTGACCTCTGCCCCGCGACCCTAAATCAAATGGAGGTTTTTTTATGATAATTGTCTTAAGACCTGATGCCACAAAAAAAGAAACAGACCATGTCATTCAAAAGATAAAACAACTCGGACTTGCTGTCCATATTTCAAAAGGAAAGGAGCGGACAATAATAGGCGCTATAGGGGATGAATCTGTTTTTGAGGAACACCCTCTTGACACGCTGCCAGGGGTTGAAAAGGTTATGCCTATATTAAAGCCATATAAACTTGTAAGCAGGGAATTTCAGAAAGAAGACACTATAATAAATCTGGGAAAGGTAAAGATAGGCGGTAAACAGATACAGGTAATTGCAGGACCATGCAGCGTTGAGACAAGGGAAACTCTCCTCCATATTGCAAGAGAGATAAAAAAGGCAGGTGCAAGACTTCTCCGCGGCGGCGCATTTAAGCCAAGGACATCACCATATGCATTTCAGGGGCTCGGTGAAGAAGGGCTTAAACTTCTTTCAGAAGTAAAAAAGGCGACAGGACTCCCTGTTGTTACAGAACTCCTTGACCCAAGGGATACAGATATTGTTTACAGGCATTCTGACATAATCCAGATAGGTGCAAGGAACATGCAGAATTTTAGGCTTCTGACAGAGGTCGGTAAACTTGATAAACCAGTGCTTTTAAAAAGGGGACTCGCTGCAACAATAAAGGAATTTTTAATGTCGGCAGAATATATTGCATCAGAGGGGAATAGAAAAATTATCCTGTGTGAAAGAGGGATAAGGACATTTGAAACGTCTGTCAGGAATACCCTTGACCTGAGTGCAATACCTGTTTTAAAAGAAGAGACCCACCTCCCTGTCTTTATAGACCCAAGCCATGCTGTTGGCAGATGGGATATGGTTGCACCTCTTGCCAGAGCAGCGGTTGCATGCGGTGCAGATGGTCTGATGATAGAGGTGCACTCCGACCCTGAAAACGCGTTATGTGACGGATCACAGTCTCTAAAACCTTCAAAGTTCGCAGCCCTGATGAAAGAACTGAAAAAGGTGGCAATAGCAGTTGGAAGGACGATGTAGATAGTTCACGCTGAAAAATGCCCATCTGCTGTGTTGCTTTCGTCGCTGCGTTGCTCACATACCTAAAAAAGTATGCTCCGCTACTCGCTCCTCAGCGCCTTGCATCTGGGCAATTTTTGAGTGTGAACTTAATAGCAATAGGAAATGAGTAAGGTGAAAAGAGAGATACATTTTAAAAAAGTTGCAATAATCGGTGTTGGGCTTATTGGCGGCTCTATTGCAATTGTTTTAAGGGAAAAGGGCATTACAAAAAGTATTATTGGCATTGGCAGAGGTGTAAAAAATCTTGAGGCAGCAAAAAAACTCGGTGTTGTTGATGAGTTTACACAGGATGTAAAAGAAGGTGTAAAGGACGCAGATTTGGTTGTTGCTGCAATACCTGTTGCAAGTATTGCAAGGGTTATAAGAGAGGCATTGCCGTTTTTTAAAAATGGTGCAATTATTACAGATGTTGGGAGTGTTAAAAAATCTATTGTTGATGAAATAGAAAGTTTCCTGCCGCCAGAAATACACTTTGTAGGCGGACACCCTATTGCCGGCACTGAGAATGCCGGTGTTGAAGCAGCCTCCCTTACCCTCTTTCAGAATAGAAAATGCATTATCACTCCAACTAAAAAAACAGGCAGGACAGCACTCGAAAAGGTTAAAAGGATATGGGAGATAGCAGGCTCTGAAGTGATCCTTATGGATGCAGAGAGGCATGACAGGATACTTGCTGCTGTAAGCCACCTCCCCCATGTTGTTGCTTACGCCCTTGTAAATACTGTGAGCGGTGTCAGGGATTTTGATGAGGACATAGTAAAATATTCAGCAGGCGGCTTTAAAGACTTTACACGGATTGCCTCATCACCTCCTGAGATGTGGCGGGATATATGCCTTTTAAACAGGGATGCTATACTTGATGTAATCAGAAGGTTCAGGAAAACACTTGAGGGACTTGAACAACTTATAGCAGGAAATAACAGTGAAGGCATAATGAGAGAGTTTGAAAAGGCAAAAAACATAAAAAACAGTTTAAAAACAAACTCAAAATGAAGACCATAAAAATTAAAAAAATCAAATCCCTGAAAGGTGAAATCACCGTGCCGGGAGATAAGAGTATCTCGCACAGGGCAATTATATTATCTTCGGTTGCCAATGGGGATTCTCATATAAACGGATTCCTTGAAGCCGAAGATAATTTAAGGACACTTAATGCATTTAAACTTATGGGCATTGAGATAGAACGGATAAAAAAAGGTAAACTCCTTATCCATGGCAAGGGCTTAAATGGTTTAAAAGAGCCTTTTGATGTGATAGATGCTGGAAATTCCGGCACAACAATAAGGCTTTTGACTGGTCTTCTGGCAGGACAAAACTTTTTTTCTGTTATTACTGGTGATGCATATTTAAGAAAAAGACCAATGGAAAGGGTTGTTGAGCCGCTTTCTAAAATGGGCGCAGTAATCTATGGCAGAAATAACGGGAACCTTGCACCTCTGGCAATTACAGGCAGGAAACTAAAGGCAATAGATTATATTTCACCAATTGCCAGCGCACAGATAAAATCAGCAATACTTCTGGCAGGACTTTATGCAGAGGGTATTACATCTGTCACAGAGCCTGTAAAATCCAGAGACCATACAGAAAGGATGCTTAAGGCATTTGGTACGGATATAAAGGCTGATAATTCAAAGGTTGAAATAAAAGGCGGCTCAAGGTTAAAGGCTCGAGAGATAGATATTCCTGGTGATATATCGTCTGCTGCATTCCTTATTGCTGCAGGACTTATAATAAAGGGTTCAGAGATTCTAATAAAAAATGTGGGTGTGAATCCAACGAGGACAGGGATTATTGATTTGTTGTTAAAGATGGGCGGGGATATTAAATTATTAAATAAAAGAGAATCTTCAGGTGAACCTGCGGCAGATATACTTGTTAAATCTTCAAGCCTTTCCGGGATAAATATAACGAGAGATAACATTCCAGGGACAATTGATGAAATACCAATCCTCTGTATTGCGGCTGCAAGCGCTGTCGGAGAAACTATAATAACAGGCGCAGAGGAATTAAGGGTAAAAGAGAGCGACAGGATAAAGACTATGGTAGATGGGTTAGAGAGGCTTGGTGTGGAGGCAGAAGAAATGCCAGATGGCATAATTATTAAGGGGTCAAGGGGGGTGCCCTCTGGGCGCGGGGCCAAGGGGCCTGCCCCTGCGGGCACTAACCAGGGGTCAAGGAATAAGTGTATAAAGGTAAATAGTTATGGAGACCATCGTGTAGCAATGTCCATGATAATTGCCGGAATGGCTGGGGTAGGAAACCATAAAGAAGTGGTTGTAGAGGATATAGAATGCATTAAGACCTCCTTCCCTGATTTTCTGAAACTCCTCAGAAGGATTTAATAATAAAATCCAGATGCCGAATCGTATCAAAAGGAAAAAACCCATAATAGCCATAGATGGACCAGCAGGTGCAGGCAAGACAACGATTGCAAGACTCCTTGCCTGCAGACTGGGATTCACATATATTGATACAGGCGCTATGTATAGGGTTGTTGCAGTAAGGGCGCATGAAGAAGGCATAAATTCAGGTGATGAAAACAGGCTTGAATCCCTTTGCAGAAAGATAGATATTATCTTTAGAACAACAGAAGAAGAAAACAGGATATTTTTAAATGGAGAAGATTATTCAGAAAAGATAAGAAAGCCCTTTGTCGGACAGATTACATCTCAGGTATCTGCAAAACCAAATATCCGTGAGACAATGGTAAGCCTGCAGAGGAAGATGGGAGGAAACGGCGCTGTAGTCATGGAAGGAAGGGATATAGGCACTGTTGTATTCCCTGACGCAGAATTCAAATTCTATCTTGATGCCTCTTCAGAAACCAGAGGCAAAAGAAGGTATCTTGAACTTAAAGCAAAGAATGAAGATGTGCCGTTAGATGAAATTATAAAAGAGATAAAAGATAGAGATGAAAGGGATGCATCAAGAATACATTCACCTTTAAAAAAGGCTGAAGATGCGGTGTATATTGATACAAGCGATATGGCGATTGAAGAAGTTGTTAGAACTATGCTGGAGGTGATCAAAAGAACAGGCTTAAGTCTATAGTCTCTAGCCGGGTATTCCTATGGAAATCTTTATCGTTAAAACAGCAGGATTCTGCTTTGGCGTAAAAAGGGCAATTAATATGGCATATGATGCTGCAGGCACAGCATCAGGAGGGGATATCTATACCATTGGACCAATCATACACAACCCGCAGGTTGTATCAAAACTTGAAGAATCAAATATACATACAGCCGAAAATATCAGTAATATAAAAAACGGTACCGTTATTGTAAGGTCCCATGGCATAACCTCACGCGAGATGAGGGGGATAAGAGAAAAAGACTTGAATATGGTTGATGCGACATGCCCGTTTGTGAAAAAGGCTCAGGAATATGTTGAGAGACTGAGCAAAGATGGTTATTTTATAGTTGTTGTGGGTGAAAAGGAACACCCGGAGGTTAAGGGTATTGTAAGTTATGCCAATAAGAATATATGTATTGCAGGAAGTGTTGATGATATCAAGAGTTTACCTCGTGTAAAAAAGATGGGGGTGGTCGCCCAGACAACACAGTCAATAGAAAACCTGCAGGCAATAGTTTCAGCATGCTTGAAGAAGACAAATGAGTTAAAGGTATTTAATACGATATGCAATGCAACATCAGTAAGGCAGAACGAGTCAACAGACCTTGCTGCAAAGGTCGAGTGCATGATAGTTGTGGGAGGCAGAAATAGCGCAAACACAAACAGGCTTGCCGAGGTATGTAGAAAAATACAACCCAATACCCATCACATAGAAATCGCGGCGGAGTTAAAGCCCGAATGGTTTAAGGAAGTCGGGAAGGTAGGTATAACTGCAGGTGCATCCACGCCTGACTGGATAATAGAAGATGTTGTGGCTAAAGTTAGAAATATGAATCTATACGCAGAAGCAGGGGAATCTGTTAAGGAGTAACTGATTTATGGGCGACATGGATGTTATAGAATCTTTAAGGCAAAAGGAAGAAGAACTAGAAGGCATGTTAAACAAGGCAAGGGAGAAGGCTGCGGAAATTAAAAAAGACGCCTTGCAAAAGGCTGAAGAGATACGGCTGTCCATGTCAAAGGATATTAATGCGATGGCAGAGGAGTACAGGAAGGCAGAGGCCGGAAAGATTGATAAAGAGGTTGAGGCTGTCAAGGAAGAGGCAATAAAGGATGCCCGGCATTTAAAGTCCATGGCAGAGAAGAGACTGGAAGAGGCGGTTGAAGATGTGGTGAGTTATATAATGCAGGCACAGGATTCAAGGCTGAAGGTTGAAGACTGAATGCCGCGAATTTCGGTTTGATGATAAGGGAATGATAAAGATAATGTCTAAGGTTCAGATAATAGGATCCAGGGGGCTGCTTGATGAGGTGATACAGGCGCTTCATAATATCGGTATCGTTCATATAGAAAGTATGCCTGCAAGGATTACCTTTGAGGATTTATACCTGAGCAGGGTGCCGGTTGAGAAGGAAAAGGCAATGCTCAGGGAGAGCCTCAACAGGCTCATTGAGAAACTCAAAAGCATATATCTTCTCCTGCCTCCGCCGGAGCAGGATTCAGGTTACGGATTTGAAGCCGGCGAGGGCATGGTGATTGCAGATATTACTTCTGATGCATTTCTTAAGGAGATGGATGAACTTGAGAAAGAGGTCAGGGGACTGCATGTTGAGAAGGCTGATCTTTCAGAGGAGATTTCTTCCATTGCCCGTTACGAGATGATATTAAAAGGCATTGCGCCCCTTGTGGCAAAATTAAAGGGGCTCAGTAATTTTGAGACAATCGGCATTACCATTGAACGGGCCAAAGAAGATATTATACCTTTGCTTGAAAATGAGATAAACCGCATTACAGAAACAAGGTATCAGTTCTTTGTAAAGGATATAGATAAAGATATAATCGGCATTGTCATTACCTATCCGCGGCAATATGATACGAGAGTAGAGGCGCTTATTTCCACTGAGGACATATCAGAGATAAAGCTCCCGCACAGATATGTTGACATGACACTATTTGATGCGCTCAAGGTTATGATTAGAAGGAGGGAAGAGATACCGGAAATGGTTCTTGAGATTGACAGCAGACTGAAAGAGCTGTCACGGCAGTGGCATGCGAAACTTGACAACCTTATGCGGTTTGTGCGCGATACGGTTGATGAGTTGAAGACCCTTGCATATTGCGGTCATACAAGATTTGCATTTGTGATATTCGGGTGGATACCAAAGGATGACTTTCCTGTCCTTACAGGCGCTGTAAAGAAGAGATTTGGCGATAAGGTTATGGTGTGTGAGGTGGGGATAAGGGAGGATGAGATAGATTTAATCCCTGTTTATATAAAGAACCCGGGGTTTTTAAGACCCTTTGAGATTTTCTTGAATGTCCTGCCCCCGCCTAAATACAGTTCCATAGACCCCACCCCATATCTCGCATTATTCTTCCCCACCTTTTTCGGGCTCATATTAGGCGATGCGGGATACGGCGTAATACTCTTTGCGATAAGCCTTTACCTTAAAAAGAGGTTTAAGGGGAGAGATTTCATTACAAACCTGGCATCGATTTTTCTCATATCAAGCCTCTTTGCAGTGGCATTTGGCATTTTGTTCGGGGAGATGTTTGGCGACCTGGGGGAGAGGCTCGGCATTATTCATCCTATACTATTTGACAGGCTGAAGGCTATGCAGGTTTTTCTTGTGTTGGCTATTGGTATCGGTGTCGGGCATGTGGCGGTCGGGCTTATGCTTGCAATAGTTAACTATATCCACAGGGGCAAAGGCAAACATGCCATGGCAAAGGCATCCATGCTGATACTGATATTCGCCATGGCTGCCATATTGGCTGCACTGGCTGGATATCTGCCCAGGGAGCTGATTAGCCCCGGCATGATAGTCGTACTGGCGGCATTCGCAGCCCTTATCCTATTTGAAGGTATTATAGGACCTCTGGAGGCATTCAAGACAATCGGCAATATCCTTTCATATGCCCGTATCATGGCAATAGGGACAGCATCAGTAGTGCTGGCGCTCGTTGCGAACAAGATTGGCGGCATGGCAGGCAATGTGTTTCTTGGCATACTCATAGCAGGCATAATCCATGTTATGAATATTTTGCTCGGTATACTCGTTCCCACCATCCATTCATTGAGGCTTCATTATGTGGAATTTTTCAGCAAGTTTTACGAGACAG
>Ga0154468_152_pt1 | contig 14917 bp, 15 predicted proteins | sample RifGroC2_FD_115947 | JGI IMG/M metagenome (GOLD analysis project Ga0154468, IMG submission 115947) | Deltaproteobacteria bacterium GWC2_42_11 | reverse complement strand
GACTATACGTCTTTCAATATAAAATTCCCCTATCACCTGCCCGTCGTCTGAATAGACCTTTGTTATGATATTCGGATTATATTCCTGCAATGTATTCACCGCAGGCAAATCCTTCGTAAAATACCAGTAAACACCATATCCTGCAGCAACGGTAAAAACCATGGAAAACAGTGCTGTGATAAAAAAAAGTCTCAAATACCTTTTCATATTTTAGAATGATAACAAAAAGATAAAGTTATAGCAAGGCTTACAAAGTAATATGATTTTACAGGAAAATATGTTATGAAACATTCATAAGCCTTGTTGCTCACAAGTTGCTCACAAAAGGGGATAAAAATCTTGCTAGCATTTGCTGTTGCCTGCCCCGCCTGCAAACCTGGTGGGACAGGCATCTTGCCTGTCATCACAGGCTGGAAGCCTGTGCCACCAGCAGGGCAGGCAGCAGCAGGGAGGTACTGTATTGAATATAATTTCTGCCATTGCTATTGCACTTGACTCACTCCGTGCGAATAAGATGCGGTCTGCCCTCACAATGCTCGGAATAATAATAGGTGTCGGCGCAGTCATAGCAATGATTGCTGTAGGCAGCGGTGCCAGGGCGAAGGTTGCAAAGGAGATAGAGAGCATGGGTTCTAACCTCCTCCTTGTGCTTTCAGGTGCAACTACAAGCGGTGGTATAAGGATAGGCATGGGGACTGAACCTACTTTAACGGCAGAAGATGCCAGGGCAATAGCAAAGGAATTATCTACTGTCGCATTTACCGCGCCTATTCTATCAGGCACAGCACAGGTCGTCTACGGAAACCAGAACTGGAGTACACTTATAATCGGCACCACGCCTGAAATACTTGATGTAAGGGAATGGCCTGTGATATCCGGCAGGGCATTTACAGAGAAGGATGTTGACGGCGCGACTAAGGTAGCACTTATCGGGCAGACTGTCCTTGAAAATCTCTTTGGAAGTGAAGACGCTGTTGGGAAGACTATAAGGATAAAAAAGATACCTTTTACTATAATAGGTATCCTTGCAAGAAAGGGTCTCTCACCCACTGGTCAGGACCAGGACGACGCTATCTATATACCTCTTACAACTGCACAGAAGAGGCTGTTCGGCACAACATTCCCCGGTATGGTAAGAATAATCTACATAAAGGCTGCCGGGAAAGATGTGTTGAATGATGCTGAAAGGGATATAAAGGAACTGCTGCGTCAGAGACATCATATAACACAGGGCAAGGAAAATGATTTTACTGTACGAAACCTCACTGATATGATGTCTGCATCTGAAAATGCGTCAAGGATAATGACCATCCTGCTCGGAGCAATAGCATCTGTATCACTCATAGTCGGCGGTATAGGCATAATGAATATAATGCTCGTATCTGTTACAGAAAGGACACGGGAGATAGGGATACGGATGGCTGTAGGTGCAAAATCCCGTGATATCCTGATGCAGTTCATTATCGAAGCGGTGGTACTTGCCCTTTTTGGCGGTTTTATAGGTATATTAATCGGCATCGCCAGCACAAAGACGATAACATACTTTGCTGAATGGAACACGCTTATATCAATATGGTCAATAGCACTGGCTTTCGGTTTCTCATCGGTTGTGGGGATATTCTTTGGTTTTTATCCTGCGAGAAGGGCTTCTCTCCTTGACCCGGTTGAATGCCTGCGGCATGAATGATATGTCAGAAAATATAGGTTTCTTCTTTAATCCTGATTCCATTGCGGTTATCGGCGCCTCGCAGGCATATGGTAAATTGTCAAATGTACTCCTGCGCAGCCTTAAAAAGAGGTTTAAGGGCAGCATATACCCTGTTAATCCGAAATATAACTCCATAAATGGATTGAAATGCTATACGGGGGTAAAGGCAATTGAGGGGGGTGTTGATATAGCAGTATTGATTGTCCCTTCCAATGCAGTGATACAGGCATTGAAAGATGCGGCAGATGCGGGTATAAAGGGTGCGATAGTTATAAGTGCAGGTTTTAAAGAAACAGGGAAAAGCGGCTCGCTCATGGAAGATGAGATAAAAGGGATTGTGAATGGGCACGGCATAAGAGTCATAGGACCTAACTGCATGGGCATTTATGATAGTTTTTCTGGTGTTGACACATTCTTTATCCCTGAAGAAAGGCTCGAACGTCCTGAAAAAGGGGGACTTTCAATTGTTTCACAAAGCGGCTCGTTCGCTGTAAGTATAATGGATACACTTGCAATGGAAGGTATTGGTCTTGCAAGGATTGTGAATTACGGAAACAGGGTTGATGTTGGAGAATCTGACTTGCTTGAATTCCTTGCAGATGATGACAATACAAAGGTTGTTGCCCTTTACATAGAGGCAGTTCAGGATGGAAAGAGGTTTGTTGATGCTGCAAAGAGATGTTCTGAAAAAAAACCTGTTATTGCCATAAAGGTTGGGAGACATGAAGCAGGTGCAAATGCTGCAAAATCACATACAGGCGCTATTGCAGGGAGATATGAGATATACAGGGCTGCGTTCAAGAAGGCAGGTATAATTGAGGTCTCAGGATACGATGAGTTGTTAGATGCTTGCAAGGTTTTCTCAATGCAGAGACCTGCAAACTTGTCCCCCGTATCAAGTACGGGGCAGGCTCTGCAAGATTTAAGCAGGGACGGCAAAAAGGTATTTATCCTGACAGACGGCGGCGGTGTTGGAGTGAGCCTGACAGATTTATGTATAGAGATGGGATTGGATGTTATTGCCTTGCCAGAGGATGCAAAAAATAATCTTTCCCAAAAACTTCCTTCATTTTGCAGTATAGCAAACCCAATTGATTTGACAGGAAGCGTTACTGATAATGACTACAAGATTGCTCTGGAAGAAGGATTAAAATATTCTGACATCGCCATTGTTGCAGCACTCTGGGGGCCGCCGGGGCTTACTGACAAACTTGTTTACAATATTAAAGAGGTTTCTAAGAGATTAAACAAGCCTGTTATTATATGCAGCCCAGGTGGCAGATTCACACAGGAAAAGAAAAAACTTTTTGAAGAGAACGGACTACCTGTATTTGCAACGCCTGAGGATGCAGTGAGGGCAGCAGGGTTGTTGGCAAATAAATTATAAATAAGTTTTACAATTCAAAAAAGGAGGTTTTATGACACAGGAACATGTAGAGAGCATGCTGAAAGTTGAGGAAGTATTTGAACCTTCAAAAGAAGTAATTGAAAGGGCATGGGTCAAGGATTACGAAAAGGTTTACAAGAAGTCAGTAGAAAACCCTGAATCATTCTGGGGAGAGATTGCATCTGAACTTGAATGGTTTAAGCCATGGGAAAAGGTTTTGAAGTGGGAACAGCCATGGATGGGGGGGGCTTCATGGTTTGTCGGCGCAAAATGCAATATCACATACAACTGCCTTGACAGGCATGTAAAGTCATGGCGGAGAAACAAGGCAGCGATAATATGGGTTGGGGAAAACGGCAGGGAGAGGGTTATCACATATGACAAACTTCTGAGGAATGTAAACCGCTGCGCCAATATGCTGTTTGATATTGGTGTAAGAAAAGGAGACAGAGTTACAATCTACCTTCCAAGAATACCTGAACAGATTATCTCAATGCTTGCATGTGCGAGGATTGGTGCAATCCACAGTTTAGTTTATTCAGGTTTTTCCAGCGAGGCGCTTAAAAACAGGATTGTTGATGCAGAATCGAAGATAGTTATAACCGCTGACTGTGGATACCAGAGAGGAAAGTGTATACCTTTGAAGAATATTGTCAATGATGCTGTTAAAGACTGTCCTAGTGTTGAAAAGGTCTTTGTTGTAAGGCGGGGAGAACCAAAAATAAACCTGAATCCGATAGACATTGACTGGCACGAGGCAATGGAAAAGGCGTCTCAAAGGTTCGAGGCTGTTCATATGGACTCAGAAGACCCGCTGTTCATGCTATACACATCAGGCACGACAGGCAAGCCAAAAGGTGTTCAGCATGTCCACGGCGGCTATATGGTTGGTACATACATTACTACAAAATGGGTTTTTGATTTAAAGGATGAAGATATAATGTTCTGCACAGCAGACCCGGGCTGGATAACAGGACATAGTTACATTGTTTATGGACCTCTCTTGAACGGCACAACAATACTATTTGCAGAGGGCGCCCCTGACTATCCTGACCCGAGCAGGTGGTGGGGACTCATTGAAAAATATGGGGTAAATATATTCTATACAACACCCACTGCAGTAAGGCTCCTGATGAAATACGGTGATAATTGGCCGCAAAAACACGATTTGTCTGGTCTGAGGATACTTGGAAGTGTCGGCGAACCGATTAACCCTGAGGCATGGCTGTGGTACAGAAAGATTACGGGGAATAAACTGCCCATAATGGATACATGGTGGCAGACAGAAACAGGCATGATAATGATTACACCGCTTCCTTGCATGAAACTAAAACCAGGCTCTGCTGCAAGACCATTCCCTGGTATTGAGCCAGCGATTGTTGATAGGGATGGAAACCCGCTGCCCCCTAACAGCGGTGGTTTTATAGTTATAAAGAAACCATGGCCAAGCATGATGAAGACAATCTACAAAGACCCTGAAAGATATGCACAATACTGGAAAACAGTGGACGGTTTCTATATGGCAGGCGATATGGCGCGGCAGGATGAAGACGGCTATTTCTTTTTCATGGGAAGAACAGACGATGTCATAAAGGTTTCAGGCTACAGGTTAGGCACAGCAGAGATTGAGAGCGCTATTGTATCGCACTATGCTGTTGCAGAGGCAGCATGTATAGGGAAACCTGATGCGCTTAAAGGTGAAATTATAAAGGCGTTTGTGATATTAAAACAAGGGCATAAACCATCCGACTCCCTGCTGGATGAGATAAAGAAGCAGGTAAGAAAAGAACTTGGACCAATTGCCATTCCCGCAGAGATTGAATTTACAGAATGGCTGCCCAAAACCAGAAGCGGTAAAATAATGAGGAGGGTCTTGAAGGCAAAGGAACTAGGCGTTGAGCCGGGGGATGTGTCAACACTTGAAGAATAAGACAAACGCAATCTTTGGCCAAATACTGTGTCAAAGCTGTCTGTCCAAATACTCACATACCTAAAAGAGTATGCTCCGTCTTGCCCAGCCAGATTTTCCTTGTCTTTGGCTCAAACCTTGCGTTTGTATCTTAAAAAAGTATGCCTTCCCCCGATTGAATTTGTCGGGAGAATAGGGAGAATGAGGGAGAATAGGGAGAATAGAGGGACACTTCCCGTATTTTGATTGAGACGATTAATAGGGGAAGTGTCCCTGGAATTCCTTATTGAATTCCTTATTGGCGGCATCACGGTTCACAGTTTTTCTAGACAAATTATGGCAAAACAAGAAGCAAAGAAGATTATAGGGGATGCCATATCATCAGGCAGGAAATCACTTTTAGAGCCAGATGCATTGGAACTTTTAAAGGCATTTGGAATCCCTGTGTCAGAATATATTATTGTCCACGATGCAGCAGAGGCAAAGGATGCTGCTGATAAAATTGGCTATCCTGTTGTGCTCAAGGTTGTGTCAAGGGATATACTCCACAAGACAGAGGCAGGCGGGGTAATGGCCGGGCTTAAAAATGCGCAAGAGGTTGAAGATTCATTTAATGAAATGATATTTGAACTGTCTGACCATTATGCGACAGCGAAGATTGAAGGCTTTTTGATAGAGAGGATGGTTGATAAAGGTGTAGAGGTGATTGTGGGAGGGGTTAGAGATGCGCAATTTGGCCCGGCAGTAATGTTTGGGATTGGCGGTGTAATAGTAGAGCTTTTAAAGGATGTTTCCTTCAGGCTTGCGCCTGTTACAAAAGAAGAGTGCCTTGAAATGGTGAAGGAAATCAAGGCATACCCCCTGCTTACAGGATACAGAGGCTCTGGCATTGTTAATCTTGATGCAATCTCTGATGTTATTATAAAGATAGGCAGTATCATGGAAGAATTGGAAGAAATAAAAGAGATGGAGATAAATCCCCTTATTGCATATCCTGATGGAGTTATAGCGGTTGATGCAAGGATAATGTTATGAACAAGACCCACGGCGGCAATATATGGAAGGTCTCAAAAGAAGCAGGCTTATCCCATCAGGATATTATTGATTTCAGTGCCAGCATCAATCCTCTCGGTATGTCGCCAAAGGCGGTCTCGGCATTAAAAGATTCTCATAAAATTATCCCATCTTATCCTGAACCTTCTGCAAATGATGCTATAGATGGACTCTCAAGATTCCATAACATCCCCAAAGAAAATATTTTGGCAGGAAACGGCTCAACAGAATTTATATACCTTATCCCGCAGGTATTTAAACCTAAAAAGGCGCTTATAATAGAACCCTGTTTCAGTGAATACAGAAATTCCCTTGAAATTTACGGATGTAAAATAGAGAGTTTCATTGCAGGAAAGGAAACTGATTTTTTGCCTGATATTGATGAACTCTGCAAAAGGTTAAAAAATAATTATAACATTGTATATCTTGGCAACCCTGCAAACCCGTCAGGCGCTCTTTTTAAAAGGGATGATATTTTGAAAATCGCTTGCGAATGTCAGAAATACTCTACAGTTCTTGTTGTTGATGAGGCATTTATAGATTTTGTTGAGGATGAGTCATTTAAAAACAATGCTGTAACAATGGATAATCTGATTGTCCTCCGCTCTATGACAAAATTCTTTGCAATGGCAGGATTAAGGTTCGGCTATCTCATATCCTCAAAAAAGATTGTAGAAAAGGTTAAGACATTTCAGCCGCCGTGGTCTGTAAATACTCTGGCGCAGATTGCTGCTATTGAGAGTCTAAAGGATAAGAACCACATAGAAAGCACAAAAAAATGGTTTACATCAGAACCTAAATTCCTGTTTGAAGGGTTAAAATCAATAAACGGCTTAAAACCGTATCCATCCAAAGCAAATTATTTTGTAGTAGGAATAACACAAGAAGGCATTACATCAAAGATGATTTGCGATACTCTGCTAAAAGACAGCATTTTGATAAGAGATTGTTCATCATTCGGCTTGGGGGATAAGTTTTTCAGGGCTGCGGTAAAAAATAGAAGAGAAAACATTCTCCTCCTTGAAAAACTTATCCTTTGTTTAAAAAATACTGTGCTAATTTAATCTTCCCACTTTTTCCCTTTGCCATGTCCTTTGCCTTTTTCAGCCCCTTTGCCTTTACCCTTCCCCTTTGCCTTTTCATTTACCTTGCCGACACTCTGAACTAAATCATCTGTCCTTACACCGTATGCCTTAGCAACCCTGCCCCATGCATGTCCGTGTTTTTTATAGTCGGATATTACTATATTGACATCTTTATTTGTCTGCCGGGCTATTGACAATGCAATTGAAAGTTCGCCATATGTAAGACCTGTTTCACCTTTTGTTTTGATTATCCAGTCCTGAGTCTTGTTAAACTCAAGCGATAATGTTGATGTAACCTCCCTTTCGCCGTCCTTATCAGAGACAGCAATATTCAGAGATGTTGAAAGTTTCTTTAAATCCAGTTCCCAGTCGGCAAATGCCGTTGAAATGGTTAATAAAACTAAAGATAAGGCAAAGATAATCTTTTTCATTTTAGTCCCTCCTTTTCCAGTTAAGTATTTTCTCCTGAAAAGCGTCAACCAATTACAAACTTACCTTTATTACTGTCTTTAAATTACCCCTCACATTGAAATCACCTGTAACATCCAGTTTGCGGGGCTTTAAAATATTTTTTAAATCATCAAATATTTTATTTACAGCAGACTCATGGGATATATACTGGCTCCTGAAACTATTGAGATAGAGTTTTAATGACCTCAGTTCAACAATACATTTATCAGGTATGTATGTTATAAATATTGTTGCAAAATCAGGATAACCTGACTTAGGGCACAGACAGGTAAATTCAGGGAAGGAGATTTCTATATTATAGTCCCTGTCAGGATACGGGTTTTCCCATACTTCAAGTTTTGCCTTTTCTATTGCCTCTTCTCCGTATTTCATATACAGCATGATTATATCAGATGCAGGTTTTCTATCCAATAAAAAACTTTGGTGATTTTAAATTTTATGTTATCCTTGCTGTAAATCCTGCAAACTACCAACTGGTAACTGCAAACTAAATATTCAAGAGGAGGAATTTTATGAGGGAAAGAAACAGGGAAATAAGAAGAAGACGGCACAGGAAGGAAAAAGCAAGAAAGGCAAGGATCAAGACACTTATTGCAGAGGCAAAAAAGAATCCGAAAAAGATTAAAGAGGTAAAGGAGAAAAAACCGGTAAAACCAACATCAAAGGTAGTCAAGGCTGCACCAAAGGCAAAAGCACAAGAACAGAAGACAACAAAAACTGCATGATAAAAAGCAAGATAAAGGTAATGCCGCCTGACCTTGCAGCAAAGATTGCAGCAGGCGAGGTTGTCGAAAGACCTGCATCTGTTGTGAAGGAACTGGTTGAAAATTCATTAGACGCAGGGGCAGCAGATATCTCAATACATATTGTTGACGGCGGTAAAAAACTGATTAGAGTCTATGACAACGGCGAAGGTATGTCCAGGGAGGATGCAGTCCTTGCGTTTGAAAGGCACGCGACAAGCAAAATATTAAAAGATGACGATTTATGTTCAATAAGCACAATGGGGTTCAGGGGTGAGGCACTGCCCAGTATTGCATCTGTAAGTGATGCGATGGTTGCAACAAAAGTTGCCGGTGAAATTGCAGGGACACGAATAAGGGTAAGAGGCGGCAAGATTGAAGATATAAGCGACTTCGGATGTCCTGACGGTACTACTGTTGAAGTAAGGGACATATTCTTTAATGTCCCTGCAAGGCTGAAATTTTTAAGGTCTAATGCAGCAGAGATGGGGAGGATACAGGATGTAGTCCATCACTTAAGCCTTGCCAACCCTGATATAAGGTTCAAACTAACTCACGGCAAAAATATCTTACTGAATGCATCCGCAAACAGCGACCTGAAAACAAGGGCATGCGACATACTAGGGACTGATATAATGAGGGGTGTCATACCTGTTGAGGGCAATGGCGGAGGTGTATCTGTCATGGGTTTTGTCTCAAACTCAAATATCACATATCCAACTACAAAGGGGGTATTTGTTTTTGTGAATAAACGATGGATACGGGATAAAGGCATAAATTATGCCATCCTGCAGGCTTATAAAAATATGTTAATGAGAGATAGATACCCGCTCGCTGTCCTGTTCATATCACTCCCGCCTGAAGATGTTGATGTTAATGTCCATCCTGCAAAAACTGAAGTAAGATTCAAAAACCCAAGGTTTATCTATGATGTAATTTCAGATGCCATTAGAAATGCCATCTTGCAGAAGAATAAGGATTATCCTGATGGAACAGTTACTGCATTACACACTTCAGTCCCGCAGGACAGGATAAGAGAACCTGCAATACATTACCAAACACAGGACATTGCAGACAGACAGGCTGCCCTCTTTGAAAAGGCATTCCATGGGACTAATGGAATAAGTTTTCCTGAATTAAATTTTGTCGGACAGTTATGGGATGAATACATAATCTGTAATGATGAATCCATGTTTTATATAATTGACCAGCATGCCGCAGCAGAGAGGATTGCATTTGAAAGGATTAGAAAGGAATATTACAGTTACGGCATCAGGGGTCAGATACTCCTTGTGCCTGAAATTATCGAGGTTTCTGCTGCTGAAAAAGAGGCGCTGGACTCATCCATAGATGTTATAAAAGACCTCGGGTTTGAGATAGAACAGTTCGGCGGGAATACATTTATACTCAAGGCAGTGCCTGAAATACTCTCGGGAAGAGGATGCAGCGGTCTTTTAAAGGACATGACTGAAGAAATTTGTTCCTTTGGAAAAGCAGCAAGGATAGAAGATGCAATAGATGCAATACTTGTAAAACTTGCATGCCACAGTGTTATAAGGGGCAGACGCAAACTTACAAGGGATGAGGTAGTGTCCCTTTTTAAACAACTATCAGAGGTTGATTTTGCTTCAAACTGCCCTCACGGAAGACCTGTAGTAAAAATGTTTTCAAAGACAGAAATAGAAACGATGCTAAAGAGAAGATGAACAGGGTTAGGGTGGCTGTAATAGCCGGTCCCACTGCATCCGGAAAATCAAAGGCGGCAATAGAACTCGCTAAAATATTCAACGTTGAAATAATTAGCGCTGACTCAATGCAGGTTTACAGGTTCATGGATATAGGCACTGCAAAACCGTCTTCAGAAGAGCGGGCAGAGATAAAACATCACATGATAGATATTGCAAATCCTGATGAAGATTATACAGCAGCAAGGTTTAAAAACGAGGCATCAAAGGCAATTGAGGATGTTTACCGACGCGGCAAAAATATTTTTGTTGTCGGCGGCACAGGACTCTATATAAGGACACTCATAAAGGGGCTTTTTATGGGTCCCGGAAAAAACGAAAAACTGAGACAAAAACTTAAAGACCTCTCGGAGAAGCAGGGGAGTAATTACATCTATAATATTTTAAAAAAGGTTGACCCATCTTCAGCATCAAAGATACACCCTAACAATAAAGTCAGGATTATAAGGGCGATTGAGGTATATTTTACAACAAAAAGGACCATGTCTTCCTTTCAAACGGAGCATGGTTTCCTTGAAAAACCCTATGATGTATTATACATGGGTCTTAAAAAGGAGAGGAAAGAACTCTACAGGGATATAGAGGCAAGGGTTGACAGGATGGTCGATAATGGTCTTATCAATGAGGTAAAAGGACTTATAGATATGGGCTATTCGCCAGAATCTAAGGCAATGCAGGCACTTGGATACAGGGAAGCGGCAAAATATCTTAACGGGAAATTGACATTTGAAAATATGGCATATGAAATCAAGAAAAATACAAAAAGGTATGCAAAGAGACAGATTACATGGTTTAATAAAGAACCTGATATACGGTGGGTTGATGCAAACGATATAAATGCAATGGTATCAATGATAAGAGGTTTTCTGACTTCGCAGGATTAAGTATGCAGAATAGATTTAAAACTTTTTTATACTGCGTATTTTCCATTGCCCCATGGATAATGTTGGCAGTGTCATCACCTGCTGCTGAAAATATCCAGATAGAGTCGGGCGGCATTGCACTTGTATCTGACGGCAATATAGCACAATCAAAGGAAGCCTCCCTGAAGGATGCCTTTAAAAATGCTGTTAAGCAGATTATAGAAAACGGAACCTTTAATGTAGATTTTGCAAGGCATCAAAACATACTGGAAGACAAGATATACTCAGATGCCAGCGCCTATATTTCAAACTTCCGCATAATAACAGAAGAAATGGTACAGGAGACTGTTGAAGGGCTTGAAAAACCTTTGACTTTTTATAAGGTTTCAGTAGAGATTAGTATAGCAGTTAGTATCTTACATAACGACCTTAAGAAACTTGGACTGATTATTAATGCCGAAGGTAGTGAAAAGAGTGTGACCCTGACCATAACAGATATCTATGATTACAGTGATTTCATTAAGTTAAAAAACTTCCTGAAGGAACTAAAGGGAGTTAAGGAGATTTTTTACAGGACATTCGCACGCGGAAGGATTATAATAGGCATCAAAACTTCTTACGATACAAGTGCCCTTAAGGACACCATAACCTCAAAAGAACTTGACGGTTTAAAAGTTGAAGCAACAGATGTATCGGGTGATGTAATAAATCTAAAGATAATAAAACATGTCCCTGAAAGTTCCCCGATTAAAGATTTCGGGGACAAGTTTAATCAGGGAAAGGAGAAAAACTAGAACACATGCACAAGTTATTAATCACAGTTTTAATAGTTATAAATATATTAGGCTGCGGTCCGGCAGTATCGCACAAGATAGTAAAAGATTATACCAGCAGGATTCCAAAATATATCGCCGTTCTCCCTGTAAGAGGTGAAAAGGCAGAAAGCGATGCGAGGTATCTGTTCCGTGTTATGACACACGAAAAACTTTCACAGTTGAATTATAAACTCATGCCGATGGAAGGGGTTGACGATGTGCTTACAAAGGCAAATATAGGCAGAAAGGAATTCTTAAACAAGCCCCCTGCAGAAATGGCTAACCTGCTAGGTGCCGATGCTGTTGTATATGTAACTATCACAGACTGGGATACTGATTTTTTCCTGACATACGCATCTATAGAGATAGAGGCAAGGTTTGAGATGTATGCTGCAGGCACAGGTGAAAGGGTATGGGCAGCAGAATATGGGCATAAAGAGTCAGGCATAAGCCTTGACAGGGAGACATTGAAATTAAAGATTACAAAGATATATGAACCGATGGTGCAGAAGGTTGTTGATGGTGCATTTTCAACCCTTCCAGGTTATCCTGAAACTGTAAAAGATATAAAAGATAAGAAAACAAAAAAGAGATACTTTGAATGGCTGCAGTAGGGATAAACATTCCAAATCTATTGACCATATCCAGGATACTCCTTGTCCCTGTTTTCATAATATTCATCATAAACGATGAGTTGTCAAAAGCGCTCATAGTCTTCATAGCAGCAGGCATAACAGATGCACTTGACGGACTTATCGCACGGCTCTTTAATCAGAAAACCCTCGTCGGTGCATACCTCGACCCTGTGGCAGATAAACTCATTTTAATGTCAGCATACATCACCCTTGCCATAAAGGATATACTCCCCAACTGGCTTTCTGTAGTAGTGGTGAGCAGGGATGTAATAATACTCATAGGCATAATTGTCCTTGTCTTAATGGATAAAGAGATTAAAATACGCCCCTCCATTGTCAGTAAAATCACGACAATGCTTCAGGTAATAACAGTGATATCTGTTATAATGGCGGCAGGGACGCACGTAGATTTAATTTTTATCCTGATTATGCTAACAATGATTTTCACAATAGCCTCTGGTATTCATTACATGTACAGAGGTATAAAGATACTGGGATAAATAAGGTGTTAAGACAAATAATAAAGGAGCACAATTGCACCGAAGGTAACACGGTATATAGCAAAGGATGTAAAGTTGTACGTTGAAACAAAATTAAGGAATGCCTTTATTACAACCAGTGCAGAAAAAAATGATGTTATAAAACCAACTGCAAAGAACAGAAAATCGCCTGTGTTCAAAAGAGCAAAATTTTTCCATAAATCATAGGATGTTGCAGCGAACATCGTTGGTATAGCAAGGAAGAATGAGAATTCTGTGGCAGTCTTTCTTGAAAGTCTGGAACATATACCTCCCATTATGGTTGCCCCTGCCCTTGAGACACCTGGAAAAAGCGATAAAACCTGTGCCAGACCTATGAAAAACGCCCTTTTAGGAGATATATCATCAATATCATTTACCTGTCCACCTTTAACAAGCCTTTCGATTATAAGTATGGCAATGCCTCCTGCAATAAGCGCAGACGCAACTGTTACAGGATTGAACAGATACCTTTTTATAAATGAATGGGCAAAGAAACCAAAAAAAGCAGCGGGGAGAAATGCTATTAAAAGGTTTAATAGAAACCTGTTTGCCTTTTCTGTGCCGACACCCTTTATAGACGATAGAACCCTTTCCCTGTAAAGCCATACCACTGCAAGTATGGCGCCTAATTGTATAAAAACCTCAAAGACCTTTGCCCTCTCGTCATTAAAACCAAGCAAATCTCCTGCAAGTATAAGATGTCCTGTAGAGGAAACCGGCAAAAATTCAGTGATACCCTCTACTATGCCCAGTATAAATGCATTCAGTATATCCATAAATCTTTTACCCTTTATTTATAGATTTGAAGAATTCAGATGGCAGAGTTTCACAAACAAGGTGTGGATTTCAGAAAGGATTGCTGTATGTTTCATATATCTCTTTAAATTTGAGTGCAATCTCTTTAAATGCCTTGAGTACCGCGGGGTCAAAGTGTTCAGGCATTGTCCTGCCATCCCCCTCTGTAATTATCTTAAACACCTTTTCATGCTCAAATGGAAGTTTATACGGCCTGCTGCTCCGTAAGGCATCATACTGGTCGCAGATATTGTATAACCTCCCTTCAATAGGCATCTCCTCACCCCTAAGCCCTTTTGGATAACCTGTGCCATCCCACCTCTCATGGTGGCTAAGAGCGATTACCTCTGCTGTCTTGAGTATATCCGAAACCGAACCATTTAAAATCCTTCCGCCTATAGTTGTATGGGTTTTCATCAGGGCAAATTCTTCGGGATTCAGTTTTGCAGGTTTAAGCAAGATTTCAGAAGGTATGCCAACCTTACCGATATCATGCATCGGAGCCGCATAAAATATCCTTTCTATTTCACCATCCTGCCAGCCAAGATGTCTGGCGATGGCTGAGGCATAATAACCGGACCGCTTAATATGAAATGCTGTCTCCTCATCCTTATACTCTGCAACTGTAGTGAGTTTATGGATTGTATCAACATATGCCCCTTTTAACTCAAATGTTTTCTTATCCACCTCCATCTCAAGTATTTTATTATGGTCATTTAGAAAATCCCCAAACTCCTTAATCCTCAGAAGATTCCTTGTTCTAATCATTAGTTCAGCAGCATTAACAGGCTTGGTAAGAAAATCATTTGCCCCAATCTCCAGCCCATTAACCATTGAATCCCTGTCAGTAAGGGCAGTAAGCATAACAATTGGTATATGCGCTGTTTCAGGGTTCTCCCTCAATCTCTTGCACACCTCATATCCATCCATCTTCGGCATCATGATGTCGAGTAAGATAAGGTCGGGCTTATAAAGTCCTGTCTTCTCTATTGCCTCAATGCCATCCCTTGCTGTATCAAAGGGATAACCATAATTTGCAAGTATGGCTGAAATGAGTCTGATATTTCTCTCATCATCCTCAACTATAAGAATCTTTTGGGATTTTGGCAGTTCGTTTGTTATCATAATTGCTCCGAAAATACTTTTTTATGGCTGCCTGCCCTGCTGGCAAACCGTTTGGATGGGAG
>Ga0154468_149_pt2 | contig 15294 bp, 11 predicted proteins | sample RifGroC2_FD_115947 | JGI IMG/M metagenome (GOLD analysis project Ga0154468, IMG submission 115947) | Deltaproteobacteria bacterium GWC2_42_11 | reverse complement strand
GGCTCTGAAAAGGAAGGATGAATCCTTAAACACGGTATATTCGCTTTTTCCTGTTCTCAAAGAGCGCAATAAACAGAAGGCAGGGACAATGAGCGGCGGCGAACAGCAGATGCTGACAATAGCACGGGCGCTTATGACACTGCCGGAGTTAATAATGCTGGATGAACCAAGTCAGGGGCTTGCACCAAAACTTGTCAGCGAGGTTTTTTCAGCCATTGAGAAGATGAGAAAGGAAAAAAACTTAACAATACTACTTGTAGAACAGAATGTGGAATATTCCCTTGAAGTGTCCGATTATGTCTATATCATGCATGAAGGAAAGATAAAAGCAGAAGGAAATGCCGGAGAGATAAGAGAATCAGAGATAAGGAAGATTTATCTCGGGGTTTAGATAGTCGGGGTTTTCTAACCCCGTTAACCCCAATCTGCAGGACAAGAATGTCCTGCCTAATCACGACTTACAACTCACGACTTATGACACTTTGCGAGCATAGAAAAGGTAAAGTTTTTATTTGCAGATTCAGCAATAACTGGAACAAGTGCATTTCCAGCATCCTTGATGCAAGCGGTTTTGAGGCAGTATTAAGACAGCAAAAACAAATCCTCATAAAGCCGAATCTTGTAGAGGCATTGAAACCGCCTATAACAACACCTGTTGAACTAACAGAGGCACTGGTTAGTTATATCCGGGAAAGGACAGCAGGGGTAGATATTGCAATAGGCGAGGGCACAGGCGCAGCAGAGTATGATACACAGTATGTGTTTAATAAACTTGGTTATACAAGATTGGCAGAGGAAAAGTCTGTAAAACTTATAGACCTTAACAAAGAACCTCTTGTTAAACTCACAAACCCAAAACTTTCCAGATGGCAGGAAATATATCTCCCCGGCATACTATTTGACAGTTTTATAATCTCTGTCCCTGTATTAAAGGCGCACTCCCTTGCAGATGTAACGCTTACAATGAAGAACATGATGGGCGCTGCACCGCCGTCCCATTATCAAAAGGGCGGACACTGGAAAAAGTCAGCCTTCCATCAAAGGATGCAGGAATCTATCCTTGACCTCAACAGATACCGCACCCCTGATTTTACAATACTTGACGCCACTATAGGCATGAAAGAGGCACACCTATGGGGACCTGTATGCGACCCTCATCCGAATATCATTGCAGCGGGCTTTGACCCTGTTGCCATTGACGCCTATGGTGCAGAACTCTTAAAAAAGGACTGGAAAAAGGTAGGATATATCAGGACAGCACACGGTGAACTGGGGATTGCAGAGCCATTGGACATTTCTGAAGAAATATGAGTATAATGCAATGGATTTAAACAAATTAAACTATACAGAGCGTCATAACTTCGCATACCTGCGTTGCTCCTTAGCTCGTTATTGCGGCGTATGCTAAAAATACGCCTCACTCCTCGCTTCCGTCGCGCCTTGGTCTGTTTTGTTCTGACGCTCTGTATGCGAATTTATTTATGTCGTTGTGTATATCTATCGCTTATCGGTATTTTCAGATGCAAAAAGTTCTGTTAGCATTGTCATTATTATTTTTTATCTTAACCGGGTGTTCAGATGCCAGGACACCGTCAGGGAGCGCTCCTATAATTAGGAGGATAGGGGCATTTTTACGGTCAGGACAGAGGTCCGAAGCAAAAATGCTGATTCCCATCTGGGGCATGTATTTAAAGATGGTCCTCCACCCACAGGCTTAAGATACTGCATGAACTCATCTGCCCTTAGGTTTATTCCAAAGGAGGATTTGGAAAAGGAAGGGTATGGAAAGTATACGATGTTTTTTAAACCCTGATAATGCATGAACAATGGGCAAAACCAAAAAATATTGGGTATAGAGAAAGGGGTGACAAATCCACAAATACATGTTCGGGAATACATTGACACAGCAGTCAAAATAAGATATATAAGGTCTTGTTCATCTGGAAAAGACAGTTTTTACCAACCCTGCAGGTTTTACTTAACAAGCGACAGAGGCTGATGTAATTTTCAACAGGAATGATATATGCCAATAAATCTTTCTGATGTATTTAACAAACTTGGAGTAGGTCTTCTGCTTATTGATAATAAGCACTCCATACAGTGGATGAATAAAAAGGCAGAGGAGTGGTTCGGGTGTTTAGAAATAGGTAAAAGGCGGAGTTGCTACAGGACCGCGGCTTACAGCGATAGTTTCTGCACTGCCTGTCCTACGGGTAGGGCAATAGATTATGGCATCCCAACCCGTTATGAATTTAAACTTCCATGCAGCACATCCGCAAGGGCATTAAAAGAGATTAAACCCTCCATGTTTGAAGTTATTGGAATACCGGTATTTGACAGCAACGGTAGTGTTTCTATGGTGATGGAATTTGTTATGGATATCTCTGGAAAGGGTATCGAAAAGATAAAATCAGAAGAGGTCATGTGCCACATAGAGAAGATGGCAGCAGTCGGACAACTGGCAGCAGGTGTGGCACATGAGTTAAATACCCCCTTGGGGACCATATCCATAATATCCAATGAGCTGAACCATATCCTAGAAAACCTTTTAGAAAAAGATTCAGCAGAGACGATTCAGGAATACCTTACGGATTTGCGGGGAGAAATCAACAGATGCAAGGCCATTATATGTGACCTTCTCGATTTTTCCAAAAGGGGTAGCTATCATCTTGTGGAGACGGATATCAATCTTCTGATCTCTAAAACTGCAGATTTTATCAGAGGTATAAAAGGCTGTGATATAAAGATCACAAAGTCACTTGACCCCTCACTTCCATTGATAATGACAGACCCTGGCAGGTTCAGGCAGGTGGCCTTTAATGTCCTAAAAAATGCTATTGAGGCTATAGAAGAGAATGGGGGAGGAAGGGTTGCTATATCTACAAAGGGTGATGGATGTTTTGTCTCGGTATCTATTAAAGATGATGGTCCAGGGATTCCCAGAGAGGACATGAAAAGGATATTCGAGCCGTTTTTTACTACCAAGCCGGTGGGAAAGGGAACTGGCCTTGGACTCTCTGTGAGCTACGGAATCATGAGTGATCTGGAAGGTGAGATAAGGCTGGAAAGTAAAGTAGGGAAAGGGGCAACGGTAACCCTGCTCCTTCCCATGATATTTAGATAGACGCAATCTTTAGCCTAAGAAACTTATTCTCGATAGCCCCTGATTGAATCTATCAGGGGCATAAATCACGCAACCTAAGGAAGCCTGCCTTGATCCATGATCTAATCAGGGAGAAAGGGCTGCGGTTACCATTTATGACAAAAAACCAATATTCTGTGCCATGGCAAAAATAATTGTTTTAGACGATGACCATATATTTAGAAAGAATATATGCAAGGCCCTTATAGGCAGGGGTCATGAGGTCTACCCTGCCGAAGAAGGAGTGGAAGCCATCAAACTGGCATCAGAAAGATCCTTTGATGCTGCCCTCATAGATATGAGGATGCCGGGGATGGATGGCATTCAGGTTCTCAAAGAACTTAAGGAGATACGACCATCTATTATGGGAATAATCCTTACCGGTTACGGCTCTATCCCTGATGCAGTAAAATGCATAAAATTGGGTGGATGCCAGTATCTAACCAAGCCCTGTAATATGGAAGATATAGAAGAGATCTTAAGGGGTATCACAAAAGAAGCAAAGGAAGGCGCTAAAGATTCGGACATCTATCAGGGCATAGTTGGTATAAGCCCCGGTATAAAGAAGGTGATAAGCCTCATCAAGAGGATGAAGGATTCACACCACTTACCAGTTATAATATTCGGAGAAAGCGGCACAGGCAAGGAACTGGTAGCCAATGCCTTACATTTTGATAGTCCCAGAAGGGAAATGCCATTTATAGCCATAAATTGTGTCTCCTTAAAACCGGAACTACTGGAGAGTGAACTCTTTGGCCATGTGAAAGGGGCATTTACCGGGGCTATAACTACAAAGGATGGCCTTCTCAATGCGGCAGATGGTGGAACACTCTTTATTGATGAGATTGCCGATATGAACCCTGTAGTGCAGGCAAGTCTGCTCCGCTTTATTGAGACAGGTATTTTCAGGCCCATTGGTTCAACAAAAGAAACCAAGGTTAATATAAGGATAATTGCTGCCATCAATAAAGACATAGAGGAAGAGGTAAGGACGAGGAGATTTCGTGAAGACTTATACTACAGGCTGAATGTCTGCAGGATTGATATACCACCATTAAGGGATAGAAGGGATGATATTCCCTTGCTGGTAAAACACTACCTTGAGACCTCTCCTGTTGCGAAGGAAAGAAATATTACTCTCTCCTGTGATGCCATAGAGGCATTAATGTCCCACCACTGGACAGGGAATGTAAGGGAACTCTTTAACATATTAGGAAGGGCGATACTGCTTGCAAAAGAACCCGCTATAACAAAGGAACACATCCTTAACTTCATTCCTTCCAAGCCCACTCAGAAGGATGCCCATTCATCCTTGGACGATATGGGGCGGAAACATATCATGGAAACACTAAGGGTCTGCGGATGGAATATCAGTAGAGCTGCCAGTACCCTTGGGATAGACAGAAGGACCCTCCAGAGGAAAATGACAAGATACCAGATAAGACCGTAACATTAGCCACCATACATTCCTGCCCTATGTGGCATTATTGTATAGCATTCCTTTATCGCCTCTATTTTTAAGGATAATTAAGAGTTAGTTAATCCTGTAATAAGACCATATTGCCACAGCCTTTCAGATAATTTCTCATTTCCAACTGGTATAACCAATTGAAAAGATTAAAAATTATAACTTTCCTATCTTTGGCATACCTTTTGCTTATTTGTAAGATATAAGGATAGTGGAAGACTTTATCATAATTTTTTCCACCTCCCTCCTTACAAGATGGAGAGGGTACCCTTTCCATCTTAAAAATCTTCAAGGGCTGTATTTATATACTATACAGCGAAACTTAATGCTTTTATTATAAAGATTGCCATATGAAAAGCCTGTCTGGAACTATAATGCCACTAACAAGACACATTAAAGAATTTAAAATTAAAAATGCAAAATTAAAAATTATAAGGCATTCAGGATTTGGCATCATACCAGTCATATTATCGGCACTTATTGGACTTTTTTCATTCGGGGTTGCATTGGCTGAAGAATTCAATGTTGTTGTGAAGCAAGGCGACCTGGTATTCCAGCCTGATGCCATTACTATTCAGGCTGGTGATACAGTGATGTGGACTAATAAAGATGATAGCCACCATACGGTGGCATTTGAAGATGCATCTGTTAAGGGTTCTGAAAACATAAAACACGGGGGACAGTTCTCCATAAAATTTAACAAACCTGGGGCATATAAGTATTATTGCACATATCACCGTGTTTTTAATATGCAGGGCACGATTAGTGTCAAATAGTGTCAAAGCGAACGAGTTAGTCTTTAGCCCTGAGCAAAGTGAAGTTTGACCCTGTGAATTGTGAATCTTTATGTCTCAGCCGCATGGTTGAATGGGAAGATGACCTTCCCCCGATTTATTGGGTGGGATTTGGTCTCTTTAGTTGAAGTGTTTTTCAAAACCAGTTATCTAAAAAAAAGTAAGGGAGGTGAATTTGAGTTGTTTTAGGTAAGCAAGGTCTCCAATTCTATGGTGACCTTAAAAACGCTAAAAATAAAAAGGAGGGATTAAAAATGTTTAAGAAGACAATAGCATTGATAGGTATACAGTTTTTATTTGTGTTCTTTCTAATCAACGGTGTTAATTCTGCCGAGATGAAATCAGGCGAGATGATGGCACCTATGATGATAGACAAGGCAAAGATCTTGGCAGACACAGGTGTTTTTGGAACCTTTGCCCTGTTTAAGTTAGATCATGCATGGAATCAACTGGATAGTATGACCAAGCAGAAGGCAGCCCAAGAGGTTAAGGGTGTCTTCACAGCCCACCAGAATAGAGTGGCGGTTGATACTTACCTTACCAGGGGATTGTCGGAAAAGACAGATTTCTTCCTGAGAATCAATTCCTATGAACTAATCAATAACCAGAATTTCATCACTGACCTGATGGCCACTACTATGGGGAAGTATCTCGTCAACACAGATACCTTTGTAGGGGTTACAAAGGCGCTGAACTATGCCACTAAGCCTGAGATGGCTGAGCAGCTTCCAATATTAAAGGCTGGTAAACCTGAGAGTCCCAGGCAATACGTTATAGTCATCCCTACCAGGAAAGACTCTAAGTGGTGGAATACCCCAGTTGATGGCAGAACAAGGATGATTAAGGAACACACTGCGCCTACATTGGCATTCCTGAATACGGTGCTAAGGAAACTTTACCACTCCACAGGACTGGATGACCTGGATTTTATTACCTACTTTGAGACTAACCGTCTGAATGACTTCAATAACCTGGTTATTGGTTTGAGAACTGTTGAGGAGGACAATCACAACAAACAGTATGGCTCCCCTACGGTTCTGGGTACCATCAGAAGCATGGACGAAATCATGGCGATTTTGTCCAAATAGTTTGATTTTAGATTAAGCGGGTGTCCTTGTGACACCCACTTCCCTCCCTAAAGAGGATGATTGATCAGGAGGGTGGGATAGTTAATATCTGGTTAGGAGGTGGTATTCTGATATGAGAAAGATTAGTAGAAGAACCTTTTTAAAGGGGAGTATATATAGCACAGCAGCCCTCAGTTCACCCTTTCTCTTGAAGAAGGCGTCCCTTAGTGCATTAGAACAGAAGGAAGGACATAACTGGGAGGATTGGCATAGAAGTCAGATTGAAGGGGAAAAGATAGTGAGGACTGTTGACCTTCCTAACTGCACCGGGGCCTGTGCATGGAATGTTGTGGTCAAGGATGGGGTAGCCATCAGGGCTGATCAGCCTAACGACTACCCAGACGACCAGTATAACCCCAGGGGTTGTATGAAAGGTCGGACTTACTATAAAAGGGTTTACGGTCCTGATCGGGTTAAGTTCCCCATGAAGCGGGTAGGAGAGAGGGGAAGCGGCTTGTGGAAGAGAATTTCATGGGATGAGGCATTTGACTTCATTGCCAGTGAGATAAAAAGGATTTCTCAAAAATATGGCTCTAAGACAGTATGGATTTATCCGCCTGTGCCAGCCACTGGTTTGGTCAAACAGGGTGCAGGGTTTAGATTTGCATCTGTGAATAGTTTCGGGATTGGAACCTTTTACAACTGGTATGGAGACCTCCCTCTGGCACATCCTATAACATGGAATGTCCAGACAGAGGAACACGAGTTTTTAGACGTGATAAATACCAAATATGCCATTATCTGGGGTTCAGACATGCTGGAAACCCGAAAGGCTGATGCCCATTTCTTTACAGATGCCCAGGTAAGAGGTGTGAAGGTACTCTATATATCTCCGTATTACGACTCTACAGCAGCCATGTCCGATGAGTGGATAAGACCCAGACCAGGAACGGATGCTGCCCTTGCCATGGGCTTTTCCCATGTAATAGTAAAGAAGGGTCTTGTTAAGGGAGATTATGTTAAGAAGACCACCTGTGGCCCTCTCTTGGTGAGGAAGGATAATGGCAAGTATCTAAAGGAGGCAGACCTGGTTTCAGGGGGAAGCACAAAGAATTTTATAGTGTGGGATACGGCAATTAAGGGTCCAAAGGTAGATGAATACTATAGTGATACAGCAGCCCTTGAAGGCACCTATTCCATTATTACCGTTAAGGGCGAGAGGCTTCAGTGCAGCACCGCCTACACCCTGCTTTTAGAGAAGATAAAGGAGTATGACCCAAAGACAGTTTCAGAGATAACCGGTGTTTCGGCAAAGGATATAGAAAGGATTGCTACTGAATATGGGCTGGCGGAGGTAGCATCTATATGGGCAGGGACAGGTATAAACCACTGGTACCACGGTGACCTTATGGGAAGGGCTACCATCTTGATGGGCATACTTACCGGCAATGTCGGTCAGCAAGGCGGCGGGGTTAGCCCCTGGGCTGGACAGTACAGGATGCGGTTAAGCCCTATGGACTACTTCTTTCCATTAAAGGAGGAAGGTAAGCCGGATCGTTACAGACCAATCCCACTGGATACTGCTTATGTGGTTCATGGTCCCACAGAGACCATGGCAGATAAGGAAAAACTCTGGCGTCAGATAAGGGCTATCTGGCCAGCAGGGGGCAACTTATTAGGCCAGGCATCAGATCAGAGTAAGTTTATAAAGGAGGTTCTTCCCAAGATAGAGCTTATCGTTGTTCCTGAAATCCAGATGAGCACCACAGCCCAATTGGCAGATATTGTCCTTCCTGTAGTAAGCTGGTATGAGCTTCCGATGGACATAACCACAACCCCAACCCATATGTACATACAACTTGTCCAGGGCTCAATTAAACCCCTTTATGAAGCAAAAACCGACCTTGAGATATACTATGAGGTGTGCAAGAGGCTTGGAACTGGCGATATCTTCCGCTTCAAGGAGACTGAGGAAGCATCTGACTACCTGCTAAAGACAGGGGGACCGCTGGTTAAAGGTATTACTCTGGATCGCCTGAAGAATGAGAAGTGCATAAGGGTTAATGCAAGTCCAAATCCCTTTGCGCCATTTTACAACGAGGTTAGAGGTAAGGGTAAGTTTACGACTGCCACTGGGAGACAGGAATTTTACAAGGATGAGAATCGTTTCCTTGAGTACAAGGAGCAGTTGCCAGTCCATAAAGAGCCCCATAAAGCCACTCCCTACGGCCCTAGTAAGGAATGGAAAGAGGCAAAGGAGGAAAGAAACCCCCTTTTCCAGAAATACCCTCTGGTCTATTTAGCCAGACATTGCCGGTGGAGTATCCACTCGTCCTGGAGAACTACTGAGGCGCTAGTCAAACTCGACGATACAGGGGAACCCCTCCTGGAAATGAACCCATCGGATGCTGAAAAGAGAGGTATAAAAGCAGGGGATTGGGCTGTGGCTTACAACGAATTTGGCTATGTAAAGGCAAGGGCTAAACTCAGGGAATCGGTGCCCCCTGGAGCGGTCTTGATTTACTTCGGATGGTGGAGACATCAAATCCAGGAAGGACACTGGAATGCCCCGGTCTCTAACCCTATCAACCCGATCCATGAGATATACTTTAACCCTAATGTCTGGGGCCCTGTATCTGGACACTTTGATCAGGTATGCGAGGTTAAGAGGGCGTAAGATAAAAGAGATATGGAGGTGTATAAAATGTCTATTTGGGAGAAATATTACAGCAAGCCCAATCCCGTATATGGCAACAAGGTCCAATTCGGGATGCTCATAGATATAAGCAAGTGTCTCGGATGCCATACATGCAGCATGGCATGTAAGAGTACATGGACCGATAACCCTGGCCAGGAGGATATGTATTGGAACAATGTCAATACAAAACCCTATGGTAAATATCCCAGAGAAAAGGGCTCTAAGGATCCCGTCCTTTACGACTACAAAAACTCTAATCTCTATGAGGATACACCTATGGGGAAATATCCAAATCTATGGCAGTTTTATCTGCCAAGGCCCTGTAATCACTGTGCAACACCAGCCTGTTTACCGGCGTGTCCCACAAGGGCTATATACAAGCGGGCAGATGGGATTGTCTTGATAGACCAGAACAAGTGCCAGGGATATCAGTACTGTATTAAAGCATGCCCTTACAAAAAGATTTACTACAACAAGGCGACAAAGACAGGACAGAAGTGCATAATGTGTTATCCCTTACTTGAAAAGGGGAGGGAGCCCCAGTGTGTAAGTAGTTGTACGGGCAAGATACGTATCTTTGGGGATCTTATGGACCCGAACAGCACCATTTCTCAAATTATCAGGGATCCAGAGAAGGGGGCCAGACCTTATCGACCCGAATCGAAGTTCAAGGCTGTCCATAGGTACTTAAACAAGGGTGAAAGGCGTCAGTATAGACCAGACTGGGGAACTATACCCTCTATCTGGTATATACCTCCGAAGAACGTTCCCCCTGAGGAGGCGGAGAAATACTTTGGCCATGCCCTTAAAGGTCTGATAAGTGAGCCTTATACTCCTGAAGGTCCTATCAAGTTTCCTGAGGGATAGAGAAATGGCAGATAGAAAATGATGGCTAGAGATGCACGGATAAAAAGAGGTGGAAAGGTGTTAGGCAATACGACCTATAACTATAACCATGCCTTCGCAAGGGGAAGGATTTATAAATTCTTATCCCTTTGTTTTGGTTATCCTGAGGCGGGTATATTTGCTTACCTGAAGGGTAAAGAGTTCCATAAGGAGTTGGGCAGGGTGTTAAATAGCCTCCCTGATGTGGATGGATTGAAAGGACAGGTTGGTTCAACAATGAAATCCATGGAGGAAAGTTTAAAGAGAATTTCATTTCAAGAGGTAGAATCCACATATATCTCTATGTTTGTTGCCAACTTTCCGGTTGTACCCTGCCCCCCTTATAGTTCCTTGTACACAGTGATGGATGATTCCAAACGTCCTGAAGAGATAATCAAGATAAAGGACTTCTATCGCAAATATGGTCTGGACATCTCTAAGGACTTTAAAGACCTGCCTGATCATATCTATGTGGAGATGGAACTAATGCACTTCCTCTGTTTCAGAGAGGCTGAGGCATGGAGGAATGAAGATCATAAAGGGGTGAAGGATTGCCTTAAAGGTGAAAAGGATTTTTTAGGAGATTTTCTGGGAAGGTGCATTTCCCCTTTTTGGGAGGCTGTTCGGGATAAGGGCGGCAACAATGTATTTACCCACCTTTCCGGACTGGCAAAGGATTTTGTACTCTATGATGAAGGGTTATTAAATATGATGAAGGGTTATTAAAGATGACCTTTTGGGGATGACCCTTTCTTAATTTCATTTCAGGAGGTGTAAAAAATGGAGAGAAAGATTATTATCGGGATTTTGGTGTTATCTGTCCTGGGTTTTCTCCTGATGAGTGTTAATGATACCTATGCCCAATCCATGACAAACCCCATACCTTTAAGTTTGGGTAAAGGGGTCTCTGTGGAAAGAGGCGCAGCTATCTTTGCTCAACAGTGTGCTACATGCCATGGATTATCAGGTCGGAGGGATGGTCCGAGGTCATTTAGTTGGACGAAAGAACAATATATGCCTGACCTTTCAGTAAAGGAAGTTATAACAGGGAGAGACGAGCAATTGTTTACCAATATTAAAGAGGGCCTGGCAAGATTTCCTGAACCTATGATTGTAATGCCTCAATGGAAGTATATCCTGAGCGATGAGGATATCTGGAGTGTAATTAAATACATACAAACCTTGCCGCGGATGTAGCTCCTTTTAAGGGTAATTGGTCTCATGAATGGAGATGTTATTATGTCAGGTTTCTCAGAGAAGATGGAAATCTTGCCTTTAGATGTATCCTTTGACTTATGTGTTAGAAATAAATCACCTAAGGCAAGTTGTGAGGCATGTGTCCATGTTTGCCCTCAAAAGGCGGTAAGTCTCGCAGGGGGGCTGGAGGTAACTGATAGATGTGACGGTTGCGGTATCTGCGCTCAGGTGTGCCCAAACGAGGTCTTCCAATCAATGATTTTCAATAGAAATGCCCTTTTAACCCACTGCTCCTCAGAACATAATAAGAAGGTTATTGTCTGTTCAGCGCTGGGCAATGGTGTGAAAAGGGAAGGGTTCCGGTTTTTTGAGGTGCCTTGTATAGGGTCCCTTGACGAGGTTTTAATCTTAAGGGCAGCATTGAGGTATGGAAAGGTATCTGTGCTTATCGGTAATTGTGAAGGCTGCGAACTAAGAACCGGCTGGCAGGTCTTCAGTGTGGTAGAGGAGAAGGTCAAGGGTTACCTCAGCCTCTTTGGTCTGGATGAGGGTATGTTTGTCATTAAAAGGTTAGACCATAATTCCTTAACTAACTTTATAGAGACTGAATTCCCGGTGGAGGAGAATCTGCCAGCACTTAAGCAAAGCCGCCGAGATTTTTTCAGGATGGCAGGCGAAAAAGCCCTTTACGCCGGGACATCCCTTCTTTCCCTCTATCTTGATACAAAGGGTGGCGATGATGAAGAGGCAATGGCTCCGAAGATTCTACCGAGGAGAAGGGAACTTATCCTTCTAATGCAGGAAAACATTCCTTTATCAGGACACAAGGTTTTAAAAGGCATTTTTGACAGGATTAGCATCAGCAGTACATGCAATGGATGCGGTGAATGTGTAAATTTATGTCCCACAGGCGCCTTAGATCTAAAGGTTTTTGGAAACGAGAGGAGGATATACCTCAACACCCTATCCTGTACCGCTTGTATGCTGTGCTCTGATATCTGCAGCCAAGGGTCTATAAGATTATCCAAGAAGGTGGAGGTAAGGGAATTATCTGGACAGGAGCCAGAATTACTCATAACCCTTTGTTACAACACATGCCTGTGCTGTTTCGGCCTTTTTTACGGTTCAGAAGATTCCCTTTACTGCCAGGACTGTGAGAAAAAGATATATGCTTCTCCTGCTAAACTTCACCTCAACCCCTCTGAAGAAAGGGGGAAAATTGGATATTTTGAAGAGAAGGCTGCCTATAAATCCTTGCCTACAGACCCTTGGTAGATAAGACCTTGCAGGGTGAAGGTGAAGTTGTAAAATTGCCAGGTCAAGTATCTCAATAAAATAAATATGTTGGGAGTTTTGTGAAGGTCAATACAAATATCAAAAAAGGAGGTGAAAATTAAGACATGAAAAGGGTGAAGACAATTCTGATAGCGGCAGGAGTCTTTGGCTTGGTTGTATTGTTTGCTACATCAATGCCTGGTCTTGCCAAAGAACCAAAGGCCAAGGTCCCGGATACGTTTCTCAAGATGAAGAACCCCATTTCCTCCAGCCCTAGGGTTCTTGAGGAGGCAAAAGAGATCTATGAGGCTAAGTGTAAGAAGTGTCATGGCAGCAAGGGGGATGGAAAGGGACCAGGCGCAAAGCAGGATATGGACCCACTGCCATCGGACTGGACCATTAAGGCTGATATGGATAAGGTACCTGATGGGCGAATGTTTTGGATAACCCTCAATGGCAGCGAAGATACAGATATGCTTGGATGGAAGAAGGGTGTTGCCCATGAGGGGAAGGAGGTCTCGGAAGATCAGGCATGGAAACTTGTCCATTACATCAGACAGTTTGCAAAGTAAAGATGCGATTTGTATTTACCTAGTTTAAAAAACCTGTATCTCAACCCTTTAGGGTTGATATTCAAGGTTGAAGCCTTGAGTTACAGGAGGTCTGGAATGAGGGTTTTACAAAAAGACTATGAAAGGAGGCATATTATTATGAGTAATCTTTCAAGGAGAGATTTTTTAAAGGCTGCTGGGGTTGCCTCTCTTGCCTTGGCACTTCCGGAAGGTGTCTTGTCCCTTGAGGCATTAGCGGCAGTTGAGGATCCAATGAAGCCTTACCCTTATAAGGGGTGGGAGGATCTATACCGCGGGATATGGAAGTGGGATAAGGTTGCAGCAGCAACGCACAGCAGCAACTGTACAGGTGCATGCAGGTGGAGGGTGTATGTTAAAGATGGGGTCATATTAAGGGAGGAACAGCCCAGGGAGTTTCCAAGCCTTGGAGGCGATATCCCTGATTTTGCGCCCCGTGGCTGCCAGAAGGGTGCCTGCTATAACACTACATACACCTATGGACCTGAGAGGGTGAAGTACCCCTTGATCCGTGTTGGTGAGAGGGGGGAAGGTAAGTTTCGTCAGGCTACATGGGATGAGGCTCTGGAGTTGATTGCCGGGAAGATAGTTGACAATATAAAGGAGAATGGTTCTGATACAGTTGGTTTATTTACCCCTGTCCCTGCTATTAGCAATGTCCGGTTCTGCAGTTTCCACCGCTTCGGCCATCTGATTGGGGCTACAGCATATACCTTCTATGATTGGTATGGTGACTTACCCCCTGGTTCAACAGCCACTTATGGCGTAATGACCGACCCATGCGAGACTGCTGATTGGTTTAACTCCAGGTATATTATCATACAGGGTGCAAGGCTGACCGACACCAGGATACCAGATGCCCACTTCTACACAGAGGCAAGGTATAACGGCGCGAAGATAGTAATATTTTCCCCAGATTACAATCCGACTGTTACCCATGCAGACCAATGGGTGCCTTTAAAACCAGGGACAGATGCAGCCTTTAACATGGGTATGGCAAATGTTATAGTGGGAAGGAAGCTTTATGACGCTCCATATATCAAGGAGCAGACTGACCTTCCATTCCTGGTTCGTGTGGATGATAAAAAGTTTTTAAGGGAGAGCGACCTTGTAAAGGACGGGAGCAAAGAAAGGTTCTATTCATGGGACATTAAAAGTAATAAGCCTGTCTTGATGCGGGGTACCTGGGGGGATAAACCACCCAAAGAACTCCCTACCCCCCCATTTGCTGGCCGTAACACCATGGGTTATGAGCCAGGCACAATAGCCCTTAATGACATAGACCCGGCTCTGGAGGGGCAATTTGAGGTAACACTACAAGACGGGAAAAAGGTCAAGGTAGAACCGGTCTTTGAGTCTCTAAAAAGAACTCTGGCTGACTTTACCCCTGCCAAGGCATCCAAGATTACAGGTATTAAAGCAAGTGTAATTGAGGGACTAGCCACCGAGTATGCAGAAACAGCCAGAAAGACAGGGGGTAAGGTTCTTATTATTAATGGAGTCGGAGCTAACCACTGGTTCCATGTGCTGGAAAATAACCGCACCCAGATGTTACTTGCAGGGTTAGTAGGGTCTGTAGGTAAAAATGGCGGGGGTTGGACCCACTACGTTGGCCAGTGGAAGCCTGTGAACATAGCAGGTATTGCGCAGGTTGCCTTTCCAATGGGACCAGCGAAACAGCGCTTCGTGAATACAACCATGTGGTTGTACAAGCACTCTAATATGAAAGACCTGATAGATACAGAGGAGCAAAAGAGGCATGGTTACAAGAAGGGCATTAAGGAGTATATGGAGGAGAGTATATCCAAGGGTTGGATGCCTATGTCTCCTGCAAAGGGTGACCCCAAGGTATTAATAGTTGGTTTGGCTAACTTCCTGGGCCAGGCAAAAGGTCAGGATACAATCCTTCGGAATATGTGGCACAAACTGGACCTGGTGGTGGACATAAACATCAGGATAGATACCACTGCCTTTTATTCTGATGTAGTCCTGCCTGCTGCCGGGCACTACGAGAAGCACGACATCGTCTCTACAGAAGAGCACACCTTCTTCCAGTGTCTCACCCCTGCTGTTGAGCCACTTTACGGCTCAAAGACCGAGTGGGAGATCTTTAGACTGTTGTCTGAAAAGGTCCAGTCAGTGGCTGAGAAAAAGGGATTTACAAGTTTCAATGATGCC
>Ga0154468_150_pt3 | contig 15367 bp, 11 predicted proteins | sample RifGroC2_FD_115947 | JGI IMG/M metagenome (GOLD analysis project Ga0154468, IMG submission 115947) | Deltaproteobacteria bacterium GWC2_42_11 | reverse complement strand
GGTAAATTTTATATTGCAGGAGGCTTTAAATGACAGAAAAACAAAATGATTCATACAAAGATGTCCTTGACAGGCTTGAGGCAGTGAATAAATATTTAAACCTTCCGGATGGCATATATGGCAGGCTGAGAATCCCGAAACGTTCTATTATAGTATCTGTGCCTGTTATGATGGATGACGGCTCTGTCCAATTCTTTGACGGCTACAGGGTGCAGCACAATACTGCGAGGGGACCAACAAAGGGGGGCATCCGCTACCATCCCAAAGTAACCTTGAATGAAATAACAACTCTTGCAGCGCTTATGACATGGAAATGCGCATTGGTTGACATACCATTCGGCGGCGCAAAGGGCGGTATCGCATGCGACACAACAAAGATGTCAAGAGATGAAATCAAAAAGATGACAAGGCGGTATACCTATGAACTCCTTCCATTTATCGGTCCTGAGCAGGACATACCTGCGCCTGATATGTATACAAACGAGCAGGTCATGGCATGGATTATGGATACATACAGCATGGCAAAGGGATATTCGGTTCCGGGTGTTGTTACAGGAAAACCTATTTGCATAGGGGGTTCTTTGGGCAGAAAAGAGGCTACATCAAGAGGACTTGTGGTGGTGCTTTTGGAAGCGGTCAAAAATATGAAACTCTCTGTTGATGGACTTAAGATTGCGGTAATCGGTTTTGGCAATGTAGGCGCAATTGCTGCAAGACTCCTTTATGAAAAAGGAGCAAAGGTTGTTGCTGTAAGCGATTCAAAAGGCGCAATACACAATCCAAAAGGGCTGGACATAACCAATGTCCTTAAATTCAAGGCGCAAAATAAAACAGTTACCGGATATAAACCTGCTGATAACATTACTCTGGAGGAACTTGTCAGCATTGACTGCGATGTATTGATACCTGCTGCAACAGAGGGGCAGATAAATTCAAAAAATGCAAAAAACATAAAGGCAAAAATCATTGCTGAGGGCGCAAATGCCCCTACAACACAGGATGCGGATAAGATTTTGAATGACAAGGGTGTTGTCATACTCCCTGATATACTAGCAAACGCAGGGGGTGTGGTTGTCTCGTATTTTGAATGGGTTCAGGATTTGCAGAGGTTTTTCTGGAAAGAGGAGGAAATATATAAAAGGCTTGAAGAGATTATGATAAATGCCTATAAACAGGTGAATGTCCTTTCAGCAGAAAAAAGGCTTGATATGAGAACAGCAGCGCTGATGCTTGGCGTAAAGAGGGTTGCAGAGGCAATAGAGGCAAGAGGGCTATATCCGTAATAATTCAGCATAGGGCAAAGAGTGGAGTGGAGACAGGGGTCAAGGGTTCAAGGGGTCAAGGGGTCAAGGAAATACCACTGCTCACTGCTCATTGTTCTCTATGCTCTGTGCTATTGCTATGAGTGAAAAAAGAGACTGGGATAAAAGTTACAAACATGGGGATACGCCATGGGATAGCGGCTTGCCGTCTTCTGAACTTGTAAAGGCGCTGGACAGCGGGATTGTTGCGCCCTGCCGTGCATTGGATCTTGGCTGCGGGACAGGGACAAATGCCATTTACCTTACTCAAAAGGGCTTTGATGTTACAGCAGTAGATTTATCCGATGTTGCCATAGAAATTGCAAATGAAAAGGCAGCGGCTTTAGGGATTAAGGTGGATTTTATCAAAACAACCCTGCCTGATTTGAATATAAAAGGAGGACCGTTTGACTTTGTTTTTGACAGGGGGTGTTTTCACGCAATAGATAATGACCAGAGAATTAGATATGCAGAAATGTTGAAACATCTAACCAGAAAGAACAGCATTTTTCTCCTCTTGTGCGGCAATGCTAACGAGCCGAGAGAAGATGGTCCCCCTACTGTAACAGAATCCGAGATTAGGGAAACATTTTCAGGGTTGTTTGATTTTATCTGGCTCAGGGATTTCAGGTTTGATACTTTGGCAACGACACCAGGACCGCTGGGGTATTCATGCCTTATAAAACACATATAACTCTCAGTTGTAATGTTTGCGAATGGCACAGCCACCTTGTGTGAGTATATATAAATCAACATGAAGTCTTTCAATAAAAAAGACCTTCTTTTCCTGCGTTTGTATCCTGATTTTATTCTCATTATTAGGAAAGTCAGGGATGTACTGGATTCTGCAAATAAGGAGGAAATTGTATGAAACCTTACCGTTTGCATGTTTTTGTAAGTCAGGGCAAGCATTGTCTGGCAAAGGGTTCTGAAGAAATACTCAAGACATTGAGGGAAAAACTTGATGAACATAACCTCAAAGGAGAGATAAAGACATCAAAGGGAGGGTGCCTGAGTGTGTGCAAGGAGACTGAACCAAAGGGTGAGATGTGTCCTGCAATCGTTATATATCCTGAAGGTGTATGGTATAAAAATGTAACTTTAAATGATGTAGATGAGATTGTTGAAAAACATCTTAAGAAAGGGGAGTTTGTGGAGAGGCTTCTGCATTACAGAATGGGGTAGTTGATACTCAAAAATGCTCTGCTGCTATAACAGCCTGTCCCAGTGATATGCCGCCGTCATTTGAGGGAACTTTCTCGTTAAGAAACACCTCAAAGCCTGAAACAGTGAGTTTTTCTGCTGTCCTCTTTACAAGAAATGAGTTCTGGAATACACCACCGCTTAAAACGACCTTATCTAAATTGTGCTTTTTCTGAACCATCTGTGCTGCAGTGAGTATAGTCTCAGCAATAGTATTATGAAATTTTGCTGATATAACAGAAACAGGTAGATTTGCTTTTGCGTCGTCTATTATCTCTTTGATGATTTGTTTTGTGCAAACAACTAACGGAAATCCATCTGTAATATTGAAGTTATATGTATCGTAACATTTAGTCTCAGCCAGCATCTCCAGTTTTACAGCAGCCTCACCCTCATAAGTTGCTAAATCCTTTGCCCCTATAAGTGAAGAAACAGCATCAAAAAATCTGCCGCAGCTTGATGTCAAAGGAGAGTTTATGCTGTTTTTCATCATCTTTAGAATGGTATTTAGTTGATTTTCCTGAATTCTGTCTGAAAAAATTTTATGGATTAATTCTTTTGCCCCATCACCGTATGTATGCACGAGATGACTCAATCCCATCCTCCATGGCTTTCTTGCTGCTGCATCACTTCCGGGCATTGGAACATAATTAAAATGTGCAAATCGTATAAAATCCTTTCTGTCTGCTATCAAAAATTCCCCGCCCCAGATATTTCCATCCGTGCCGTAACCTGTCCCGTCAAATGCAATGCCAATAACCTTTTCTTTTAATCCGTGCTCAGCCATGCACGATACAATATGTGCATGATGGTGCTGGACAGGTATGCTGATGAGTGATGAGTGATGAGTGATGAGTTGTCGGGCAAAGGCTGTTGTCCAGTAGTTGGGGTGAAGGTCATGTGCTATAATTTTCGGCATTACCTTAAATGTTTTTTTGAGATTCTTTAATGTCTCTTTGTAAAATTCTGCTGCCTCTTTATTCTCCATGTCGCCGATATGCTGGCTCATTATTGCATATCTCCCTTTTGTAAGACAGAATGTATTTTTGAGTTGTCCTCCGCATGCAAGGATTTCAGGCATATCCTGTCCCATATAAATCGGCTCTGGCACAAACCCCCTTGAACGGCGGATAATAACAAGTTTTGAGTTTAGAGTTTTTAGTTTTGAGTTATGTTGACTATTGATCACTAACTGCTGACCACTGATTACATTGACCACTGAATCATCAACCCTCATATATATATCCCTGTTGTGCATTAGAAAGGCGTCTGCTATAGAGGAGAGTTTCTGCACAGCCTCCTTGTTATCAGCCGCAATAGGTTCTTCAAATATATTACCGCTTGTCATAACAAGGGCCTTAAAATTCGGGGTTATGGGTTGGGGGTCATGGGTCAAAGGATAATAAAACAAAAGATAATGCAATGGTGTGTAGGGGAGCATAGCACCGAGATAATTATTTTCAGGTGATACAGAATCAGAAATAGAAATGTTATGCTTCTTTTTAAGCAGCACGATAGGTCTTGCGGGGCTGTTTAAAACTAAGTCCTCATCCTTTGTTAAATAACAAAACTGCCTTATTGTTTCAATATCAGGCATCATAACTGCAAAGGGCTTATTGCTCCTGCGTTTGCTATCCCGCAATCTCTTAACAGCATTATTATTCTCTGCATCACATGCAAGGTGAAACCCGCCAATCCCTTTTATTGCAGCAATACCGCCCTGTTTTAAAATGCTTATAGTTGTCTTTATTGGTTTTTCTTTTTGCTCCGAAAATTCCCCCTTAGTCCCTCCTTTGAGAAAGGGGGGTGAGGGGGGATTTTTTTTATCAATCCTGAATTCCAGTCTAGGTCCGCACTCAGGACATGCATTTGGCTGGGCGTGAAATCTTCTGTCTGACGGGTCGTTATATTCTCTCCTGCATTCCTCGCACATCTCAAAACATGACATCGTTGTATTTATTCTGTCATACGGTATATCCCGAACAATAGAATGTCTTGGTCCGCAGTTTGTGCAGTTTATAAAAGGGTAGAGGTAGCGGCGGTTGTTCTTATCAAATAATTCTTTGAGACAGTCATCACAGAGAGAAATATCAGGAGAGATGACAGATGGTATGCCATGCGTAGAGCGGCTTTCCCGTATCTCAAATCCGCTGTAGATACCTGTATAATCCTTGTAATCTGGTTTTTCAATGGATACATCGTCAAACCTTGCAAGAGGCGGTGCATCGGATTTAATCCTTTGTATGAATTCCCTTATCCTGTCTTCATTGCCTTTAACCTCAATATATACGCCATTTGTATCATTCAAGACATATCCATTCAGTTCAAAGGAGTTTGCCAGATTATATATAAACGGTCTGAAACCGATGCCCTGCACAATGCCGTTTATGTGTATTCTATATATTGCTGACATAGGCGCCTACCTGAATACATCCAGTATGCCCTTGCCTATATCCTTCAGGTCCCTGCTGAATCTTTTAATAGGTGATTCCATCTTTTTCTTAAGAGAATCTTCAACCTTTTTCTTTAATGCGTCCTTAAGGTCTGTCTGGATATTGCCGGACGTACCTGAGACATTAAACTTAAAAGATATTTTGCCGTCCTCTTCTTCAACTATACCTTTGATGAGAGATACCGATACCCCAAGTATGCGCCCGTTATCTGCCTTAATAGACAATCCTTTTATGACTGCATCAACAGGTGCATTCACTGCATTGTTTTCAAATTTTAAATCTGAAGATATATTTACATTGCCAGATGTAATTACAACCCCGTCCCTGTTTTCTGCAAGATACGGATTCAGTATCGTCATATCCAGTTCGTTTATCTTAACATTTGCTGTAATCTTTTTTGTAAGCACATCCCATTTGCCCTTTATCCTGAAATCACCTTCTTTTTTTGATACCAGTTTGCCTGAGATATCAATAAACGTCCCCTGCTGGAATACTGAGACAGGATTTTCTATTTTAATGCTCAAACCCTCAAGTTTTGCCTTAAAAGGCGATTTGCCTGCCATGTCGTCCTGAACATGCATCACACCGTTTTTTACCCTGATACCCTTGAGGATCACAGGTGTGCTGCCACCTTCCATAAGTTTAGATACAGACCATTTATTGTCATTAAACCTCTTTAACAGCAGATATGGTGAATCAACTTCAATCTTCTTTATCACAATCCTTCCTGTCAATAGTAACAGGATGGAAGGGTAAACCTTTATCCTGTCAACCTTTATTACCCCAGGTGTATTGTGCTCTGAATCGTTATATTTAAGGTCTGAAATCTCAAGGTGTGCATAGGATACACCTGCATTCCCTATAGAAAAGGCAGGGCCGAGGACTTCTTCAACCCTGCTTTTTGCCATAGAGTCAAGCGGCAGGAAAAAATATGCGCCGACACCTATGACAGTAAAAAAGAGTATAAATACAAGTACTATTTTCACGATGACTTTCACGGGGCATATAGTATCAGACTTTAGATGTCTCTGCAATTTTAAAAAACTTTGACTTTGGATAGGCATACAGTATAATTGGTGTATACCGACCTTCTAGTCGGTAATTATTTTTGGAGGTACATGTGAACAGGAAGGCTATAGCATTGTTATCAGGGGGGCTTGATTCAACGCTTGCGGTAAAGGTGCTGCTTGAGCAGGGCATTGAGATAGAGGCTCTGAATTTTACCTCTGCATTCTGCACCTGTAATTGCAGGAATTCTACATGCAGGAGCGAGGCTCAGAGGGTCGCAAAAGAGTTTGGCATAAAGATAAAGGTTTTGCAGAAAGGCAGCGACTATATTGATATTATAAGGAACCCAAAGTATGGATATGGAAAGGGGATAAATCCGTGTGTTGACTGCCGTATCTACATGTTCAAACTTGCCGGAAAGTACATGGAAGATGCAGGGGCATCTTTTATTGTTACAGGCGAGGTGCTCGGACAGAGACCTATGTCGCAGAGGATAGACACATTCAGGGTAATAGAGAGGGATACAGGGTTGACAGGTCTTATCCTCCGCCCATTGTCTGCAAAGCACCTTGAGCCCACACTGCCTGAAAAGAACGGAATCATTGACAGGGAAAAACTTCTTGACATTATAGGACGTTCAAGAAGACAGCAGATTGAACTCGCCGAGGAACTGGATGTTGAAAATTATCCATGTCCTTCAGGCGGCTGTCTCCTGACAGACAAGATATTTGCAAGAAAGGTAAAAGACATCCTGGACCACAAGCAGGATATTACAACAAAAGACCTTTACCTGTTAAAGGCGGGAAGGCATTTCAGGGTAGATGAAACCGCAAAGATTATTATAGGGAGAGACGATCAGGACAATATAAAACTTAAGAACCTTATGCAGATTAACGATACGCTGATAGAGCCGCTGAATTTTGCAGGACCAACTGCTCTTATATGCGGTGACCACGACGGCACTGCTATTTTAAATATTGCCGGCAGGATGGTGGTCAGATATGCAAAGAACAAGGCGAACGGAAACAATCAATTAAGAGTTGTTGAAAATGGCACGGTTGCAATACTCACAGTTGATTCACCGATTGACCATGAAACACTGGAGAGGATGAGGATATGCTGAAGATGCAGGGGGCAGGGGGCACCCCGCTCAGCGGGGGCATGGGGCAGGGCGGGACACAGGAAAAACTTCAAAAATTAAAAAACATCCTTCAAGAGATGGGGTCTGTGCTTGTTGCCTTTTCAGGTGGAGTTGATTCAACATTTCTATTAAAAGTCGCAGTGGATACGCTTGGTAGTAATACTGCTGCCCTCACCGCAGCATCACCGACATATCCTGTGTCAGAACTTGAGGATGCAAAGGGTTTAGCCGTTGATTTAGGCGTAAGGCATCTGATTGTTGATTCAAATGAACTCCTCATCCCGAACTTTGCTGATAATACTGTGAAGAGGTGTTATTACTGCAAGGATGAACTTTTTAAGATAGCCGGTGAAGAAGCAAGAAAACTGGGGATAAAAAATGTCGCTGATGGGAGCAATGCCGATGATGTAATGGATTACAGACCAGGTATGGACGCTGCAAGAGAACTCGGTGTGAGAAGTCCGCTTGTAGAGTGTAATCTGTCAAAAAAAGAAATCAGGGAACTGAGCCGTTTCCTGAACTTAATGACATGGGATAAGCCGTCGTTTGCGTGTCTTTCGTCAAGGTTTCCTTATGGCACAAAAATTACTCAGGAAAGACTTGAAAAGGTGGAACTTTGTGAAAGGTTTCTAAGAGAACTCGGGTTTAGACAATTCCGCGTGAGGTATCATAATGACACAGCAAGAATAGAGGTCTCTCCTGATGAGTTAAACTGTTTTCTGGACGAGGACAGAAGGCTGGCAGTAATAAAGAGGTTTAAAGAGGTCGGTTTTACGTACATAACCCTTGATCTGCAGGGATACAGGACAGGGAGCATGAATGAAGCAATGAAAGGTATTTCATAACGATTATAACCTCTTTATTTCACTGTACCATTTATTGAAATGGCGGCTCACCAACATATTAAAAAACTCTGAACTATCGTCAATGACCTCATAGACAGTGGTCGGCATTGCCTCTTCAAATCCCTTGAATACGATAGTCCCCCGTTTTGAGAATATCTTCAGTGTATCTATTTTGTCTGATGTGTCAATACTGAACCAAAGTTCCAGTTTTTCGCTGGGGAAAAAGAACCTGTCCTGAATATCTGTATCCAGTTGAGATACCATTATGTCCTTTTTGAAAGAAGACCTCGTTGTCTTTGTTTCAGCCATATAGGCTTTCAATGCAGTCTCTGTTATTGCCTCTCCGGTGTTATAGATGTCGTTTATTGCGGAAAGAGATTTAAGAGATAAAAAAGTTTCAGGGTTTTTATGCAAAACCATATCATAAATTCTGTCACCTGTTTCGGAGAAAGGTATAAAACTATAGGTTTTGTCAACAAAGACCTTAAATGGACATGCAATATCAGTCCTCTTTCTTTCGTCCCTGGCTTTTTCAAGGAGCATATCCATTTTTGTTTTAATCACATGGTTTCGCGCTGTACCGCGTGCTGCCTCATTTATCTTTTCACCTATTGAGACCTTAACTGCCCCCCAGTAGTCATTGTTTATAGTAATCTTTTCTGCCTCTGTGCCGTAGGAAATAAACAGTCCTGCATCTATTTCAGTTTCAGGAACCTTTTGGCTATGGTCGAATATGTCTGCAAACCTCTTAATAAGTTTGTCCTTGTACAAGCGCATGAGCCTCCTTATGTCAGCAGCGAGAGAAAGAAGGTTCGCAACCCCGCCTGAAAATATTACCGCATCTCCAAGGAAATTTTCTATCTTAACCCCTTTGCATACAGGGGATATGCCGCCGCTTGCACCGTACTTTCTGGCAGCCTCAAGTATGGGTATGTAAAAATTACCTTTCATAAAATCAGCCATGGAGGCTTCTTTTACCTTGAGTGTCTTCCTTGTAAAATCCTTCATGTCAATGAAGAGCAAACCCTCGTTGGTGCTTGTTAAAATATTTAAAATCTGCCTCTCGTCTGAAGAGAACCTGTATAACCTGCCCCGCTGGTATTCATATAGCCTCTCTTTCTCCGGCAGTTCGCCTCTCCTGTCCACAATCAAGCCCCGCATCACCCTGACAAACTTATCAACGTGCTCATCCATCTTATATGCAATAAACCCGCTGACAGCAATCGATACAATATAATCTGGATTCATTTCTGTACGGTGCAGCAGCCAATCCAGAAATTTCGTTTTATACGATGTGCTGATAAATGTCTGGATCCTGTCAATATACTCTGTCCTCCGTGTATCTCTCTTAAAACGGGTTTTAATATCACCTAATCTTTCATAAAGTTCTTTTCTAAACCTTTTGTCACTGAAAGCAGAGTGGAGCATCCTCCTGTTTTGATATATTTCTGCAAGTAGCGGATGTACCTCTATGCCAGGGGCATCGTATTGAAACAGGTATTCCGCAATCAGATGTCTCAAACGATTTTGCCTGTAAATACCGATAAGACTGCAGAGGAGTGAGGGATTGCCTTTTATCTCTTCAGCGATAAGGTCTGATGCATCAGAAATATCTCTGGAAGAGGGTGCAATCTTTTCATAGATTGGTGCAATTATATCGGATATATCTTTTGATATTATATACGGATTGGTATCGTATTCCAGCACACTGCTGTTGGTGGATATAAATGAATGCGGACTTAAAGACGATTTAAGGAGTTTTATGATTCCGTTTATATCAATGGATGAGAGCGTCTTTTGCTTAAGTTCCTCACCGACTGCACTTATGACCGCGTTAAATAGAAAGAACATCGAGAAACTGACAGCCAGTTCCAATTTTTCATATCCTATTTTCCTGACTTTTATTTTTTTCAGAACCTCCTTGCTTCTCACCAATGCATTTATCAAGGCAAGGAGTGTCACATAAGATGTTCTTTCACCCCCCATCAACTCTATTTCTTCATTTATGGACTTAGTGATGACCAATCTAATTTTATTTATAAGCTGCCTTCCGCTGCCGTCCTTACCAAGCCAGCATTTTATTATACCGCTGTCAACAACAGGCGCTGTAAGTAGTATATTCTCTGCAACGACTTTTTCAATCGAGTTTGACGGGAATATATCTGTACGATATGTCCTTTCTATAAGTTCTGTTTTGATAGTTGCTGGTATGTATGAGCCGTCTTCCTTTTGCCTGTCAGTATCCTGTTCTGAATCTAACCTCTTCTTCAGTAGGAGCAGGATGTCCGTAATCGCGTTTACAATAACCTTTTCATCCTCGCTCCCTACGATGCAGGGTATTTTGAGGTCAGTTATGGATTCACCGAGGTGAAATCTCATATTGTGCGGCTCTATCTTCCAGACCCTGCCGCTTTTCAGAGAGTCCCATTCTGTGATAAGGTCTCTGAATATCGATAACCTTTCATTCGAGAATTTATAATAATCGATTCTCATATGTGTAACATATTATAAATATCATCTAAAATCAACTGCCACAATTCACTGTAAGCCCCACCTTGCAGGTAGTGGTAAAGGCGGGCAATTGGAAAATGCTTATGCTTGCCTTTTACAGGCATTTTTAGTAATATCTTGAGAACACAGAAATCCGCATGATACTGTATATCTGTTATGAGAAATATATTTAATATATTGGTTGTATTATTGTTTATCCTCACCTATGCCGGCTATTCATATCCCCAGAATACCAATAACGCAAGGATAGGCAATGTTGTCATATCAAATAATAATCAGGGTATTACGGTTTCATTTGAGGTCAAGAGCGGTTTTACAAAAGAAATAGAAGAGGCAATCAACAGCGGCATACCTACACCGTTTACATTTATTGTGGAACTCTACAGAAACAGGAGTTTCTGGTTTAACGAAAAACTGACAGAATATGAGTTCAGACACTCTGTAAAGTACGACACACTGAAGGCAGAATATGAAGTTGTTATGGAGGAAAAGAACCAGCATGAAAGGATTATCAGGTTAAAAGATTTATCCAGTGTTAAAGAGGTGATGTCAAAGGTAGAGGGATTACAACTATACGATTCTGCAAAACTTCAGAAGAATAATAAGTATACTGTAAAGATAAAGGCAAAACTTGATACCGTTAATCTGTTTTTCCCGTTAAACTATATGCTTTTCTTTGTATCTTTCTGGGACTTTGAGACAGAGTGGTATGAAGAAACATTTAATTTCTAAGCCGCAGGATGTATGGATAATAAGAGCATAGATGTTATAAAAGAAGCCGCGGATATAAGGAGGCAGAAGAGGGAAAGATATATAATCTTTGCCATTGCAATACTGATAGTTGTCCTCACCTATGCAGAGATACATATATCCAATATAAATACGCGTCTGCCTTTTGCAACCAACATCCTGGTTTTCAGCCTTATAAATATCCAGATAATACTGCTGATACTCCTCGTATTTCTGGCAATGAGGAACTTCGTAAAACTTGCCTTTGAGAGGAGAAGCAGGGTCATGGGATCTAAACTTAGGACAAAACTTGTGGCTGCATTTGTGCTCCTGTCCATAGTCCCGACCCTTCTTTTATTCTTCACAGTCATAGGTTTTATAAACAAGAGTATAGAGAGCTGGTTTGGCATAAAACTGGAAGATTCGCTTCAGAGTTCAATAGAAGTTGCACAGGGTTATTACAACAATACATCGGAAAAGGCATCATACTTCGCCAGGCAGATAGGATTAAAAGTAGCACAGTACGACAATCTGACAGACGAGGATATGGAAACCCTGAGGAACTACATAGATGAGAAAAGGGATGAAAACAATATCAGCGCTGTTGAGGTATTCTCATCATCAGGAGAGAGGTTGATATACTCTATCTCTTCAAGCATAAACCCGAATATGCTCTCAGGTGTAAATGAAAATGCTCTTATAGATGCGCTTAAGGGGAACCAGACAAGTCACGCACAGACACTGGATAAGGGTGATGTTATAAGTGCTGTTGTGCCGATATATCATGGTAATACAGTAACAGGTGCAGTTACCGTAAGTTTTCATATGCCAAATCCAGTAATAGAGAGGATAAAGGATATATCGTCAACATTTGAGGCATATAAGCAGCTTAAGGTCCTTAAAACACCTGTTAAGGCAATCTATTTTACAACCCTGCTTATTGTTACACTCGTGATAGTCGTACTGGCGACATGGATCGGTTACTATCTGGCAAAGCAGATAACGATACCCATACAGAAACTGGCAGATGCCACAAATGCAGTTGCAGGCGGCAATCTTGACTACAAAATAAATATGGAATCGAGAGATGAAATCGGTTCGCTTGTAAAGTCCTTCAACAAAATGACGGAAGACCTGCGGCTGAATAAGTCTATGATTGAAGAAACAAATATTGACCTGAAGAGGACTAACCTTGAACTGGAACAGAGAAGAAACTACATGGAGATAGTGCTTGCAAATATTGCAGCAGGTGTTATTTCAATAGATAAAGGCGGAAGAATAACCACAATAAACAAGGCTGCACGTGAACTCTTGAGCATAAATACAGATAATGTAATGGGTAAAAACTACAAGGAAGTGCTCAAACCCAGGGACGAAGAGATATTACGAGATATGATAAAGGAAATGAATGAACTGGGTGTTGAAATCATAGAAAGACAGGCAAAGATAAAATTAAAGGACAATACCGTAACACTCCTTGTCAACCTGACAATGCTGAAAGACGAGGATGGGAGGTATCTTGGTATGGTCGCTGTTTTGGATGACCTTTCCCACCTCCTTAAAACACAGAGGATGATGGCATGGAAAGAGGTTGCGCAGCGTATAGCCCACGAGATAAAGAACCCGCTGACGCCAATCCAGTTGTCCGCCCAAAGGCTTCGGAAAAAATATATAGGCAGGTTTGCAGACGACGGGCACACATTTGAGGAATGTACAAAAACTATCATACACCAGGTTGAAGAGTTAAAGACGCTGGTAAACGAGTTTTCAAGTTTTGCAAGGATGCCTGCAGCAAACCCCACTCCAAATAACATCAATGAGATTGTAAATGAGGCTGTTGCACTATATCGTGCAGGAAATAAGCACATAGAATTTAAGGAGGCTCTGGACAGCAGTATCCCTATCATGGAAGTCGACAGGGATCAGATGAAAAGGGCACTGATAAATATCCTGGATAACTCTGTTGCAGCCATAGAAAAGGAAGGTGTAATTTCTGTATTGACAAGTCATGATAAGACCTTCAGGCTTGCCAGGATAGAGGTTATAGATACAGGCTGCGGGATACCGCCTGAAGACAAGGCTAAACTTTTTGAACCGTACTTCTCGAGGAAGAAATCAGGTACCGGGCTGGGGCTTGCTATAGTAAACAATATAATAGCAGACCATAACGGTTTTATACGGGTTAAGGATAACATACCCAGGGGTACACGGTTTATAATAGAACTTCCGGTAAAGGGTGCAATTGCAGCATGAAAAAGATAATGGTTGTTGATGATGAGGATAGTATAAGACGATCCCTCTCTGGCATCTTAAAGGATGATGGTTTTGAGGTAATCCTTGCAAAGGACGGCGCAGAGGCATTGAAAAAAATCGCTGTTAACAAACCCGACCTTATACTTCTGGATATATGGATGCCGGGGATGGACGGCACAGAGGTTCTACGGGAAATAAAGGACAGGTATCCCTCAGTTGCAGTTATTATGATTTCAGGGCATGGGAATATTGAGACTGCTGTTAAGACCACAAAAATGGGGGCATACGATTTTATAGAAAAACCATTATCACTGGATAAGGTAGTCCTGACAATAAACCATGCCCTTGAGCATAAGAGGCTTGAAGAAGAAAACAATGCACTGCGAAGCGATATAAAAAAACATTATAATATAATAGGAAAAAGCAAGGCAATAGAGGCTATAAGGTCACAGATAGAAAGGGTCGCTTCTTCAAATTCATGGGTTTTAATAAGCGGTGAGAACGGCACAGGCAAGGAACTTGTTGCAAGAAACATCCATTTATTAAGCAGCAGGAAGGATAAACCATTTGTTGAGGTCAACTGTGCGGCAATACCCGAGGAACTGATTGAGAGTGAATTATTTGGTCACGAAAGGGGTGCATTTACAGGCGCTGTCTCACAGAAGACAGGCAAGTTCGAACTCGCAGACGGGGGTTCTATATTCCTTGATGAGATAGGGGATATGAGCCTCAGGACACAGGCGAAGGTGCTCCGTGTATTACAGGAACAGAAATTTGAGAGGGTAGGGGGAACCCAGACTATAGAAGTGGATGTCAGGGTTATTGCGGCAACCAATAAAAACCTTCTTGAAGAGATACAAAAGGGGAGTTTCAGAGAAGACCTTTATTACAGATTGAATGTTATCCCCTTCCATATACCGCCTCTTAGGGAAAGGAGAGAAGATATAAATATGTTTACCGAGTATTACCTGCAGGAGTTTGAGAGGGAAACTACAAAGGGTAAGAAAGAGGTTACAAAAGATGCCGTCGCACTTATAGAAAGGTATAACTGGCCTGGCAATGTCAGGGAACTGAAAAATCTTATAGAAAGGCTGGTTATAATGACACCTTCAGATATAATAACTCCGGCAGACCTACCGTCATATATAACAACCGATGCCGTCGAAGAAATACAGCAGATAACTTCTCAAGCAAAAGATACACTAAAGGAGGCACGAAAGGATTTTGAGAGGGAGTTTATATTGAAGAAACTGGAAGAATTCGGCGGCAATATAGCAAAGACAGCAGACGCGATAGGCATAGAAAGGAGCCATCTGTACAGAAAAATAAAGGATTATGGGATAGAGGCAAAGGTAGAATAGGGAAAGGCAATGACAGCAACTGCAAGACTTGATACTGCAATAAACTCAATCTTTAACATAAACCTTGGTATAAAGAAAAGTGATAAACTACTTGTTTTTACAGATTTAATAAGAGAGGATGAGAAATTAACAGATACCGACAGGAAAAGGCGAGAAAACCTTGTCCATATAGCACAAAGGGTTGTGGAAATCGGCAGAGGATTATGCGATGTAGATTTTGGCATATATCCGAGTTTGAATCAGCACGGGGTGGAACCGCCTGAAGAGATATGGGCTGCTGCCTTTGGCAAAGATGCTGTTAGTGAATTAAATAAACAAGGTCTGTTAAAAAGACTTCTAAAGAAAGATAAGGACGCATCATATTTAAGGGATGTTGAAGATATACTGAAAACACATTGTAAGGATGCGGTAGATGCAGTTATCGCACTCTCAAATTTTTCGACCAGCCATACTAAATTCAGAGACCTCCTGTGTAAAATATGCAGCACTAGATATGCGAGCATGCCTCTTTTTGATGAGGATATGTTTTATGGCGCCATGTCAGTTGACTGGCACAAACTTG
>Ga0154468_151_pt1 | contig 15397 bp, 18 predicted proteins | sample RifGroC2_FD_115947 | JGI IMG/M metagenome (GOLD analysis project Ga0154468, IMG submission 115947) | Deltaproteobacteria bacterium GWC2_42_11 | reverse complement strand
TGTTTTTGCTTGACCTGACTCATAACTTTCCCTATAATCTGCACAAATATACGCATGCAACATAAAAAAGAATGTTAAAAGTAAAAGAAAAATATGATAGACCCAGACGAACAATTAAGACGTGATAGAGAGCGTGAATCAAAAGAAGCAATGGATTCACTTCAAAAATCTGATGAAGATTTATTGAAAGAAATCTTTATTTGCTCAAATGACCATCTTGCCCACAATCAATCAACCCGTATAAGTCGGAGCCTTGCATATTTTTCATCTCTCCTTATTAAATTGTCTCGACAAGCTGAAGAATCTACAAAAAGAATTGTAAAGCTTACGAAAATACTTACTTATTTGACTTGGGCTATCGCTATACTCACAACCATATTGGTTCTTGTAACTTTCTTTGAATTCCCGAAGAAGACGATATTCAGCAATCAAGAGACAAATCAAACCTATCAGAAGACAAAACAAAATCAAGCGGATAAGCCAAATGAAAATCATAAATAACCTCCTTTTAACAACTGGCTTGACTGGACAGGAAATAGCCTCGGCACTTTTCCATCTGCCCATTGCCCCTGCCAGTCAGCCAGAGCGTTAGAAGTAAGAATTAAAGGAAAGGGAATAAAGGGGACGGTTCTATTTAAATGAAAAATAATGCGACTCGACTAAGGAAATGAAAAGAATAAATAGAACCGTCCCCTTTATTCTTTCCCCTTTATTCTTCTCCGCTGAACCACGGCGTTATGTGCTAAAATATAAATAAAATCAGGAGGTGGTAATAATGTTAACGTTACATAAAAAAATAGTGCTTGATGAGCAACAGAAACCATTTGCCGTTCAAGTACCTATTGAGGAGTTTGAACGATTAGAGGAAGTTATAGAAAACTATGGGTTATCAAAATTGATTGACGATGTTAGTAATGATGAAAGACTCTCGGTAGAAGATGCGAAAAAATATTATCAATCATTGAAGACTGATGTGGAAAATTGAGTATACCAAACGTTTTCTCAAAGAACTATCAGGCTTGCCAAAAGAAATCCAGAGCCGAGCAGAAGGTATAGTTTTTCAAGAATTATTGACTGCAAATCCTTTTTCGCTGGGATATATTGAACGTATGAAAGGTTATCCAGATAAATACAAGATTCGGGTTGGAGACTACAGAATCGGAATCACTATTGATAAGAAAAATAACTTGATAATTTGCCAGCGCATTGCTAATCGCAAAGATATATACAGAATATTTCCATGAATTTCACATAACAAGTCGCTCGTGCGAGAAAGAAAACAGAAAGAAAACAGGGACAGCGACCATTTAAATAAAAAGGAGTGTCTAACAAAACACTCCAGCGAGAAGAAAACAGGGACAGCGACCATTAGAAGAAAACAGGGACAGCGACCATTTAAATAAAAAGGAGTGTCTAACAAAACACTCCAGCGGATGGCTTACAGCCACCGCTGACCTTGCGCATTCTCCCTTCGCTTCGCTCAGGGAGAATGCGGAGTTAAGCCGGAACTCCGCATTGAGCATCGGACCTGTTAGGTTTGGACGTTGGGTTTTGAGTTAATTCAGTTTAACTGCCTCATCTATCAGCATTACAGGGATGTCTTCCCGTATAGGATACATAAGTTTGCATGCATCGCAGATAAGCCCATCCCCTTTTTCTGTGAGTTTTATATCACCCTTGCATTTCGGACATGCAAGTATCTCCAGAAGTTCTTTATCAATAGGCATAATACCCTCCTCTCCCTGCTTAATGCCTGCAGGGACATGTTTTGAAATTAGATTCTTATATCTGAATCTTTAATTTTATTCCATGAATTCATTTCTGAACCCTTTCTGATATATTCAATGCCGCCTATAAGACCCAATAAAACTGATACTGAAAAACCTGCAAGTGAGATGCTTATTGCCTGTGCATCAGTTACGCCTACCTTTGTAAATAAATATACAAATGCACCTTCTCTCAAACCAAGTCCTGCCAGAGACACAGGTATCATTGAAATGGTTACGGCAACAGGCACAAAGAGATAAAAATATCCTATTGGAACGGTCATGCCAAGACCTGCTGATATCAGATAAAATGTTGCAATACCAATAATCTGTATAATAAATGATACTGCAAATGCCTTTAGAATAATCAGGGGTTCATTTTTATACAGCATGACAGCATTGTAAATGGATTCTACCTTTTCATTTATACCAAAAAGTTTCATCCTCCCTATCATCAAAAGTGCCCACTTATGAAGACCTTCGTTCCACAAGATAATTACCGTAAAAAAAAATATTACGGCAAGTGTTATTATGAAGAACGGGACATATGTTTCCCTGACATATTTGTAGCCAAAGATGAGAGAAACCGTTGCAATAACAACAAGTGCAAAAAAGCCGGTAAACCTGTCCAGAAATACAGTGGCAAGTGAATTGCCGCCTTTCCCTGAGGATTTATAGAGGTAATAAGTTTTTACCACATCACCGCCTATTGCTGTCGGCAGGAATATATTAAAGAACATGCCGATATAATAAAGCGAGATGAGTTTTGGAAAAGGCATATGAATCCCTGCCCGCGGCAAAAATAAGGACCACCTGTATGTGGATACAACCTGTGCAAACGCACATAAAAATACCACAAATATAAATACAGAGAGTTCCATAGACCTTATGGTTGCCCAAACATTCCTGATGTCTGCCTTTCTGAATAGATAGGCAAGCAGTAGAACACTTATGGCTATTTTTAAAAGCAGATATATATATTTCCTGATATCCATAATAGCGTCCCTTTTATTTCAGTATCTTTTTAACAGTATATATCGGCTTGTTCTGGGATTCATGATAAACCCTTGCCAGCATCTCGCCAAGTAGCCCCATAATAATGAACTGCACACCAAGTATTATAAGGAGAACACCGAGAAGTAAAAGGGGTCTTCCGCCAATATCATGACCGAAAATAAGTTTCTCGATAGCGAGATACAGAGATATTAGAAAACCTGTGCCGCCGAATAAAAGCCCTGCTGTGCCAAATGCATGTATGGGACGGGTTGAAAAACTCTGCAGGAACTTTACAGTTATAAGGTCAAGTATTACCCTCACTGTGCGGGATATCCCATACTTTGATTTTCCAAACCTCCTCGGGTGATGTTTTGTTTCCACCTCTTTTATTGAAACGCCGATCCAACTTGCAACAGCAGGTATAAACCTGTGCATCTCGCCGTAAAGTTTTATACTCTTCACAACCTCTTTCCTGTAAGCCTTTAATGTGCAGCCGTAGTCATGGAGGTATACCCCTGTAACCTTTGATATAAGCCAGTTTGCAAAGATTGACGGCAGTCTCCGTGTTAAAAATTTATCCTTCCTGTTTTTTCTCCATCCGCTGACTATATCCGCATCCTTTATTGCATCCAAAAGTTTGGGTATGTCCTCAGGGTCATTCTGCAAATCTGCATCCATTGTAATGATAATATCGCCTTCTGCGTAATCAAAGCCTGCTGCCATTGCTGCAGTCTGCCCAAAGTTCCTTCTGAAACTTATTACCTTAACCTTATTGTCAGATGTATGTATGTCGTTAAGGACAGAGAAACTCCTGTCTTTTGAGCCGTCGTCAACAAATATGACCTCATATTCCCTGCCAATGGAGTCCATCACTTTTTTGATGTCCTTATAAAGGACAGGGATGCTCTCCTCTTCATTATAGACAGGTATTACTATCGAAACCTTTTCCAACATCTCCTCCATTTCAATATGTTACCTTATCCACACCAATTTCAATACCCTTAAAATCATAGCATCTGAATATGCTGAATTTCCTTGCCACAAAGCCGTTTCTGTAGATGTTCAGAAGCGGTTCTTTTTCGCATTTTGAAAATGCATTGCCAACTTTATGAGGAAGTGTTACATTGCTATCTTGGATATATACCGCATTTTTGCCAATAAGTGAATTAAAACCTTGCCACATATCATACTGGTTCATCCTCCTGCCGAGGTTTGCATTGTATGTAACAGGATTGCCAGGCACATAGAATGCAAGTTCACTTGCAACCTGATAACTGTCGCTGAATATAAATGCATCGCCTTTCTTTAACATATCGTCAAATATCACCCCAACTTTTGCACCGAGTACCTCCCAGCCCATAAGACGATTTGTGGGGTCATGCCTTGCCTCCAAATCTATCTCGCCAATATTAAGCAAACGGGTATCATGCGCAATGATTGTTGTAATTACACCTGTTATAATGGCCATAACAATAAATAGTTTAAGCCATATTTTCTTCTGTTGAAAAAAAAGCCTTTCATAAATACCGCTTGCTGCTATAAATGCTGTAAAATATGCAGGCGTAGCCCAGTTTGCCTGAACCTTTGCCTGAATGCTCTTTAAAAGAAAAAATGCGAATACAGGGGCAGACAGCGAAAAAAGCAAAAGATAATCTCTATCATTATTCTTAAGACCCAAGACTCCTGTTTTCCACATGCCGAACAAAAGTCCTAAAAATATAAAAGGGGTTATCACACCAAATTGCGAGCCGATAAACTCTAAAAAATCCTTCAGAGAAATTTTCAAGCCATCTGCAACATGAACCTGTCCTGCAGTATGCCTTATCGTTACCCAGTCGTGCTGGAAATTCCAGATAATGACAGGACTGAATATAACAATGCTTAATACAATAGCAATATATGGCTCTTTTCTCATTAACCAGAACCTATCATTTTTTGAAAATAACAAAAACAAGGCAATACACGGGTATATAAGCGCCATTGTATATTTTGTCAGAAGCCCAAGCCCGATAATAATGCCAAGAAGATACCAATAGGGTGTGGGGTGTGGGATGTGGGATGTGGAAAATGCCTTTTCTACCCCCCACCTCCTACCTCCCGCCTCCCATATCACTGCCTTTCTAAAAACATATACTCCCAAACCCCAGAAAAGTATAAACGGTGCATCTATTGTCATAAGTACTGCGCCTGCTGAATAAAGCGGCGTCAAAGATGGAATGAGCGCTGCATAAAAACCTGCCCTTTCACTTTTAAAAATATCTTTTGCAATGGCATACAGAATTATGCTTACAAACAGAGAGATTAAAACAGCACCAATCCTGACAGAAAATTCATTGTTGCCGCCTATCGCTGTAAAAAAGGCAATCAGATAGGCAATTAATGGACCCTTGCTATAATAACTTAAATCAAGCCTTCTGCTCCATTCCCAGTAATGTGCCTCATCAGGTGAAAGGTCAAGGGGACCAAGCCATATATAGAGAAGTCTGAACGCTGTAACCACGGTTAAAAAGAATATAATATAATTTCTGTATTTCAATCAGTCCCTCTCATTTTTTGTTCAGGCAATAATTTCCTTTCTGCTGTTACTGCAACAAAACTTATCCCTGCACCCAGTACCGCCCCGCCCGTTATATCAAGTGGATAGTGGACGCCAACATACACCCGTGAATATGCCACAGTTAATGCTATTGCAATAAAGAGTGGTGACAGCATGCGGTATTTATATGAGAGATAAAGCATAGTAGCAAAAATATTTGTTGCGTGGTTTGAAGGGAATGAGTATGAATCACCGCAGCCCACAAGGAGTCTTACATCCGAAAGTGCAGTGCAGGGCCTTATACGATGAAACAACTCTTTTAAGAGATTGGTTGTCTGGTCGCTTATCAGGACTATTACAAGGAGTATTAATGCTGTTTTCCTGCCCTTTACACCGGTAAGCGTGAATATCGCAAACCAACTGAGCAGTATTATTTCTAAGAAGTTTGCCTTATCCGTAACAAAAGGCATTACTGCATCAAAGACCGGATTTGTAAAGACAGCGTTTAAGAAATAGAATAATGACCTGTCGTAATCGAGCAGTGTTTCCAGTAGGTTGATGAAGAATAGGTTATATAGTTTGGCTGTCATATACTGATTTGCCGGTCTTTAACTGTATTTCAACTGCCTTAATAACATCCTCAACTTTAATCTCCTTCATGCATTTAACATCCTTGCACTTTTTCAAAAAACATGGGCTGCACGGGAGTCCTTTCCTGATAACTATATGCCTGTCACCGTAAGGTCCTGTCCTCCATGGTGCGGTGGGACCAAAGAGTGCGATAACAGGCTTGCCAATTGCGGCGGCAATATGCATTGGACCTGAATCAACAGTTATCATAAGTTTTGAGTAACTTATTATCGCCGTTAATTCCTTCAAATCAGTCTTACCAGCGAGATTAACTGTCCTTCCGTTTGTCATGGCAATAATCTTATCTATCTCGCTAACCATTGAGCCTGAACCTGTTAAGACCACCCTCATATCAAATTTGTCTGTTATCAGATTGCAGAGAGAGGCGAACCTGTCATTCCCCCATAGTTTAGTCTCCCACCTTGCCATGGGGTTTACTACAATAAATAGCTGTCCTTCCAATACCCCGTTTTCCTTAAGGATGGAAATGGCATTTTGCCTTTCATTTTCACTTATAGACAATGGGAATTCAACATTAGTAACCTCTGCACCTATATGCTGCGCAAGTTTCTGATACCTGTCAACAGCGTGCAGGTCAGGGTTATAAGGCGGCAGTGCCTCATTTAAAAATATACTGCTTAACTCTCTCCTCCGTCTGAACCCCACCCTCCTTTTACCTTTTGATAAAAATGCCCATATACCGCTTTTTATTAAACCCTGGAAGTCTATAACAATATCATATTCCCTGTCCCTTAAGGTCTTTAAAATTATGGATGCCTCCTGCCATGTTTCAGCAGACAGCGGTTTTTTTAACCATCTTTTTCGTCTCACGATTATGCAGTCGTTCAAGAGATTGTGTCCATTTACAAGCCTTGATGCATCCTCTTCCACAAGCCAGTCAATAACTGCATCAGGGTACCTCCGCCTTATCGCATACAGAGACGGCAAGGTATGGATGACATCACCGATTGAAGAGAGTTTTATGATAAGTATCTTCATGGTAAAAACCGTTATACGTGAACGTGATGCGTTATACGTAAAAATCTTTTCTTTTCACGCATCACGTATGACGCACACGGTCTTTTATACGCATCACGCACACGCATCACTGTCCTTTATTATCCACTCAACCGCTTCTTTAAGATTGGAGGCGATGTAATGGGGTTGGCGGATGAGTCTGTTTCTTTCATCAGTCCCTCTTCCTGTCAACACAAGGATAGCCTTTGCTCCTGCATTCATGGCAAGTTCAATATCAGAAACCTTGTCACCAACAACATAAGATTTTTTAATGTCCAGATTTAAATCCCCTTTTGCCATCTCAATAAGCCCTGTTCTTGGCTTTCTGCAATCGCAATTGTCATCAGGGTGGTGCGGACAATAATATATTCCATCAATATGTGCACCTCCTTTGTTCAATATCTTCACAAGTTTTTTATTTACATCTTCCGCTGCCTCTTTTGAAAAATAGCCCCTGCCGACCCCTGATTGATTGCTGATAACAATAACCCCGAATTCGTTCTCGTTAAGTTTCTTTATTGCATCAGATGCACCCCTGATAATAACCAACTTTTCAGGGGAGTCAATATACCCTGTATCTTCGTTTATGGTTCCGTCCCTGTCAAGGAACACAGCAAATTTTTCAGCCATTTACACCTGCCCTTAAAAACCTTACTGATGCTGCAAGCACATCGTCCACTGTAACCATCTTAAGACATTCATAATGCCCGTATCTGCATTCCCTTTCAAAACATGGACTGCACTCCATATCTTTTTTGATAACAGACACATTCTCGCCTAGTGGGGCAGTTAGTCTGGGGTCTGTTGAACCAAATACCGCAACTGTCGGCACACCCAGACTCGCTGATATGTGCATCGGGCCACTGTCGTTTGTGATAAAAAGGCTGCATCTTTTTATAAGCGATATGAGTTCACGAAGATTTGTCCTTCCGCAAAGGTTTATTAAATCCCCTTTCAACCCTTCTGCAACCTCTCTACACTCAGCGGCATCACCTTTTGAACCAAATATTATTATCTGCGCCCTGTATTCATTCATGAGTCTCCCTGCAACACCTGCAAATCTTTCAGACAACCATCTTTTTGCCTTCCCGTAACTCGCTCCGGGGTTTATACCTGTAATAGGTCGGGCAGATGTCAAGCCGTTCTCCATCAAAAACCTTTCAGCAAACTCATTTTCAATATCAGATATATATAATTTCGGCTTTAAATCTATATCAACATTTAGGCCGATTTGTTTAAGGAGGTTTTTGTAATAAAAAACCTCGTGGCTGGTTTTTATATCACCCGTTACTCTGACAGATTTTGTGAGCAGAAATCCCCTTCCGTCCGTTGAATAACCCCACCGTTCAGGAATACGGGCAATGAATGTAAGAAATGCTGCATCAAATGCATTTTGAAAAAGGATGGCAAGATCATACTGTTTTTTCCGCAGGGTCTTAATAAGCCTTATTCTGCCTGCAATCCCTCTGTGTATTCCTTCTGGATCATATTCAATACATCCCGAAACAGAAGTGTTATTCAAAAACAGCGGTGCAACCCATGGTCTTGCAAGGATTGTAATATTTGAATGAGTGAAATTATTTTTTATACTCTTTATGGAAGGCTCACAGAATACCGCATCACCGATCCAATTCGGAACTCTCACAAGTATATTTTTTATATTTTCCAACTGAGTTCTCTTTTTAGTTTACACTGAAAAATGTTACTTTATAGCAAAAATCTTTAAATATCTCTCATACTATATTAAATGGATGACAGACCTTCATATTATATATGCAGGCATTTAAAGGTGTCAATGGTATAGATTGACGGGAGATGGAGGGGTTTTAGGACTTCTTAATAATCATTATTGAGAAATAATCAAGTTCCCTTCCCTTAAGTGTATCCAAGTCTTTTACTACCTCCTGTTCTTTCCACCCTGCCATGGATACAAAGATTGCGTTCTTTTTTAAACCCAGTTCTTCAAGGAGCGGAATGACCTTATCCATTACTTTATTTACTTTCATCAGGACCACTGTGTCAAAATCTTTAAGGGTTTGTCTTAATTTATCCTCCTCATATGTTGCAGGTATTATTGCAAGCCTTTCACTGCTGTTTGCAAGCGGAATGCAGGCAGATGCGGAAGCAGCATTTACTGAGGAGATACCCGGTACTATTTTTATCTTGATGCCTGAACCTCCGTTGTTTTTAAGTGCTTCCATCAGATAAATGAATGTAGAGTAGAGAAGGGGGTCGCCTATTGTGATAAAGGCAACATCTTTTCCAATATCAAGTTGTTTCAGCACCTCGTCTTTTGCGTTATTCCACGATGCAGCAAGTTCATCCCGATTCTTTTTCATGGGGAAGGTGAGTTCTATAATTTCCTTCCCATGTAAATCCATTACCCCTTTCAGGATATCAAGGGCAATGCTTTCGCCATCTGTCTTTGACTTGGGGACAGCAATAATATCAACTTCTTTCAGGACACGGATGGCTTTTAATGTGAGGAGCTCGGGGTCGCCCGGACCAATACCCACGCCATAAAGAATGCCGTGATGCCCCCGCTTAACGGGGTGCGTGATGCCCCCGCTTAACGTGATGTCTGATACGTTCTTTACAGCCATTATCTTTCCCCCGAAAATACCTTTCTGCGATTGCCTGCCCCGCCAGTGGCACAGGCTTCCGCCTGTGATGACAGGCAAGATGCCTGTCCCACCACGCAAGCGGGGCAGGCAATCGCAAATGCTAACAAGATTTTCATGCCCATTTGTGAGCCAAAGGCTCGTGAGGTTTATCTCCAACAATTATAAACACAGGATTCAAGGCATTGAACAGGTTCAAACCTGTTTCAACTCCCTCCTTTAAGTACGTAGAGCCTGCCCCGTCTCCCCGCTTAATGTTTGCAGGGACATGCTTGATACGCGGGACAAGTTTTGTCTTTGCAATATTCACAGAGATAATCTCTGTATTAAGCCCTGCCCTTTTGAAAGATTTAACAGCAGTTGACAGGGTTTCAATGGTTATTGCGTTCACAACTATCCTTCCGCCACGTTTTAGTTCCTTTGAACATTTATTGATTATTCTCTCAATGTCTTTGCCGCCACCTCCGATAAAAACAGTGTCAGGTGCAGGCAGTCCCTTCAGTCCATCTGGTGCAGTTTTGTGTACAATTTCAAGATTTTTTACATTGAACTTTGCTTTATTTTTCTCAATATAGGTTATCCGCTGTTTTTCCTTTTCAATGGCAAAGACCGTTCCTGTTTTTGCAAATAGCGCTGCCTCTATGGATACTGAACCACAGCCTGCACCTATATCCCAAAGTATGCTGTCATGCCTGAGATTTAGTTTGGACAAACTTATGACCCGGACTTCTTCTTTGGTTATCATACCGCCTGAATGGGCAAATTCAGAATCAGGGATACCGAAAGTGCCGTGATGCGTGATGCGTGATGCGTGAGATTTTTTTTCTTCTTGCCCATGACCCTGTCTTATCAAAACCATTACATTCAATGGAGAAAAACTTTTTCGCAAAAATTGAGCCAATGCGCCTTCGGTGATGTTTTCCTTTTTTGTCCCCAAATCCTCGCATACATATGCGCGATAATTTTTAGCACCTTTATCGAGCAATGCCTTTGCAATCTTTGACGGTGTATTTTCAGGGTCTGTAAAGATTCCAATCTTGTTATGGCGAACTATTTCATCAATAGCACTCTTTATAGTATCTTTTTTCTGCCGACTGCTTTTCCCTCTCCCATGCAAACTCAAAAACCTTGCGTCATTCCAATTATCCTTTATCCTTGCAAATGCCTCCTGCATGGTGGAGACATTTGGGATCATCTCCATCTTGTCTTTACCAAACCTTTTTATCAGGAAATCCGCAATGCCGAAGAAGTTTGGGTCTCCTGTGGCAAGGACAACAGCATAGTTAGGAGTGAGGAGTGAGGAGTGAGGAGTTAAAACCTTTATGATTTTATTCAAATCAGAGCCAATTACTACCTTCTTCTTCTTAAATTCAGGGAAACAGGCAAGATGTCTCCTGCCGCCTATTAGAATAGAAGCATTCTCGATTAGTTTTAGTACCTTTGGAGAGAGGCTTGACTTGCCTTCTATACCTACACCTATTATATAAATCATAGTTTTATAACAACCTCTCCATCGTATCCAACCAATACGCAGTCTATGTTACGAGTGCCTGCAATCTTAACGGAATTTTCTTTGACCTTTTCACAGGCTGTTTTTAAAACCTTTTCCAGCCCGTTTTCCTTTAGAATAAAAAATACCTGCCTTGCTGTATTTGCCCCTCTTATTTTCTTAACAACAGTATTGCTTGCCCCTTCCCTCTCTGCAAGTTCTGCTAAAAACTCAAATTCAATGCTTGAGTCTGCACAGTGTGTTTCAAAATGTCCTGCTGCAAGTTTACTGAATTTGCCGAACTGCCCCACGATAGTTATCTTTTTGCCCCCACCCATCCTTACGGATGGGTACCCGCTTTGCCCTTTGCCCTTTGCTTCTTTCAGCGCATACCCCATGTGATCGCCAACGAGAATAAACGTCTCTTCCGGCAGATTGAGGATTTGTTCGGCTACCTTTTCACTGCTTCTGCCTGTTGAAAAAACTATCTCGCTGCAATTTGATGCTGATGCTACATCTATGGCACAGATTATTGAATGGCGATAGGCTGAAAGAGAGAGAGGTTCAACTATGCCGGTTGTGCCTAAAATTGAAATACCGCCGATTATGCCGAGGCGGGGGTTCATGGTCTTTTTTGCGATTTCTTCGCCGTTTGGGATAGAGATGGTGATATAAAGCCCTGATTTGCCCCCTCTCCCTAACCCTCTCCCCGCTGGGGAGAGCGGGTACCCATCCGAAGGATGGGTGGGGTGAGGGGAAAGCACCTCTCTAACTGCATCCTTTATCATTTTTCTCGGCACAGGGTTTATTGCAGGTTCACCAACTTTAACTGCAAGCCCGGGTTTGGTAACAATACCAATGCCCTTACCGCCATAAACCGTGACCCATGAACCGTGAACCGTGAATTGAAATGCCTTTATTCCCCTAACCCCTGACCCCTGACCCCTGACCCCTATCTCTACTTTTGCAACAATCTCCGCCCCATTTGTTACATCAGGGTCATCACCTGCATCTTTTATAACAGATGCAATTGTCCTGTTGTTTTCTATTTCACATTTGTAAACAGGTAACTTAACAGACTGACCAGTCGGCAGGGTTATCTCCACATCTTTAACCTTCTGTTTCGTAAGGAATGCTGCGGCTGCTGCCTTACTAGCAGCAGCCGCACATGTGCCTGTGGTATAGCCCTTTTTTAAGCCTCTTTTTCTTTTATCTTCCACGAAAACCCAATTAAAACACCAAGGAGCGCTGCCAGTATCAGACCCTGAATCCCCTGCGGTATATTAAAATGATATCTCTCAGCATCTGCTAATGCAAGCCCATACCCGCCTAAAAATAATACAATCCAGAGTCCTGTTGCAATAAAAACTGATGATACGAGGCTATTTTTAAAAGGAAGGAAATCCTTTAGCAGACTCAAAAACCCTGATACCACAATTCCAAATATTATCCCGCCAACAGTAAAGGTAACAAGATGCTGTAAAAGGCTCTGCTCAAATGCAAATGCGCCTGTAACCGTATTAGCGAACATGGCAATCCATCCCCACAGCATACCTGCAATTGCGCCCATTATGATGCTTTTCTTCCAATCAATAAATTGAAATTGCATAAATACCTCCTTAGTAGAGTTATAGAGTTTAGGAGTTCAGGAGTTAAAACTCATTAACTCCCTAACTCCTCAACTCATCAGTGGCACGGCATTCCAATAACATGCCTGAAATCATGAAATGCATCATGCACACCGGGCACAACTGTTTCCACACCATATACGACCACAGTCATTATAATCGCCGCTGCCACAAGCACGACTGCCAGCCCTAATGCCTTTCCCATCCCCTGTTCTTTGCTGAATATTTTTTCCATTGTTTTACCCTCCTTTTGGTAAATTAAAATCTTAATGCTATTCCTGCAAGGATTGAATAATCTGTTTCTGGTTTATTAAGCCCTGTTTTTACACCAAGGTCAATATCAAAATCCTCTGTTACAGAATAGATTATGCCTGCAAGTATGAACGCAGGGTCTGTATTTGATGCCTTGTCAGGGTTCTTTTCTATACCAATATTTCCAACAGCCCTTAAGTTTTCAATAATCTCTGCTTCCATTGCAAGAGAGGCATGCCATATATCCTTTCTGTTGGCGGCTTCATCTTCCTGAAGTTTATATTCGTTCCTTGTATATGCAAGATTCAGGTGGAATGTAAGGGGCTCTGCCTCCTTTGTAGCAATAAATGTCGCGCCATAGGATGCCTTTCCATTACCAAGCCCTTTGTTTTCATCACCTGTGGGCAGGATGACTGCGGGCTTTAAACCAAAACTAAATCCATCCCTTTCAAAGAACCTCCACTTTAGTTCAATGGACACATCAGAGATGCCGTCATTATCAGAGGCAACAGCATCATCTTCTTTAACCTCTTTCCACTGATAGGGCACACCTATAACAACATCTATATCATCTGTTATGCCGTATGATATTGCTGCCGCTGCCTCGCCCCCTTTTTCTTTTGTGGTTACTCCATCCGTTGTCTCTTTATCATGGGTAACTTCTCCATTTATCTCCAGTTGGAACTTCCCCTCCCCCTGTGTGCCTGTATCGTCTGTTATAAGAGGATGGGCTGCAAAGGCAAAACCATGGCAAAACAACACGAAACAAATTGCTGCTAAAACCTTTTTCATTTTTTCCTCCCTCGAGATTTTTTGTTCTTGTCTGATAGGTCTTCCGGCTTAAGGGCTATCTACTTGCCCACCTTCCCATTATGGCATTACCCATAACAGTGGTTGTATTTGGGCTTTCGTTCCCTTCACGGCTGCGGGGCAGCGGAGGACTTGCACCTCACTTCCCTTAACATCAAGACAATACACACTTATAAAACTATTCATCACCTCCTTTTTAGATATTTATGAACATAATAAAATTTTACGCAAAAACCAGATAAATCCCGGCTATCGTGATTACACCACCGGCATAACGAAATAATTGGGGTCTATCAAACTTTTTGAATAAGATGCTAGCACCAATGCCGGATAGATGCAGCAAAGAAGTAGCAAAAACAAAACCTATGCTGTAATTAAGTCCTGATAATGCGTTAGGTATCTCAGTCCCGTGCGCATACCCGTGAAATACCGCAAAAAGACCTACAATTGCCATGCTTAACCCTAGAGGCAAACTTACTGCCGCAGAGATAAGAACACCGAGAATCAATACTGACATGACAATGCCCGGTTCAATGAATGGCAGGGCAACACCGAACATGCCCAAAACAGAGCCTAATATCATTATGCTGACAAAGGTAAGGGGGATAGACCATACAGCCCTGCCGCCTGTTTGCGCTGCCCAGATTCCGACTGCGAGCATTGCAAGGATGTGGTCTATGCCGCCGAGTGGATGGCTCAATCCGTATGTGAAGCCGGCGGTATGCCCTACACTCGTATGCGCATAAACCAATGACGGCATAAAAATAATGGTGAGCAGCGCTAATGATAAATTTTGTTGAAATGTTTTTTTCATAATATCCTCCCTTTTTATTTGAAATTAGAGATTAGAAATTTTTAGTCACCACCTCCTTATCTATGACATAACCTTTCTTCTGCGAGCATTAACATGGCATTTACAATTGCAACAGCGACAGTGCTTCCGCCCTTTTTACCTTTTATAGAGATATAAGGGACATCCATTTTCATCAACTCTTCTTTTGATTCCTCTGCATCAACAAAACCAACAGGCACACCTATTACAAGGGCAGGTCTTATGCCGTCTGTCCTGATTATATCTATCAGTTTGAGGAGGGCAGTTGGTGCATTGCCTATAACAACGATGCTGCTATTTATAAACCCCTTTGCCTTCTGCATTGCAGCAGAGGTCTTTGTAATGTTCTTCTCTTTTGCTATAACAGCAGCGCCTTTATCAGATATAAAACATCTTACATTTCCTCCGAATTTATCAATCCTCTCTTTATTTATCCCGACTTCCACCATCCTGACATCAGTAATTATATCAGCGCCCCTTGCAATTGCCTCAATCCCTTTTTCAATTGCATGATTTCCAAATCTGATTAAATCTGCATATTCAAAATCCGCAGTGGTATGGATTACCCTTTTTACAATAGGGAGTTCAAATGGAGAAAACCTTGAACAGTCTAACTGTCTTTCAATGATACGGAAACTCTCAGCCTCAATAGGATGTTGGTTTGGTAAGTTTTGAGTTTTGAGTTTTGACCCCTGCTTAAAACATGCAGGGGCATGGTTTTGAGTTATCCTTGACCCCTGATTCATGGCTTCTTCTATCCTCTCCACAGCAGCCTCTGCCAGTTTTTCATGAAACCCGAGATGCGGGGCAACAATAATAT
>Ga0154468_146_pt2 | contig 15953 bp, 17 predicted proteins | sample RifGroC2_FD_115947 | JGI IMG/M metagenome (GOLD analysis project Ga0154468, IMG submission 115947) | Deltaproteobacteria bacterium GWC2_42_11 | reverse complement strand
CAATTTTTTCCCCTTCACCTTCTGAAGAGGCAGTTACTATGACAAGTATGTAATCCATTTTATCTCCTTTCTTATTGTTCAATTGGCAGGACAAACATGAAAACTGAGCCCTTTCCCGCCTCACTTGTAACCCATATCTTACCATTGTGCCTTTCAATAATATATTTTACAAGTGCAAGCCCCAGCCCTGTGCCTTTAGTAGAATCCTTTACATTCCCTCCCCTGAAAAATTCAGTGAATATCTTCGGCATATCTTCCTGCGGGATACCAATGCCTGTATCGCCAACCTCTGCCTCTATTCCATCATCAGCAGATTTTACCTTAACCCAAACCCTCCCTCCCTGTGCTGTGTATTTAAAGGCATTTTCAAGGAGGTTTATAAAAACATATCTTATCTGCTCCCTGTCAGCAGTAACCAGAGGTATATCATCAGGGCAATCTATTTTAACTTCTATCCCCTTCCCCTCACCTTTTGCTGAAGAAAAATCCATAGCCTCGTCTATGAGCCCCCTTATCCTTAACCTCTCAAGGTTTAATACCTTTGAAGACCTTATCCTTGAGATGTTAAGGAGGTCTGATACATAATTATGGACAGCGACTATCTTCTGCCTTATCCTTGAAAGCAAATCCTTGATCTTATCGTCCATGCTCCCTGCAAAACCTTCAAGCACAACATCTATCATACTCACTATTGATGAAATCGGGGACTTTATATCGTGTGCTACCATCATCACATATTCGGACTTAAGCCTGTCCTTTTCAATAAGTTTTAGATTCGCCCCCTCGAGTTCCCTGCTGACCCTTTTAAGTTCAAGTTCCTTCCTGCTGAGTCTCTCTGAAATGGATATTGTTATAAAAGTAGAAATCAGTATCGTTGAGGCAAATGTAAAATATACAACAAAGACATAGGTCAGGTTTTTATACAGACCGCCTGTTATGAAACCTCCTATCGGGTGGTGTGCGATAAGTCCTTTGTATTCAAGAAGTCCTATAAGTCCTATTAGTATGCAGATTAAAAAAGCCTGTATAACACCTCTCTCTTTCGGCAGGAGAATGCTGGTTATTATTGTGTGGAATATGAAATAAAATATAAAAGGGTTTTCAAGACCTCCGGTAAAATAAATAAACAGGGCAAGAGCGGCTATGTCCAGTATACTCTGTATGAATGCGACATCCCCTGCCATCTCTTTTATGTTGTCAGATTTTAACTTTACATAAAGATAAAACAGGGCATTATACGCTGCAATTACAATGATAATGATAAAAAGCGGAATGGGTTCTATAATGAGGTCAAATACAAGGGTTGCAGTCAGATATGCTATGATTATAAATGCAATCGTAGTCCATCTTAAGTGTATGAGCCACTTGAGCCTATCTGCGAGTTCTTCACTTCTTAAGGACAAAAGACTGTTCACTTTTTTGCTTTTTTGAGAAGTTGTTCAACCTTGTGTATTAGTTCCTTTGGTCTTACAGGTTTTTCAACAAAATCATCAACAGGGAGATACTCTTCGTCTGTTTCCGGGTTAAACCTGAAGCCTGTCTCCCTGCCTACAGATGTGAGCATGAGTATCGGTATCTTTGACAAATGGGGGCTGCTCTTCAGTTTGTAACTTGTTTGAAAACCCTCGTCTTTTGTCTTCATCACAACATCCAGGATTATCAGGTCAGGTGTTTCCTCAAAAGCCTTTTCATATCCGCTATCACCGTCATTTGCTGTGATTACCTGATACCCTTTTGACTCAAGGGCTATCTTCATTGCCTCTACAACATCAATATCATCGTCAATCAGCAGCACCTTTGGCATATTCTCACCTCCTAATCTTCAAACCTCACATCCATGATATGCGTGGAGCACGATATGCACGGGTCATAAGCCCTGACGAGGGACTCAACATCCCTTGTTATGTCCTCCCTTGTCTTATGCAGGATTGACGGGATGAAATTCCTCATATCGTCCTCTATTATGCCCAAGTTCTGGGCAGTTGGTATGATGCAGTTTGCCTCTGTTACAATGCCGTTTTTATCTATCGCGTACTCATGAAAAAGTATCCCTCTCGGCGCCTCAACAATCCCAACACCTGTGCCGTGCTTCTTAGGTTTCTTTAGTTCTTCCTTACGCAAACCTTCTGAAATGAGCCTGTCTATAATCTTTATAGCATCTTCAACGCAGTGATAGACCTCAGCAAGTTGCGCAGCATTGTTCATAAACGGGTTATACGGATAGGTTGTTATCCCCAGACCTTTTGCCGCGTCCCTTGCCCTCTTTGAGAGTTGCTTAAAGTTGTTATTAACCCTTGCAAGCGCACCAACCATATAAGGGCCTTTTTTGGCTGCAGCGTGTTTTGCAGTAGAATACGGCACAATACTTTCTTTTATAACCTTTTTGTAATCCTTTGGCTTCCTTGAATATTTCCTGCTTGAATATATATCGCCGCTGTAGAATGCATATTCACCGTCTTCTTTCATGGATATGAATTCCCTCTTTTTTGAAAATTGCGGCACCCTGAAAGATCTGAATAATTCTAATGTGGCGTCAAGGTCTTCAAATGAATCTTCAAGCCTCTTTTTTAATGCCTTTAGTTCAGAGACCTTTGGCAGATGCGTTACCCCGCCGGGAAAAAGCGATATTGGATGGATGTGCCTTCCTGCAACTATACTGCATATTTCGTTTGCGAGTTTTTTAAGCCTCAAACCCCTTCTCACAACATCAGGACGGCTGGACGCAAGGGGCACTATGCTCCCGACATTGAAAAAGTCAGGGATTACAAGGAAATAGAGGTGGAGGATGTGGCTCTGTATCACTTCACCGTGGAATGCGAGTTTTCTCAAAAGGGCTGACTGTTTTGTTATCTGTATCCCCATTGCAGATTCAACAGCCTTAAGGGATGCGGATGTGTGGCTTACAGCGCATATACCGCATATCCTTGACATGATGTGCTGTACCTCATCATATCTACGTCCCCTGATAAAAGCCTCGTAAAAACGCGGGGACTCAACTATCTCGAGGCGAAGTTCCTTAATCCTCCCGTTCTTTATATCAATTACAATATTCCCGTGCCCTTCCACACGGGTTATATGCTCTACATTTACCTTTATGTCCTTTTTCACTTTGAACCTCCGTATTTGTTCCAGCCGCCGTAGAGGTCAAAACTCCTTACGAGGTCATCTGCTGTAAGACCGTATATCCTTAATGTCTCTTCGTGAGACTCCGTATTCGGGTTATCAACTGTTCCCCTGCAGCCCCAGCATACAGCGCCGTATGTTACACATATTGCATCGCACCCTGCCCTTGTAACAGGTCCCATGCATGTCTTCCCCTTTTCAAACACACAGATATTCCCTGTCATCTTGCAGTCAACACACACAGGATAATTCGGCATGTCAGGTCTTTTGCCTGTAAGGAGTGCCTTTAATACATTTAAAAATTCAGATTTGGTTATGGGACAGCCGTGCAAATAATAATCTACCGGGATCACAGCATCAAGAGGTCGGGCAGGTATTGTATCAAAGTATTTGTAGTATTTTGATTTTTCACCATATACAACTTTTTTTACCTCTTCCATGGGGAACTTGTTTTTAAGGCAGTTCAAACCCCCTGTTGAAGAACAGGCACCCAGGGCAACAACTACATTAGCCTTCTCCCTTATCTTCTTAACCTCTTCAATCTCATGCTGCCTGCTTACACTACCCTCAATAAATGCAATATCGTAGTCGTCCCTTTTCTCATCAATAGCCTCCCTAAAATTAACAATCTCTATCAGGTTTAATATATCAACCAGTTCGTCCTCGCAGGAAAGAACCTGAAGTTGGCAGCCCTCGCAGCATGTGAATGAAAAGAATGCGACCTTTGGTTTTGGCATGTTCTTAGTCATATCGCTTCTCTCAAACGTCGTATATCGCTCAACCTGAACACAGGGCCTTCCTGACATATATACACACTGTTTATCTGGCAGTGTCCGCACTTACCGATGCCGCACTTCATCCTCCTTTCAAGGGATAAAAAGATTTCATGTCCTGCAATCCTTTTCTCGCCTAACCCCATAATAACATACTTATACATCACAGGCGGTCCTACAATAACAGCAGCAGTTCTTTCTGCATCAATCTTCAATTCAGGGAGATATCTCGTAACAACGCCTGTATGCCCTTTCCATAACGGGTGAGGCTTGTCAACTGTAATTCTCAAATCGAAGTCCGGGACTTTTGACCACTCATCCAGTTCGTCTTTAAAGAGAATATCTTCTGGTGACTTTACACCATACAGAAGGGTTATCCTGCCGTATGCCCCCCTTTTAAGCAGTATAGTTTTTATTAGTGAACGCATCGGCACCAACCCTATCCCGCCTGCTATTAAAAGTATATCCTTATTCTCAATTTCCTTAACCGGGAACCCCTTCCCGTAAGGGCCCCTGATACCGACCGTGCTCCCCTTCAGGAGTGTATGCAGGACATTTGTAAGGCTCCCCACGACTCTTACACATATCTCAAACTCATTCCTCGTGTCAGGCGGTGACGAAACAGAGATAGGCGCTTCACCGGCTCCGAATATTGAAAGCATTATAAACTGTCCCGGTACGTGCCCGAGCGTCTTATCGTCCTCGAACACTAACCTGAAAAGCCTCTCTTTTTCGGTAAGCCTTGTAATCCTCTCAATCCGTGCCTGCCTTAATAAATACGGTGATTCCATCTTATTCCTTTTTCCCAGTTTCCCTTTCCTCTATCAGTTTATTTGTTATTTCAACGATATTTATGTTTACAAGGCATGCCCTACTGCACCTCCCGCATCCAACACAGAAAAGTCCGCCAAATTTATCAACCTGGAACTGGAATTTCCTGTTAAACCTGTGCCTTAATCTCTCTCCCCTTGTCTTCCTGAAGTTATGCCCGCCTGCAACCTTAGCAAAATCCTCCAAAAGACAGCCATCCCACACCCTGTACCTCTCCCCATCCTTCATATTCAGGGATATATCGTCCCTGACATCGAAACAATAGCATGTAGGACAAACAAGGTTGCATGAACCGCAGCCATAGCATATCTTACCTATCTCTTCCCAAACTGGACTATCATAACTCCCTGAATATATCAATGGAAGGGTTGACGGTTCTGCGTTAATGCTTGCAGTAAACATTGACTCCTTTTTCTTATGAAATTCAACAAGTTTTGATATTTCCTTAATAGTTGCCTTCCGTGTTTTTACATGTCTGAACAGTAACTCCTTCCCCTTTTCTGTCCCTATCTTTACAAGGAAACCTGCGCCGATGTCGTGAATGAATAAGTCAAAATCATTTGCAGCGGTCATGGTATTTACGCTTCTGCAGAAACAGAATTTATCAGGGAGGCATTCTGTGCCTATTATAATTGTCTTCTCCCTCCTCCTGAGATAGTTGACATCAGGTGTCCCGTAAGCAAATACCCTGTCAAGGAGTCTTATTGCATGGATATCGCACGGATGGATACCAAACAGCACCTGATTATCAGCATCAGCGGCATGTTCAACTTGTGGTTTTTCGCCTGTTTTAAACCTTAAGAGCGTCTCCCTCTGAGGAAAGAGATATTTCTTGGGTGTGATATGTGAAGGTGAATGCATGAGAAGGAGTTCTTTTGCAGACGAAACCTCCTCATAAACAGGGAAACCGTCCATCTTTACAGGGCCATAGACCTTAAAGTCTTTAAGGAGACCGTCTACAAATAAGGAAAGCCCTTTTTTTGGTAAAAAACGGTAGTCCATAACTCACTAATTTTGGTGGAGGGTATGGGGATCGAACCCACGACCTGCTGATTGCGAACCAGCCGCTCTCCCAACTGAGCTAACCCCCCACAAGATACTCCCTTATCCCATCTTCAAATCTCCCAGGCTTAATTCCAAAAACCTGTTCCAGCGCATTGTCTCTTGTCACATTATCTTCCTGCAGCATGAGGAGTTGGTCTCTTGTCAAAGGTGGTTTCGGAAGAACAGATTCCATAACCCATGCCATCGGATTTAAAAGGCTTAGTGGTATATGTACCTTCATCCTTTTTCTGCCAAGGACATAACATATTTTATCTATTATTTCATCAAAGGTAAGTTTTTCAGTGCCGCCAAGTTCATAACTCCCCTTAAAGTTATCATCTTTTACTGCCATTGTAAAAACCTCTGCAACATCGTTCACAGATACAGGCTGCATCATGTTCCTACCGTTTCCAGGAACCATTACAAATGGGGAGATTTTAACCGCCTTTGCAAACATATTTGTAAAATTATCTTCCTTACCAAATATAACAGAAGGTCTGAATATGGCATATTTCATCCCTGAATTCCTTACTATCTCCTCTGCTGCCCATTTTGTCATATGATACCTGCTCCTTGCATCAGGTCTTGCACCAAGCGCACTCATATGTATAAACCTTTGAGCCCCTGCCTCAACTGCTGCCTCCACCATATTTTTTGTTCCATGAACATGTATCAAGTCAAATGCTGCTTTACCTGTTTCTACAATAATTCCAACAAGATGGACAACAATCTTAATATCTTCCATCGCATTTTTTAAAGATTCTTTATCAGTGATGTCACCTGTAACTAATTCCACTCCTGCCCCATATGACTTCAATGCCTCCCCCTTCTTATGCGTCCTTACAAGACACCTTACAGAAAGGTTTGCCTTAAGCATCCTTTTAAACAGATTCCTGCCTACAAAACCTGTTGCGCCTGTTAAGAGTATCATATCAGTTCCTTCTGTTCAGTATGGTCTTAACAACGTCCTTAAGTTCCTTCATATCAGATGATTTAACTATATATGCGTCTGATGCCCATGTGCCAAAATCCTGTTTATAGTGGTGGTATGCTGTGCAGAGTATTACAGGGAGGGTCTTCCACTTCTCTTTTATTTGCCTCAAAACCTCTATACCGTCTATCCCGGGTAGTTTTATATCAAGGATAACAAGGTCATACTTATCCGCTTCCAGTTTCTCAAGCGCCTCCTCTCCTGATGCAGCAGCATGCACGTCCATACCTTCTTCCTTAAGTTCTTCTTTGTAAAACAGCCTTATACCCTCTTCGTCATCAACGACAAGAACCTTTTTTTTCATATCCCCTCCTCATAATCCCCTATTCCCCCTTTATCAAAGGGGAGATAAAAGGGAGGATTTTAAATTTATACAACTAGCCTTTTAAGGCAGCAGGTAATTTTATTATAAAAGATACACCCTTTCCAAGGTCATTCACCACCTCTATGATGCCGTTGTGGTTGGTAACTATTGCATGGGCTATGGAAAGCCCCAGACCTGTACCATCTTCCTTTGTCGTAAAGAATGGGTTAAATATATTCCTTATAATATCAGGCTCTATGCCCCCTCCTGTATCAGTTACTTCTACAAAGACCCATCTATCATCAGAATATGTCCTGAGGGTAAGTATACCGCCGTTTCCCATTGCCTGCATGGAGTTTGCAAAAAAATTGCTGAAGGCAAGTTTTAACTGCTCCCTGTCAACCCTTACAGGCGTTATATCAGGTTTCAGTTCCCTGTCTACCTTTATCTTAACCCTTCTGAACTCACCTTCAAAAAATGCAAGCGCATCGTTTACGACATTGTTTATATCTTCCTCGTTCAATTCAAACCCCTTGTTGACTGAAAAACTCAGGATGGTGTCTAGGAGTTTCTCCACACGTATGGACTCCTTTGCTATCATGTCAACATACAACCGTGCAGGTGCATCCTCATTGAACTGCCGTGAAAGCCTTTTTGCAAACCCCCCTATTGAAAGAAGAGGGTTTTTAATCTCATGTGCAAGTGTTGCAGCCATCTCGCCCAGTGCAACAAGTTTCTCAGCATGGATAAGCCTTGCCTGCATATCCCTCATCTGTGCATTCGCTGCCGTGAGGTTTGAAATACAATACTGCGTCTTTATTGTCATTGAGAGTTGCAGTGCTATAATATCAAGCAGTTTCCTTCGTCTTTTAGATAATACCTTTCTGTGCCTGTTCTTTAAGTAGAGCACACCGTAATTACTCGTATCGTCTTTTACAGGATAAACTGCTGCTGTTGCAAACCCGGTCATGCCGCGGTCTTCAATGCCGCGCCATACCACTCTGTCCGCATCGGACATATTCGCTATAACTGGTTTATCCATTGCTAAAGCATGGTGCGGCAGACCTTCCCTCTCCTGATATGTGGTTACAACAACACCACCTTCATCTCCTGCCAGAGAACAAAGATTAAATATTTTCTTGTCTTCGTCATACAGATAGATTGCGCACTGGTCAAAGGAAAATGCATGAGACAGAACATCGGCAACACTATCAAGCCTTTTTTTAAGTGCCTCTGAGGAATCGGTAAGTTCAATTACCTTTTCAAGGGTCTCATAGCCCATCTACACCTTTGCCTCTCTCAAAAACTTTGCAGCCTCTTCAGGAGGTGTAGGGTTTATATAAAAACCTGAACCCCACTCAAAACCTGCGGTCTTTACAAGGGTTGGCATTATCTCAAAGTGCCAGTGATAGTGCCGGGTATCTCCGTTTCCTAGCGGTGATGTATGAAGGATAAAATTATAAGGCGGGTTGTTTAATACCTTGTTCATCCTCTTCAGCACATCGAGGAATATCTTTGCAAGATTCTCGTATTGATGCTTCTGCGCGTTCTCAAAGTAGGACTCGTGCTTTTTGGGGAGCAGCCATATCTCGAACGGTGACTTGGGGGCATAGGGTGTGATTGCAATAAAATCCTGGTCCTCGGTAATAATCCTTATACCCTGCATTATATCCTGCCTTATGATGTCACAGAATATACACCTCTCTTTATAGTTATAATACTCAAGTGAGCCGTCAAGTTCTTCTGTAACCCGCTTCGGAATAATAGGAAGCGCTATAAGTTGCGAATGGGTATGCTCAAGGGTTGCACCGGCAGTCTCGCCATGGTTTTTGAATATGAGGACATATCTGAGCCTTATATCCTTTTTCAGGTCTATTATTCTGTCCCTGTACGCCCACAGGACATCCTCAAACTGTTTCTCAGACAGGGTTGCAATCGTGTCATTATGGTCAGGGGATTCAATTATTATCTCATGCGCACCTATGCCGTTCATCTTATCATAGACGCCGTCACCTTCCCTGTTGATGTCACCTTCTACCCGTAATGCAGGGTATTTGTTTGCAACAACTCTAAGACTCCATCCCGGCGTATTCGGCAATGATTTACCAGACCTGTACGCCATAATCTCAATAGGTGTCTTATCTTCATTACCGGGACAGAACGGGCAGAAACCTCCTTTTGGAGGCGTGTATTGAACAATAAAATCCGCAGGACGTTTCCCTCTCTCTGTGGATATGATAACCCATCTTCCTATAATAGGGTCCTTGCGAAGTTCTGGCATATTTCACCTCACCACTACCCTTTCGCCTTTTGCTGTTTCTCCTGTACTTCCTCTTCCTTCTTGCATTCTATGCAGCATGTTGTAACAGGTCTTGCCTCAAGCCTCTTTTCTGATATTTCCTCGCCGCATATCTCGCATATTCCGTATGTGCCGCTGTCTATCCTTTCAATCGCCTCTTTAACCTTTGCAGTCAGTCTTCTCTCCCTGTCCTTAACCCTCAGCAGGAAGTTACGGTCTGTTTCATGCGATGCCCTGTCTGTAGGGTCAGCAAAGTGCTCATCTTCAGGAACACTCATATCGCTCACAGCCCTGCCTGCCTCTGCAAGGAGTTCCTCTAATTTCTTGTTCAGTAGTCCCCTGAAATATTCCAGTCTTTCCCTCTTCATAACCTCTGCTTCCTGTTCATTTAGTAACCCTCACATATTCTCCGCTCTTTCCCCCGCTTTTCTTAAGCAGCATTATATCAGATATTACCATATCTTTATCAACACCTTTGCACATATCATATATTGTCAATGCAGCGACTGCAGCTGCTGTCAGTGCCTCCATTTCAACCCCGGTCATGCCTGTCACCTTTACTGAAGCGATTATGTCTATCCTGTTCTTTTCAGGCGCGGGTTCAAAGGCAATATCAACAGATGTAACTGCCAAAGGATGGCACAGCGGGATGATACTGCCTGTCCTTTTTGCAGCCATAATACCGGCGATTCTGGCAACACCCAGGACATCCCCCTTTGCCATTTCGTTTGCAATAACCTTTCCAAGGGTCTCCTTTTTCATGTGTACCCTTGCCGACGCAAACGCTTCCCTGCTCGTAACATCCTTGCCGGTAATGTCAACCATCTTTGCCTTACCCTTCTTGTCTATATGTGTGAGTTCTGCCATTCAACTGCCCCTTCCTGAATTTATTAAAATAAGTCTCAGTTTATCTGGACTATCTCACCGTTTATTATTGTCAGTATAAACAGTTCCTTTATCGCATCACCCTCTGCATCAAATGTGATATTACCTGTGGCGCCTTTAAAGTACCTCAACCTTGCAAGTCCGTCTGTTATTGCCTCCCTGTTTTTCTTCCCTTCCCTCAAAAGATTTATGGTCATGGATGAAGCATCAAATGCCTCTGCCCCGAGTATCCCTGCCTGGATGCCGTATGTCTTAATAAACCTGTCAGCAAAAAGCCTTGTCTCATATCTCGTACTGCGGAGGAAAAAACCGTCTGCGAATATAGACCCCTCAACATACTTACCGCCGAGTTCCGCAAGTTTCTGTGAGTTCCAGCCGTTTGAACCCAAGAGTTTAACACCCTTTATATTGAAATACGCCAGGTTGGGCACTATCAGTGAAACCGTATCAAAATAATCAGGTATATACAGTGCATCAACCGAAAGTGCAGGGTTGAACGACTTTATTGTGCGCCTCCCCTCTTTTTTTTCTGTCTCACTCACCTTAAATAGTTTCTTTATGTCATGACCAAAGTCAGCCTGCCCCTCGCTGTACATACCCTCTGCCACCACTTCGCCGCCGTTCTTTCTGACCTCGTCTTTAAACGGAACCGCAAGACCTTTACCATAGGGGTTATCAGGATAAAATATAGCAAACCTTTTAAATTTTAACACATTAGCAGCAAACCTCGCAACAACCCTTGCCTGCATGGACTGTGTCAGGAAATTCCTGAACACATATCTCCCTGTCTGCGGCAGTCCCTCTTTCTGAGAGAGTGTGATTATGGGGATCTTTAATTCCTGCGCCCTCTTAGCAGCCTCAGAAGCAGTAATGCTCAGCATGGGCCCGATTATTGCCATTACCCTGCTGTCTGCTGCAAGTTCTGTTACAGCACTTGATGTTATATAAGGGTCGTCTTTTGAATCTTTCACAATGACCTCCACAGGCATATCCGCATCCCTGTCAAAAACGCCTGCAGCAAGCAATACACCCTTCAATGCATCTTCACCAAAACCTGCATACTTACCGCTTAATGGGAGTATGACCCCGATTGCATACCTGGGGGATTTTATCTCTTCATTAAAGGGGATGAGTTCTTGAGAGAAGGCATAAGTGGGAATAAACAGGCGGGAGATGAACAATACAAATAGACTTAAAACCCAGGTGTTGAGTTTTTGGTCTTTAGTCTTTTGTCTAATGTCTAATGTCTGGTCTTTCATCACCCGAACATCTCCTTTACCTTTTCAAAAAATGACTTGCTCATAGGTGTTGCGTCTTCACCGCTTATCCTTGCAAATTCTTCCAGCAGTTCCTTTTGCCTCTGATTCAGTTTTGCCGGCACTTCAACATTTATAATAACATTCATGTCCCCTCTCCTGCCTGTATGCAGAGACGCAATGCCTTTTCCTTTTAAGCGGAACGCCTTCCCTGACTGTGTGCCGGCAGGGATTTTAAGTTTTATCTTACCATCCAGAGACGGGACATCTATGTCTGCACCAAGCGCTGCATGAGTAAAACTTACCGGTACATTGAAAATGATGTCGTCGTTCTGCCTCGCGAATATCGGATGAGGTTTGACATTTATAACCACATAGAGGTCTCCTGATTCCCCGCCGTGAAATCCTGCCTCACCTTCTCCTGAGAGCCTTAACCTTGTTCCTGTCTCAACACCTGCAGGGACCTTTACAGATAATGTCTGGTTGATACGCACCCGCCCGCTGCCGCCGCACTCAGAACAGGGGTCTTTTATTACCCTCCCTTCCCCCTTGCAAGTATGGCATGGTTTGGATATGCTGAAAAACCCCTGCTGGTAACGCATCTGCCCCCTGCCTCCGCAGGTAGGGCAGGTTACAGCATTTGTACCGGGTTTTGCTCCGCTCCCGTCACAGGCAGAACACTTTGCTGTCTTGGGTATCTTTACCTTTTTATCTACACCAAACGCCGCCTCTTCAAATGTTATTTCAAGGTCATATCTTAAGTCAGTGCCGCGCTGACCTCTTGCCTTCTTATACCTCCCTGCACCAAAGAAGTCACCAAAGACATCGCCGAATATATCCTGAAAATCCACCCCAAACCCGAAATCAGATACATCTCTGTAACCACCCCCTGTGCCGGCAAAACCGAACCTGTCGTAGTTAGCCCGCTTTTCTTCATCCTTAAGAACCTCGTATGCCTGATTAATTTCTTTAAACCTTTCTTCAGCCTCTTTATCGCCAGGGTTTTTATCAGGATGGCATTTGTGAGCCAGCCTGCGGAATGCCTTTTTTATATCTTCGTCGGCAGCATTCCTGTTAACACCAAGTATTTCATAATAATCTCTCTTGTTCATCCTCTTATTTATACAGAGCGTCATAATTTCGCATACCTGCGTTGCTCCTCGGCTCGTCGTTGCGGCGTATGCCAAAAATACGCCTCACTCCTCACCTTCGTCGCGCCCGGGGTACCCATGCGAAGCATGGGTCGTGTTTTGTTCTGACGCTATGTATGCGCTATTATTTATGCCGCTGTGTATAGTTCCCTTCACACGTATTCGTTTCATTTTCTTCTTTAAATAAATTATCAGACAATTTGCTTATAACAACCATTGAAGGACGTATCAGCCTGTCTTTTAAATAATACCCCTTCTGATATTCCCGTATTACAGTACCCGGCTCACAATCCCCTCTCTCCTCCTGGCATATAGCCTCATGCCTGCACGGGTCGAAATTTTCCCCGATTGCAGATACCTGCTCCAGCCCGAACTTCTTTAATATTGAGAGGAACTGGTCAAGTGTAAGTCTTATGCCATCCCGCAGCGCCGCAACATCAACATCAGTATTTATATGACCGAATGCCCTTTCAATGTTGTCAACGACCCCTATGAGCTCCTTTATCAACCGTTCGTTAGCAAAATTTATTAATTCCTCTTTTTCCTTCTCTGACCTTTTCTTATAATTATCAAGGTCGGCAACAGCCATCAGAAACCTGTTGTAGTTATCTTCGCACTCCTTTGTCTTTTTCTCAAGCATGAGATTAAGTTGCTCTATCTCATACTGAAGCAGTGCGGTCATGCCAGAAGCCTGCCCTTCCGCTGGCTCCTGTGCTGCGGAGAGGTCGCCGCCTGCAGAGTCCTGCACCTCTTCAATAACAGAATCCTTTTCATTTTCACCCATATTAACTCACTCCCTTTTCTGTCAAAATCTCACTTAAAAGTCTTGCAATATAATCTACAATAGGGATAATCTTTAAATAATCCATCCTCATCGGACCCATGACACCCACAGTACCTGTTGCATAAACACCACTGCCGTATGTGGATGTTACAAGACTCAAGCCTTTTATCTCATTATTCTCGCTTTCAGACCCTATAAATATATGCACACCCTTCTTCTCTATTGTATTGTCCAGAAATTTCAAGAGGATGCTCTTCCTTTCAAATGCCTCAAATATATCTTTCAGCATTTCGGCATCTTTCACAAAGTCAGGCTGATTTAATATATTCGCCCTCCCCTCAACATATATCTCCTCGTCCTTTCTGCCTTTGAGCACCGCATCACTTATCTGTAAAATCTTTTTTATGATTTTATCGTAAAGCCTCCTCTCGCTGCGCATCTCTTTTATTACCCTTTTCCTCACCTCCTGCAGTGTAACACCTTTCGCAATGTTGTTCAGATATTCTGCCATCATGGTGAGAACAGACTGTGTGAGGTTGTCATCTACATGAACGACCTTTGTATGCGCTATACCCGCCTCTGATATGACTATAACCATCAACTGTCTGACGCCCACCCCTATGAGTTCTATGTGGTCTATTATTATGGTGTCAAACCGCGGAGGCAGTGCAACACCGATACACATTGAATGGTCAGAGAGGAGGGCGGATGTCTCCTTCATCAGCGTCTCAATGTCCCCCCCTGCATGGTATCTTGACCTTATCTTCTTCTTCTCAGGGGAGGACAATTCCTTCAATTTTATTATACTGTCGACATAAAAGCGGAAACCTTTTGCTGTCGGTATCCTTCCGGCAGATGTATGGGGCTGTCTCAGATACCCCATTTCCTCAAGTTCCGACATGGTATTCCTTATCGTTGCAGGGCTTACACCTGTATTATACCTTAAAGCAACAGTCCCTGAACTTACAGGTTCCGCCTCTTCAATATAACCCATAATTACAGCCTGGAGTATAGATTTATTTCGTTCAGTCAATATCTGCATTTAACTAATCCACGTCAAAAAACGTCCATCTTTCAGTATCAACTAACCAACAAATATCAAAATTATAGTAGATTAAAAATACCAATGACTGTGGATATTGTCAAGGGATGTATTGCACCCAAATCCCGATATAGAAAAACCATATCGGGATTTAAACCGTCAATTCATCCTAAAAAACGCGGAAAAGACTGTATCTGATATGGCTATGCCCCTGGCAGTCAGTCTTATATCATCCCCTTCTGCTTCAATCATGCCGTTTGTTTTCAACTCATTAATAACCTTGTGATACATCTCTTCAGGAAACAGCCCAAACCTCCTGTAAAACTCCTTTCCTTTTATACCCCTAACCTGCCTTAACCCCAAAAATATACATTCTGAAATTGCCTCTCCTTTTGTAATTTTCTCTATGCCGTCAATTGCAGTCCCATACCTTCTTATTTTATCCATGTAGCAAGAAACATCTTTCTCATTCCACATCCTCTGTCCCCATCCATCGTCTGAAACCTTCACGAGCTCATGGCTCGCAAAGGGAGATGAAAATCTTGTTAGTTTTGCAGTTGTCTGCCCCGCTGACAAACCGTTTGGATGGGAGGCTTTTAGAGGCAACGGGTTTGTATGCGGAGCAGGCAGATGCAACAAGACATTTTCAGAACAAAGACAGGTATGCGCACCTGCACCTATCCCGAGATAATCAAGCCTTTCCCAGTATCTCATATTATGCCTTGAATAATAATCCGGAATGGCAAAATTTGATATTTCATAATGGTCGTATCCTGCTTCCTTTAATCTACGGACAGCAGTTTCGTACATTAATATGTATGAATCCTCATCAGGTAATGTTATCTCTCCCATTTTCTGCATACGGTGGAATTCTGTCCCGTCTTCTATCGTAAGCCCGTATATTGAGATATGTTCAGGTCTTATGGATATAGCCTTTTCAATGTCAGAAACCCACATATCAATATTCTGACAAGGGACACCGAATATCAGGTCAATGCCTATATTCTTAAAACCAACCCTTCTTGCATCCTCATAAGTATTTACCGCATCGCCGGCATTGTGAATCCTGCCGAGTGTTTTAAGAGTCATGTCGCTAAATGACTGAATGCCTATGCTCAGACGGTTTATACCGCACTTAAGATATTCGTTGAGTTTATTTATATCAACGGTTGCAGGGTTTATCTCTATCGTAACCTCTGCATCATCCGCAAGGTTAAATAAGCCGCTTATCTCTTTAAGGATATTTTTTACATGTCTACTTTTTATAACAGACGGTGTGCCGCCGCCGATGTATATGGTTTCAACCACTTTTTCTGTAAGGATGCATTCATCTTTAAACCTTGATTCCAGTTCTTTTAAAAGGGCGCTGGTATATCTTTCTTCAGGGACTGTTGCCAGCGGATAAGAATTAAAATCACAATATGGACACTTGCTTATACAGAAGGGTATATGAATGTATATACCCAGTGA
>Ga0154468_138_pt2 | contig 16068 bp, 11 predicted proteins | sample RifGroC2_FD_115947 | JGI IMG/M metagenome (GOLD analysis project Ga0154468, IMG submission 115947) | Deltaproteobacteria bacterium GWC2_42_11 | reverse complement strand
GATGCTGTAACCTTTCAACAACCTTTAAACTTGTCCCCCGTATCAAGTACGGGGCAGGCTCTGCAAGTATTAAGCAGGGATCAGTATCTGTGGCTTCGTTTATTCTTGTCATAGTTAAACAAATCCTACCATATTTTTCTTATGGAAAAATTAGGGTCAGCGACCATTATCACTATTCCATCTATCACAAATTTATGCTCAATCCATACTCCTGCTGATAAAGCCTGTCTGCGTGACAGGCAGGCAATGTACCCCCCCGCTTCCTGTATTTTTTCAGGATAATAATCATGTGTATCCATCCTACGCATCCCACGGATAAACATAAAACTCGCTTTTTGGTTTGCCGTTTAAACCAATAACCTTGTATTTGTCTATACTGTAATGCTTATTGAAATACTGCACCGCCGTTGGATTGAACTGTTCAAAATTCAATTTCACTTCTATCGGCAGTATGGAGTTCTTGACTTTTAATATAAAATCTATTTCTTTTTTGTCCTTTGTCCGCCAGTAAAAAATTGCTTCATGGGTATATTTTTTTACGAGTTCGGCAAAGATTCCTGTTTCAAATACATTGCCGATGAGTTCTTTTTGCAATCCCTTTAACCATAGCATCTGCATGAGCCCTGTATCGTAAAAATAGATTTTGGGCAATTTGAAGAGTTCGGAGCGGATATTTTTGCTGAATGGTTTGACTAATTTGATGATATAGGTGTTTTCCATGATGAACAGGTATTTCTCTATGGTCTGTTTTGCTATCTTCGTGGTATTAGAAAGTTCTGCGACATTCAACTGTTGGCCGCTCTGCGAGGCAAGGGCTTCCAGCAATTTATTGTATTTATCTATATCTTTAATATCAGCAAGGTCTCTGATGTCTTTCTTTACATAGGTGTCAATAATTTGCTGTAAGTATTTTTCCTTCTTGTCAATCTCGGAGGTCAAAACAATTTTAGGATAACCTCCGTAAAGAACATATTCCTTGAACATTGCCCTGAGTTCATCTATCTTTTTTTGCGTGTATACCTTGCCCTGTTCAAATGGGTATTGCCTGAATAATAAAAATTCCTTGAAGGACAAATTGAAGATTTCAAAATTCACAGTCCTGCCGACGAGGGAGTCCTTGAATTTGGTTTTTATGGCAAAACTGGATGAGCCTGAAACAATGAGTTTGATATTTTTATGGTGGTCTGCCGTCAGTTTGAGGAATGATGAGGGGTTGGAGAGATATTGAATCTCGTCAATAAAAACAAAGGTCTTTGTTTTTCTGCCCTGGGATAGCAGTCCTTCTTCCTTAAGATGCCTGATGAATTCTGCCACGCCTGTATCCAATATTCTTACAAATCTGGAATCTTCAAGGTCAATAAAATAGGTATCCTCTCCCTGCTTTTTCAGATAGTCTTCTATATAGTAAAGGATAGTTGTCTTGCCAACCTGACGCGCCCCGTGTAAAACAATAATATCATCTGTATGCAGGTATTTTTTGATTTCATCAAAAACTATTCTTTTAAGAATCGTCTCCATATAATACCTTTATTACTTTTTACTTTACTTTATATCCGATATAAAGTAAAGTAAAGATTATTTTAAAGAAAATAAAAAGGAAATAGCGACCATTATCCTGTTATCCTCATCACAAATTTATGCTCAATGCATACTCCTGCTGATAAAGCAAGGTATCCCCCCGCTTCCAACCGTATCCGCTACCTCGTTTGTCCATGTATAGTAAATTATAAAATCCCCCTCATCGCTTCCCGTTGCAATGCTTCGCAGCAACGGAAGCTCAGCCTCTCCCCTCAGGGGAGAGGGAAGGGTAAGTAATCGTCATAATCTATCGGAGATTCACCTCAATTGCCCTGCAAAAACCTTCCCTGTCTCAAGCATATGCTTTTTAAAAGATTCAATATCAAACCTTTCCGTCTTAAACATCCGCTGTCCGCCCTTCATAAATAATATGGCAGACTCTGCATCACTGCCAAAACTATCTGATACGGCAGCAGAATATATCTTTATCTGATTTTCGTAAACAGCGGTTTCTTCACCTTCTTGAGAGGCATATTTATAATCTATCACCTTCCATATCCCATTTTTAGCAAGATATAATAAATCAACAACCCCCTTTACATAAAGGGTAAAACCATTTTCTCTTACTGGCATAAAGAACGGGAATTCCCTGTAAACTTCCCTTGCATCCAAAACCTCTCTGAAGGTCTTGCTTTCGATATACCTTAATACATCAACAGTAATGTCATTCGTTTCCCTGTCAGATATCCGCATCCCTCCTGCAATGTCATTTATAAGAAATGTTACATATCCTGCATCTTTGCCTGCAAGATGGTAATCAAGTCTTTCCATTATCAGATGGAAAAAGGTACCAATATCTCTCGCCCGTTCCCTCCTTGAAAATTCAGCATCCATACTATCTGTAACTGCAGACATTTTAAACTTTTCAGGAAAAGTCATGAACTCTGCAAGTTCAGTTGCTGGGATAACGAGTTCTCTAACCAAAGGAGGATTAAAATCAAATATATCCTTTATCACATCATGCGGCATTTTCCCATGTCGTATTATATCTGGCACTGCTTCAGGGGCACGATTTTCATCAGCCAGAATATCACCCCTCAAAAGTTTAATATTAGAACCATTTGTGTTGATTACCCTGACTGCATCTAACACACCATCTTTGAGAAAATCATTCACCTCATTATCAAGCATGGCATCCAGCACCCCTCTCCAGTTTTCACACTTTTTTGAAGATTCTCCTGATAAAATCAGATAGTCTCTTGCCCTCGTGCATGCGACATAGAATATCCGCATTGACTCATTCATCTCCATCTCTTTTATATCCTCTCTTGCAGACCTTAAAACCGATGTCTCCTCATCAGCGCCATCTTCATTTATATATTTTGCCGCAACCCCTAAGCATGGACTAAATACGATCCTGTCTTTAATTGCAGGCAGCCCTCTGCCGATGTCAGGGACAAATACTATCGGGAATTCCAGCCCCTTTGCCTGATGTACTGTCATGATTTTAACCACATCCATCTTCTCTGTTGTTATCTGCGCCTCTGCCTCCCTTGGCGGCTCATCAAAAAGTTTCTTGAGATGATATGTAAAGTCCCTGATAGTGGCATTGCCCTCACTTTCGAATCTCCTCGCAGCCTCAATAAGTTTTTTCACATTTGCGACCTTCTGCTCACCCTGAAATGTTGATATAATGCCAGCAAGATAACCTGTATCTGCAAGGATGGTCTCTATCAATTCTGCAATGGTAAGCCTGTCCTTCACAGATTTCCACTTAATAAGCCATTCTCTGGCACGGATAATATTCTCTGCCTCTTCTTCAGGATAATCCCTGAAATCCTTTTCATTGTAAAAACCTTCAGAAATTTTCCGACATATTATTTTGCCGCTCTCGTTCAATCTGCGAACTAACCTGTAAAGCGTCTCATCCATCAGTCCAACAAATGGCGACCTCAAAACACCTGCCAGATATATATCGCTGTCCCCCCTTTCTATGTGCTGAAGGACATTATATATATCAAGCACCTCCTGACAGTGATAAAATCCGCTTCCCCTGACTATGTAGTAAGGGATATTCAATCTCCTTAATGCATCTTCATAGATGCCAACATCGTTCAGGGTCCTGAACAGAAGTGCAATGTCCCCAAAACCCGCCTTCCTCTTTTTCATGCCAAGATGGTGGTTATATTCCACAACATCAAGACTACCAACGATTTGCAATACCCTCTTTGCTATTGCATCTGACTCCATCTTCCTAACTGCTTCCGCACCACCAGAAACAGATTTACCTTTCCCGAAGAGTATAAACTCAACCCGTGCATCTTCTCCAAAATCATTATCCTCATCCCGTGTATGCCTTTGCATGGCATTCCTGCTGAAGATGATGCCATCATGTCCGCACCCCTTCCTGTCAATAAACAGTGCGTTTACAAAAGATACAATCCCTCTGCAAGAACGGCGGTTGTTCTCTAGATATAGTATGCTACTTCTATCAAAATTCTTTATTACACCTCCAAATACCTTAACATCAGCGCCCCTGAATCCATATATTGATTGCTTCATATCTCCGACAATAACCAGTTTTGAATCAGCAAGGCTGTTGATTGAAGGGGTATCCATGGATATATCATCCTTTTCTGCCATAAGATAAACAATAGACGCCTGCACCCCGTTTGTATCCTGAAATTCATCAACAAGGATTTTTTTAAATGCCTTCTTGTAATACCCCCTGACATCCCTGCTGCTGGTAAGCATCTTTCTCGCAAGATTTAGCAGATCCTGAAAATCAAGACTTGAGTTTTTGTCTTTTATCTCTGAATAACGGAGGTCAACGAGTTTAAGAAGGTCAACAAAATCCCTGATATGCGGGACTGTGCGGTATGATGCGGTTATCTCTTTCAAACCATTCAAGACATTTTTAGCAGAATAGATATCCTTTTTTAATGAATCAGGCACACCCCTGCTGCTTTTTGGCAGGCGAGAGATTAACCTGTCTATAATCTCTTTTGCCTCCTCATGCATACTTACATCCAGAAGTCTCAATCCATTATTTATTTTCTGCCATGTATCAAAAAATGCTTCAAAATATTTTCTGGTCTTTTCCCCTGTAACACCTCCGTTTTCAAACCCATTTTGCAGCTTGTTGTCAATGCAGTCAAAAAGGTTCAATATATTCCTCAAAAATGCATCTTTTAAAAATATTTCGCCCCTAATAAGTCCCCCAACATCATGCATCTCAAGCCCGTGATTCCTGATATTCTGATATATCTTTAATATCGGATCAGCAAGCCTTCTTGAATTGCCCATGGATTTTATCCAGTATCTGGCGCCACTGCTGCCCTCTTTTGCAGAGTTGATAATGGTTTTCCTCACAACATCCTGCAGCGCCATCAGCGACTCATTTTCATCCATAATCCTGAAATCAGGTGTAATGCCTGCCTCAACCGCATTCTCCCTTAACATCCTCGCACATATAGTATGGAATGTCCCGATTGGCGCAGATGAGATGTCCTGCATTGCCTTTAACCACACACCTGACCCCGCTAAGCGGGGTGACCCCTCCCCCCCCTGCTTACTGCCCCCGATAGAACCATTCGAGGGCAGGACTGCAGGGGCAGGCATGACCCTTAACCCTATCTCTTTCTCAATCCTCTCCTTGAGTTCACCTGCAGCCTTTTCTGTAAATGTGATGGCAACAATCTTCTTTAGCGATATACCCTCCTCCACAAGTTTTATATACAGTCCCACAAGCGCACTTGTCTTGCCTGAGCCTGCTCCTGCAGAAACAGCATAGTTCCTTTCAAACTTTAAAAGGGTTTCAAGTGTCTTCGCATCTTCAGGCATCATCCTTCCCCTCTTGAAGGGATGTATCTGCATATGCTCCAAAACTTACAATTTTCGCAGTCCTTTTTATCATGCGGCTCTGCCCTGAAATTCCCCGACCTTATATGTAACATGAGCCTGTCAATATCACCCTGCATCGTCCTCTTTTTCCCGCTAGAAACATGCGGGGACAGACTTTCGGCGCCGTTCCTGCTGCCAAAGATATATTCATCCAGCAAGATATTGCCATTATCATCCTTTATATCCGTTACTTCGCGGCATTCAGCCTTCCTGATTGAATAATAAAAACCCATAAACCGTGAATATTGTTTTTCATGCAGGGACGAGCTGCCTGCTGCCGCAAGTATATATAGAGGTATCTGGAAATATATCTTCCCTATATCTTTATTATCCGGCACAAAACCTGTCTTATAATCTATGACCCTTATTCCATCAGTGGATGCGTCTATCCTGTCTATCTTCCCATTTATGTATATTACATCTCCGCCAGTCAAGGTAATCTTGAGGGGAGGTATATCCTCACCCTGACCAAATCTTACTTCAAAATATCGCGGCAGAAACTCTTTATCATCTAATCCTGCTTCCAGCCTGTAAAACCGCTCCATCATGGCAGACATCTGCTCTTTCCTGAGAACCCATAACTCTTTGTTCCCAACAAAATATTTATCTTCAACATCGGCAAACACCCCTGCCATTGTTTTCTCAAGAAGTCCAATCTCCTCTGCCGCACCCTTACACGGTAAAAGTCCCATCTTCTGCGCCTCCCTATAGAACCGCTCCAGTATTACATGAACTATCGCCCCTTCTGTAAGGCTGTCTATCTCAATATCCGCTTCTGCCAATTCGTCAAGTCTCAAAACATTTTTCATGTAAAAATAAAACGGGCACTTTGCCAGGGTCTCAAGCATGGTTGCATTCCATGTAATATTATTGCCTCCTAAAAATTCGTTCTTTAACCTGACCTTTAAATCATTGTCAGCAATGCCGCCAGACCATCTTAAGTCATCCCCTGCTGCCGACTCCCTTATCTTTTCAACATTACAGACCTTTTTAAGCCTTAAGACATTGCCCTTAAACCCTTCCTTGTTGTTATCTGCCTTGTTATCTATAAGTTCCAGCAGTTCCTCTGCATAATGCCTGTCATGGGTTTTGGTATCTGAAAGCGCCTTGCATATCCCTATCAGCAGTTCATCCTTTTCAAGCGCCTCCGGCAATTTTGCAACTACATCTGAAACAGGTATCTTCTTTAAAGGTGCAGATTCGCCAAGCACCCGTATTGCCTCTCTGAAAAATATAGAAGGGATTGTTTCCCGTCCTTTTTCATCCAGATATGAGTAAGAGAGATACGTCTTCTTTTCTGCCATGCCAAGTGAAAGCATAAACAGCAGCGGCTCTTCCCACCACTTTGCCTTATTTGTCAGGAATATCCTTTTATGGAATGCCATGTTCAGCCTCATCTTATCATCTTCCCTTATGAATGGATGCGGCGCCTCATTAGCAGGGAACTCGCCGTCATTCAAACCGCATATAAACAGGTATTTAAACTTAAGCCCCCTCGCATCCATTATTGAAAGGACTTTAATCCCTCTCCTGTCCCTGTGTGAAGGCACATTCTTTTCCCTCAAGTGTTCTAAAACAATGCCGCGAAATTCTTCCATAGATAAAACCGCTCTATCCCTCCCTATATCTTTAAATGCTGTCTCAATCTCATCCATTGCCTCTTTGAATACATCAAGGCTCAGAATCTCCCGCCTTTCCAAATCAAACATATCTTCTCTGTCTTTTACCCTGTCAATAGATAATTTTTCTATAACTTTATAGAGCGCTGCCTTATGCCCTTTGAATGTCTGCTTTTTGTCAATCCCTTTCAGGGTTTTAATAAAGTTTGATACCAAACATTTTACAGCCATCTCTGCACCCGCATCACCCTTCTTCTGCCTTATATACCTCTCAATCGCATTACCCCAGCCTTCAACATCCTCGCTTATTATCTTCGCATCTGCCGCAATCCTTTCTATAGTGTCAAAATCAATACCTTTTTCACCTGCAAATGACGAATAGTCAACATAATCAGAATTAAGGAGTTTTAACACCCTCTCCCTCTCAAAACCTGATTCTATGATGTCATAAACAGAAAGGATATTTTTGATTATCGGCGATGCCAGTAACGGAGTACCCCTCCTGAAATACAATGGTATATTGAACCTCCTGAAGACATCCTCCACTATCTCACCGTATGGCGCTATATCCCTGAAAACAACCCCTATATCCGCAGGGTTTACTCCTGCTGAAAAGAGTCTCCTTGTCTCCCTCCCAACCTCCTCTATCTCCCTGTACCTGCCAGGCGCTGCCACCAGGTTTACATTGTCATCTCTTATAAAATCGTACGGCTCGCTAACTCTCAGAAAATTCCGCATGAGATAGTTGATACTGGTGTCACCCCGCTCAACGGGGTGTCCGCCGCCCTCTGCAGAATGAGTAAATATTATAGAATCGGGTGACAGGTCCTCCATTGTTTCAAAGAAATTGAGCAAGCCCTCTGCAGCCCTTGTTGCATCGGGGTTTTCAAGGCTGTATACAGGGATTATCTTAAGGGAAATCCCTTTTGTTATCATCCCCCTGACAATACTTCTCTGGACAGCCGTGAGGTCATAAAAACCCTCTATAACAAGTTTCTCTATCCCTGAAATGAATGAAGGGAGACCTGATTCTTTTTCAAATTCTTTAAGAACAGCCCACTCCCTTCCGATACTGTCTGTAATGTTCAAAGAAAGAAGATTCTTCTCATAAAGTGAATAGACAGATGCCAGAAAATTATATTTTTCATTCTTCAGCGGCTTCACCGCCTTATCAAAATCTTCTGAACCAATCAATGACTGCCTCAACTCCCGTATGAATTTATTTATCGAACGATAAAGCAGCGGAGAATGTCTCATGCTATAAAGTATGGATGTGCCGACATTGTCTTTCAGCGCTGAATCTACTGCACCCTTTACCAGCAGGAGTTCGCCTGTTGAAGAGACAACCCTTGCAGGGTGGGCAATGCCCACCGATGAGAGTACACTTATAAGTTCAGGGAATGTCATTACCCTGTAACCTGTGAGTGTCCCCAATTCTGCTGAAATACCTTTTAACTTCTCTTCTTTAGTAAGTGCAGCAGGGAGGAGAAAAAGTGTTGAAGAGTACTTAGAAAGAGAAGGTGAGTGTGATTTGTGATAAGTCATGGGTGAGAAAATTAAACAATATAAACCCAGTATGGCGCGCCTGGCAGGATTTGAACCTGCGACCTACGGCTTCGGAGGCCGACGCTCTATCCCCTGAGCTACAGGCGCATATCATACAATGATTAATGAATGAATATTTTCATTTTTTAACTAATCACTAATAACTGTTTTGGCGCGCCCGGAGGGATTTGAACCCCCGACCAATGGTTTCGAAGACCGCTGCTCTGTCCACTGAGCTACGGGCGCAACCTGCTGATTATAAAATATTCCTGACTATTGCTTATTATCTGTCTTTTTATGTTCTTCAAAGAGTGTCTTAAGTATGGCAACCTCCTGACTCAGCCTTTTGTTCCTTTCACTCAGACTAGAGATTATAACTGAAAAATACAGCACTATCAGGAGAAGAAAAAGAAATGCTACAAGGAAGAGAAGAGACGGCGGATATGCCACACCCAGCAGGGCTGCTATTAAATGAAGTAATTCTCTCCACAAAGAAAGCCCCAGAAGTACTACGGCTGATACAAGCCACAGGATGGCATACTGTTCCTTAAGCATGCCGCGACGTATCAAATCCACAATGCCTATGAAAACGCCGAGACTGAATATAATTGCAAAAATCTGAATGAACTGCATTATCTCTCAACCCTCTTCAACATATCTATAAACACTGCTAACAAAACTTTGACCATATAATAAACGGCACGAAAAGGTGTTATTGATGATATGCCGCCTGCTCTTCCCGCCATCCGGACAGGTATTTCTATTATATTAAATCCTGCCTTGTGAAGCAATACAATGGCTTCTACCTCTGGATAATCTTCAGGATAATTTCTGGCAAAGAATCTTAGTACCTCTTTATTGGCAGCCCTGAACCCGGAAGTGGTGTCTGTTATTCGTTGTCCTGTTATCATAGATACTACCATTGAAAATACCTTCATGCCAATATTTCTTCCTAATGATGGACTATATTCCCCCTTTCCAATGAACCTTGAACCTATAACCATATCTGCCTTTTGTTCCAAAATAGCGCAGACAAGGCGATTTATCTGGTCAGCAGGGTGCTGGCCATCTCCATCCACCTGGACTGCTATATCATAACTATTCAAGTCTGCATATCTATAGCCGGTCTGCATAGCAGCGCCTATGCCCATATTGTAGGGGAGGTCTATAACCACAAACCCAGACCCTCTTGCAATATGGCTTGTGGCATCTGTTGACCCGTCATTTATAACAAGCATGTCAGCCTGAGGGAGTTCCTTTTTTACAGAAGATATAACTTGCCCAATGCTTGCAGCCTCATTATAAGCAGGGATTATAATTAAGAGTTTATTCATTTATTTTATTACCTTCAAGCCTGTAAGTATAAGGTTTTTTATATCCTGAAGGGATCTTATCTTTTTCAACTGAAAAAAAATCCGTTTCGGATTCAGATAGAACCGCCTATTTGCCTTCTTCACAATTCTCTCCAGTTCCTCTTTTGGCAGGTCCGGATAAGATACAAGTGCCTTTTCTGTTGGAGACAAGTTGGTTTCAAGGTCATTTATTTCCGGCTTAACTGCCCAATCTTCTTTCCTTGCTTTCTCCGCAAATTCAGTTCCCGGAAACGGGGTTGCAATGCTAAACATGCAGTAGTTGATTGGTAAATGGCATACCTCTTTTATGGTCATTTCCGCACTTTCCCTAGTTTCCACAGAAGAAGCACCGAACATAATATTGGCCTTTGGCTCTATACCATACTTGTTTAAGAGATCAATAGCCCTTTTGACTGTCGCTACATCCATATCCTTTTTTATATCATCCAGCACCTTCTGATCCAAAGACTCTATGCCCAAATCAATATATTTGCATCCTGCATCTGCAAGGGTCTTTACCATCTCATCATCCAGAATAAGATCGCATCTTGCCAAAATTCCAAAAGGAAGGCTGACATCTTTTAACCCGTGACATATTTCCATAATCCTTTTCTTGCCGCCAAAAAGAAACAGGTCATCGACAACGGAAACCGCCTTATACCCCTGTGTCTTTATGGATTTAAATTCTTCAACAATATTCTGCGGCGAACGAAGTTTTACCGGAGGCTTTTTGCCATGATGGAATCTCTTCCATTCCAGTTCCCGTGCCCAACTTATGGCATTGGGCACGCAGTAATAACATCTGAAACTGCAACCTCTGGATGTAAGAACAAGGGTTACCGGTCTATCCTTGAGTTTTGGATTGAAGTATGCATTTTTCTTATCTTCAATAAGACACCTTGCAGGAAAAGGAAGTGAGTCAAGGTCTTCAATAACACCGTAACTTTCTGTTTCAACCATCTCCCCATCCTTGAGATAGGAAATACCTTTTATGTTGTCAAATTTGTTTATCTCTATACCTTTAATCAAGTCCCTTATAATAAACTCAGCCTCGCCTCGCACTACATAGCACCTTTCATTTAAGAGGAAATTGATTGGTTTCAATGTGGGTTGAGGTCCAAAGAATATTACCTTGCTATCCGTATTCTCCAAAATATACTTGGCTGCCCTAATATCTATACCTTCAGCAAGCAACACCGTATGACATATATAGATATCATGATTGTTCCTATTTATATATTCAGAAAACTCATTCCATAAATTAGTATCAGTAAAATCCTTAAAGAGAACTTCATGACCCGCTTTAGCCAGCACAGAAGCCACATAAAGCATTGGAAGTTCGGGGTGTTTATAATATGTAAAGGTACACCCATAGACTCTTTCAGGGACTCTATCAGCAGATTTTGCAGGTGGTATAATGAGATCTATTTTCACAACAGTTTTGCACTCCATCTGATAAATGCCCAGCACCAGACCGTGTTTCGTAAAAGATGAATAAAAGGAAGCAGGAGGGCTATGAAAGTCTTCTGCTTTTCCAAAACACTAAAGGCAAATATAAACCTGTCTAGAAGTATAATACCCAATACTGTAAAGGCAGACAGAAGAGAGTAATTATAGGGGAAACGGAATATAACAAGAACAATGGACGAAATGAGTAATATAAAAAACAACAGTGTCAAGGGCACCTGAAGGATCATTCTTAACCCGGAAACACTGTCGCCGGCAATTTTTTCTTTATGCTTTTGAACCAACTGCATCCTGCCGTAAGCAGACCAGTATTGTTGTTTTAGGTAGCCTTTAATGTCTGCCTTCCAGTAATGGTCACAGAGGGCGTCTTTTCTGAAAACAAGTTTGTATCCTGCTTTCTGGAGCCTGTAACTCATGTCATTGTCATAACCGTATTTAAATGCAGGATCAAAAAGCCCTGCCTTATCTAAAGCGCTCTTTCTATAGGCAGTGTTCCCTGTGCATACATGGGTTACATATTTTGAGGCTATGCCATCGTATCTCGCCTCCACATCGTAACCCATCATCTTTGCCAAGAATGAAACATCATGCGGCGTTTTATAATAACCCTGAACAGCCCCAACCGCCGGATCGTCAAACTCTTCCGTGATTTTTCTCAGCCAGTCTTTCTGAAGAACCACATCTGAATCCACACTGCATATAATATCATATTTTGCGACCTTAAATCCGTTATTCGTGGCCGTTACAGCCCCCTGATTCGGCTGGTCAATAATCTTTAAATCTCCTCTATCCTTTAAGCCTTTTACTATCTCAAGAGACCTGTCCCTGCTGCCGTCATTGACAACAATGATTTCTAATGGAGCGGGATAGTCCTGGCTAAATATCGCTTCAGTGACATCCTTTATGTGCCTTTCGGCATTATATAAGGGAACGACTACACTTACCGGAAGATACATTATTTAAAAACACCTCATACTATTTTATGCTGCTAATAACTCTTTATAAAGTTCTATATATTTTCTGGCAATATTGTCAAGGCTGTAGAACTTCTTAATAGAGCAAAATGCATTGAAAGCAATGCGCCTTGCAAATTCTTTACCCCTGAGCAGTTTTAATATCCCTTTTGCAAGGTCATGATAATTGCCCGGTTCTACCAATACACCATTCTCACCATCTTTCACAACATCCACTACTCCGCCTATTTGCGTTGCCACAACTGGAAGTCCACATGCCATGGCTTCTAACAGTGAATTTGGCATTCCTTCCTGAAGCGAAGGTAGAACAAAGATATCTGTTGCGTGAAGAAAATTTGTAATATTATTGATATGTCCGCGAAAGTCCACTGAACCGATAATGTCCAGATCTCTGGCCATCTTTTCCATATCACATAACAGGGGACCGTCTCCCAAAAAAAGCAACCTGGCATCAGGAAAATCCTTTATAACCTCTTTCCATGCCCTCAAGAGAAAATTAATTCCCTTACGCGGGATAAACCTGCCACTGAAGGTTACGAGCGGGCTATTTCCAAATCCCATCCTCACCTTTAGGGGATTTTTTATCTCTGTAGAGAGGAACGCAAATAGGGCAAAATCTACAAAATTAGGAATCCTGCTAATCTTTGTCGCTGATAATCCATCCCCTCTCAGTCCTTCTTCAATCTCTGCGGTTGTAGCCACAAAGGCATCCACCCTTTGAAGGAGCCTGATAATCAGGTTGCCAAGACCCAAGTAACGTCCCTGCAGTGCTCCTGCCTCCGTGCCAATCTTAGCGGCGGCAACCTTAGCGATAACCTTCTTCCGAAGAATTTTTAAAAGGGGTAGATTGAAAAACAGTGGGAGGCTGGCTCCATGAAAATGAACGATGTCGTATTTCTTTCTTTTCAGGAAAAGAAGAATGGCGCAACTGAAAGAAAAAGTCAACGAGACCATGATATTCACAAACCTTACCTCTTCAAAGTTATGAAGGTTTGATTTGATAGACCATGCACGGTAAACCTTGACCTTAGGACTGAAAACAGCCTGCGGCATCCCTTTCATTCGTCTGGCTATGACAAAAATATCAATCCCTTCTTCTGCCAATCTTTCTGTAAGGAGTTGCGCCTGCCTTCCAAGTCCCCCCAGGGAGGGATGGTATAAGGCTGAAACAACGCATAGTCGGATATTCAAGCCTTTTTTGCCAGATATGGTCATCTCTCTTTGCTTGATGGGGAATTAGAGTCTATAAATTGTTGATGCCATAATTCCAGCATCAGCAGATTGTAAATATGATACTGCCAGTTCCATGTTCCGGACACATGCTCATCCAAAATCTTCTTAACAAAATTCTCATTAAAATACCCTCTCTCTGCGCATCTTTTTGAGAGGAGCGTATCGTAAGCCATCTCCTTCAGTTCATTTCTGAACCAGTGATCTAAGGGAACGCCGAAACCCATCTTCTTTCTTTTTATAATATCATCAGGAAGTATATCTTTAAAAGTATTTTTTAAGATAATCTTTGTCCTACCTTTATGCAGTTTAAGATGCGCCGGAATCCTTGCTGCAAACTCCATCAACTCATGGTCAAGAAACGGAGAACGTGCCTCTAGCGAATGAGCCATTGAGGCAATATCCATCTTTACGAGGAGTGTATCTGCAAGATATAGGGTAACATCTGCATAAAGGGTGCTATCTATGAAATTATCAGATTCAGCATGGGCATATCTATCAAGGATGATATTAAAGGAGTCAATCCCGCCAGTCTTTTCCTTGAAACCATCAGTGTAAAGCCCGTTTTTCATTTCGTTGTCAAAATGAGTGAGCCAGTGAGCGTTTCTCATTTCCGGTGATAAGGCAAGCATCTGGCTGAATCTCTTCATCTTCCAGAAAAAACTATTCGGGTCGGGCGTGGATGGAAGAACGGCAATAAGGAAAGGGAATATTTTTTTTCTCAAAAATTCCGGAATTCGCTCAAACCGCATGGCTAGTTCATTGGCTGTATAACGACCGTAACCCGCAAAACTCTCATCCCCCCCGTCGCCGTTCAACACAACGGTTACATGCTCCCGGGCAAGTTTTGAAACATAGTAACTCGGTATGGCAGAGGAGTCGGCAAACGGTTCATTATAATGCCAGACTAATTTTGGCAGCACATCCACTGCATCAGGCATGACCTTAAATTCCGTATGGTCTGTTTCAAATTTATCGGCAACTATTTTTGCATATCTTAACTCATCATAGTCTTCTTCATAAAATCCAATGGAAAAGGTTTTCACATGCCCTTTCATTATCCGGCTCATGAGGGCAACCACCACGCTGGAATCCATGCCGCCGCTTAAAAATGCGCCAAGCGGCACATCGCTTATAAGCCGTATCTTAACCGCCTCGTTAAGCCTGTCTATCAGTTCTGTCTCCAGTTCTTTTTCCGCAGCCCTGGTTTTGACCGAAAATTTCGGCAGATATGAAAGATTCCAATAACGTTTTACATCTACCCTTTCATCCTTGCATAAAAGATAATGGGCAGGAAGAAGTTTTCTTATGCCTTCAAAGGCTGAAAAAGGAGAAGGGACGCTTTGGTAGGTTAAGTAGTGGTGAATAGCGGTGAAGTCCGGTTTTTTTTTAATTGTCAGGTCTTGAAGTATTGCCTTTATCTCAGAGGCAAATATCAAACAATTGTTATCCGAATAATAAAACAGAGGCTTCTTTCCAACCCTGTCCCTCGCAAGAAAAAGGCTCCTGTCTTTTTCATTCCATACGGCAAATGCAAACATGCCTCTTAACTTTTTTACACACTCGGGTCCTTCCTCTTCATAAAGATGCAATATAACCTCTGTGTCGGAATGAGAACGGAATATATGACCTCGCTTTATGAGGTCTTTTTTTAAATCAGGAAAATTATAAATCTCGCCGTTGAAAACAATCCAGAGGGAACCGTCTTCATTGGACATGGGCTGATGGGCTGCTTGCGAGAGGTCTATAATACTCAATCTCCTGTGTCCCAGCCCAACACTGCCCTTTACATAAATTCCTTCATCGTCAGGTCCGCGATGGGCTATGGTTGAGGCCATCCTTTTCAGGAGGTTTTCATCAACCGGCTCGTTATGAAAATTTATTTTGCCGCAGATTCCGCACATACGCCTTCTATGACAGCCTCATATTCCTTGATAATCTTTGCCACTCTGAAATCTTCCGCGCATTTCTTTCCGGCCTCTCCCAATCTTTTTCTTAAAGCCTCATCCGTCAAAAGCCTTTTTATGGCTTCAGCAAGCGACTTCTCATCAGCAGGAGGAACCAGAAGGCCATTGACACCATCGGCAATTATTTCCTCAGGCCCTGTGGGGCAGCGTGCGGCAATAGAGGGAACTCCAAGCGCTAAAGCCTCCAAAAGGACATTGGGGAATCCCTCATAGAGCGATGACAGGACAAACACTGTGGAATGCAGCATATATCTATAGGGATTCTGCTGAAAACCAAGAAAATCCACTCTATCACTTATATTCAATTGTTTTGCCAGTTTTTTGAGAAACCCCTCTTCCTTGCCTTTCCCCATTATCACTATCCGGCATGCTATACCTTCTGACAAGACTATGCTGAATGCCTTTAAGAGATAGTCAAACCCCTTTTGTTGAGTCAATCTCCCTGCAGCGATAATTACAGGAATATCTTCTCTGAACCAGGGATGATTACAAT
>Ga0154468_168_pt1 | contig 17549 bp, 18 predicted proteins | sample RifGroC2_FD_115947 | JGI IMG/M metagenome (GOLD analysis project Ga0154468, IMG submission 115947) | Deltaproteobacteria bacterium GWC2_42_11 | reverse complement strand
CTGTTGTATTTATCTGCCAGAACAACCAGTGGGCAATATCCCTCCCCAGAGAAAAACAGACAGCAGCAAAGACCATTGCACAAAAAGCGTATGCATACGGGTTTGAAGGCATTCAGGTTGACGGGAATGACATATTCGCTGTTTATAAGGCAACAAAAGATGCTCTGGAAAAGGCAAGGTCAGGCGGAGGGCCAACTTTGATTGAATGCCTTACGTACAGGATGGCAGACCACACAACAGCGGATGATGCCTCAAGATACAGGAGTGAAGAGGAGGTTTTGAAATGGAAGGCAAAAGACCCTCTCCTGCGTTTAAGGCTGTTCATGGAAAAGAAAGGCATATGGAATAAGAAGTATGAGGATGAGGTAATAAAAAAGGCTGATGAGGAAGTTAATAAGGCAGTAAAGATGGAAGAAGGTGTTGAGCATCCGAAACCAGAGGATATGTTTAGATATACATACAAGGAATTGACAATAAGGCAGGTAAAGGAAATAAAACTATGCCAAAACTAAACATGGTGCAGGCAATAAACCTTGCCCTAAAGCAAGAGATGGAAAAAGACAAGGATGTTGTGATTCTTGGAGAAGATGTCGGAAGAGACGGCGGTGTGTTCAGGGTAACAGAAGGCATCCTTGAAAAATTTCCTGACAGGATTTTTGATACGCCTCTTGCTGAATCAGGGATTATAGGAACTGCAATCGGCATGGCAGTATATGGATTAAAACCTGTTGCAGAGATTCAATTCATGGGTTTCACATATGCAGGACTTGAGCAATTATTTTCACATGCAGCAAGGATACGTTCCCGCTCAAGGGGCAGATACACATGCCCTCTTGTTGTGAGGACACCCTGCGGCGCAGGGATTAAGGCGCCTGAACTCCATTCAGAATCAACAGAGGCGCTATTCTGCCATGCATCGGGTCTAAAGGTTGTCTGCCCGTCAACACCTTATAATGCAAAAGGGCTTTTAATATCAGCAATAAGAAACCCTGACCCTGTAATATTCCTTGAGCCTTCAAGAACATATCGTGCAATAAAGGAGGAAGTGCCTGAAAAAGAATATACAGTGCCGATTGGCAAGGCAAGGATTGTGCAGGAAGGAAAAGATATTACAATAGTTACATGGGGAAATATGCTGCACAGGACATTGGACAGTATAGTCCCGCTTAGCAGGATAGATGGCTTTGATGCAGATATAGAGGTTATTGATTTAATGACCCTTTCTCCTTTTGATGAAGAGACTGTTATAAATTCAGTTAAAAAGACAGGGAGACTCGTAATTGTGCATGAGGCAGCAAAAAACTGCGGGCTCGGCGCAGAGGTTTCAGCAACTATTGCTGAAGAGGCAATGCTTTATCTGAAATCACCGATAATCAGGGTTGCAGGCTTTGATGTGGTCATGCCTTTTGCTAAACTGGAGGATAGTTATATCCCCACAAAGGAACGTATTGCCGATGCACTGAAGAAGGTGATGGAATATTAATGGGAGGATTTTAGGGCCGCGGGTTTGTAAACGGGGCAGGCAGCCGCAGAAGGACATTCTTGGAGCAAATCATTTGGAAAACAGACCAACCACTGCCATCATAGACAAAGACGCATTAAGGCATAATTATCTTGAGATTAAAAAACATCTGGCAAGAGATGTAAATATACTTGCGGTTGTAAAGGCAGACGCATACGGGCATGGCGCTAAAGAGGTCTCAAAAACTCTGGAAGGACTTGGCTGTAAATATCTGGGCGTTGCCATACTGGAAGAAGGGATTGAACTCAGAAATGCAGGCATCAGGTCAGATATAATTATACTCGGCGGGATATACAATGGTCAGGCAGACGATGTTATAAAATATAATCTGACGCCTGTGGTATATGACATGAAGACCGCGGAGGTTTTAAACAATGCAGCAAAGGGGAAAAACCAGAAGATAAAAATCCACGTAAAGATTGATACAGGCATGGGGAGGCTTGGAATCCTCCCAGAAGAGGTATCATCTTTTTTCAACAGGTTAAAGGGACTTAAAAACATTGAAGTTGAAGGGGTTATAACACACCTCGCTGAGATTGATGAAGACGAGAGGGGATATTCAGGCGCTCAGATGAATCTTTTTTTAAAGGCGATAAACATGATAAAAGAGGCTGGCTTCGACCCCATGCTCAAACATATTGCAAACAGCGCCGCTGCCATAAACCTCCCGTCATTACATTTTAATCTTGTAAGACCAGGGCTTATGCTGTATGGTGTTTACCCTGAAAAGAGGCTGAGGCAGAAAATAAAGTTAAAGCCCATGATGGAGATAAAAAGCCGTATAATACAGTTAAAAAGGATACCTGCTGGTTCTTCAGTAAGTTATGGGAGGACATTTACAGCAAAAAGAGAAACTATCATAGGGGTTGTGCCTGTGGGTTACGGAGACGGTTACCTGAGGTGTCTTTCAAATAAAGGGGAAATGCTTGTGCATGGCACACGGACGAAAGTAGTTGGCGTGGTATGCATGGATTTGACAATGTTGGATGTGACGGATATAAATAATGTCAGCAAGGGGGATGAGGTAACCATTCTTGGCAAGAACGGGGATGAAGAAATTACAGCAGAGGAACTCGCTGAAAAGTGCAACACTATCCCATATGAAATACTTTGCGGCATAAGCAAAAGGGTTCCAAGGGTATATAAAGGATGAGCGGATTTTTTGAATACATAGGTGAGATGGCAGAGAACGCCATCAGGGTAACAGGCGAGATATTTCTCATGCTCTATCAATCTGTTGTATGGATGTTCGTGCCGCCGTTTAAGTTGAGGAATCTGTTCAAACAGATGGAGTTCGTTGGTGTAAAGAGTATGTTTGTTGTCCTCCTGACAGGCTCGTTCACAGGTATGGTGCTTGCGCTCCAGAGTTACAATGCGCTCAAGAGGTTCGGCGCAGAGAGCCTTGTTGGTCCTACAGTCGCACTCAGCATGGCAAGGGAACTCGGTCCTGTTTTAACAGGGCTTATGGTTACAGGGAGGGCAGGCTCTGCCATGGCAACAGAACTGGGGACAATGCGGGTTACAGAGCAGATAGACGCCCTTTATACCATGGCGGTAAACCCGATAAAATATCTGGTTGTGCCGAGGATTATAGCAGGGATTTTGATGTTGCCTGTCCTGACAGTTATTGCAGACTTTATCGGAGTGGCAGGCGGATATTTTATAAGCGTGCATGTCCTGAACATAAACCCCGGCGTATATATAGGAAGGACGATTGATTTCGTAAAGGTCGAGGATATATTTGACGGCTTGATAAAGTCATTTTTCTTCGGGCTAATACTTTCGCTTGTCGCATGTTATCAGGGCTTTTACACAAAGGGCGGCGCTGAAGGGGTTGGAAGGGCAGCAACCAAATCTGTTGTTATGGCATCTGTCTTAATACTTATTGCAGATTATTTCCTGACATCCATGATGTTAAAGTAATTTGACGCTGAAAAATTATTATGATAAAGATTACTGACCTGAAAAAATCTTTTAACAGCAAGAAGGTGCTTGACGGTGTTAACCTTGATATAGAACAGGGGAAGATTACCGTAATTATAGGCAGGAGCGGCGAGGGGAAGAGTGTCCTTATAAAACACATCATAGGACTCCTGAAACCTGACGGCGGAAGCATTTCGCTTGATGACGAAGATATTACAGCAATGGATGAAAAGGAACTCAACAATGTCCGAAAGAGGTTTGGTATGCTCTTCCAGAGTGCAGCGCTCTTTGATTCAATGACAGTTGCGGAAAATGTCGGCTTCCCGTTAAAGGAGCATACTGACATGGATGAAGATAAGATAATGGAGATAGTCAAAGATAAACTGAAAAGGGTTGGGCTTGTTGGTGTAGAAAACATGATGCCTGCGGATTTAAGCGGCGGCATGAAAAAGAGGGTGGGACTTGCAAGGGCTATAGCAATGGACCCTGAGATAGTCCTGTTTGATGAACCTACAACAGGGCTTGACCCTATCATGTCAGATTCTATTGCGCATCTCATGCTTGAAACACAGAAGGATTTGAAGACAACATATATCGCCATAACACATGACATTCCGCTTACATACAAGATAGCAGATAAGATAGCGATGCTCCACGAGGGGAAGATAATTGAGACGGGTACTGTGAAAGAGATAAAGGCTTCAACAAACCCTGTCCTGATGCAATTTGTAGAGGGCAGGGCAGAAGGGCCGATTAAAGTATATTGAACACGGAGATTGAAAATGCTTAAACTTACTCCAGAGGCAAAGGTCGGCATGTTTGTGCTGCTCGGTGTGATTATCCTCGTATATATGTCCTTAAGGATAGGGGGGATACAGTTTGGTAAAGGCGAAGGTTATGAGATATTTGTAAAACTCCCTTCTGCTGCAGGCCTTGATAAGGATGCCTCAGTCCGCATTGCAGGTGTTGAAGTCGGGAGGGTTAAGGACATACTGCTGGAAGATAATAAGGCAAAAGTTATCATAAGGGTTCATCCTGATGTAAAAGTTGGCACTGACTTTGTTGCTGTCCTTAAGACAAAAGGGCTCCTCGGTGAAAGATACCTTGAACTGATACCCGGTTCACCCAACGCATCCATGATAGAACACGGCGGCGAGATAACAAGGGTTACCACATATACTGATATGGACAGGCTCGTCGGGCAGTTAAGTGAAATTGCTACAGATATTAAGGCTGTAAGTTCTTCGGTAAGCAGTGTGCTTGGCGGGGGCGAGGGAGAAGCAGTTTTAAGAAGGATCGTTACAAACATTGAAGAGGTTACAACAAACCTGAATACAGTTATCTCATCAAACGATGAAAAGTTCGGCAGGATGCTTACAAACTTTGAAGAGTTTTCAAAACTCCTGAAAGACAAGAGCCCTGAAATAGCAGATGGCATGAAGAATATTGCGGATAACCTTAATCAAGTTATAACAGAAAACAGGGAGAACCTAAAGGGGGGCATAAGCAACCTCAAGTCAGCATCAGTAAAACTTGAAGAGACTATGGAGACCCTTAATAAACTGGCAAAGAATGTTGAACCCAAGATAGACGATGCGATTACATCTATTGGAGGCGCAGCAAAGAAGGTTGATGATACTGCTTCTTCTATCGGGAATGTCGCAAAAAAGATTGATAAGGGTGAGGGGACCATCGGGAAACTCATAAACGACCCGTCAACCCATGACAACCTCAACAAGACCCTTACAGGCATAAACACATACATTACAAAAGCAGACCAGTTCAAGACATTCCTCGGGTTCAGGTCCGAATATCTCTTTGGTGCAGGCGATGCAAAGAGTTACCTCTCCTTGAGGATACAACCGAAGGCCGACAAATATTATCTGATAGAAGTTGTTGATGACCCGCAGGGAAGAAGAAAGACAAAGACAACAGAGACAACAACCGGCGGCATTACCACAACAACAAAAGAGGTCATAACAGAAGACCAGATAAAATTCAGCGCCCAGATAGCAAAGAGGTTCCATGATGCAACACTGCGCGGCGGCATTATAGAGTCAACAGGCGGTTTTGGTGTTGATTATTACCTGTTTAATGACAGACTGAAACTCACACTTGAAGCATTTGACTTTGATAAAAAACGCAATCCAAGAGTCAAGACAGCAGCAACATATAATATAAACAAATACTTCTTTGTAACAGGCGGCTATGATGACGTTATAAGCAAGGTTGGCGGTGAATCCCTCTTTATAGGTGCAGGCTTCCACTTTGAAGACGAAGACATAAAATATCTGCTTACCAGCGCACCCATACCAACAAGATAGTTCATAGTTCACAGCTCATAGCAACCAACTATGAACGATCAACTACGAACTATGAACTATAAACTCGGCATTGCCTTTGACATAGGCACTACAACAATCGTCGGTTCTCTTATTGATTTAGAAAAGTGCAAAAAGATTAAGACCGCATTTTTGCCGAACCCCCAGATAAAATGGGGAAGAGATGTTCTTTCAAGGGTTTCAGCCTGCATTGAAAATCCGCAAATACTTAAAACACTCCAAAACGAAGTGCTAACCACATGCAATGGAATCATCAGAAATCTCATAAACCATGAGCAGGTTGGATTTATAACCATAGCAGGCAATTCTGTAATGGAGCACCTTCTTCTCGGCATATCTCCTGCCCCTCTCGCAAAGGTTCCATATAAACCAGCATTTAAAGAGGCAAAAAAAATCAAGGCATCGGAAATAGGCATTACTATAAATCCCAAAGGATATATATATACATTCCCCTTGATAGGCGGTTTTGTGGGCGGTGATACTGTTGCAGTCGTCCTTGCAGCAGGGATACATAAATCAAAAGAATATTCCCTTGCAATTGATATAGGGACAAATAATGAAATAGTCCTTGCAGGAGAAAAGGGAATATGGGCAACATCAACAGCCGCAGGTCCTGCATTTGAAGGCGGGACAATAAAACATGGAATGATAGCAGAAGACGGCGCAATTCAGGGCATGGATATTGAAGACAATAAGATAAAACTGGATGTAATAGGGAATACAACTCCAAAAGGCATATGCGGCTCAGGCATAATAGATGCCATTGCAAAATTATTAGATGCTGGTATTATAGATAAAACAGGGCGGATAAAGGCTAGAGATGAATTGTATGAAAATATTGCAAATAGGATAGTAGAGCAGAGGTTAGGGGTTAGGGGTCAGGGGTTAGGCAATGCTTTTTTGTTATATAAAGACACTAAAAAGGAGATAACAATAACACAAAATGATGTCCGAGAAATACAACTTGCTAAAGGGGCAATCCAGGCAGGGATAAAAATCCTTTTAAATAAGGCTAAAGTTGGTATAAATAATATTGAAAAGGTTTTTATAGCAGGCGCTTTCGGAAGCAATATAAAAAAAGAAAGCCTTGCTCAAATTGGTGTTATTGAAAAAGAATGGCTGGATAAGGTAATATTTGTCGGTGATGCTGCCTTAGAAGGCGCTAAACTTGCCCTGTGTTCAGAGGAAAAAAGAAATGAGGCAGAGGAGATTGCAATACAGACCAAACACCTGTCACTTTCAGGAAGCGCGCATTTTCAGGAAGAGTTTATGAAAGAAATGGGGTTTTGAGGGAGAGGCAGCAGACAGTTGGCAGTTGGCAATTAAGAGTTTCGGGTTTAGAGTTAACTCAAAACTAGAGACTAATTTAAAGCAGGTAGTTATGCCAATTGCAAACTGGTAGTTGCCAACTGCAAAAAGGAGCAACCATGTCAAAGATTAACCGCGCTATTATCAGTCTTACAGACAAAAAAGGGGTTGAGGGGTTTGCAAAGGAACTTGCAACTATGGGGGTTGAGATAATATCAACAGGAGGGACCGCAGATGTCCTGAAAAAGGCAGGCATAAAGGTTGTAAATATATCTGATTATACAGGTTTCCCTGAGATGCTTGACGGAAGGGTTAAGACACTGCATCCGAAAATAGCAGGCGGGATACTCGGCATGAGGGAGAAAAAAGAACATCAGGAGCAGATGAAAAAACACGGCATACCGCCGATTGATATGGTTGTTGTAAATCTCTACGCATTTGAGGATACGATTGCAAAGGGCGCATCATTTGAGGATGCAATAGAAAATATTGATATAGGCGGGCCAACAATGCTCAGGGCTGCGGCAAAAAACTATAAAGATGTGGCTGTTGTGACAGACCCTGATGACTATGGCAAAATTATAGATGAACTCAAAAAGAACAGCGGCACGATTTCAGAGGCGACAAAATTCTATCTTGCAAAAAAGGTCTTTCAATTAACAGCAAGATATGATGCGGCAATATCAAATTATCTTGGAACCATAGAGCCAAAACCTGTCCCTGCTGGTATTAAGCAGGGAACAGATTTTCCGGAAACATTTTCAATACAGTTTAAAAAGGCGCAGGATTTAAGATACGGCGAAAACCCTCATCAAAAGGCTGCATTTTACAAGGACATAAAGATAACTGAGCCGTGTGTTTCAAATGCAAGACAGATTCAGGGCAAGGAACTTTCATTCAATAATATTTTGGATTTAAACTCTGCGATTGAACTTGCAAAGGATTTCCATGAGATTGCATGCGTGATTATAAAGCACAATAATCCCTGCGGTGTTGCAATCTCGCATACAAATCTTACAGAAGCATACCTAAAGGCATATTCATGCGACAAGACCTCTGCATTCGGAGGAGTAGTCGGATTTAACAGAAAGGTTGACCGTGCGACAGCACAGGAGATGGGCAAGATATTTTTAGAGGCAGTGATTGCACCAGCGTTTGACAAGGATGCATTGGAGATATTAAAGGGCAAAAATAATTTGAGATTACTAGAAACGCAAGCCTTTCCCATTCAGCCTTCAGCCTTCAACCTTCAGCCTTCTTATGATTTTAAAAGGGTAAATGGCGGTCTTCTTATCCAGACACGGGACAAGGCAAGTGTTACTGATTTAAAGACAGTTACAAAAAGGGAGCCGACGGAAGATGAACTTGGGGAACTCCTGTTTGCATGGAAGGTGTGCAAGCATGTAAAAAGCAATGCAATAATATTTGCAAACTGCGGACAGACAATCGGCATCGGCGCCGGACAGATGTCTAGGATTGATTCCACAAAAATCGGCATAATGAAGGCAACAGATGCAGGGTTTAATGTAAAGGGCAGCGTTATGGCATCTGACGCATTTTTTCCGTTCAGGGACAATGTTGACAAGGCAGCAGAGGCAGGCGTAACTGCAATCATCCAGCCCGGCGGGTCAATAAGGGACGAAGAGGTCATAAAGGCGGCAGACGAACATAATATTGCTATGGTGTTTACTGGGATTAGGCATTTCAGGCATTGATTTGCTTAAATCCTGTATGAATGGAGTTTTAAAAATAGTAGTAACTGGGCAACACATAGCGGAGAGTAGAGGGGAAATTATTTTTAACAAATAGAAGTGATAAGTATGATAAAAAAAGTAGAGTTTTATAAATTATTAAACGAGGGATTATTTAATAAATATTGCAGGGTTGCTGGCACAGTGCAAGAGGTGAGCATTGTTTATAAAAAGAAACGAGATGTTCGGATATTAAAAAAACTAAAAGGGTTTGATACTATTGCAGTGGATTTCATAGGTAATTTCGTGGAAGAAAAAACTATATATGCTGATTTGTCAAACCCAATACAAATAAGCACGGAACTTAATAATGTATCAGGAACATTATTCATAGAAGATGATAATTTTAATGATTTGATTTTGGAGTTCTAATAATACATCAGTATGAGTCTGTAATTAAGATAGAAAAGTAGTGATATACTGGGAACGATAGGCAATACTATAATTCATAAAATTAAATGATGTAAGACGAAAAGGTTATGGGAACCAAACAAGATGTAATTGCTGAAATTTTTGAAATTTGCAAAAAGAAAGGGGATTTTGTTTTTAATAATGAGATGGTCAAATCAATATGTAAAAAATTTGATTTTGCCAACCCTTTTGATGCAACAAAACTTGATGATACTTCAAAATTTCCTAAAGTTCTAACAGAGGAAGATTATTTTATTTTGCATTTGGGTAATGGGATGCATAAATTTGTTAAAGGGATAAAGAACGGTTTTCATATTTTTGAGGAGGTTAAGAAAGACAAGATTTTTGATTGGAAATATCGTAAAAGTATCTTGAACGAACTTGATACAAGCGAATCAAATATACTGTCTGTTGCAAGCAACCAGAGGATAATCCATGATTTTCTATATGAGGATATTGTAGCCAGTCCAAAGGTTTATAATGCAAGACGGACAAAGATGAATATGTCTTACAATGTTGGTAGGAAAAAAATTGAGGCAGTTAATTTGCAGATGGAGATAGATTTAACAATGGAACTGCACGGGGTAGTAACAATATTTGAGGGTAAAAACGGATTTCCTAAAGACTTTACAATTTATCAACTCTTTCACCCGTTTAAATATTACTCTATGCTGAAGAAGGAAAATAAACTTAAAGTTGAAATGATTACTTGTTGCTATATCATGAGAAAGATGGATAAGGGGAGTTCTATCCTTAGATTATATAATTATACTTTTGAAGACGAAAACAATATGAGTTCAATAAAATTGTTGAAAAATGCTCAATACAACCTTATCAAGAGGTAAAAGTGAAAGGCAAAACTAATATTGAAGGCTATATAAATAAGGTTTTTCAAAAAGATATAATGGGTCTTTTGAGGGAACTGCCAGACAAGAGTGTTGATATGGTCTATGGAGACCCTGATTATAATGTTGGCATAAAGTATAATAACATATCTTATACTAAAACCTTTGACGAATATATTGAATGGTATATTGAAATGGCAGAACAATCGCTTCGTGTTTTAAAAGATACTGGGAATATGTTTTTGATTAACTATCCAAAGCAAAATGCATATTTAAGAGTAAAATATCTGGATAAGGCTTGCTATGAAGTTTCTGACTATGTCTGGTTGTATAACACTAATGTCGGGCATAGCCCAAAACGTTTTACAACAGCCCACCGAAGTATTTTACACTGCCGTAAAACCAAGGATAATCATTTTTATAAAGATAATGTGGCGTTACCGTATAAGAATCCTACTGATAAAAGAATTTTGGGGAATATTGCCAATGGTTCAAAAGGGAGAATGCCTTATGACTGGTTTTATTTTGATTTGGTCAAAAATGTAAGTAAAGAAAAAACATTCCACTCTTGCCAGATACCCCAAAATCTTTCTGAGATGCTAATAAAATCGTGCACTATGCCAAGAGATATTGTTTTGATTCTGTTTGGGGGAAGCGGTTCAGAAATAGAAGTATGCAACATTCTTAATAGACAATATATTTCTGCTGAAATTGATGAAAAATACCACAAAATGATTATGGATAGATTAAAAAAAGGGCACATTGAAGAAAAGTATAAGTTAAGATTGAAAAGTTATGAGTTAGATAATATAGAAGCTCAACTTTTTCTGCTAGAAAAACAGAAGGAATATTTATCAAGTAATCGGACCGTTAAATGACAAAAAGGCAAATTGACAGAGAATACGAAAAGATTGACTATGAACTCCGTATAAATAACCCACCTGTTAGTCCGTATCCTCCTGATATAGTTAAGCGGAGAGAATTATTGCTTTATGCACAGGTTCATCTGGCAAATATCTTTGATGCAAAAAGGCGAAGAGATAATATAATGACATCTTTTGAGGAATTCCAGTATTGGTGCGTGATGGATGATTATTATAATTGGGATAAAACACAGTTAAATACTTAATTCAGGAGATACCTTAATGAAAATCTTAGTCATTGGCAGCGGGGGCAGGGAGCATGCGCTCATTTGGAAGATTGCTCAAAGCAAAAAAGTTGCAAAAATATTCTGTGCACCCGGCAATCCCGGTATCGCTGAAATTGCTGAATGTGTAAATATAAAGGCGGATGATATAGAAGAGTTGAAAGCCTTTGCAATAAAGGAAGGGATTGATTTAACTGTTGTTGGCCCTGAAAAGCCTCTGACAATGGGGATTGTGAATGAGTTTGAAAAGGCAGGGCTAAAGATTTTTGGGCCGTCAAAAAGGGCAGCAGAGGTTGAAGGCAGCAAGGCATTTTCAAAAGAACTGATGCAGAAATATAACATCCCTACTGCTGCATACAAAACATTTGATAATGCAGATGAGGCAAAAAACTATGCTGAAAAACATCACCCGCCTGTTGTAGTAAAGGCAGACGGTCTTGCTGCAGGCAAGGGGGTTTTTATATGTCCTACAATGGACGAGGCATTCCTTGCAATAGATATTATAATGAATCAAAAGGCTTTTGGTGATGCAGGAAACAGGGTTGTGGTTGAAGAATTCCTCATAGGTGAGGAGGCATCTTTTCTTGCGTTCACAGACGGTGAAGATGTTTTGCCGCTTGCGTCTGCACAAGACCACAAAAGGGTTTATGATAATGATGAAGGACCTAACACAGGCGGCATGGGTGCGTATTCACCAGCGCCAATAATCACACCTTCAATGCAAAAAAGGGTTATGGATGAAATAATGATACCAACTGTCCGTGCAATGAAATCAGAAGGCAGAATTTTTAAAGGTGTTTTGTATGCAGGACTTATGATTACAAAAAAAAAGGCAAAGGTTCTTGAATTTAATGCAAGGTTCGGAGACCCTGAAACCCAGCCAATACTTATGAGAATGAGGACAGATATTGTTGATGTTTTTACAGCAGTGATTGAAGGAAGGCTTAAGGACATAAAACTTGAGTGGGATAAAAGGACAGCAGTGTGTGTTGTAATGGCATCAGAGGGCTACCCGGGTGATTATGAAAAAGGCAAGGTTATAACAGGACTTGATAATCTAAAAGATATGAAGGATGTATTTGTTTTTCACGCAGGGACATCTTTGAAAGATGGAAAACTCTTAACAAACGGCGGCAGGGTGCTTGGCGTAACAGCGCTTGGTAGAGGCATAAAAACAGCAATCAAAAATGTTTATACAGCGGTAGAAAAGATAGACTGGGATGGAGTGCATTACAGAAGGGACATAGGGGCAAAGGGAGTTAGTTCACGCTGAAAAACGCCCATCTACTTTGTTGTCTTCGTCGCTGCGCTGCTCACATACCTAAAAAAGTATGCTCCGCTGCTCGCTCCTAGCCGCCTCGTATCTGTGCATTTTTGAGCGTGAACTTATAGATATATAAAAGTTGGAGGTAATTTTATGGCTATTCCCGATTACCAAACTGTCATGTTACCCTTGCTTCAGTTTGTGTCTGATGAACAAGAACATTCTTTGGCAGAAGCAACGGAAAATCTCGCTAAAACCTTCAATTTATCCGAAGCGGAAAAAATAGAATTACTTCCTAGCGGTAAATATCCAATTTTTAAAAGTAGAGTTGGATGGGCTAGAACATACTTGATAAAGGCAAATATCCTTGAGTCTACAAGAAGAGGATTTTTTAAAATAACCAAACGAGGTGGAGAGGTCTTAGAAGAAAAACTACAGCAAATAGATGCTGAATTTCTTAAACAGTATCCTGAATTCATTGAATTTATATCATCATCAAAAACTGATGATGTAAAAACAGAAAAGATTGAAACTGAAATAACCAGTCAACAAACACCTGAGGAGTCTTTAGAGTATGGTTATCAAAAAATAAGACAAAACTTGGCTGATGAGTTATTGAATCGTGTTAAAACTTGTTCACCGGGTTTTTTTGAAAGATTGGTTGTTGAACTTCTGGTGAATATGGGATATGGCGGCTCAATAAAGGATGCTGGCAAGGTAATGGGGAAAAGCGGTGATGGCGGGATTGACGGTATAATTAAAGAGGATAAATTGGGATTAGATGTTATTTATATTCAGGCAAAAAGATGGGATGACGGTACTGTTGGTCGTCCAGAAATCCAAAAATTTATTGGGGCATTAGCAGGGCAAAAGGCTAAAAAAGGGATTTTTATAACTACATCAAGATTTTCAAAAGAGGCAATAGATTATGTGTCTAATATTGACAGCAAGATTGTGCTTATTGACGGAGAGGAATTAACAAATCTTATGATTGACCATGATATTGGCGTGTCAAAAATTGCTGCGTATGAATTAAAGAAGATAGATTCAGATTATTTTATAGAGGATGAGTAGCCATTGGAATATACCATGAAAACCTCGAAAATCATCTACTCAATAAATATTGAAGACATCCAGAATGTTGCTGAAGAACATCTCGGACGAAAGGCTTCAAAAAAAGAGTTAAAAATCGTTGAGGATAAACTTGGCGATTATATTGATTGGCATGAGGCAATCACTTTTGCTTTAGATGATGCAATAAAACCACCAAAATGAAAATCTCAGAAATCTTTTTCAGCATACAGGGGGAGTCAAGTTATGCAGGGCTCCCCTGTATTTTTATAAGGCTTGCAGGTTGCAATCTTAAATGCGCTTACTGCGACACTGCATATGCGCAGGATTTGGATAGCGGTTATGATATGTCCATTGACGATATTCTGCATGAGGTAAAGAAATTCAAATGTAAGATGGTTGAGATAACAGGCGGCGAGCCTCTTATGCAGGATAAAACCGTGCCGCTTATAAATAAACTTCTTGCATTAAAATATAAGGTGCTTCTTGAAACCAACGGCACTATAAGTTTGAAAGGCATAGATAAAAAGATTATTAAAATAATGGACATAAAAACCCCTGGGAGCGGCTTTCAGTATAGTTTTATTAAAGATAATTTAAAATATATCAGAAGAGATGACGAGATAAAATTTGTCCTTGTTGACAGGAATGATTATGAATGGGCAAAAGCACTTTTAAAAAAATATTCTCTGGAAGGCAAGGCAAAATTACTCTTTTCTGCTGCTCACAAGAGGTTATCCCTTGATAAACTGTCAGAATGGATTCTAAAAGACAGGCTCAATGTAAAACTCCAGCCGCAACTCCACAAGATTATCTGGGGTAAAAAGCGGGGCGTTTAAAACACCCTGGGTTCAAACAAAATTCAAATAAAGGGATTGACGCTTTATATCTTGTTTGATAGCATAAACAGAAGGTGTATCGCCCTTTTTATTCATCTGAAATGCATCTTAAACCTGTTTCAAAGGAGAATATCTATGGTTGAAAAGGCAAAAAAGATATGGATGGACGGGAAACTCGTGAACTGGGACGAGGCGAATGTCCATATACTCACACACAGCCTTCACTATGGTATGGCAGTATTTGAAGGCATAAGATGCTACAGGTGCGATGACGGGAGGAGTGCGGTTTTCAGGCTTAAAGAGCATACAGACAGGCTCTTTGATTCTGCACATATAGCACAGATGGAAATCCCATTTTCAAAAGATGAAATAAACAATGCAATCATAGAACTTTTAAAGGCAAATGATCTGAAGGAGTGCTACATAAGACCGATTGCATTCTTGAGTTACGGCAGTATGGGCTTATTCCCGAAAGAAAATCCTGTAAAGGTTGCCATTGCTGCATGGCAGTGGGGTGCATATCTCGGAGAGGAAGGCATTAAAAAAGGGATAAGGGTAAAGGTATCATCATTTACAAGGTTCCATGTCAACAACATGATGACAAAGGCTAAAATAACAGGGCATTATGTTAATTCAATCATGGCAAAGAAAGAAGTCGTTGCAATGGGCTATGATGAGGCGCTGCTTCTTGATACAGACGGATATGTTTCTGAGGGAAGCGGGGAAAATATATTTATGGTAAAAAACAGCATCTTAAAAACCACTCCCCTGACATCAGTGCTAAACGGCATTACAAGAGATTCTGTCATGCGGATTGCAAGGGATAAGGGTATAACTGTAGTTGAAGGAAGATTTACAAGGGATGAACTTTATACTGCGGATGAGGCATTTTTTACAGGCACAGCAGCAGAGATAACCCCTATCAGAGAGGTTGACAACAGGCAGATAGGAAAAGGGAGACCAGGCCCAATCACAGAAGCAATACAAAAGATATTCTTTGATATAGTGCTGGGAAGAGAAAAGAAATATCAGGAATGGCTGACTTGTCTATGAAGTAAGGAGGCAGGTTTATGTTAAAACCATCAAATATTATCCTTGCCATTATTTCAATTACAGGGGCATTTTCATTAGGTGTTGTAACGCAGGTCTTTCAGCCTGCTGAAAAGGTTAATGCACTATGGCTTGTTGCTGCTGCTGCATGCTTTTTCATAATATCATACCGTTTTTATGGTTCATTTATTATTGCAAAGGTTTTATCTATTGACAGCAAAAGGGTTACACCTTCCATGCGGTTAAAAGACGGCAGGGATTATCATCCAACACATAAGTGGGTTTTATTTGGACACCATTTTGCAGCGATTGCAGGCGCCGGCCCTTTGATAGGCCCTGTGCTTGCTGCACAGTTTGGTTATCTGCCGGGATTTTTGTGGATACTGATAGGTGCATCTATAGGGGGTGCAGTCCATGATACTGTTATACTCGCTGCATCTGTAAGACGTAACGGCAGGTCTCTTGCACAGATTGCAAAAGATGAGGTGGGTCCTCTTGCGGGTATTACTGCTGCAATTGCTATACTTTTCATAATAATAGTTGCACTCGCAGGACTTGGGCTCGCAGTTGTCAATGCCCTTTTCCACAGTGCATGGGGGACATTTACAATCGGTGCAACAATACCAATTGCATTATTCATGGGCATATATCTCTACAAGATAAGGCGCGGAAAAGTTGCAGAAGTCAGCGTCATGGGGGTTATCCTGCTCATCATGGCAGTATATCTCGGCGGATATATCCCCGGCTCAAGCCTTGAACCTTATTTTAATCTGGAAAGAAATAATCTGATATTCCTTATGGCATTATACGGCTTTATTGCATCTGCCCTGCCTGTATGGCTGCTCCTCTGTCCAAGGGATTATCTCTCAACCTATATGAAGATTGGCACAGTCATACTGCTTGCAGGCGGTGTAATCCTGATTGCGCCTGATATACAAATGCCGCCTGTTACCCGATTTGTTGACGGCGGCGGTCCTATTATTCCGGGTGCAGTATTTCCGTTCATGTTTATAACTATTGCCTGCGGTGCAATATCAGGATTTCATTCTCTCATTTCCTCAGGCACAACTCCAAAGATGATTGAAAGCGAATCCGAAATAAAGATGATAGGATTTGGTGCAATGCTTGCTGAGGGATTCGTTGCTGTCATAGCAGTAATAGCAGCAACAATTCTTATACCGGGCGACTACTTTGCAATAAATACTAAACTTTCCTTTGATGCACTTGCACAATTGGGTTTTCCTGTAAGCCGCATATCAGAATTGTCAGCAGCAGTAGGTACTGATGTTGCGGGAAGACCGGGCGGGGCTGTTTCCCTGGCAGTCGGTATGGCGTCCATATTTTCCAGTTTACCGGGAATGAGTGCACTGATGCCCTACTGGTATAATTTCGCACTCATGTTTGAGGCATTATTCATTCTTACAACTGTTGATACAGGAACAAGGGTGGCAAGATTCATACTGCAAGAACTGGGGAGTTATGCATATAAACCACTCGGTCAAACCAACTGGATTCCAGGCACAATATTTACAAGTTTCCTTGTAGTAGGGGCATGGGGTTATCTCATATATTCAGGCAGTATATCCACCATCTGGCCCATGTTCGGCGTCGCCAATCAGTTGCTTGCTGCAATAGCGTTCTGCGTTGGGACTACCGTAATAATAAAAATGAATAAACTTAAATATGCATGGGTAACCTTTCTGCCTATGCTTTTTATGTTCACAACAACACTTACTGCATCTTATGAACTCTTTTGGATATTTGTTGGTAAATCAGCATCTGCTGCTGTACCTGCAGAGGCACTCACACTTAAACTGGATGCTTCACTTGTGGCTGTAATGGCGCTCCTTGCTGTCGTAGCGCTCATTGATTCCGTTTATAAGTGGTACGGCTATCTTTCGGGGAAGATAGAGATTGCAACCAGTGAGGTGGTTGAGTGGGCAGGGGATTTAGAGGTGCATTGAGTTGAGGGTAATGGGGATTGATATAGGGAGTAAAACCATAGGTGTTGCTGTAAGTGATGGGATGTGCCTGACAGCCCAGGGTATAAAGGTTATAAAAAGAAAAGGGATAAAC
>Ga0154468_113_pt3 | contig 17726 bp, 15 predicted proteins | sample RifGroC2_FD_115947 | JGI IMG/M metagenome (GOLD analysis project Ga0154468, IMG submission 115947) | Deltaproteobacteria bacterium GWC2_42_11 | reverse complement strand
AATCCTCCAGAGATTTTCAATACCCATCCTTTGAAACCCAAAAATAGACATTGATTTTTGGGGAAACTGGTAAGTTGCCTGCCAGACGAGGCGGATGCCATTTTTGTAACGAGCCGTATGTTCACCGATACGGTGGAGAAGCAAAAATGCGCCGACAACAAAGTCGGGGCACCCAAGCGAAGATTGGGTCGGGCAAATCGCCAGTTTGTAAAATAGCGAGGTTTTTAATCGCTATTTTACGGCTGAAAGACTTTCCTTGCAAACAAGCGTTAATTTAGGTTATAAATAATCAAATTAAAAATATTTAACCATTTATAAATCCCAATTTAATCTTCAAAGAGTAGAATATAAGAGATGGAATACTTATGATTTTCAGTTACAAAAGGAGATAAAAATCTTGCTGGTTTTGCTGTTGTCTGCCCCGCCTGCAAACCCATAGCCTCTAAAAGCCTCCAGCCCAAACGGTTTGCCAGCAGGGCAGACAACAGCAACAAGGTATTTTTAGATGAAAAACGGCAAAGTATACTTGATAGGTGCCGGGCCCGGTGATGCAGGGCTTATAACACTCAAAGCAGTTGAAAAGATAAAGAGTGCGGATGTTGTTGTCTATGACTATCTTGCGAATAAAAAATTTCTTGAATATGCGAGAAAAGGTGCAGAGGTTATTTATGTCGGCAAGGTGGGCGGCAAACACACACTCCCTCAGGATGAGATAAATAAACTCATAATTGAAAAGGCAAAGAGAGGTAAGGTTGTCGCAAGACTCAAAGGCGGGGACCCGTTTATCTTCGGCAGGGGCGGGGAAGAGGCAGAGGAGATTGTCCAGGCAGGCATCCCTTTTGAGGTTATACCGGGTGTTACTGCTGGTGTTGCTGCTGCTGCGTATGCAGGCATCCCGCTTACGCACAGGGACTTTACAACAACTGTCGCATTTATAACAGGCCACGAAGACCCCACAAAAGATGAGTCAAACATACATTGGGATAAGATTTCAACAGGCATCGGAACGCTTGTTTTTTACATGGGCATAGGAAACCTTGAGCCGAACATGAAAAAACTTATTGAGAATGGGAGAAGCCCTGATACGCCCGCTGCATTGATAAGATGGGGAACAACAGAAAAGCAGGAGACTCTTATTGGAACTGTCAAAGATATTGCAGAAAAGGCAAGGCAGGCAAACTTCAAGGCGCCTGCAATTACAGTTGTGGGCGGGGTTGTAGGACTTAGGGATAAATTAAGATGGTTTGATAAGAAGCCTTTATTCGGCAAAACAATTGTTGTTACAAGGGCAAGGGAGCAGGCAAGCGATTTCTCAGACTTGCTGAAAGAAAACGGCGCAGATGTAATAGAGTTTCCAACAATAGAGATTGTGCATCCGAAAGATTGGTCTCAAATTGACAGGGCAATAAAGAAACTGCCAAAGTATGATTGGGCTATATTTACAAGTGTAAATGGTGTAAAATATTTTGCAGAGAGGCTGAAAAAGAAAGGCAAAGACATAAGGGAACTGAGGGGCATAAAGATTTGTGCAATAGGGCCAAAGACAAAACAGGAGATTGAGGCGCTTGGCTTGAGGGTTGATTTTATGCCAAAGGAATACAGGGCAGAGGGGATAATAAAAGGGCTTGGAAAGATAAAAGGCAAAAATATCTTGCTCCCAAGGGCAGAGGTTGCAAGGGAAATTCTGCCAGAGGAGTTGAACAAAAGAGGCGCAAAGGTTGATGTCGTAACCTCTTACAGGACAGTGAAGCCAAAGGAAAGGACAGAAGAAATAAAAGAACTGTTCAAAGAGGGGAAGATTGATATTGTCACATTCACATCCTCATCTACGGTTACAAATTTTTTAAGTATGTTTAAAAATGGCGAGGCAGTGGAATTTTTGAAAAATGCAAAGGTTGCAAGCATTGGTCCTATAACAAGGGATACTGCTTTAGATTATGGAATAGAAACAGCAATAATGCCTAAGAAATACACAATCCCTGCGTTGGCAGAGGCGATTGTTGAGCATTTTAAGGGTAAGTAGAGTCACGCAAGGAAATGGCAGATATGAAAAGTGTTATCCGGATTATAACGAAACAGCGAGTGGAAGAAAATGATGTCTTATTTTGGTCTAAAAAGTCCCCGTCGGAAAAATTAACCGCATTGCAGATTATGCGGGAACAGTATATCTGTTTTTTTAACAAAGGTTCATTATATCGTGAGAGTAGAAAAGGACTTCGAAGAATTTATAAGATTGTTAAACAAACGCAAGGTTAAGTATCTTATCGTGGGTGCGTATGCAGTAACATTTTATTCGCAACCGAGAAATACCGGCGATATAGATTTTTTTATCCAGAGGGAAAGGGGCAATGTAAAAAGGCTCGTGGAAGTTCTTAGAGACTTTGGATTTGAAAGTCTGAATCTCACGGAAGATGATTTTCTCAAACCTAACCATACAGTGCAATTCGGCTATGAACCTAACAGAATTGATATACTTTCTTCCATCAGCGGCGTTGAGTTTGAAAAGGCATACGGCACAAAAGTAGCGGCGAGGTTTGGCAGAGAAAAGGCATGGTTTATTTCCTTGAAATATCTGCTGAAAAACAAACAATCTATTGGCCGGAAAAAAGATGAGGCTGATGTGGAACTGCTTTTAAAGTTTAAGAATTTAAAGAGAGGAAGGAAATTACAATGATTGACATAACAAAACTTTTTTGCGGCGCTGATACAACAGGCGACCCATTAAGATACGGGCATAAAAAAGGCGCGGGACACGGCGCGCCGCATGCGACAGAAAAGGTTGAGCATGAAGTTCCAAAATCAGCAAGCGAGAGAAGACCTGTTGTTGTGTGGAGCGTTTCAAGGAGGTGCAACTTAAACTGCATCCACTGCTATACAGATTCGCATAATGAGGATTATCCGGGTGAATTAACAACGCAGGAAGCCAAAACCATGATTAAAGACCTTGCAGACTTCGGCATACCCGCGCTTCTTCTTTCCGGCGGCGAACCGATAATGAGAAAGGATTTGTTTGATTTGGCAGACTATGCAAGAAGCCTTGGACTACGGCTGACGCTTTCAACAAACGGCACGCTCATAGATGCAAAGATTGCAAAGAGAATCAAGGATACCGGTTTTAGTTATGTCGGCATATCATTTGACGGCATCGGCGAGGTGAATGACAAGTTCAGGGGCATGGAAGGCGCATTTGACCTTGCGCTTCGCGGCGTCAGAAACTGCATGGATGTTGACCAGAAGGTTGGACTACGATTGACGCTTACAAGGAGAAATTATGAGGACTTGCACAATATCTTTGACTTTATAGAAAAAGAAGGCATACAGAGGGCGTGCTTTTATCACCTTGTTTATGCAGGCAGGGGAAGCGACATAAGAAAAGACGACCTTTCCCATGAGGAGAGCCGCCGCGCCCTTGATATAATCCTTGAGAGGACAATGGACTTTCATAAAAGGGGTTTGAAAAAGGATATACTCACTGTTGATAACCATGTTGACGGACCGTATCTTTATATGAAATTAAAGGAGATGAATCCTGAAAGGGCGGAAGAGGTTTATAAATTTTTGGAATGGAACGGCGGCGGCGCAAACTCATCAGGCGTTGGCATTGGCAACATTGATTTCTTCGGCAATGTCCATGCAGACCAGTTTTGGCAGGATTACTCATTTGGCAATGTAAAACAAAGACCGTTCAGCGAAGTCTGGATGGATACATCTGATGTGATTATGAAAGGGCTTAAAAACAGGCTTCCTGTTTTAAAGGGAAGATGCGCAAATTGCAAATGGCTCAAACTCTGCGGAGGGAGTTTCAGGGTAAGGGCTTTGCGTGTTTATAATGACCCATGGATGCATGACCCTGCATGTTATCTGACAGACGAGGAGATTGGGGTTAAAGACAAGAAATCCGCAGTAGGTGGAAGGTAGATCACACTTAACGTGATAGGGAGAAAATATATTTATTATTAAAAAGATATTAGCGCCATTCCTGCTGCCCCCGGGGATATTTATAATTGCACTGTTTACTTCAGGTGTCTGGTTTTATTTTAAAAAGGGATTACGCAAGGCAGGCATCTTTAATCTACTTATTGGGGTTGTTATGTGGGTTTTATCTATATCTCCATTGGCAGATGCAATCATCAGAGGACTTGAATCTGATTTTAAAATACATGGAAATCCCGAAAGTGATGTTATAGCTATTTTAGGAGGAGGGGCAAATTGGGCGCCAGACCTTTCTGGCAGGGGTTTCCCAAGAGAGGAAACACTTGCCAGGATAATTACTGCTGTACGGCTTCAGAAAAAACTGGGTATCCCGATTATTGTGTCAGGCGGGCAGGTTTTTAAAAATATGCCCCCTGAAGCAGATGTAATGAAACGACTCTTAACAGACCTCGGTGTTCCTTCTGATAAAATCATTATTGAAGATAAAAGCAGAGATACAATTGAAAATGCAAGATATATAAGAAAAATATCCGACGACATGGGATTTAAAAAAGTAATACTTGTAACATCAGCCTATCACATGAGACGTTCTGTAATGAGTTTCAAAAAGACAGATATGGAGGTTATTCCTTTTCCGTCAAATTTCAAAACATGGGAAGGTAAGGAATACGGATGGGAAAGTTATCTTCCTGATACATCAGACAAGATAGGTATTGCCATACATGAATATCTGGGGCTTCTGTTTTACAGGTTGGTTTATTAATGTTTTTTATATTTAAGGAGTGGTGATATGTCTATTTTCCCAAAATATCGTCCAAGACGATTAAGAAGAAACCAAACAATAAGAAGGATGATAAGAGAGACAACTCTTTCTATAAATGACCTGATACTGCCTATCTTTGTTACATTTGGCAGGAATGTAAAAAAGCCGATAGGTTCTATGCCAGGGCATTATCAAATATCAATTGATAATCTTGCAAAAGAAGTAAAAGAGGTAAAAGACCTTGGCATCCCTGCTGTGATTTTATTCGGCATACCTGAACATAAAGACAAGGTTGGCAGCGAGGCATATAATCCAAAAGGGATTATCCAGCAGGCAATAAAGGCAATTAAGGACAAGACGCCAGAACTGGTTGTGATTACAGATGTCTGTATGTGTGAATATACTTCACATGGACACTGCGGCATAATTAAAAATAATGATGTTGACAATGACGCAACCATTGAACTACTCGCAAAAGAGGCTTTGTCCCATGCTAAAGCAGGCGCTGATATTGTTGCGCCATCGGACATGATGGACGGCAGGGTCGGCGCAATAAGAAATATTCTGGATGATAATAACTTCAGCCATATCCCGATTATGAGTTATGCTGCAAAATATGCAAGCGCATTTTATGGTCCATTCAGAGAGGCAGCGGAATCAACGCCGCAGTTTGGGGACAGGAGAAGTTATCAGATGGATCCGGCAAACAGCAATGAGGCTTTGCGTGAGGCCGCTCTTGATATTGAAGAGGGCGCTGATATTATCATGGTTAAACCTGCGCTCCCTTATCTTGATATAATCAGAAGAATCAAAGATGAGTTTAACTATCCTGTTGCTGCATATAATGTAAGCGGTGAGTTTGCAATGATAAAGGCAGCAGAAAAACTTGGATGGATGGATGGCGAGAGGGCAATGATGGAATCCCTCATTTCAATAAAAAGGGCAGGGGCGGATTTGATACTTACATATTTTGCAAAAGAAGCGGCGAAAATACTAGGAGGTAAAATTTAGTGCATACAACAATACCAAAAGGACATCCGCATGATGTTCCGATGATTGATAATGATAAGCCGCAAACAAAGAAGTGGCTTCCCAAACTCATTGCATGGGAAGTTACACGCTCATGCAATCTTGACTGCATCCACTGCAGGGCTGCTGCAAGGTTTGGTCCATATCCAAATGAACTTTCAACAGAGGAGTGCATGACGTTTCTCAATGATGTGGCAAAGGCATTTCCTTCATTTATTATAATCTTGACAGGCGGCGAACCCATGATGAGACCTGATATATGGGATATTGCCAGCCATGGAACAAAACTTGGTTTAAGGATGGTTATGGCGCCTTGCGGCTTTCTTGTTACAGAAGAGACTACAAAAAAGATGATGGATGTCGGCATAAAAAGGGTGAGTTTTTCAATAGACGGCGCAACAAGGGAAAGCCATGACAATTTTCGCCGTGTAAATGGCGCATTTGACAGCGTGATGCATGCAATTGAAAATGTAAAAAAGGTCGGGCTTGAGTTTCAGGTAAACACTACAATCACAAAACACAATCTGCACGAACTTCCGTCAATACTGGATATGGTTATAAAACTCGGCGCAAAGGCGCATCACCCGTTTCTCCTCGTGCCAACAGGCAGGGGCGCTGAATTAAAAGACCATGAGATTTCTCCTGAAGATTATGAAAAGACACTTACATGGTTCTACGATATGAGGGACAAGGTGCCTTTGCAGTTTAAGCCCACATGCGCTCCGCATTATTACAGGATATTCAGGCAAAAAGAGAGGGAAAAGGGGATAAGCGTTAAACCAGAGACGCATGGTCTTGATGCAATGAGCAAGGGCTGCATGGGAGGACAGACATTTGCATTTGTATCCCATACAGGCAAGGTTCAAATATGCGGTTTTCTGGATGTTGAATGCGGGGATATAAGAAAAGAGCCTTTCAGTAAAATTTGGGATACATCAAAGGTCTTTCAGGAGATGCGCGCATGGGATGAATATCTCGGAAGGTGCGGGTACTGCGAATTCAGAAAGGTCTGCGGAGGGTGCAGGGCAAGGGCATTTGCGTTCACTGGAAATTATCTTGAAGAAGAGCCGTTCTGCACATATCAGCCAAGTGAAATAGCCAAAAAACATGGACAGCCTAGATAAAAAAATCCTAAACATTATTCAGACTAAATTTCCCATTACACAAAAACCTTATGAGGCAATAGGCAGAGAGGCAGGCATATCAGAAAAGGAGACAATAGACCGTATTGCCAATCTCAAAAAAGAAGGCATTATAAGACGGATTGGTGCAACCTTTGACCCTAAAAAACTCGGCTTTACAAGTTCCCTTTGTGCAGCAAAAGTGCCAAAGGAAAAGATAGATGAATTTGTAAATGTGGTAAATTCATATCCGGGGATTACACATAATTACGAAAGAGACCACCAATACAATATATGGTTTACATTTATTGCAGAATCAATGGATGAGATTGAAAAGAGCCTGAAAGAGATATCAGAGAAAACAGGTATAACTGATATAAAAAACCTGCCGACAGTAAGATTTTTCAAGATAAAGGTTGATTTTGATATGTCAAAATAACCTTCACTCCAATTTTGCCACTCCAATTTTGCCTTGACAGAAAAGCCTTTAATAGGCTAGTTTTATAAACCTTAAAACAGTGCCAGTCGGGCAGAAAAAAATAACTTCATGTTTAAAAAAGTATTGATAGCAAACAGAGGTGAGATAGCAACCCGTGTTATAAGGGCTTGCAAGGAACTCGGCATTTCCACTGTAGCCATATATTCAGAAGACGATGCAACATCTCTTTATGTTAAAAAGGCTGCAGAGTCCTACCTTGTTGGTCCGGGTCCAATAGAAGGCTATCTCAATATACACAGGATAGTTGACCTCGCATCAAAAGTCGGTGTGGACGCTATACACCCGGGCTACGGCTTCCTTGCAGAGAATCATGCCTTTGCTGAATTATGTGAAAAAAAAGGGATTACATTCATCGGCCCTGCAAGCAGTACAATAAAGGATATGGGGGATAAGGTAAGGGCGAGGGAACTTGTGCAAAAGTTTGGGGTGCCTGTAGTGCCTGGGACAGAAGGCAGTATAAAATCTGCAGATGAGGCAATTAAGTTTGCAGGGGAGATAGGTTACCCTGTAATGGTAAAGGCATCAGGCGGCGGCGGCGGCAGGGGTCTCCGCATAGCAAGGAATGAAAAGGAACTTATAAGCGGCATTGAGACAGCACAGTCTGAGGCAAAAGGTTCTTTCGGCACATCAGATGTATTTATTGAAAAATATCTTGAGAGACCGCATCACATTGAATTCCAGATACTTGCTGATAAATATGGCAGTATAATATATCTTGGTGAAAGGGATTGTTCTATACAGAGGCGGCATCAGAAACTCATTGAGATAGCGCCTTCACTCCTTCTTGACAATAAATTACGAAAAGAGATGGGTGATGCTGCTGTCAGGGCAGCAAGGGCGGCAAACTATACAAATGCAGGGACTGTGGAATTCCTTGTTGATACTGACAGACGCTTTTATTTTCTCGAGATGAACACCCGTATCCAGGTTGAACACACAATTACAGAGGAGATAACAGGCATAGACCTTGTAAAGAAACAGATTGAGATTGCTGCCAGCAAAAGGCTTGATATAAAGCAGGAAGACATAAATATACGCGGTTTTGCAATAGAGTGCAGGATATGTGCAGAAGACCCGAAACGCAACTTTGCACCAAATTCAGGCAGGGTAACAGCATATTACTCGCCGGGCGGTATAGGTGTAAGGATAGATGGCGCGATATACAAGGACTATATAATACCGCGTTTTTATGATTCAATGGTTGCAAAACTTGTGGTCAGAGGCATGACATGGGAGGAGACTGTAAACAGGATGAACAGGTCTCTGGAAGAATTTGTTATAAGAGGGGTAAAGACCACAATACCTTTTTTGAGGAATGTTATGCAGGACCCTGATTTCAGAAACGGCAATTTTGATACAGGTTATATAGACCGAAAACCCGAACTTCTCAATTATGATGAGTTCGGGGACCCGGTTGACAAGGTCGCTGCCATATCCACTGCTATCGCAGCATATCATGGATTTTGAAAGGTGTATGGGTAAATACAGACTATGCCAAAAAATAAAACTAAAAATCCGATAGTAAAAATAACAGACACGGTTCTGCGGGATGCACATCAGTCACTCCTTGCAACAAGGATGCGGACTGATGATATGCTTTCTATAGCAAAAAAACTTGACAGGGTGGGGTACTGGTCTCTTGAGGTATGGGGCGGTGCAACCTTTGACACATGCTTAAGGTTTCTGAAAGAAGACCCCTGGGAAAGGCTCAGGAAACTGAGGAAGGCTATACCTAACACCCGTCTCCAGATGTTACTTCGCGGGCAGAACCTCGTCGGCTACAGGCATTATCCTGATGATGTTGTGAGAAAATTTGTGGAACGTTCTGCTAAAAACGGAATAGACATATTCAGGATATTTGATGCACTGAACGACATAAGGAACCTCGAGACAACGATAAAGGCAGCAAAGGGGACAAATACCTTTGTAGAGGCAGCGGTCTGCTATACAAAATCCCCTGTCCACAGCCATGAGATGTTCGTTGAGATGGCGGCAAAACTTGAAAACATGGGCGCTGATTCCATCTGCATAAAGGATATGGCAGGACTCCTGGCACCTTATGACGCATATGACCTCGTAAGCAAATTAAAGCAAAGGATAAATGTGCCTATACATATTCATACACACGATTCAAGCGGATTGGCAGCAATGAGTTATCTTAAGGCGATAGAAGCAGGCGCTGAGATAATAGATACTGCTATATCATCCATGGGTTCAGGGACAGCACAGCCCCCGACAGAGAGCCTCGTCGCAGCGTTAAAGGATACAGCCTGTGATACAGGGCTCAACCTAACACTCCTTGCAGATATTGCAGAATATTTCAGGGAGGTGCGCAGGAAATACAAGAGGTTCGAAAGCGAATATACGGTGATAAATACAAAAACCCTTGTTGTGCAGATACCGGGCGGAATGATATCAAATCTGGCTGTGCAGTTAAAAGAACAGAATGCACTTGAGAGGATGAACGAAGTCTTTGAAGAGATACCTCGCGTTCGGAAAGACCTTGGTTATCCGCCTCTGGTTACGCCGACAAGTCAGGTTGTTGGCACACAGGCAACACTCAATGTCCTTTCAGGTGAACGATATAAGATACTGACAAGCGAAACAAAAAATTATCTGAAGGGTCTTTACGGAAGTCCACAGGGTAAGATAGACAGGAAGGTGCAGAAAAAGGCGATAGGGGACGAGAAGCCCATAACATGCAGGCCTGCAGACCTCCTTGAGCCTGAACTTGATAAACTGACAAGGGAACTGGGGTCAAAGGCGAAGAGTATAGATGATGTGCTGTCATACGCACTGTTCCCAAATGTAGCGCTGGAGTATTTTGAACAGAGGGACGAAGGGAGGCTCACACCTGAACCACTTGAAGAACCTGTTAAGGAAAAGGGAACGCAGATACCGCATGCGTCTCTCCTTGCACCAAGTGAGTTTATTATAACTGTGCACGGTGAATCTTTCCGCATCAAGGTCGCAGGTGCAGGACACAAGGTTGACGGCAAGAGGCCTTTCTTCCTGAAGATAGACGACAGGCTGGAAGAGGTAATGCTGGAATCTCTGACAGAGGTAATACCAACAACAGCCGGAGAAATAGAGGCAAAACCGACAACGCACTCTGTAAGACCCAGGGCGCAGAAAAAAGGCGATGTTACAGCGCCCATACCCGGTAAGGTAACCAGCATAAAGGTCTCAGAAGGAGACAAGGTTCAGGCAGGTGATACTGTTCTGACAGTTGAGTCCATGAAGATGGAAAATGAAGTCCATACGCCTGTGGACGGTGTTGTCAAGAAGATATATGTAAAGGTCGGAGACTCCATAAACCCTGATGAGACACTTATGGTGATAGAGAAAGAATAGGATAACCTCATAATTTCCATTAAAAAACATGCCTGTCCTGAAAGTCCTTACAATAGTATTCCCTGTATTCAGCATCATAGGCATAGGTTATGTCTTTGCAAGGTTTAAAAAATTAAGCCTTGAGCCAGTAATAAATATTTTATTGTATCTAACAATCCCGTCTCTAGTTATCGCATCTCTTGTAAAAAAGAAAATCATCTTAAATGAACTTTTAATTGTGTCAACAACAGCAGTTATTGTTGTAATAGGAACTGGCATTATAAGTTTTATATACTTGAGTATAATAAACCGAAAAGAACTGCGGGGTTTTTATCTCACCACGATGTTTATGAACTCCGGCAATATGTCATTCCCGCTCTCACTCCTCGCATTCGGAGACGAAGGACTTGCAATAGCAGTAATATACTATGTTGCAATAAGCCTTATGGTTTATTCTCTGGGTATTTATATTGCAAAGGGTGAAGGCGGTTTTAAAGAGATATTCAGACTGCCTTTGATATATGCAACAGTTGTGGGATTGGCGCTAAATTTTACAGATGTGGCTGTTCCAAAGCCAATACTCTCAACCCTTGATATGCTCGGCGCAGCAACAATCCCTCTCATGCTGATAAGTCTCGGCTATCACCTCCACTCCACTCACATAACATCCTTTGCCATATCATCATCAGGGACTTTGATAAGGATACTCGGCGGGGCAATGCTCGGATACTCGGCAACAGTCCTGTTCGGGATAGAAGGGCTTGAACAGAAGATAATAATACTCTCGTCTTCAATGCCTTCTGCTGTTATAAACTTCATCGTCAGTTACAGGTATAAACTCCAGTCGGAACTTGTGGCATCAATAATTGCATTGAGCACTATTGTAAGCCTTTTCACAACGCCTGTGATACTCTATTTGCTGATGTAAAGTTTGATGCCTTTACACCTACAAGTCTGACCTTTCTTGAAATATCCACCTTTTCCAATATAGAAGTAAGAGCAACCCATATCTCGTCAAAAGAATTTGTATGCTCTTTTATTGTCTTTGACCTTGTTATAGTAAGAAAATCGCTGTACCGTATCTTTAATGTAACTGTCTTTGCCTTGTAAGACTCTGACTTGAGCCTGTCAACCACATCCTTTGCAAGTTCAAACAATGTTCTTTTTACGAGATGCATATCATTTGTATCTGCCTGGAATGTAATCTCCCTGCTCATGGAATCAGGCTCATAAAACGGCACAACAGGACTGTTGTCAATACCGTGAGAATGTTCATAAAGCGTCCTCCCGAAGACCTCGCCAAAGTTTCGTATCAAATACTGGACAGGTAATTTTGCAAGTTCACCTATTGTCTTCACACCAAGTTCATTTAGTCTATTTTCTGTTTTCTCACCAACACCCCACAACTTCCTTACAGACATTGTTGAAAAAACCTTCTCAATGTCTTTATCCCTTATGACAGTAAAACCATCTGGCTTGTTCATATCGCTTGCCATCTTTGCAAGGAGTTTGTTCGATGCAATGCCAACAGATGCAATAAGCCCAAGTTCTGCCTTTATCCTGCGTTTTACCTCCCTTGCAATATCCAGAGCACCTTTTGGATTTTCAGTAACATCCATGAATGCCTCATCTAGACCAAATGATTCAACAAGTGGTGTGTATCCTTGAAGTATTGCCATAAATTTATCTGACTCTTTTTCATATGCCTCAAAATCAACAGAAAGAAAAACTGCATTTGGACATCTTTTATAAGCAGTCCGAAGCGGCATGCCTGACCTCACTCCGAACTTCCTTGCCTCATACGATGCGGCAGATACAACACCCCTCTTTGCAGGGTCGCCATCTCCTCCGACAATAACAGGCTTGCCTTTGAGTTCAGGTCTTTTCTTTATTTCAACAGATGCGAAAAATGCATCCATGTCTATGTGTATTATGGAACGGTTCATATTTTTATCCCAAAAATACCCTTCTGCGGTTGCCTGTCCTGCTGGTAAACCGTCTAGATGGGAGGCTTTTAGAGGCCACGGGTTTGCAAGCGGGGCAGGCAACCGCAAATACTAACAAGATTTTCATCCCCCGCACACCTATACATAAGTGTGCGGGCTTATGTGGGTTTGTTTAGTAATAGCACAGGAAGAGGCATGAATCAAATATATTGAATTTTTACGGATAACATATTAGAGTATTTATCAATCATTATTCTATACGGAGGTAAACATGCTTAAAAGGATTTTACTGACAGCGTCGGTTTTAATCTTTGCTGTTGGACTAATTTCAAATGCTGCGCCTGCAGCAGAAAAAAAAATAAAGGTGAAAGGAGATAGCGAATTGGAAAAACTAAAAAATACAAAGGCTGTTATAGAAACAAAATACGGGAATATTGAAATAAGATTTTTCCCTGATGCAGCGCCGAACCATGTCAAGAATTTCATGAAACTTTCAAAAGAGGGTGTGTATGACGGCACAATATTCCACAGGGTTATACCCGGATTTATGATACAGGGCGGAGACCCAAACACCAAAGGTCCGAACAAGGCAGCATACGGTATGGGCGGACCAGGATATAATGTAAATGCAGAGTTTAATAAGATAAGCCATAAAAGGGGAATTGTTTCTATGGCAAGGTCAATGCACCCTGACAGCGCTGGCTCACAGTTTTTTATAGTAGTTGCAGACTCAACATTCCTTGACGGGCAATATACTGTATTCGGTGAGGTTACAAAAGGAATTGAGGTTGCAGACAAGATTGTAAACCTCCCCAGAAATGCAAACGATCTGCCTGATGAGCGGGTTGAGATGAAGGTGAAGATAATAGAGTAGAATATTCCGTTTATATCTGATTCAACACCTCCCCCGCTACCCCCTCTTCCTCTCCCCTCGTCTTAATCTCACCATTAAGTCTTTTTTCAAGGAGTGTTCCTAGAATCTTCTTGTATATCGGTCCCTCTGCAATGCCCATATTCTTTAAATCACCGCCTGTAAGGACTGTCTTTATATCCTTAAGGTGAGTGATGAAGTTTGATATGGTCTTTCTCACCTCTTCTATTTTAGCCTTCGCCATCATGTAGAGTATGTTTTCCATGGACAGAGGTTTTAGAATCGTGTAAACCTCGCTGTTCCTTAAATCTCTTTTTATCTGAATGCTGTTGAGTGCTGTCTTTGAATCAGACCTTGCCTGCAAAACCTTGAGCCTGTGCCTGCCTTCTATCTCAAACCTCTGACATAGCAAAACAAAATCCTCATCCTTTAACCTGTCTGTCAGGAGCAGGAATATCACAAGCCACCTTTCAATCCTTTCCTCAAGATACAAGAGTTTATACCACGAGAGGGCATTCCCACCCCTTTCAAGAAGTATTTCACCTTCCTTATCCATGACTATTTCAGGATGGATGAATTTTAATATATCCAGTTCCTTCATTCGCTTTATGGCAGAGATGTAATTTTCTTCTTCAAATATCGCCTTTATCTCCTCAAGGACTCTCTTCCCGCTTACCCTGTTAAATATGTCCAGTTTCACGGCGTTCTTTATCAGATTCAACGTGTGCTTGCCTATTTTAAAACCAAACCTCTGCTCAAACCTTATTGCCCTAAAAACCCTTGTAGGGTCTTCTATGAAACTTAAGTTGTGCAAGACCCTTATTGTCTTTTCCTTTATATCCCTCTGTCCGCCAAAAAAGTCTTTTAACTCGCCAAAGGTTTTCGGGTTGAGTGCAATGGCAAGTGTGTTGGTTGTAAAATCCCTCCTGTAGAGGTCTAGTTTTATGGAAGAAATTTCAACTGTTGGAAGTGAGCCGGGTCTTTCATAGTATTCAAGCCTTGCTGTAGCAACATCAATCCTGAAATTGTCAGGAAACATTATCACTGCTGTATTGAACCTTTCATGCGTTTTGACCCTGCAGTTATTCCTCTTTGCAAATTCACTGGCAAACCTGATGCCATCACCTTCTATCACTATATCTATATCAAGGTTTTCATATCTCATTATCAAATCCCTGACAAAACCGCCTACAGCATATGCATTAAAGCCCATATCATCAGCAGTTTTCCCTGCATCTTTTAATATCCTGATGATATTTTCAGGGAGTTTGTCGTGCATGAGTTTTGCAACAAACCTGTGCTTTTTACCTGTTTCATCAAGCGGTTCATGCGGCACTTCAACAATCTCTTCATGTATAATTCTTAGAACATCTGTCCTGCTTATTACTCCAACAAGTTTATTGTCTTCAACAACAGGAACCAGCCTCTGGCGATAGCCTATGACAGCGTCTTTAACATCATCTACAGATGCATCAGGAGATACTATTTTAAAATCGGTCGTCATATATTCTGACACATGAAGGTTTTCAAAACCATGATGCACTGCCTTCTCAATAACCTGCCTTGTTATAATGCCTGCAATAATATTAGCCTTCATAACAGGTATCGCATTTATGCCGTACCTTACAAGCATATCCTTTGCATTGTTGAGTGTTGAATCAAAATTTATTGTTATAGGCGGTGCAGACATTATATCTCTGGCAATATACTTCGGCGGTATCTTCCTTCTCAATATTGCTATAAGTTTTTCCTTTGCCTCAACCATGGTCATATCTTTCAGTGTCGCTGATGCTGCTGTCGGATGTCCTCCTCCGCCCAGTTCTCTGGCAACCTCGCCCACATTCACCTCTTTTATCCTGCTCCTTGCAATAAGGTGTATCCTGTCTTCAAGCCGAACAAGTGCAAACAGGCAATTTAAGTTTTCTATGTCCTTGAGTTTATGCACAAGAATGGCAATGTCTCCTATATATGTGTCTGATGATGTCTCTGCTATCACAACCTGAACACCGCTTATTATATAGGTTGTGGAAGACTCAAGGAGGTCGTTTAATAAAGAGACCTCTTCTTTTGTGAGTTCCTTTCTCATTAAGTCAGAAACGATGCTTAAATTTGCACCCTTTGAAAGGAGGAATGCTGCTGCCTCATAGTCCTTTTCAGTAGTTGATACAAATGTAAGAGAGCCTGTATCTTCGTATATGCCGAGCATCATGACCGCTGCCTCATCTGGTGTTATGTCAATATTCTTTTCTTTTAAGAGAAGCACCAGAATTGTTGTTGTTGAGCCATAAGGTATGGTAACTTCTACAGAACCCTGTATGTCATCAGGTGATTTTGGATGGTGGTCATAAATATGTATCTCTGTGCCGCCTTTGTTAACGACCCCTGCGAATTTACCTATCATTTTTTTATGCCGTGTATCAACTACGATGAGTTTTTTTATTTTTGCCAGGTCAATATCTTTTATGTTTTCAAATTTGAACAGACGGGATATTTGTGTAGTAAAAAAACTCTTGAGGCTTTTTTCAAGAGAGCCGGGGAACACCATTTTGGCGTCAGGATAGAGTTTCTTTGCAGCAAGCATTGATGCGAGCGTGTCAAAATCAGCATTTATGTGGGATGTGATGACTTGCATACAAGGAATATTAGCACATATAAAAGCCTCTTACAAAATCTTCTTTTTCAGGAAATTATAGGTATGCGGGATATCTATTTTGTTTTTAAGCAATCCCTGCTTAATGCCTGCGGGGACAAGTTTTTTTAAATCATTGTATGTGTCAATGTCATGCCAGCAGGGCAATAAAAAAGTTTCAATGCCTTTCCTTCTGGCAGTTTTTAAACTTTTATAAAGAACCTTATCTGTGCTCCATGGGATATCTTTGAATATATCGCATAACCTGTGCATTGCTATAAGGTAATAACCGCCGTCTTCTGCAGGGCCAAAAACAATCTTCCCTTCTTCTACTTCATCAAATGCCCTCTTTATGTATTCAATCGGAATGTCAGTACTGTCGCTGCCTATGACCGCAACCTTTTTATAGCCCTTTTTAAAGAGCGCCCTGAACACATTTTCAAGCCTTTCACCGAGGTTGTTTCCCTTTTGCAGTACGGGTCTTGCATCTTTGCCCACAAGTTTTTTAATAATATCTCTGGTGCCTGACGGTGTATATGCTGCAAAGATGTCAATATTAATTACAGCAAGCCTTGCAAATATATCCTTTATAAAGCACCTGTAGAGTCCTGCTGACTGCCTGTTTGTCAGCGGCGGGACAAGCCTTGTCTTAACCTGTCCTGCAGCAGGTGCCTTAAGCATTACCGCTATTGCACTTTCACCATTCATAAAACCCTTAAAACAAAAAGCAGTTAATAAATCAAGTTGATTCTCCAATAAACAAAAAATACCCTTCCCAAAAATAGACATTGATTTTTGGGGAAACCTGCAAGTTGGCTGCCAGACGAGGCAGCGGACAATTTTTGAGACGAGCCGTATGTTCACCGATACGGTGAGGAACAAAAATTGGCCGATAACGAAGTATGGCAGCCAAATCGCAGGTTTGTAAAATAGCGAGGTTTTTAATCGCTATTTTACGGACCCTTTATTTATATTGAACGGATATATTACATATTATATTATTCCAGTATGGTCCGCCTTCTGAAGATTCTTTTTATCCTCGTCCTGCTTTTAACATTAACAGCAGCATACCTCCTTTTCACACCGCTGGATTTAACCGACTATAAAAACTATCTCGTAAATTATATTGAGTCTGCAACAAATACAAAGGTTTCAATGCAAAAGATTGTGTTAAGGGTTTTGCCTAACCCGCGCATCCTGATGGAAGGGTTTGAGATTAAAGATGGTGAGGAGGTTATCTTCAGTTCAAAGTCTGTCCGCATGCACCTTGAACTTATTCCGCTTATAAAAAGGGAAATAGATGTTACAAGGGTTACGATGGAATCACCGACGCTGCGTATAAGAAGAGATAAATCGGGCAATTTCAACATAGCAAATCTACTGGGAAAAAGTGGTGCAGGCACAGAGATAAAAGAGGCTAAAATAAAAAATGGGAGTGTAGTGTTCACAGACGATTTTGTTGGGGATAATGTATCTTTTTCAATGGACAGCATAACTGCGTCTTTCAGACCCGATTACAAACTCAATAAGACCACCTATACTATAAACGGAGATTTAAGGGGCAAGTCGGGTGCCCTTGGGGCGCGGGTTGTATCAGTATCG
>Ga0154468_144_pt1 | contig 17957 bp, 15 predicted proteins | sample RifGroC2_FD_115947 | JGI IMG/M metagenome (GOLD analysis project Ga0154468, IMG submission 115947) | Deltaproteobacteria bacterium GWC2_42_11 | reverse complement strand
GTTAACTTCGTTGCCATTAAAACCTTGTATATGTTCAAATGTTTTAAATAGTTTGCCTGTGGATATATTCCATATATGGATAGGGGCGGGGCCTCTTACTCTTCCAGAAAGACCACGTTCAATAGTAGGGTGAGAAGTATATTCGCCTGTAACAGCATATTTATTATCAGGTGAAATTGCCACTGATATTATTTTCCCAGACTCATTCTTGAGCTTGAGAATTTGGACTCCCAGTGTCAGGTCCCAGAGCCTCAGTGATGATTTCCCCTTATCAAAATACACTGAACCTCCATTATCGCCTGTAAGGAGATATTGCCCGTCGCGAGAAATCGTAAGCGCCTCAATACCAAAGGCCTCTTGTTTCAGTTCCATCTTTATATCGCTTTGCCTCAAAGAAATTTCTGGGATGATAGTCGCCGCGCACGAGGCAAGAAAAAGAATTGAAAGAACAGATAAGATTCTCGGCAGGGTTATTTGTTTGAATGTTTTCATCTCGCCCTCCTCTAAAGTCATTTATTCTTTATAACAAATGCTGGCCGGTCTGGAAATTGCCATTCTATTTTACCGGCAGCTTTCTGATACGATATTCTGGGGGGCAGTCTTGGGGTCAAATCTTTTGTTTTGACAATTCATATAGCGTCTCTCTGCCTCCCTTTACTTTGTCAAATTGAAAGATTTGACCCCTTTTGCTGCTGAGGCAGCGGACAATTTTTACGACGAGCCGTATGTTCACCGATACGGTGAGGAGTAAAAATTGTCCGATAACGAAGTCGGGGTACCCAAGCGAAGCTTGGGTCGGGCAAATCGCAGGGTTGTAAAATAGCGAGGTTTTTAATCGCTATTTTACGGTGAAACCCTCATGCCGACAAGCTTGTCCCGTTATGGAGCTAAACGGGATTGGCACAATGGAGCATGAAAACATCTATTTTCCTGTCTTCACTACCGTATTCCCCTCAAAAAACTCTGATGCCTGCTGCTCCTTGCCGCCCTCAGTCTCCTTAATCTTAACACCCCTTGTCTTTTCTCCTATATCCTTTGCCTTTGTTTTTACCTGATATACCCCGCCCTGTGCCACAATATTTATATCACCGAGTTGCGATGTGCTTGCATACACGATTATATTTTCTTCTCCGAACGGTGGACTTACCTCCAGTTCAAATCTATCATTTCCTGATGGTATCTCATAAACAACCCCGCCGTTAAAATAATTATCCTGCCTGTATGGATTGGGAAGGAGTTGCAAGATACTTCCGTCTGCATCCTTATAAATCACCCGTGCATAAAAAGGCTTGTTACTTTTTACATAAATCTTGATTTTGCCTCCCTGTTTATATTCCTTTTTATCTGTCCAGACATTGACGCTGAGAGGCGCAGAAGGGTCATCAGCGACCTGATTAGACTTCGCAACCTTTTCCATCGCCTTTTCATCAGGTATAACTTCTGCCTTGATTTTTATCTTGAAGCAGTCTCCCATTGCGGCATCTTTATACCAGCCTTTTTCAAGTTCCTGAATGACTTTTATAGCGGCATCCGCATACGCTTCAATAATGTCTTTTTCAAGTTGATAGTCCTTAACCTGTGTCTCACTTTTTATGCGGGTCAATACAAACTCTGCTGCCTTTCTTTTTGCATCAGCAACTGCAGTCTGCTCAGCCTGCTTCCTCGACTTATCCTCGCCCATGCACGCATAGCCTTCGGATTCCGTGATGGTAGATTGAGCGGCATAGAGCACTCCGCAAGACAGCAACACCCATATAAAGCAAAATGAAAAAGACAGCCTTTTCATAATTTCCTCCTCTTTATGTCTAAATTGCCCTTCTTTTTGAACATGCATAGCGAGCGTTAGAGAGCGAATAGTAAATCCTTTTCCCCTTACATGAGAGCCTGAAAGGCTCAACGGTTTGACTTTAACACAACATTATCTTGAAAATCCTCCACTGCATAAAGACATCACGCTTTTTATTTTGTCACAGCAATCGGGAAATCGGGTATTGTCTTTGGTTTTGAAGTCGTTGGTGTTTGCGTCCCTCTGGTTAATTCTTTCACACGCTCCGAAATATATGCATCTAGCATATTTACCGTAACCTTCCCCTTGCCCATGAAATCCGCTTTTCCGCCTAAACCTTCAACCAGCGCCTTTGTGAATGCACCGTTACCCCACTCCTCTTTTTCCTGCGAATACTGCCTGCCTGTTGATGATGCAAATACAACAGCGCCCCTTTCGGCGCTTGCAAGTTCATTCACAATAGCAGTAATATCCGCCGCGCCGCGCCGCGTCCCCATAATATTGCCTGAATGACAGGTATCCAGAAATACAATAGTCTTTCCTGCAAGCGAATCCACAGTGGTGAGGATATCTGAGAATATAACCCCTGTACGTTTAAGTTTTTCTGTATTGGCATTTGCAGGCAGGAAATAGAATGTGCCTGTGGGGTCGTTCACACCATGCCCTGCAAGAAATATCATTGCAACATCTTTGCTTGTTGTCTCTTTTGCAAGCCAGTCAAGACCATCAAGTATTTCATCCTTCGTAGCCTTTTCATTTGTAAGAACTTTAACCACTACATCGCGGTACAGACCATTTTTCTGTTTCACAACAGAATCTGCAAAGTCTTTTGCATCTTTTGCAGCAAGTCCAAGTGTCAAAGTTTTATCCTCGTATTTGCTTATGCCAATTGAAAGGACATAAAGTTTAGGCTTTATTATGAACTCATCCTTTTTTGTTTCGCCTCGCCACTTAATCTTTATACTCACAGGCTCGCTTGCAGAATATTTGTTCTCTGCAATTATGGAGATTTCTGAATCCTTCTCCGGGACTGCAACCTTAATATCCCTTATATCCTCACCCTTTGGTACGATTGCAACCCCCCTTTGTGTCTCTGCAGGTCTTCCATCCAACAGCACTTTTATGCCGGTAACAGGTTCTCCTGATGGCGTGCGGATGGCAAATCTGACTGTAATATCAGTGGATGAAACTGCTACCCCGTCTGCCGGTGATATGATATTGACAACAGGGGGAAGCATCCTGTTTAAAGAGACCTCCTGTGCTTTTCTGCCCGATTCATCATTTGCAAAACGGATCGCTTCAGACTCGTCTGTTGTTATAAATATCTTTGCCACCACATCGGGCCTGTAATATGTTGCCCTGAACCTTGATATGGGGAAGAAATCCGCAGCATTGTCCTTTCCGTTATTTATGTGCCAGCCTATTATCTCATCTGCACCTGGTGATGCATCATAGTAACCCGAAGGTGTCCACATAACCCATCTCTTCTTGTCATTGTGAGGAAACAGTGCAAGTATCTCCTTGCCGTCCCTCATCCTGTACCACCTTATCGTCCCGTCACTGAATGCAGCCACTGCTACTTTTCCATTGCCAGAAATGTTTACACCCCATGTCGCACCCGGTGTAGAGACACTCCATATCTCCCTGCCGTTCCTGTCAAAAAGATATATGTGCCAGTCTGCGCCGAGGATAAAACTCTGCCTGTCAGGTGATATGGCAAAACTCCTGGATGTCTCATGCTGGTCAAGTTTCAAAACCTTACCGTTTATCTTTGGACTGAAATTGAATTTCCAGTCAGTAATGCTCATGCCTGTGACAGATGTAACAGGTGGGGAGAGAATTGTTGAATACTGGCTGAGGAGCGTTGCATCCAGTAAGCGGTCAGGTATTGAAAAACGGGCAGGGGAATTACCCCACAGTTCATAGCCGAACTGAATCCCAGAACCATCATTGGAAACAAGGAAGCCGTCATAATTATCCCTGTAATCAGCGATATATGAAGTCTTGTAAAATATATTCTGGTCGCCAGAGTTGTATATACCAAAACCCGGGTCATATGCACTGAATACGATACCCCTGTTGTTCAGCGGGAGGATGTGCATAATACTGTTTGCTGCAGCAGGAAGGTCAATATGTTTCCCCTTCCCCTCGTCCCACCATTTACGGATTATGAATTTCCAGACACCGTTCATATTTTTGGGGTATGTCCCGCCTGCGTAAAGATACCTGCCGTCCTGCGACCATGAAATGGCAAAGCCCAGATTCCTGTCTGTAAGGTCAGATGTATCTGCTGTATCGGGGGAGTAAAGATAAGTCAGGAGCCGGGGGTCAGGAGTCGAGGGTCCTGAGTCAAGGACATCTACCTTTGTGGAATCATCAAACCCGACTGCGACCTTTGTGCCATCGGGTGAAAAACTGACAGCGAAGGGTCTGTTTCCTCCCTGCGACCTTTTCTTTGCAATCAGTTTGAAGTTCCTGTCGTAGAGGCGTATAAAACCATCATCCGAAGTAGTGACAAGTCTGCCGTATACATCAAAATCGCATCCATTGCTATTGTTAGCATAGTCCCTGTCTTCAGCCATAAGTGAATAGTCTGATGTGCGGTAGACACGGACACCGTTGTTTCCGCTGAGTGTGGCTGCAATAAATTTCCCGTCCTTGGAATAAGAGAGGTGATAGACTATGTTCTGGAGTCCTGTTATCCTCCTTATAAGGACGCCGCTCTCACGGTCAAAGAAATAGATATATGCAGCACCGTCCCATTCCCATCCTGTCCAGCCTGCTGCCGCAATCGTTCTGCCATCAGGCGACATTGTAACCGCATATATCGCACCCTCATTCCCCTCACCTATCGGAGGCCTTAATACCTTTATCAGTCTGCCTGTGGATAATTCCCACAACCGTACTGTCTTATCCTCGGAGCCAGTAACCAGATAGCGGTTTTCTGCATCAATGCCTACCCTCCTTATTGTAGCAGTATGCATCCCTGTCTCTATCTTTAAGATAGGGTCTTTGGGAATGTCTGCAGCGTATGCTGCACTGCTTTCCAGAATAAACCCTATAACCATAAACCCAAGCAATGACCCTAATGAAAATATCTTCTGTCTTTTCATATACACCTCCCTAAATACCTCTCCTTTTCGCTGAATATGCATCCGCAATACTGCTGGCGATAGAGTCCCATATCTTTTGACTCTTTAATGCCTTGTTTCCAACCAACACGAAAGTCATCGTAGTAAAATGATATGCCGTATTTTTCTGCAAGTCCTTTGCCAATATTTCTTATCTCTTCATGATTCTGATATTTGCTGTAAAGGAGTGATGAGGTAAAATAGTCAAAGCCGTTTTCTTTTGCAGCCTTTGCTGCTGCCTCAAGCCGTGAGAAGTAGCAGTAGCCGCAACGCTCATCAATGTTGTTAATTGTGTTCTTTAAAAATTCCTCAAGGTTGTATCCGTCCCTGTAGAGCATCTTTATATCCATTTTTTCTGCAAGGATTTTTACAGCCTCTAACCTTTTTTGATATTCTGTGTAGGGATGGATATTTGGATTATAAAAAAAGCCCCATACATCCATTTTTCCTTCAAGGAGTTTTTTTAATGGATAGATTGAACATGGGCCGCAGCAGATGTGGACAAGGAGTTTCATGGTATATAACCGTTCAAACAGTTCAAGCCGTTTTTAAAACAGACCTTCCTGTTGATTATTTTGCCCTTCTTTAAAAATCCTTCCAAGATGCTCATAAGCCGCTTTGGTTGCAATCCTGCCCCTTGACGTTCTCTGGATAAAACCCTCCTGTAATAGAAAAGGCTCATAAACATCCTCAAGTGCGTCCTTTTCTTCATGTAAACTTGCTGAAAGCGATTCTATGCCAACAGGTCCCCCGTTAAATTTATCAATTATCACAAGTAAGATTTGTCTATCCATCTTGTCAAAACCCTTTTTATCTATCTCAAGACATTTCAAAGCCTCATCTGCAACATCTCTTGTTATAACACCATCTGCCTTTACCTGTGCAAAGTCCCTTACCCTTTTTAAAAGCCTGTTCGCAATCCTCGGAGTCCCCCTTGACCTTTTTGCAATCTCTATTGCACCGTCTTTATCCATCTCTATATTCAAAATCCCTGCTGACCTTGTGATGATAGTCTTGAGTTCAGGCGGTGAATAAAAATCAAGCCTTGAGATGATGCCGAACCTGTCCCGAAGCGGCGATGTTAAAAGTCCTGCCCTTGTTGTAGCGCCAATAAGCGTGAACTTTGGTATGTCAAGTTTGATGCTCCTTGCAGAGGGACCCTGCCCTATTATTATGTCTATGTGATAATCCTCCATAGCAGGATAGAGAATTTCTTCTACAACACTGGATAATCTATGTATCTCATCAATAAAGAGGACATCATGCTCTTCAAGATTTGTAAGTATTGCAGCCAAATCACCAGCTCTTTCTATGACAGGGCCTGAAGTCGCCTTTACATTTACATTAAGTTCGTTTGCAATTATATATGCAAGGGTTGTCTTGCCTAGACCAGGCGGGCCATAAAAAAGCACATGGTCAAGGGCTTCGCTTCTGCCTTTTGCAGCATCAATAAAGACCTTGAGATTTTCCTTTATTACACTCTGCCCCACATAGTCCTGCAAAAATTTAGGCCTCAACGTTGCGTCAAAGACCTTTTCGTCTTCTAATACTATGGGTGCGATGTTTTCTCTGTCCATAAAATAATAGACTTCAGACTTTTTGAACCGTTTAAACCGTAGATGTTTCTTTTTACCCCTTTGCCAAAACCCTTAATGCCTCTTTCAGCAGGACATCAAATGCAGCATCTCTATTTTCAGCCCTGACCTTTTCCACTGCCTTTTCTGCCTGCTGCTGTTTATATCCGAGATTTAAAAGCGCTGATAATATATCCCTGCATATCTCATCCCTGCCATCACCCTTAATTTTATGATGAACATCTATTGATATTTTACCAACCTTGTCCTTGAGTTCAACTATGAGTCGTTCCGCTGTCTTGCCCCCAATACCCGGGATTGACTTTAATTTAGGTATATCGCTGTTTGACAAGGCACTTGTGAGTTCATCTGCATCACAGCCTGACAATATATTTCTGGCAAGCCGCGGTCCAACACCTGAAACACTTATGAGCAATTGAAAAATCTCTTTCTCCCTGTGTGTCAGAAATCCATACAATTGAATCGCATCCTCTTTTAGATGCGTATAGGTATTGAGGCTTACATGTTCGTGGATATCCGGAAGTTTATAGTATGTTGAAAGTGGGATATGAACCTCATAGCCAATACCTCCAACATCAACTATGAGTGATTCTACGGATTTATGTATTATCTTACCTTTTATATGGGCTATCATGTTTCAAGATTCAAGACTTTAGACTTTATTTGTATCATTTATATCTGGTAAATCTGGAGACTAGAGTCTGGTGTCTGTAATGGTGCATATGACATATTGCCACTGCCAGCGCATCAGAAGCATCTTTCTTTGGAACAACCGGCATCTTCAAAAGCGTCTTGATCATCTTCTGTACCTGCTCTTTTGTGGCATTACCATAACCCACAACAGACTGCTTTACCTTCGCAGGGGTGTACTCAAATACAGGGATGCCTGCCTTTGCAGCACACAGTATCGCAACACCCCTTGCATGCCCGAGCATTATTGCACTTTTTACATTTTTGGCAAGAAATATATCCTCTATCGCTACAGCATCCGGTATATAATCTATTAGCACAACTTGAAGGAAATCAAATATCATGCCAAGCCTTTCATGAATGGGTTTTTTTGAGTCAGTAGCGATACTACCATCGCATACATGGACGAGTTTGCCGCCCCCGCCGTCAACAATTCCATAACCTGTTATCAAACTGCCCGGGTCAATACCCAGTATCCTCATAGTAAGTAGCCCCCGTAATTCATGCATTTACGACAATTCTAATATATCATTTTGAATTATCAAATGCACTCTTATTTTGTTGAATTATTTTATTGAAGTTTCCGCTGCAAAGAATTTTCCTTGACATTGTTTCCAAAATTCGCAACAATGAAACCATGAAAAAAGAGATATTTGAATTACATGCAGAGGTCTGCAAGACCCTTGCAAACCCGAAAAGGCTAGAAATTCTGTATGCCCTGAAAGGTGGTGAGTTATCCGTCGGGGAAATTGTTGAAAAACTCGGTATAACAAAGGCAAATGTTTCACAACACCTGGCATTGTTAAGGCAGGCAAGGGTAGTATCTACAAGACGAGACGGTGTAAACATATTCTACAGGATATCAAACCCAAAGATAGTGCAGGCATGCGGACTTATGAGAGATGTGTTAATGGAGCAGTTGGCAGAAGGCAGTAAATTTGTAAAAAAGGCAAAAGGGATATAATAGAGGGCAAAGTGCAAAGAGCAGAGAGTAAAGAGACTCTATGCTCCATGCCCTATGCTCCATGTCAAACGAAAAGGAGTTTGCTTATGTCAGATAGATTATCAAAAGAGTTTTTTACTATATATCATGCAGCGGTTTTTGAAGCGCTTGGCGATGATGCGCAGAAATACAATGTTAAAATCGGCATAACCCTTGCAAACCATTTATTAAAAAATCTGGCAAAACATCCTGAAAACGAAGAAGAGTTCAAAAATATCATAGAATCCTATTTTAAATCATCATTCCAATTTTCAGATATTGCAGATATGAAATTTGGCGGCGACGGCAGCGCATCTTTGTATGTTAAGGGCTGCGATATATGCCCTGGGAATGAGATATTGCGCGGCATGGGCAAAAAGGGGATGTGTCCGATAGCGCACCTTGTAAAGTCCATAATGGCAAGGACACTCAAAAAACATGTTGAACTTCTTGGGAGCGATAAACCGGGACCTATTGGCGAGTGCTATCTGAAATACAAGGTTGGCTAAATGGGGATTAAATTTTGCTCCGAAAATATCTTTTTGCTGTTGATGCCTGCCCCGCCTGCAAACCCGTTGCCTCTAAAAGCCTCCCATCCAGACGGTTTGCCAGCGGGACAGGCATCAACAAGATTTTTATGCCCCTTTGTGAGCCCCGTAAGAGACTGAGCGAGATAAGGTTCATGTGGATTTCACCCAACAAATATAATGCGTGGTATGAAACACCATTAGGCAGTCTTTGCGATAAACTGGAAAAGGATGCAATATTCACACTGTTTAAGCCAAAAGGATTTGTGTTGGACATCGGCTGTGGAACAGGGAATTATACTTATGAGATAAAAAAAAGAGGCGGAAAGGCAATCGGCATGGATACAGATTTTTATATGGTTTTATTTGCCAAAGATAAGGCTATTGTAAGTGGCACCAAGCCTTTGTTCATTGTTGGCAATGCCGAAGTAATGCCATTTAAAGAAAAGGTATTTGACGGTGTGTTAGAGGTTGCTTCACTCTGCTTCATTCAACATCCTGAAAAAACCATAAAAGAAATGCATCGGATATTAAAGCCGGAAGGTATAATTGCCATAGGAGAACTGAATAGACTTAGTTACTGGGCATTTTTAAGAAGGACTAAAGGTTGGTTCAAAGAAACGGTTTATAAGCATGCAAGGTTTTTTAGCATTAGGACATTGACAGAAATGCTGCATGAAACAGGATTTAAAGATTTGCAAAGGTCGTCCTGCCTCCATTTTCCACCGATAAATTCAAAATGGTTTTTAAAAATATATAAAATCTTTGAAAAGGCAGGCAGAACCGTATTCCCAAAAAACGGGGCATTCATAGTTGCAGCAGGAAGGAAATAATAAATGGACTGGAAAATAATTGTCATAATTGCCCTTATAATTATTATTGCGGCAAAATTCTTAAAACCTGGCGGCACTTGAGGGGTTCCCAAAAAGTAACCGGTTCGGTTGCACAAGTAAGCCCACACGGTTCGCATCCATTTTTTATCAAGAGGATCATATTATGAAACATCCATGACCTTCGGTCACAAAGGGGAATGAAAATCTTGTTGCTGCCTGCTCTGCTGGCAAACCGTCTGGATGGGAGGCTTTTAGAGGCAACGGGTTTGCAGGCGGGGCAGGCAGCAACAGCAAAAAGATATTTTCAGGTGAAAAAAGTTATAATAAAACTTGTTCTCACAATTTGCCATAAGGTTTTTATAAAAATCGGGGTTTTCACAGGGAGGTCCCATGCAAAAGTTTTCGCTTGTTGAATTTTCTGTTGAGCATCCTAAATTAATTGTAGTTCTGTCGGTCATTGTTACGCTTATATTCATGACACAGTTTCCAAAGATGAAGACAGACACCAACCCCAAGAACATGCTGCCTGCAACATCGGATGTGCGAGTATGGAATGACGAGGTTGACGGCGCCTTCGGACTGTATGAGGACATGATAGTGGTAGGAGTTAAAAACGAAAGCGGTATCGTTAACACGGATACTCTCGGTAAGATCAAGAATATAACCGACGAGATCATGAAAATAAAAGGCGTTGCCTCGCGGGACGTGAACAGCTTTCCTACCATTACCAATGTAACCGCCGAGAAAGGCACTCTGCGTGTGGCTCCTCTTATGACGGATGTGCCGAAGAACGAAGCAGAATTAAAGGCATTTCAGAAAGACCTCTTCGACAACCCCCTCTTTCTGAACCGCATTATCTCAAAGGACGGCAAGACCACCGCCATTTATGTCCCGCTTGAGAAGGGAAGCAACGGCAAGGAAATAGCCGACAAAATACGCGGGATATTAAAGAAGGAGAAGGGCAGCGAGAAATATTATGTTGCAGGCGACCCCGTATCGAGAGATACCTTCGGCGCGGAGATGTTCAAACTCATGGCGGTTTTTGCGCCTATCGCCGGAATGGTGATGCTTTTTGTCAGATACCTTATGTTCAAAGACCTGTTTTTATCCGTTACTCTAATGATGGACGCCATGATGAGCATCGTCTGGAGTATGGGGCTCTTAATAGCCCTCGGCTTTCCCATCCATATTATGAGTTCGATGGCCCCCGTGTTTTTAATGGCCATCGCAACCGACAGCATGCATATCTTTAACGAGTTTTATTTTCGCTATAAAGAGAAGGGAAACAAGAAGGTCGCCATTATAGAGACCATGCAAGCCGTAGGCCGTCCGGTGCGTTACACGGCTCTGGCAACTGCCGCGGCTTTTGGGGTGCTCTTGTTCATGAGCATTATTCCGGTCAGGGTATTCGGCGGGCTTATCGCCTTCGGCACGGTGGCATTGAGGATTTTAAGCTTCAGTTTTATTCCGGCTATGTTTATGTTTGTAAAGGAATCCCATCTGGATAGGGCGTCGAAGGGAGAGGATATTACCGTAGGCAGCGGATCCAAATTACTTAGAACGCTTGCCGGAGCGGGAACGTATAAAGCCGGAATCACCGTAGCGATAGGTCTTATACTTTTTCTCATATCCGTTATAGGCATATCGAAGATAGTGGTGAACAACAATATGGTGGAGTGGTTTAAAGAAAATAATGAGGTGCGGGTTGCGGACAGGGAGATAAACAAAGCCCTCGGCGGCACATCTCTCGGTTATGTCGTGGCAATCTCGGAGAGTGATGATGAATATATCAAAAACCCGGAGTCCATGCGGTATATCGAAGGACTTCAGAGGCATATAGAAAAACTGCCTATGGTTGGAAAGACCTTCTCGGTAGTTGATTATGTCAAGAGGATCAATCGGGTATTGCACGATGACGATCCGAAATATGACGTTGTTCCCGATACAAAGGAAGCCGTGGGCCAGTATTTATTCCTGTTCAGCATGTCCGCAAAACCTTCAGATCTGGACAATGTAGTTGACCCTTCGTTTAAAAAGGCTAATATCTGGGTGCAAATCAAGACATGGGACGCAGGCGCAATGAAAGAGGTAATAAATGCCGCAGATGAATACAAAAAGAACAATCCTTTGCCTCTAAATCTTAAGCCCGCAGGCATAGCCTATTTCAACCTTATATGGAACCATGAAGTCCTGTGGGACATGGTTAAGGGTTTTGTCTTCGCGCTCATTGTTGTCTTTGTGATACTCGTCTTTAATTTCCGCTCGTTTAAATGGGCGATAGTGAGCTATGTGCCGCTGGTATTCACAATACTTCTTATATACGGCGTTATCGGATTCTCCGGCAAGAGATTCGACATGCCGATTTCTGTTCTCTCATGTCTCAGCCTCGGCATGGCAGTGGATTTTGCCATACACTTTGTGAGTAGGCTTAAACAGAGGCTCGCGGAAAGCAAGGGTTCATTAACGGATGCCCTTTTATGGACAGCCGCACGGCCCGGCAAGGGCATAATGCGTAACGCCATTCTTTTTGCCTCTGCCTTCTCGGTCATGCTCTTTGCGCCGCTGACGCCTTATATAACTGTTGGCGCATTCATCGTAAGCATGATGCTTTTGAGCGCATTAATGACAATAATCTATCTGCCTGCCCTTATCGTATTGATGAGGGAGTGGCTATTCAAGAAAGTCTGACAGGAGATTTAAGATGGCACAGATTGTTATTCTTGGCGGAGGTTTTGGAGGGGTTGTAGCAGCATCCAAAGTTCGGAGAAGGCTTGGGAATAATCATCGGGTTATCCTTGTGGATAAGGGCGCTATGCATCTCTACACCCCTTCCCTCCTCTGGCTCATCATAGGAAAAAGGAAGCCCCAAGAAATTCAGCAGGGATTGGCTCTTCTCAGAAAAAAGGGGATTGAGTATATAAATGCAGAGGTTCAAAGTATAGACCCATCCATGAAGGTTGTTGCTACATCTGCAGGGGAGATTCGCTACGATTATCTGGTTGTCTCCCTGGGCGCAGAACTGGCAAAGGATGCAATTCCCGGTCAGAAAGAGGGTATCAACTTCTACTGCCTGAACGGGGCTGAACTTTTGCAGGATGAACTTAAAAGATTTGAAAGCGGAAGGATTGCAGTGGCAGTTGCATCAACACCCTTTAAATGCCCGGCAGCGCCGTATGAGGCAGCCCTCTTGATTGACTCATATCTGGCAAAAAAAGGGGTTAGAGGCAAAACCGAAATATCTGTATATACCCCGGAGGCTTTACCAATGCCCACTGCAGGTCCTGAACTTGGAAATGCACTCAAGACGCTGATTGAAGCGCGGGGGATATCTTTCAATCCGCAGAAAAAACTTCAATCCATAACAAACCTTGTCCTCGAAGGTCTCAATCGGGGAAAGGAAATGACCTTTGAAAAAGGAGAAAGGATTAAGGCTGACCTTATTGCCCTTGTCCCTTTGCACAAGGCGCCAGCGGTTGTAAAAGAATCAGGGCTAACCAATGAAACAGGGTGGATTCCGATTGATGGGAAGACAATGAAAACGCAATTTGAAAATGTGTATGCCATAGGTGATATTACTGCCAATAAACTGCCTTCAGGGATGATGCTTCCAAAGGCAGGCGTATTTGCCCACCGTCAGGCAGAAGTGGCTGCCCATAACATAGCAGCAGAAATCAACAAGACCGGAGGGATGAAGGGGTTTGATGGAAAGGGCTACTGTTTCCTTGAGATGGGGCGCGGGATTGCAGGGTTTGCATCAGGGAATTTCTATGCAGAGCCAAAACCTGCTGTAACCCTGAAAAGACCAGGGAGACATTGGCACTGGGGGAAGGCAGCGCTTGAAAAGTGGTGGCTCTGGAGATGGTTTTAAACAATAATACAAACGATTAAATAAAGTTACATCATTGGGCGCATTGTAACACAAGGCTTCAGCCTTGATATCTCAAACCTGAAGGTTTGAGTTACAGTCGCCGCTAAATCTGGGTGCGTTTGCGCAGGCATAAAGCCTGCGGCTACCATACATCATTCACCAATAAAAAGGAGGGACAAAAATGGCAAGGTATCTGATGGTTTTGCTGATAATGCTTCTGCCTATTGAAGCGCTCGCAATAAGCGCTGAGGACGTGGTCAAAAAATCGCAGGCTGCTTTTCACTATCAGGGTAAAGACTTCAAGGCGCGGGTAGTGATGAAACTAATAAGCAAAGGCGGTGCGGAAAGGGTAAGGGAACTTACAATGCTGAGAAAAAACTATGGTGAATCTGGCGGCGACCAGAAGTTCTTCATGTATTTCTTTCAGCCTGCTGATGTTAAGGATATGACCTTCATGGTTTACAAGTATCCGGCAAAGGACGATGACAGATGGCTCTTTGTGCCTGCAATAAACATGGTAAGAAGGATTGCTGCGCAAGATAAGACATCCAGTTTTGTCGGCTCCGATTTTACATACGAGGATGTTTCAGGAAGGGATATTGAAGATGATACGCACACAATTATAAAAGAGGAAAAACTTGGAGAAAATGACTGTTATGTAATAAAAAGCGCCCCAAAGAGAGGGGATGTGGATTACAGTTATAAACTCTCATGGATTGACAAGATACATTTCCTGCCAATAAAAGAGGAATACTATGACCGGAAGGGCGAACTATATAAGGTCTTCACTGCTGATGAAATAAAGGATGTAAAAGGATTCCCTACAATCACAAAAAGGCAGATGAAAAACCTCCAGAGCGGACACACTACAGAGGTTGCATACATAAAATCAGATTATAACATTGGGATTGAAGACAGCCTCTTTTCAGAGAGATTTCTTAAACAGCCTCTGAAAAAGTGGATTGAATGAACAGACATGGCGATAAGGATAAGTCTCTTTCGTTCAGGAGCTTAGTTTTGACAGTTCTAAATGCTCGTTACGCTACAGCCGCAAAACTCACCCTTCGGGCTCAGACACTTGCGGCTGCTTTACGCTTCACTTCGCAAAGAACTGTTTCCAAAACTCATCTATTCACTTCAGAAACTCATCCTTATCGCTGGGTTATGATTAAAGTTTATATTGCGATGGTGTTGTTGCTGCCGGGAATTGCCTTTGCAGCCGATGTTTCCCTGCACGGTTTTATGCAGGGAAACTATTCTTTAGGCACGAAGGCAAACCCTGACGGAGGCGATTTCAAATGGGGAGAGGAGAGGATTCAATTAAAGATTGACGCAGCAAAAGAGCCATTCAGATTGTTCATAAAAACAGACGCTTCTTATGACCATATAGATGAAGACTCTGAACTAGAATTAAGGGAAACCTACATAGATTACACAGCAAGCAAGTGGGACTTGAGGCTCGGCAGACAGATAATTACATGGGGGCTGGGGGATTTGATATTTATAAATGATGTGTTCCCAAAGGATTACGAGGCATTCTTTTCAGGAAGACCGCTGGAATATCTGAAAAAGGGTGTGGATGGAATAAAGATTGGCTTTTACCCTGAATCTGTCTCCTTTGAATTCATTGCAATACCAATCTTTGAGCCAAACAATTACCCAAATGCAAACAGATTTTACATGTTTGACCCAATGCCTATGGTTACAAACCGTGAAGAGAAAGAACCTTCTGCAACATTTGAAAATACTGAATTTGCCTTAAGGGCTTACAGGGACATTGCTGGCTTTGATGCATCAGTATATTTTTATCGCGGCTATTTCCGCAAGCCCTATATGCTCCCTGACAATCTTAATAACACGACTAAAATCACCCTTTTTTACCCTGAATTATCAGTTTATGGGGCAAGTTTGCAGGGCAGGATGCTTGATGGGGTTTTAAGCCTTGAGGCTGGACATTATGACTCAAGAGAGGACAGGTCTGGCACAGATTATACAGTTCCCAATTCCCAAACTAAGTTTCTGATCGGCTATCAAAAACAACTCTGGGAAGACTTCACAGCAGGGTTTCAATACTATGGGGAATATATGCATGACTATTCAGATTACAAAAAAAATCAGCCCGCAGGACTTCCAATAGACAAAAGATTTTATCAACTTGCAACAATAAGGCTTACACAATTTCTAATGCATCAGACCCTAAAACTATCGCTCTTTTCCTTTTACAGTCCTTCTGATGGAGACTACATGCTGAATCCGGAGATTAAATATAATTTCTCAGACAATGTATGGGCTGCAATAGGATGGAATATATTTGGCGGCGGCGAAGAATGGAGCCAGTTCGGACAACTGGATAAGGATGACAATATCTATCTGCAATTGAGATATGAGTTTTAAACTAGATATCCTACCCTATTTTATAGGGGAGTAAATAAGGACCATTATTGACGAGTTCGTAAAAAGTCCTTTCCCATACCGTCATTCCCGAAGTCCTTAATCGGGAATCCAGTCTTTTCAAATAGTTGTATCGTCTCTGGATACCCGCTTTCGCGGGTATGACGACTTTTTACGAGTCCGTCATCTTTTAATTGACAACGAAAAATATTGGTGATACTTATTTTGCATGCCACGAATTGCAAGAGTTGTTGGAATAAAGTGGACGGCAGGATGTCTCCCGCTGGTTCAGGCTACAAGATTGGACCAGCATAAAAACGGATTGAATGTAGAGGACAGGGAAGATCAGAAAAAGCGGAAATAAATCCCTTTTCTGATTCTGTAAGTTTCATCGTTAGGCATGAATAGGAAGATCAATTTCTAGGAAGATCAATTTCAATGGCACATATTATTGTAGGTATTATTGATATATTGGGGCTATTGGTTTACTTGCTTGGTCCTTGGCAAATTCATTTTATACCGAATCAATTCTTCCCCTATCCGTATCTGGTTGGTATTTTATACATTATTATTGTCTACATAAATTACAGCATCTACCACACATCATATAGTTTATCCAGAAATTACCTTATTGATCGAGACGGTTACGATTATGAAAGCAGGATGGTTTTCCAATTACAAGAAATTTTAGAGCCTACATGGGAAATATATTTTGATATATTACAATTTATATTTAACTTGGCATCTTTTTTCTGGATAATGATAAGTCAGGGTATTATTCCTGCAATTGCTATATTTGTAATTTCCTTCGGTGTCAGCACCCTGATGTCAATTAATTATCCTTTCTTTCTGCGGTATATCCAGCGTCATCTCGCGGCTCTCAAATCAGAACAGGTTTCCCATTTGCAGGCAATGGATGTAAGCATAGTTACTCTCACTAAAAATATAGATGAGTTTATTCGCAATAAGATTAACATTCATGATCTTTATACCCAAAAGATGATTGCTGCTGCCAAAAAGAAAGTTGAAAGTGAAAGACAGTAGGTAGTTATTAGACAGGGGGGTAATAGGGGGACACTTCCCATATTCTCTATGCTGGTTCAATCTTATAGATTGAACCAAATGTTTAGGTTCAGGCTTGCAGCCACTGCTGTCCAAGATAAGTTTTCAAATAATTAGAATAATTAGGGACAGCGACCGGTTTTGCAATGGTTCCATTGTCTGATAGTCCCAAAGGGGTAATAAATAAAAAAGAAAAAAGGGGGCAGGACAGATTTATTTTTCTTGTTTTACCTCCACACCAAAACTTTTTGAAGTGAAGATTTACATTACGCCAAGATTGGAGGCATAAAGCCGTCAACGGTATGCCTCTTTTCCATGAAGAACCCTGCAGATAGTTACAATTTTTGATTTGTCGTTAATCTCATACAGGATGCGGTATCTCCCAACGCGGAGGCGGTAACTATCCGCTCATTTGAGTTTTTCGGTCTGAGACTGTCTCGGTTGAACCGCTAATGATTTTATTTTTCCATTGAGTGCAGGCAGGTCTTTTTAATTTATGGAACGGAGGTCTTTCTCAATAGTCGGTTTAGCAAGGAGTGTATACATTACAGAAGTTTGTCTTTTTTCAGACGCTTTTCTATTTCTGAATACGAGACAGCCTTCTCTTTTGATACCAATGCGAGGGCATTTTTATCCTCAATCTCTTCGGCAGCGTGAAGGAGCTTTTCATAATATTTAATATCAAGGATAACGGACTTTTTTTTGCCCTTGGCGTCGGTTATATACTGGGCGTGAGTTCTCATAATTTAAAGATACCTAAAACCATGAGTGGTGTCAAGGGGAATACAGGGGAATACATAGGAAACATAGGGAAACATAGGGACATTTCCCGTATTTTCTAATGAGCCCGCCCGCAGCAGCAGATAACAGAGTTTTTGAGGCTAACGCCCAAGGAGAAAAGGATACAAAAGCAGCATATGAAACTAAAGGGGACATTTGTCCCCATTATTGTCAGGCACGGTTAAAACCGTGCCTACTGTAGGCACGAATTTATTCGTGCAGTTGCCTTCTCAATCCTTAAAATAGTCTTTTCTCTGCCCAATACCTCTATTATTTCAAATATCCCGGGGCTAGTGGTTTTGCCTGTTAATG
>Ga0154468_143_pt1 | contig 18338 bp, 15 predicted proteins | sample RifGroC2_FD_115947 | JGI IMG/M metagenome (GOLD analysis project Ga0154468, IMG submission 115947) | Deltaproteobacteria bacterium GWC2_42_11 | reverse complement strand
AATAAATGTCCGACCCATGCTTTGCATGGGTGCCCCACTGCGCTTTACTCCTCAGAAATCCTCAAAAAACAGACTTTAGACATTAGACTAAAGACAAAAAAGAAAGGCATTAAGTCTATGGTCTATAGTCTCTGGTCAATTATTTATTCTGCGTTTGCCAAATATCGCCGTACCGATCCTTACCATTGTGGCACCTTCTTCTATTGCGACTTCAAAGTCATTTGACATGCCCATAGACAACTCTTTCATTGATACATTGTCTATCCCCTCCATTGCTATTTTCCTTGAGAGTTCAAAGAGCCTCTTGAAATAAGGTCTTGCATCTTCAGGGTTTTCAAAAAACGGGGGGATTGCCATCAGCCCCTCTATAGAAATGTTTTTCAGGTGCGAAATCTCTTTTATAAGTCCAACAGCCTCTTTCTCACTGCACCCTGATTTGGCATCCTCTGCGCCTATATTTATCTGAATCAGTGCCTTTATCTTTTTATTCCATGCCTTTTTGTCAATCTCCCTTGCGAGTTCAATTCTGTCTATCGTCTCTATCATATCAAATAACTCTACAGCATATTTTACCTTATTCTTTTGTAAACTGCCTGTAAGGTGCCACTTTATCTTTGGATTTGAAGCTTGAAATCTCAAATTTGAAATCTTTTCCCTTGCCTCCTGAATGTAGTTTTCGCCAAATGTATCTATACCGCAATTGACAGCCTCTGTAATCTTTTCCAGACCAACAGTTTTGGTTATCGCTACTATCCTTATATCTTCCGTACGCCTGCATGCCATCCCGGCAGCGTATTCTATCCGTTTCCGTACACTTTCAATATTATTTCTGATATCATACAGCATCTATTTTATAGCACCTTTCAATAATCAATCCAAGCGGAATTTTTCAAAATTTTCTATGCCCATGAAATGTATCCACCCCATCTCCCAGACTGCACCAAAGAATAAAAGTGCTGCTGCGATTACATAAAACCATTTAATATCATTGATTGCTTCCTTGAGTGCATCGCCAATCTTCTCCTTTTTCTTCCACTGTTTCGGAAATGCAATGGATAGTCCGAGATTTATTCCGGCTGCTGTTGAAAATACATATCCACCGAATTCAAGGAGGAATGTTCCTGCAAAGAGTATCTTTAATATTATGGAATCTGTAATGCCGTAGAACAGGATGCCTACATACAATGCCCGTCCCATTGTTATAAAGAACGGCAAAAAGAATACAATGCCTGTTATGGTGGTTGACAGAAATGCACCAAATATAAGATTAAAGAAAAATGTGTATAGAATCTTTAAGGACAGATATGGTGCGAGCGAACCGAGGAGCGGTTTCAGATAGGGGAGTGAAGGGATGTCTTTTAACATCTCTTTTCTTAGTTCCAATATCTCCGGCACACCATTCATAACCATCCACTGTCCCATGATTATAAACACAAGGTTGCAAATGACTAGTATAATGAGCAGCCATTCAAATTCCATCATCTTCTGCCATGCGGTTTTATATGTTGTTTTTATTATGCCCATAATTTTTATTTGACTGCAGAAGTTGTGTTTATTTCTTCTATGTCGGGTTTGGTAAAATCCATAAATGTAATTGACAATAAATATCTTTAACTGATATTACAAAATTCATTCAAAATATGTCAACACAAAGTGAGAACGTCTTTATATTTATGATTAATAGATGGTTTTTATATGAAACACACATGCCGACAATTCGGCACAAAGGAGAATGAAAATATTATTATAGTTATAGCGGCTGTCTGTCCTGCTGGCAAACCGTCTGGGTGGGGGGCTTTAAGAGGCAACGGGTTTGCAGGCAGGACAGACAGCCGCTTGTGTGGTATTTTCAGGTGAAAAATCGGTACCTTATACATAGGAGGCTAAAACCTGTCTTTTTACTTGACAACACTATATATAGTAGTCTAGTATTGCGGCATATACAATATATATGTATACTGTTTGGACTGGTAATATAGTGGTCTAAAGAAATCATTACTTATGGGGGAGGTCTCTATGGCAATAGAAAACAATATCGTTACGGAAAAGTATTCAACGTCAGGGCATAAATATGAGCATGGTGCTTATCCAAGGCTTTCAGAGAATGCTGTTAAGGTGCTTGAAAAACGGTACCTGAAAAAAGACGTAAACGGGAAACCCATGGAAACTCCCGATGACATGTTTAAAAGAGTAGCAGGTAATATAGCAAAGGCTGACTTAAACTATAATAAAAAGGCGGAGATAAAAATTACTGCTGATGAGTTTTACAATATAATTGCATCACTGGAATTTTTACCAAACTCCCCTACCCTTATGAATGCAGGCAGGGAACTCCAGCAGTTATCCGCATGCTTTGTTCTGCCTGTTGACGATTCAATGGACAGCATATTTGAGGCTGTAAAGCATACTGCCCTTATCCATAAGAGCGGCGGAGGCACGGGCTTTTCTTTTTCACGCTTGAGACCTTCAGGTGATATGGTTGGTTCAACGTCCGGCATATCAAGCGGGCCGATATCATTTATGACAGTCTTTGATAGCGCTACAGAGGCTATAAAGCAGGGCGGGACAAGACGCGGCGCTAACATGGGGATACTCCGTGTCGACCACCCTGACATACTGAGTTTTATAAGATGCAAGGAGGATAACAGCAAACTGAATAACTTCAATATATCTGCTGCAATAACAGAAAGGTTTATGGAGGCGGCACTCAAGGGGGAGGAATACGAACTTATAAACCCGCGCGATAAAAAGGTTGATGGAAGACTGAATGCAAGGGATGTGTTTAATAAGATAGTTGCTATGGCATGGAAGAACGGGGACCCGGGAATAGTCTTCATTGACAGGATAAACAGAGATAATCCAACACCTCATGTCGGTGAGATTGAGTCAACAAACCCGTGCGGGGAACAGCCGCTCCTCTCTTACGAGTCCTGTAACCTTGGCTCTGTAAATCTTGCAAAGATGGTAAAAGATAAGGGTCACCCCGAAAAGCGGGGTCAGGGGTATGAGATTGACTGGGAACGGCTTGAATACATAACAAAAAAGGCAGTCCACTTCCTTGACAATGTAATAGACATGAATAAATACCCGATCCCGCAGATAGAAAAGATGACCAGGGGCAACAGGAAGATAGGGCTCGGTGTTATGGGTTTTGCGGATATGCTCATAAGACTGGGCATACCATATAATTCACAGGACGCCCTTGATACAGCAGAAGAGGTAATGTCATTTATTCAGGCAAAAGGCAGGGATGCATCCAGAAAACTTGCAGAACAAAGGGGGGTATTCCCTAATTACAATGGGAGTATATATGATACAGGGGGCAAGGTGAGGAATGCCACTGTTACGACTATTGCACCAACAGGCACAATATCTATCATCGCAGGCTGCTCGTCAGGTATAGAGCCGATATTCGCTCTTGCGTTTACAAGAAATGTGCTGGACGGCGCTGAACTTGTTGATGTAAACCCTTTATTTGAAGAGGTTGCAAATGAGAGGGGGTTCTTCAGTTATGAACTGATGAAGAAGGTTGCCGCTACAGGTAGTTTACACGACATTGAAGATATACCCGATGGTATAAAGGATATTTTTGTAACTGCTCATGATATTACCCCTGAATGGCATATAAAGATGCAGGCAGCCTTCCAGAAGTACACGGACAATGCTGTTTCAAAGACTGTCAATTTTCCTAACGAGGCAACTGTAGAGGATGTGGCAAAGGTATATCAACTTGCATACAGATTGAACTGCAAGGGTGTGACAGTTTACAGGGACGAGTCAAGGGAGGTGCAGGTGCTGAATAAAGGGCAAAAACAGCAGTCAATAGTCAGTACTCCGATCGCCGATACCAGACCACTGACTACTGTTTTAACCCCAAAACCCAGGGGTGAGATTACATTCGGTGCAACAAGGAAGATGAAGACAGGCTGTGGGAACCTTTATGTAACAATAAACGAGGATGAAGAGGGGAAGCCGTTTGAGATATTCACCCAGATAGGTAAGGCGGGTGGTTGTGCAGCGTCACAGTGTGAGGCTATTGGCAGACTTGCATCCCTTGCACTAAGGAGCGGCATACAGCCTGATGAGGTTGTTAAACAGATGCGAGGAATAAGCTGCCACATCCCGGTAGGCTACGGGAACGGGAAGATACAGTCATGCTCAGACGCTGTTGCAAAGGCAATGGACTGGTACATAAACTATAAAAAACAGGTGCAGGGTAAGACATGGATAAAGGGGCAATATCCGGCAGCAGCCATCCAGAGTTCAGATGTTGATGTCTTTGCAAGGGGTGCATGTCCTGACTGCGGCGCCCAGATGCAGTATGAAGAGGGCTGCGCCAAATGTATATGCGGCTATTCTGACTGCGGGTAATGCGTATGCCCCTTTTCGCTATGCTCCATAGTCCTGAAGATGCTGCCTGTTAAACAGGTTTTGCATTCTGTCTGGAGTGTGGTGTAGGCAATATGATACCTGTGAGCGAGTTTCTCATTGATAGAAGCGATTATCTCTTTCTGGTGTTCTAATGCATCTGGTTCAATATCTATATGTGCGCTCATGGCATATATATTTGAGCACAGGCTCCAGATGTGCAGATTGTGAATGCCTGTAACACCTTCTACACCTTTAATATCCTCAATAACCTTTTGAGTGTCAATATCCGTAGGCACGCCCTCCAGGAGTATGTGCGTTGATTCCTTCACTATCCGTAGCGCCCCTGAGATGATTATAATCCCGATGCCCATGCTTATTATGGGGTCTACAACAAACCACCCTGTGTAGTGTATTATTACAGCGCCTATTATAACGCCGATTGATGCAAGTGCATCCCATACAACATGCAGGTATGCGCTTTTTACATTCAGGTCATCGCGGCTGAAGTCTCTGAGCCAGAATGCGACAATGAGGTTTGCAGCAAGGCCTATTGCTGCAACTATAAACATCCCCGTGCTTTCAACATGCTGGGGGGATATGATTCTGAAATAAGCCTTGTAGAGTATGAATGCTGAGATGAATAAAAGTGTCGTGCCATTTATAAACGCGGCAAATACCTCCATCCTGTGCCAGCCGTATGTCCTCGTCTCTGTAGGCGGAAATGAGCATATATATACGGCAAACCAACTCAAGGTCAGTGCAAAGGCATCCATAAAAACATGGGCTGAGTCAGAGAGAAGGGCAAGACTGTTTGTGAGATAGCCTGCAATAAGTTCTGCAAAGAATATGAATGCTGTTAAGCCTATTGCAATCTTAAATATACCAATCTTTTCTGTGTCAATATTTTTACTCATTCAACGTCTCTATTATCCATATACTCTCTTTTTTTAGCGAGACGGTTATGTTTGAATCTATTGACATGTTGAGCCGTTTAAATGCAGTGTTAGGTATATCAATCTTGAGACTTACATCTTCTTTTGACTTAAAATATACTGTATAGTTCATCCCTTTTCCTATTATGCCTGTAACCGTACCGTCAACCAGGTTGTGCTCAAGGCTCCTGTTGAGCGGCATATCAGATCTTCTAATTATAACATCCTCTGGCCTTATACCGAACGATACCTTCTGTCCTAAACTTAATTCATGGTCAGGTTTTTGCTCTGCGATACAATCGCCAATCCCTTCTGCATATATTGTGATTCCACGGCTGTTTATTGATTTTATTACTCCATTAAATATATTCCTCGTTCCGATAAACTTTGCAACATTTTTTGTCTTAGGTCTGTAAAATACATCCTCCCTTGTTCCGAACTGCTCTACCCTGCCGTGGTTTACGACAGCAATCTTTTTTCCAAGCATAAATGCCTCTTCAATGTCATGCGTGACAAATATTGTTGTGATAGGATAGACCTTATGAATATTTAATATGTCTCCTCTAAGTTTTTCTCTAACCTGATAATCCAGTGCAGAAAATGGTTCATCTAAAAGGAGTATCCGTGGTTCTGCTGCCAGAGTCCTTGCCAGCGCTGTCCTCTGTTTCTGCCCCCCTGAAAGTTCATTTGGGTATCTATTTTCAAGTCCTTCAAGACGCATAAGTTCCATAAGTTCTCTGACCTTTTGTCCGATGCCCATGCCTTTCATACCTGTCTGCCGTGCTAGCGGTACAGACAGGTTGGTGATGCCGTATGCAATATTTTCATAAACTGTCATGTGAGGAAAAAGTGCATAATCCTGAAAAAGATAACCTATCTTTCTTAAGCGGATGGGAATATCAATATTATTTCTGGAGTCAAATAATTTTTCTGAATCAACGGCAACAAGCCCTTCATCAGGCTTGATTATCCCGGAAATAAGTTTTAGTATTAAACTCTTGCCTGCCCCCGATGGCCCGAACAGCACTATAACTTCCTCTCCAATAGAAAGTTCCACCTCTGTTTTATGTCCGGGGAAACTCTTTTTAAGTGAAAAACTTAAGCCCATTAGAACCTGCCTCTTGTAAACCTGTTTGCGAAATAGAGCACACAAAATGAGAACAGTGTTATTATGCCCACAAGAATATTTGCAGTGAAATCGTCACCCATCTGGACTGCATCGTATATGGCTATGGGAAGTGTCTGGGTCAGTCCGGGGATATTGCCTGCAATCATGAGTGTTGCACCAAATTCACCTGTTGCCCTTGCAAATGCCATAACTATGCCTGCTAAAATACCGCGCCATGCAAGGGGTAAGGTTATAGTCCTTAAAATAGTAAATTCAGATTTTCCGAGCAGCCGGGCAGCATTCTCTATATCTTTACCCACACCTTCAATGGCAGCCCTTGCGGGTGTTAAAAAAAGAGGCAGTGAAGAGATGAATGCAGCAACAACAGCGCCTTTCCATGTGAATACAATCTGGAAACCCAGTACATCTTCCATAAATTTTCCGATAGAACTTGATCTGCCAAAGAGGGATAAAAGGTAATAGCCAAGCACTGTGGGCGGGATGACAAGCGGCTGCATTATAATGACCTCAAGAAGGTTTTTGCCGAAGAAATCCTTTTTTGCTATCAGAAGTGCAAGGACAAGCCCTATGGACGCAGTAAACAGGGTTGCTGTGATAGAAACCTTAATCGTAAGATATAAAGGAAATAAATCCATAAAAGTTTTTAAAACTCCCCTGGCAGAAAAAATCCGTATTTTTTCATAACAGCCCTGCCCTTCGGGCTGTTAACATATTTTATAAATTCCCTTGCCAGAGGTTCTTCTTTCGTGGTTTTTACTACAGCAGCACTCTGATTGATAGGATTGTGCAAGGATGTGTCTATCACCGCATATGTTATTTCAGGCACATTTGCTACTGATATTGCCACGATACCAGCAGGCACAGTCCCTGATTGGATATACTGTAATGTCTGTCTTACATTTTCTCCATATACAATCTTACTTTTCACTTGTTCCCAAATGCCTACATTCTTTAATGTCTCCATAGCGGCAATCCCATAAGGTGCATGGTCAGGGTTTGCTATGGCTATTTTCTTTATTTCAGGTTTTAAGAGGTCTTTCATCTCTTTTATCATTATTCCGGAAGATTTATTGGCTGCGAGCACAATTCTGCCCTGTGCATATAACTGCATTGTATCAGGGATTATAATGCCCTTTTGTTTTAACCCTTCCATAAACTTAACATTTGCTGCGAAAAAAACATCAAACGGAGCGCCGTGTTCAATCTGTTTTGCAAGCATACCTGTTGACCCAAATGAAAAAGTTACCTTAATCCCGGTATCTTTTTCAAAATCAGGGGCAATCTCCTTAAAGGCGAAGGCAAGGTCTGCTGCTGCAGCGACTTTAACTGATTTTACATCAGGATAAACATGTTCAGAACAGACTAATAATGATAGTGACAGAAATAGGGCTACAACTGATAATTTTATCTTCAATTTACCTTTTTGTTTAAACAGTTTGTTGAAAAATCAACAGCCTGTTGAGAAAAGATACTGTAAAACAGCGAGGAATGCAAATGGAAAGATGTATTTTATTGCCTTAATGTAAGGGGACAGTCCCTCTAAATAAAAGGGACTGTCCCCCTCTGTGCAAATGGAAAGATGTATTTTATTGCCTTGACCTGCAGGTAAAAAAACTTTAATCTTTATACAAATGCTTATAGATATTATCGACGATATATCTGACCCCTGGGAAGTATTTCTGGCGGTATCAGACCAACCCTATCCCTTTATCCTTGAAAATAACAGTGCTCCCTCATTTGAGGGGAATCCATTTTCATATGATTCACAGAGGTTGTCTTTGGTCGGCTGCGACCCGTTTCTTGTTGTTAAGGCATGGCAAAACAGGGTTGAGGTTTTTAAAGAAGGCATGAAAGAGGTTAAGATAGGCGACCCGTTTCTTATCCTTGACTGCATTATTTCAGGGTTAATTAGTAAATGTAAGGGGACAGTCCCTCTAAATAAAAGGGACTGTCCCCCTCTGTGCGGTGCGGCAGTTGGTTATTTCGGATACGATCTCAAGAATCTGCTTGAAACCCTTCCGCGGAAAACACCCTATTTGCCGTTTGTACCTGACATGCTGATAGGTATTTACGACACCCTGTTTGTTTATGACCACAATGCAGGCAGAGGTTATATCATATCAACAGGGATACAGGAAACAGATGAGAATAGCCGCCGCATTTCTGCAGAGAGAAGACTTAAAGATTTCAAAAAAAAGATAAGAGAAAACAACATTGTCCCAATATCCGGGGATATGCCCATGTGCAAAGACCTCGTATCTAATTTTACGAGGCAGGGATATATCGGTGCTGTGAAGAGGGCAAAGTCCTATATCTCATCAGGGGATATATACCAGATAAACCTGTCGCAGAGGTTCAGGATGATATTTTACGGGGACCCGAAACTCTTCTATTCAAGATTAAGGAGCATAAACCCCGTGTCTTTTGGCGCATTTATGGACTTAGGAGATTTCCATGTCATAAGCAATTCACCTGAATGTTTTTTGAGGCTAGATAATGGAATAGTAGAGACATATCCGATAAAGGGGACAAGACCCCGCGGTGATTGCCATGAAAAAGATGAACTTATTATGCAGGAATTGAAAACCAATGCGAAAGAACTCGCAGAACACATAATGATAGTTGACCTTGAAAGGAATGATATAGGCAAGGTGTGCATGACAGGTACTGTAAGGGTAACAGAACTCGGAAAGGTGGTTACATACCCCACGCTTCATCATATGGTTTCCTGTGTCTCAGGGAGGATAAAAGACAATGTAACACCGATAGAATGCCTAAAGTCATGTTTTCCGGGTGGTTCAATTACAGGCGCACCAAAGATAAGGGCTATGGAGATAATAGAGGAGATTGAACCAACGTCGAGGGGTATATATACAGGCGCTATAGGTTATATCGACTTTTACGGTAACATGAACCTAGGTATGGCGATAAGGACTGCTGTTGTCTCAGGGGGAGAGATGCACCTTAGTGTTGGCGGAGGCATAGTTGCTGATTCTGTGCCAGAGGATGAATATGAAGAAACATTATTAAAGGCAGAGGCATTTTTCAGGGCTATGAGGAGTTGATGCAATGAATGCCCGTCCTGTCATCCCTGTCCTGTTTTCATTTATAGCAGGTATCCTTTTTGCTTCCTGCAATATTATTGATGAATGGACCGCATTTTCAATCCTCACAGCATCACTCCTCCTTGCCATTTTATCCCTCATTAAAAGGGTTAATCCATATCCTGCTATATGCCTTTCCTTTTTCCTCGCAGGTCTCCTCCTGACGGTGCAGGAGACAAACCCGTCTTTCCCTCCAGACCATATCAAAAATATCGTTCGTGGCAGTAAAAAAGAGAAGGTGAACATTCAAGGGGTTGTTTACCGTTCCCCTGAAAAATTTATTGATAAGACAAGGCTGTATGTTGAGGTTGAAAGGGTATTTAACGGTGACAACTCCATCCCTGTCAGCGGCAGGATACTACTGACAATTAAAAGTCCTGATACAGCAGTTAAATACGGTGACAGAATAAGATTTATTTCAAAGATACATGCGGTCAGAAACTTTGGCAATCCTGGTGAATTTGACCACAAATGGCATTTGGAAAGAGAAGGTATATATGTTACAGGCTTTGTAGAGAATGAAAACTGGATTGTAAGGCTGGAAGGAGGCAGCCGCGGCTGGATATGGACTGCTGTTGAAGATTTCAGGAATAATCTGGCTAAACTTATAGACAATACTTTTGATAACACGGATGGGAAAAAGGTGCAGGGGATTATGAAGGCGCTCCTTATCGGTGAAGGCGGTGAGATAGAGAGGGATGTGAGAGAGGCATTTGCCATGACAGGGACATCACACATCCTTGCAATTTCAGGACTGCATATAGGTATTGTCGCGTTTGTGGTGTACAGCATCTGCTGTATGATTCTCTTGCAGTCAGAAAAACTCGCACTGGCATTTAATATAAAAAAATTATCTGCGGCAGCGAGCATACCCTTTATTCTGTTTTACGGTCTTATGGCAGGCTTTCCTGTTTCTACACAAAGGGCTGTGATAATGATAATCGTGTTTATTGCAGCATTAGTATCTGACAGGGAAAGGGATATGTTCAACACGCTTGCCTTGGCGGCATTCATTATACTTATAATATCACCATCAGCGCTATATAACATATCATTTCAACTTTCCTTTGCATCAGTCTTTGCTATCATCTATCTGGCGCCAAAGTTTAAATTGACAGAACCTGCAGCATCTTTTGCAGGACATATGAGGGACAGGGTATTAACAGGTCTTTTTGTTTCAATCGCTGCGACATTAGGTACAGCGCCGATAGCTGCATACCACTTCCACAGAGTTTCTATTATCGGGGTCTTTGCGAACCTCATTGTTGTGCCTGTAATCGGTTTTATCGCTGTTCCGCTGGAGTTACTGGCAGGGCTTATCTATTCATTCTCTGAGAGCGCCTCTGTTATTATCATGCAGACAGCAGCAGTATTTATTAAATTCTCTGTCTGGATTGTAGAACTGTTTTCCAGACTGCCATATTCGTTTTTATGGGTTGCAGCCCCTACTATCTTTGAAGCAGTAATATTCTATTTACTTGTTATATCTCTTGCTGAATCCATGAAAAGGGCGGCGGCACGGTACGCCCTTATAGTTTTCTCTTTCGTATTTCTGCTCGACCATGCGTACTGGTATAGTCACCTTAATTATAATAAGGACTTAAAAGTTACATTTTTAAGCATTGGGCAGGGTGATTCCAGTCTTGTTGAGTTCCCGCAGGGCAAGAGGATGCTTATAGACGGCGGCGGTTTTCATGACAGTGATTTTGATACAGGGGAGAGGATAATAGCGCCATTTTTATGGAAGAATAAGATAAAGAACATTGATTATCTGGTGATGAGCCATCCGCAATCCGACCATTTCAAGGGTTTGCGCTTTATTGCAAAAAATTTTAATGTAAAGGAATTCTGGTGGAATGGTGATAATGCAGAGGGTAATGAATACAGCGAATTGATGCAGATTCTTGAAGATAAGATGGTAAAAAAGAGGGTAGTCAGCGCTGATATAGTCAATATAAATGGTGCAAAAGTGGAATCCCTTAACCCTTTAAAATTTGGTGAAATGCATGACAAAAATAATATATCGGTTGTAATGAGGATTTCTTACGGTGATGTAAGTTTCCTTTTTACAGGCGATATAGAAAAAGCAGGTGAAGAGGCGATAGTAAAAAGCGGCAGGGATATAAAGGCAGATGTTTTAAAAGTCCCCCATCATGGGAGCAGGACATCTTCAACATTGGATTTTATAAGTGCAGTCAGTCCTGGAATAGCGGTAATGTCTGTTGGCTACGGAAACCCTTTTAATTTTCCGCACAGGGAGGTTGTAGAGAGATACAGAAGGTTAAACACAAAGGTTATGCGGACAGATATATTCGGTGCAATTACAATAAGGACTGATGGGCGGATAATGGATACCTTTACATTTTTATAATAAATCCGTTGAATTCACCTGTATAGTTAAGATAGTTTACAATGACATCATGAACCCTTGCTGCAGGCGGACCATGCCTGCACCAATCAATGACCTTTTTGACTGCTGTTTCATCACCTTCAAATACTGCCTCAACAGCGCCGTCCATCCTGTTCTGTACCCATCCATGCACACTATGGTTTAGAGCAATCTCCCGCGTATGTGCCCTGAAGAACACGCCCTGTACAGCCCCGCCGATAATGATATGCGCCCTTACTTTTGTCATATATAAGATACCAGTATCAACTACTTGCAATACAAGATTATCAAAAAAAATATGAAATGTCATCCCTTTAAGTGGTATACTATTTTTTGTGAATATAAAATTATTGAATACAATAATTGACGAAATTAAGCAGGAAATAGGCGGTGGTATTGTGTCCAATGTGCATCAGATGGATGACAGACATATCATACTTAAGATATTTTCAAAAGGCAGAGAAAGGAGACTCCTGATTTCTGCCCATCCGCAATTTTTCAGAATACACCTCACTGATAGAAAATATGAGAATCCGCCTGCGCCGCTGCGTTTTTGTGCATACCTGCGAAGTCATTTGATAAATAAAAGGATTGAGGGCATGTCGGTTTTGTCAGGTGAAAGGGTTGTGCATATGGTTTTTAAAGATTCTGAACTTATAGCAGAACTCACAGGCAGGGACAGCAATATTATCCTGATAGACAAAACAGGGGTTATACTTGATGCCATGCGGTATTTTCCGCCAGAGGCTGAATATCCCAGACCTGTTAAGCCTGGCTTAATTTACATACCACTCCTGCCTTTTGAAAGGGCTCATGCAGGCATGGAAATACCTGTTGAAAATTTTTCATCATACAACAGTGCGGCAGATGCGTATTATGCAGCCCTGTCAGAAAATGACAAGTTTGTTAAAGAAAAGGCAGGTCTTTTACGCATCGTATCCGAGGCAGGAAAGAAACTGAAAAGAAAACTGGATAATCTCCTTGCGGACATGCATAAGGCAGAAACAGACCTGAAACTTTGTCTCCACGGCGAACTGCTCCTTGCAAATTTTCCTAAAATCATGAAAGGGATGAAAGAGATAACCGTTCAGGATTACTATAAGGAGCCGCCTCAGGATATAACCCTTAATCTCAACCCCGCGCTCACACCGCAGGGAAATGTAGACAGGATATTTAAAAAGGTCAGGAAGGCAAGGACTGCAGCAGGACTTTTGAAAGAGAGGATACCGGGCATTGAAGACGAAATCAGGTATGTTGAAGATATATCATTTCAGATAGATGCAGCAGAAGGCATTGATGAATTGTCAGCAGTAAAAGAGGCACTTGTTTCAGCAGGCTATATGAAACCAAAATCTGATAGTCCTGTAATAGTCAGGCTTAAAAAAAATGAGGCAAAGAGGGTAGAACCTATCCGCAGGTTTAAATCTACAGAAGGCTGTGACATACTCTGCGGCAGGACAGCTGTTGGCAATGACATGATTTTAAGGAGATATGCAAGTGATTACGACATATGGTTCCATGCACATGGTGCCGCAGGTTCGCATGTGCTTTTGAGGCTTGATTCAAGGCAAAAAGAGCCGTCTCAAGATTCTATTTTGGAGGCAGGGATTATTGCTGCGTTTTTCAGCAAGGCCAGGGGGAATGCAAAGGTGGAGGTTGCATGGACTACTGCGAGTAATGTAAAGAAACCAAAGGGGGCAAAACCCGGACTGGTAAGAATAACAAATTACAAGACAATAGTCGTCGTGCCCGATGAGGCTGTTGTAAACAATCTCATGGTAAAGGATGACAACAGATGAACCCACGTGAGCCTTTGGCAGGTTATATTATATGAGTAATCATTTTCGGGACAAAAAGAGATATTACGCATTATCCGATTTCCTGAAGCAAAAATTCAACTGCCGCGTCTTCAAGGTGTCGGTAAATGCAGGTTTTACATGCCCTAACAGGGACGGCACAAAAGGGACAGGGGGGTGCATATACTGCAGCCAGTCAAGTCTTATATCACAGGGAGTTGCCGAAGGTGCTGGCATAAAAGAACAGATTGAAAGAGGTATAGAATATGCGAAAAAGAGGCACGGGGCTGAAAGGTTTCTAGCGTATTTCCAGATAAACTCAAACACATATGCAGAGAAAGATGTCCTGAAAAGGCTTTATACGGAGGCGATAGAACACCCGCTTATCGCAGGTGTTGCGGTGTCAACAAGACCCGACTGTATTGATAAAGGTATTATTGCCGTCCTTTCAGAACTTTCTGAAAAGAAATTTCTGTGGCTGGAACTCGGACTTCAGTCTGCGAAAGACAGCACCCTGAATTTGATAAACCGCTGCCATACAGTTGATGTTTTTACAAGTGCCGTAGAACTGGCAAGGGATGGGTGTATACCTGTATGTGCCCATATTATACTTGGTCTTCCCGGTGAGACAAGGGACGATATGCTCTATACTGCAAGGTTTCTTGCCAATACAGACATATGGGGCATAAAACTGCATAATCTGCATGTCCACAGCGGGACCAAACTTGAGGAGATGTACAGGCAGGGGAAGGTAAGGCTGCTGGATATTGAAGAGTATGCCAGTATTGTGGTTGATTTTCTTGAAATGATTTCACCTGAAACAGTGATACACCGTCTGTGCACTGATACATCACAGAGGTTCCTTATTGCACCATCCTGGAGTGCCAATAAGTTTATGGTCATTGACAGAATACACAGGATAATGGAAGAGAGGGACACACAACAGGGTGCAAAGTATTTCTGCAACAGGGTGTAATAAAGTTTTTCTCTTGACAAACTATGCAGAAGGGAATAATTTCTAAGACAATTTAAGCAGTAAGATTGTAATGATTGATATAAACACAGGAGTTCATATGAGAGACATTCGATATATTCCATTGTATCTGGCGCTTGCTGTTATAATTATAATGACCTCAGGGTGCGGCGATATGCAGAGGCATGAGTTGATGATGAAGGATATGCAGACTAATATCGCAGAACTCAAGAAGGCGCAGTCTGAAGATAATGTAAGGATTGAAGAATTAAGCAACAGGGTATTTTTGCTTCAGGAGAGGCTGAACAGTATAAACAAGGACTTACACCATGTTGCAAAAGATGTGGATGACCTTAAGGAAATGGCAATACCAGTTAAGCCGCCAGAGGAACTTAATATTGTAAAGATCACTCCGGAGGCGGCAATAAAGGAAGAGCCTAAAAAAGCAGAGCCTGTAAAGGAAGTAAAAGAAGAGCCTAAGAAAACAGAACAGGTAAAGGCAGAGCAGACAAAGGAGATGATGGGGAAGGTCCCGGAACCTGAAACACTTTACCGCGAGGCACAGGATTTTTATACAGCAGGGAAACTTAACGAGGCTATAGCAGGGTTCAGGAAGTTCATAAGATATTATCCTAAAGACCATCTTGCGGATAATGCACAGTACTGGATAGGTGAGGTGTATTACACCAACAAGGAGTTTGCAAAGGCGATTGTAGAATTTAAAAAGGTAGTTGATAATTATCCTGATGAGAACAAGGCGCCTGATGCCCTTCTAAAGATAGGGCTCTCTTACATGGAAATGGGTGACAGGAACAGGGCAGCGGAATTTTTTAAGAAATTGATTGAAAAATATCCTAAAAGTGATGCTGCAGAAAAGGCGAAGTTGAAACTGAAAGATAAGTAAAAATCAGTGGAATGTGCGCTATTGGACAATATAAGATTCTGGATTGGACTAAATCATATAGACGGAATAAGCAGGAGGGTATACAAATCGCTTATACAAAGGTTTGGCAGTGCCGGGGCTGTATTTAGCGCCAGTGTTGAAGAACTTAGCACAGTAGAGGGATTTAAAAAAGGTGCGATACTTGCCATAAAGAGGTTCAATGAGTGGCGTGATGTAGAAGAAGAAATAAGACTTATAGAACATCATAAGATATCTGTCATAACTATCAGAGACAATAATTTCCCGCAAAACCTTCTTGCCATTGATGACCCCCCGCCATATCTTTATGCAAAGGGGAGTATCTTTAAAGAGGATAATACTGCGGTAGCAGTAGTAGGTACAAGAAACCCAAGTTATTATGGGGTACGTATGGCAGAGGATATAGCAATGGGATTGGCTTATGCAGGTGTTAATGTTGTAAGCGGGCTGGCACGCGGGATAGATTCAGCGGCACACAGGGGTGCATTAAGAGGGAAGGGGAGGACTATTGCTGTACTGGGCTGTGGGATAGATATTGTTTATCCGCCTGAAAACAAAAAACTCTTTGAAGAAATTACCTTAAATGGCGCGGTTGTATCAGAATTTCCAATAGGGACTCCGCCTGCACCGCAGAACTTCCCAATGAGGAACAGGATAATAAGCGGCATGTCGCTGGGTGTACTTGTTGTAGAGGCGTCTATGGGAAGCGGCTCACTTATTACAGCCAATCTGGCGCTTGAATACGGCAGAGATGTGTTCGCACTTCCTGGTGCAATTACATCCGAAAAAAGCAAGGGGACCAACAAACTTATAAAGGAAGGTGCAAAACTTGTGGAATCTGTTGATGATATACTTGCTGAACTCCCTGTCACAGGGAATATAAGTATCAACAGAGGTAAAGCCGAAGTAATAAATTTATCGCCTGAAGAAAGAAACATACTGGAACTGTTGGAAGGCGAGCCGCTTTTTATAGACACCATAATACATGAAACAAGACTTCAACCTGCAAGGGTAAATTCAATCCTCCTTGATATGGAGATAAAAGGGCTTATAGGGCAGCAGCCGGGCAAGGTATTTTATAAAAAATGAACAGGGGTTAAAATTAATATGTCCAAATCTCTTGTAATAGTTGAATCACCTGCAAAGGCAAAGACCATAAACAAATTTCTTGGCAAGGATTTTGTTGTGAAGGCATCTGTGGGGCATGTAAAGGACCTTCCTAAAAGCAAACTCGGTGTCGATATAGAGAACAATTTTTCACCCCATTATGAGGTAATAAAGGGTAAGGCGAAGGTAATAGCCGAGTTAAAGAAATATGCAAAGACTGCGGATAATATATACCTTGCACCCGACCCTGATAGGGAGGGCGAGGCTATTGCATGGCATATTGCAGAAGAGGTAGACGGAAAGGGTAAGAAGGTCTACAGGGTGCTGTTCAATGAGATAACAGAGAAGGGTGTTACAGAGGCTATAAAAAACCCTGCAAGTTTGGACAGGAATAAATTTGAGGCACAGCAGGCGCGCAGGATACTGGACAGGCTTGTTGGTTATCAGGTAAGTCCTATCCTGTGGGAAAAGGTGAGGAGAGGCTTAAGTGCAGGACGTGTCCAGTCTGTTACAGTAAGGCTTGTATGCGAAAGGGAGCGTGAAATAAAGGCATTTGTCCCTCAGGAATACTGGAGCATAACTGCAGAACTGAAAAATGAAGAGGCAGGTGGCAAAGAGGGGCAAGGGGCAAGTTTTAAGGCAAAACTTATAAAAAGAGATAATAAGAAGATTGAGTTAAAGGATGAAGAAGAGACAAATAAGGTATTACAGGAGATTGAAGGTAAGGATTTTGTTGTAAGGGATGTAGAAAAAAAGGAGCGGAAGAGAAATCCCCTTCCTCCGTTTATTACAAGCAAACTCCAGCAGGATGCAGCAAGAAAATTAGGTTTTACAGCTAAAAAGACGATGATGCTTGCCCAGCAGTTATATGAGGGCATTGAACTTGGAGAGCATGGTTCTGTCGGACTTATCACTTATATGAGGACTGATTCTACGAGGGTTTCTGCAGATGCTGTTAAAGACGCAAGGGTATATATTTATGCAAAGTTCGGCAGGGAGTATCTTCCTGCAAAACCTAATGCATATCAGGGTAAAAAAGGTGCTCAGGATGCACACGAGGCAATAAGGCCTACATATTTTGAATACCCGCCTGATTTGGTAAAAAAATACCTTTCAAAAGACCATTTTCACCTTTATCAGTTAATATGGAATAGATTTGTTGCAAGCCAGATGCTTCCTGCAATTATTGACCAGACAGTTGTGTCGATAGGTGCAGACAGATATATATTTCAGGCAAATGGCTCGGTTATAAGGTTTCCTGGTTTTACAGCAGTATATACAGAGGGGGGAACCCATTTGGAGAATGGGTCGGATGAGGAGGAAGATGCAGAGAAACTGCCGCTTCTTGAGAAAAATGATATTTTAAATGTTTTAGGTATTATGCCGAAGCAGCATTTTACACAGCCTCCGCCGAGGTTTACAGAGGCAACACTTATAAAAGAACTTGAGGAACTTGGTATAGGCAGGCCTTCAACATATGCACCGACACTCTCAACTATTCAGGACAGGGAGTATGTTGTAAAGGAAAAGAACCAGTTTGTTCCAACAGAACTTGGTTTCATAGTTACAGACCTTCTTGTAAAGAGTTTTCCTGACATACTGAATGTGGAGTTTA
>Ga0154468_132_pt2 | contig 18695 bp, 16 predicted proteins | sample RifGroC2_FD_115947 | JGI IMG/M metagenome (GOLD analysis project Ga0154468, IMG submission 115947) | Deltaproteobacteria bacterium GWC2_42_11 | reverse complement strand
GGGTTGGCGCTGCTGATGAGGAAGAAAATATCGCAGGTATCGCCCATGTATTTGAACACATGCTCTTCAAAGGCACTGCAAGGCGCAAGGTCGGCGAGATTGCAAAAGAGATAGACGCAGCAGGCGGCCATATAAATGCCTTCACATCCCTTGACCATACTGTTTATCATCTCGTCATTGCAAGCAGGTATTTTGATAAAGGGCTGGACATAATTTCAGATGTGATACAGCATTCTTCATTCGACCCGGATGAACTCGCAAAGGAGACGGAGGTGGTGCTTGAGGAACTCAAGATGGGTGAAGATGACCCGGGCAGGAAACTTTATCTGAAATTATTGAATACAGCCTATACTGTCCACCCTTATAAAAAACCTGTTATAGGTTTTCGCAATACTGTAAAAGGACTCAAAAGAGAAGACATCCTGAACTTCTTCAGGAAGTGGTATATACCGAACAATATGACACTTGTTATTGCAGGAGATTTTGACAGCAGCAGGGCGTTAAGCGAAATAAAAAAATCTTTCAAAGATTTTAAGTCCGCCGCTGACCCTCACAGGGAAAGACCATCAGAACCCGGACAGAAAGAGTTAAAGGGTTTTGTATTAACAGATGATATCAAAGAGGCACGGATGGGTCTTGCATTCCATATCCCTGAATTGACCCATCCTGACATCTATGCCATAGACGCACTTGCCTTGATACTTGGACAGGGTGAGAGTTCAAGGCTCTATCAGAGGCTGAAAGGCAAGGAGACAATAGTAAATTCCATTTCATCTTATGCAATGACACCCAGGGAACCGGGGATATTTTTTATAACAGCCGCTCTTGAAGCACAGAACAGCAAAAAGTCCATTGAAGGGATTTTAGATGAAATTTACAGGATAAAATACCACAATGTATCAAACGTTGAACTTGAAAAGGCAAAGTTGAACCTTGAAAGCGAATTTATATACTCAAGGGAAACAATGGAAGGCAGTGCAAGACAGTTGGGTTATTTTGAGACATCAGCAGGGGGCATTGATTATGAAAAGAGATATCTTGAGGGCATATCAAAGATTACACAGGCTGACATCCAACGTGCTGCAGAGAAATATCTTAACATCAGTAACATGACAATAGGTCTTTTGGCGCCAAACACTGAGAAAGGCACGATAACCGCTGATGCTATATTAAAGAGTGTGCAGGGGGCTACTTCTAAAGCCGAAGCGGGTTACAGGAAGGTAACTTCAGAAGAAAAAGGAAAGGCACATGAACCAGTTAAGGTTAAACTTGATAACAACATAACCCTTATCATTAAGGAAGACCATACAAACCCCGTTGTGGCTGTCCATGCTGCATTTCCGGGTGGTGTGAGGCTGGAAGATGAAAAGACAAACGGCTTGAGCAACTTCGTTGCAAAGATGCTTACAAAGGGGACAAAAAAACGGACTGCCCTTGAGATAGCAAAAGAGATTGAGGGTATGGCAGGAGGTATTGATGGATTTTCAGGAAGAAACTCTACGGGCATATCGGGAAAATTCTTAAGCAGGTTTTTTGATAAGGGGTTTGAGATATTGAGCGACTGCCTCCAGAACCCCTCTTTTCCTGAGGATGAGATTGAAAAAACAAGGAGGGAGATTCTGGCATCAATAAAATCTCAGGAAGACTATCTCCCCGGCTATACATTCCAGATTTTCAGTGAGACCCTCTTTGAAAAACACCCTTACAGGATGAATACCCTCGGAACAGAAAAACTAATAAAAGGATATAAGAGGGATGACCTCTTGAAATTCTATGAGACACTTATCCATCCTGAAGCAATGGTAATATCTGTTGCAGGAGATATAGACGCAGAAACTGTTATTGAAAGGGTAAATGAGTTATTCAAATTCAACAGAAGAGTTAAACCTATGCAGATACCTCCTTCTGAAAAAAGACAGACTTCTATCAAGAAAAAAGAGATATATAAAGAGAAGCAGCAAACCCATATTGCAATCGGTTTTCTCGGAACAACAATAAGTGCAGATGACAGGTATCCGCTGCAGGTTTTATCCAGCATACTTTCAGGACAGGGAGGAAGGTTGTTTATAGAACTGAGGGATAAAAAGAGCCTTGCGTATTCTGTCACCACAGTCCAGAGGGATGGTGTTGAACCCGGCTTCTATGCAGTCTATATAGGCACAAGCCCTGAAAAGACAGATGAGGCAGTAAGCGGGATATTAAACGAACTTAAAAAAGTTATAAATGCAGGCGTAACAGATGAAGAGGTTGAAAGGGCAAAGGGTGAGATTATAGGGAATTATGAGATAGGCCTTCAGGAGTCTTCCGCACAGGCATCTGACATGACATTTAATGAACTATACGGACTCGGATTTGATGAATACAAACGGTTTGCAAAAAAGATTAGGTTTGTCACTAAAGAGGATGCGCTTAAGGCGGCAGGGAAGTATATAGACCTGAACGGATATACAATCGTCATTGTTGGACCGCACTCAAACAGAAAATAAATCCTTGAAATATTTTTTTAAAGACTGTAGATTGAAAAAGATGGGTAATGGGGAGTTGCATCACATCTCCCATAATCTAAATCTAGCGAGAGTGGCGGAACTGGCAGACGCGCTGGACTTAGGATCCAGTGGGCAACCCATGGGGGTTCAACTCCCCCCTCTCGCACCAAGCAGGATAAACCCTCATGAGCCATATCTCACAAAGGGGAATGACATGACAGAAAGGAAAGGTGGATGAAGGTATCTATTGAAGATTTAAGCGCTGTCAAGAAAAAGGTAGTTGTAGAAATCCCTCCTGAAAATGTGCAGAAGGAGGTTGAATCTGCTTACAAAAACTTGCAGAAGACTGCCAGCATACCCGGTTTCAGGAAAGGGAAGATACCAAGGGATATCCTTGAAAAATACTACGGAGACCATGTAAAGGATGATGTAACCAGCAAACTGATAGACGATTCATATCCGTCTATTATAAAGGAGCACAAAATTTCGGTAACCTCCCGCCCTGAAATATCCGATATAAGTAATATACAGGCAAGCGAGTCTTTTAAATACACCGCTGTGGTGGAGGTAAAACCTGAGATAAAGGTAGAGGGTTATAAAGATATTAAGATAAAGAAGGAGGAGGCTTCTGCAACCGATAAAGAAATAGATGACGCAATGAACCTTCTCAAGGAACGGCATGCAACTTTTAAGGATATAGAAGGTGATGCTGCCGCAAAAGAGGGCAACCTCGCTGTAATAGATTTCACAGGGAGTATTGACGGCAATCCCATCAAGAACGGGATGGCAAGCAACTACTCGCTGGTAATAGGTTCAGGGGCGCTCTTAAAGGAATTCGAAGAAGGCATATTGGGTATGAAAAAAGATGAAGAAAGGGATATAAATGTGAATTTTCCTGAAGACTATGCAAATAAGGAACTCGCAGGAAAACTGGCTGCCTTCAGAATAACCCTTAAAGGTCTTAAAGAAAAGGTGCTTCCTGATTTAAATGATGATTTTGCAAAGGATGTTGACTGCGAGACAGTTGAACAGTTAAGAGAAAAGATGAAGGAAGACCTGAAGAGACACAAAGAATCTTCTGAAAACGAAAGGGCAAGGGATGAAATAATAAAAGAACTTATAAACAGAAATACATTTGAAGTCCCGAAATCTCTTGTTGAACATTACAACAATTACCTCATAGGGCATGCAGTTGAGAGGTTTAAAAAGGGGATGATTGACAGCGGCGAGGTCGGGCTGTCTGCTGCACAGTTAAAGGAAAAATATGCGAAGATGGCGGAAGAACTTGTAAGAAGGGATATTATTATAGATGCCATATCAAGGTCTGAAAATCTGACGGTTTTGGACAGTGAGATAGATTCAAAAGTAAAAGAGATTGCGGAAAGGCGTAAAGAGTCTTTCTCTTCCATGAGGGAGAGGATGGAAAAAGAAGGGGAAATAACGTATATTAAAGAAAGCCTTCTGGAAGAGAAGGTATTTAATCTGATCCTCTCTGGCACAAAATAAATCAGTACACAAAACGAAGGAGGAATAATGGCTCTTATACCAATGGTTATAGAACAGACAGGGAAGGGTGAGAGGGCTTATGATATATATTCAAGGCTCCTTAAGGACAGGATTATATTTCTTGGGACAGCAATAGATGACGATATTGCAAACCTGGTTATTGCCCAGATACTTTTCCTTGAGTCAGAGGACCCTGAAAAGGACATAAACATTTATATAAACTCACCTGGCGGGATTGTAAGCGCTGGTCTTGCAATATATGATACAATACAGTATGTGAAGCCTAAGGTCTCAACAATATGCGTGGGACAGGCTGCAAGCATGGGGGCGCTCCTCCTTGCAGGCGGCGCTGCAGGCAAAAGGTTTGCACTCCCTTATTCAAGGATATTGATACACCAGCCTTTGGGCGGCGCCCAGGGGCAGGCAACAGATATAGGCATTCAGGCAAGGGAGATACTGCGGATAAGGGAACAACTCAACATGATTTTCGCTAAACATACAGGACAGCCTATTGATAAAATAAGTGTGGACACAGAGAGGGATTTCTTTATGACTAGTCAGCAGGCAAAAGAATATGGTATAATTGACACAATAATAGAGCGAAGGGCATAGCATTATCAGGAGGCTGTATGGTTGATAACAAAAGGAAGATTAATGGTAAAGCTCTTATCTGCTCGTTCTGCGGCAAGGGACAGAACGAGGTAAGGAAACTGATAGCAGGACCGATGGTATATATCTGTGATGAATGCGTTGAGTTATGTAATGATATTATTGCAGAGGAATATGAAAAGGAGCAGTTCAACCGCAGGGAATCTACCATACCAAAACCATCAGAGATCAGAAAGATACTGGACGACTATGTCGTGGGGCAGGAAAAGGCAAAGAAGATTCTGTCCGTAGCAGTCCACAACCATTACAAGAGAATAGATAGCAGGGTGAGCCTTGACGGTGTGGAACTCCAGAAAAGCAACATCCTCCTCCTCGGCCCGACCGGTTCGGGTAAAACCCTCCTTGCCCAGACCCTTGCAAGAATATTAAATGTCCCGTTTGCAATAGCAGATGCCACAACCCTTACAGAGGCAGGTTATGTCGGGGAAGATGTTGAAAATATTATATTGAGCCTGCTCCAAAACGCTGACTACGACATAGAGAGGACGCAGAGGGGCATCATATATATAGATGAGATAGACAAGATTTCCAGGAAGGGAGACAGCCCGTCCATAACAAGAGATGTCTCAGGCGAAGGTGTTCAGCAGGCGCTGCTTAAAATTATTGAGGGGACACTGGCAAGCGTGCCGCCAAAGGGCGGCAGGAAACACCCACAGCAGGAATTCCTCCATGTGGATACAGCAAACATCCTGTTCATCTGCGGCGGTGCATTTGCAGGGCTTGAAAATATCATACAGCAAAGGCTGCAGAAAAAAGCCATGGGCTTTGGCGCGGATATAAAGAAGGGTGGACAGTATATAAACGATGTCCTGCACAATGTCGAACCACAGGACCTGCTTAAATATGGTCTGATACCTGAATTTGTAGGGAGGCTGCCGGTTGTGGCAGTCCTTAACGAACTGGACGAAACAGCGCTTGTAAGGATACTGACTGAGCCGAGAAACGCCATTTCAAAACAATACCAGAAGTTGTTCGAGTTCGAGAATGTAAGACTCAAGTTTACTGACAGCGCACTCGCTGCTATTTCAAGGGAAGCGATGAAACGGAAGACAGGCGCCAGGGGGCTACGTGCAATACTTGAGAACTCAATGCTCGATATAATGTATGAACTCCCTTCCCAGACCAACATAAAAGAATGCGTAATAAACGAAGATGTTATTACAGGGAACGGGCACCCTATCATTGTATATGAAAAAAAGGCTGAGACAGCATAGAGGACGGACAACAAATAACAGGCATATTTATCAGGAGAGGTTAACAGAATGTTTTTTAAAGAAGACAAAGATACCGGCTTTCAAAAGGGGAAAGAAATCATAGCATCTCTTATGCCACTTCGCGATATTGTGGTGTTCCCGTACATGGTGGTACCGCTTTTCGTGGGGCGGGAGAAGTCCATAAACGCACTTGAGTTTGCAATGGCAAACGGCAAGAACATACTCCTGTCTGCACAGAAGAAAGCCAAGACAGACGACCCTGCAGAAGAGGATATACACAGCATCGGCACGCTCGCAACCATACTGCAACTTTTAAGACTCCCTGACGGGACAGTCAAGGTGCTTGTTGAGGGGAAAAGGCGGGCAATGATAAAAGAGTTCATCCCTTCAAAAGAATGTTTTATGGTAAAGGCAGAAGAGATGTTTGAACCTGGTGGAAATACTTCAGAGACCGAGGCAATAGCAAGGAATTGTCTGAGGGCGTTTGAGACATACGTAAAGTTGAATAAGAACATCCCCCCTGAGATGATCATGTCAGTATCTTCTATAGACGACCTCGGCAGGCTTGCTGACACAATAGCATCTCACCTCCAGGTAAAGATAACTGACAGGCAGTCCATACTGGAGGTCTGGGAACCGACACAAAGGCTCGAAAAACTTTATACGCTCCTTGAAGGTGAGATTGAAATACTCGGGATAGAGCAGCGGGTAAGGAACCGCGTTAAAAAACAGATGGAGAAGTCCCAGAAGGAATATTACCTCGGCGAACAGATGAAGGCAATACAAAAGGAACTCGGGGAAAAGGACGAATTTAAGAACGAACTGCACGAACTTGAAGAGCGGATAAAAAACAAGAAGATGAGCAAGGAGGCTGCAAAGAAGGTCAAACACGAGTTCAAAAAACTCAAACTCATGCCGCCCATGTCTGCAGAGGCAACAGTTGTCCGCAACTATATAGATTGGATACTTTCTTTGCCGTGGATGGAGATGACAGAGGACAAAAAGGATATAGATGCAGCAGAAAAAGTGCTGGAAGAAGACCATTACGGGCTTAAGAATGTCAAAGACAGGATAATTGAATACCTCGCTGTCCACAGCCTTGTAGAGGAGATAAAGGGACAGATACTCTGTTTTGTAGGACCTCCGGGCGTTGGCAAAACCTCTCTGGCAAAGTCAATTGCCAGGGCAATGGGAAGAAAATTTATCAGGGTGTCACTCGGCGGTGTTAAGGATGAGGCAGAGATAAGGGGGCACAGAAGGACTTACATAGGGTCAATGCCAGGCAAGATTATACAGTCATTAAAAAAAGCAGGCTCGAATAACCCTGTGTTCCTCCTTGATGAGGTCGATAAGATGTCCACAGATTTCAGGGGCGACCCTGCTTCAGCGCTGCTTGAGGTCCTGGACCCTGAACAGAACCATACATTCAATGACCATTACCTTGACCTTGATTACGACCTTTCAAAGGTAATGTTCATAACAACGGCAAACAGCCTGCACGGCATACCATACCCTCTCCTCGACAGGATGGAGGTCATAAGGATTGCGGGGTATACTGAATATGAAAAGTTGAATATAGCCAAAAAGTTCCTTGTGCCTAAGCAGTTGAAGGCACACGGGCTGCCAGAGGATAATATCAGGATTACAGACAGTGCCATACTGACAATTATAAGACGGCACACAAAAGAAGCGGGGGTAAGGAACCTGGAAAGGGAAATCGCATCTATCTGCAGGAAACTGGCAAAGGCAATTATCAAGAAGGGTAAAGACACAAATATAGAGGTGAGCCAGAAAAATATCGCAAAATATCTGGGTGTGCCAAAATACCGTTACGGTATAAGTGAAGAAAAGGATGAGGTCGGCGTAACAACGGGGCTGGCGTGGACAGAGGCCGGAGGTGAATTGCTTTCAACAGAGGTAACTGTCATGCCGGGGAAGGGAAAACTCATAATAACAGGCAAATTAGGGGATGTCATGCAGGAGTCAGCACAGGCTGCAATGAGTTATATCCGTTCAAGAGGCGGGGTGATGGGTCTTGCAAAGGATTTCTACCAGAACATTGACATACACATACATGTCCCTGAAGGTGCAATACCAAAGGACGGTCCCTCTGCAGGCATAGCAATCGCAACATCCATTGCATCAGCGCTTATAAAGATACCTGTTAAAAAGGATATTGCAATGACAGGCGAGATAACGTTACGCGGCAAAATTCTCCCCATAGGCGGGCTGAAGGAAAAGATACTTGCAGCACACAGGGGCAATATGAAGACAGTCCTCATACCTAAAGAAAATGAAAAGGATATAAAAGAAATACCTGCAAATATCCGCAAGGAGATAGATATAAAACTCGTTGGACACATGGACGAGGTGCTGAAACTCGCACTCGCAACAGATAAGCCTGAAGACATACTCAGGAAAGAGCCTGATAAAGACAACGTCTATGAGAAGGCTGATGTGACGCAATCTATACCTGACAGCCAGGTAATTACACACTGAATCAGAAAATGGGATAATCCACATCTTTATGCCCACAGCATAAAAAACAGCATAAAAATGTATTGACTTTATTTCCAGTAATATGCCAGTAATATGCCAGTAATATGGTAGATACCTGAAAATTTTTTTAGCCTGTGCTATGGCAGAACAAAACCAGAAACCCTTAAAGAAACTGGCATTTGCTGCGTCAGTAGGCATGTCTATGGTGCTTGCCACCTTTATAGGGCTTTACATAGGCATATACCTGGACAGCGTATTTTCAACAAAACCATGGCTGACGATAATATTCCTGATATTCGGCATAGCAGCAGGCTTCAGGAACATCTACATATTGGTAAATAAATATGGCAATTAGAGCAGCGGTCAGCAAAACAGAGGTCTTACAGCATATACCAAAGATAGTATTTACAAGCGCCTTTGTTCTATTGACTGCCGCTACTGGTATAAATCTGGTATCGCCTTTAACTTCTTTTGATGTGCTTATAGGCGGGATTGTAGGCATAATTAATTTTTACTGCCTTGCCTCAACAGTAAAACGCAGCATCGCCTTTGACCTGCACAGGATTAAGAGGTTTGTAGCATTCAGGTACTGGTTAAGGTTTTCTGCAACAGCAGTTGTTGTATATTATCTCGTTTCAAAACAGGTTGTACATCCTGCTGCATTTATAGCAGGTTTTTCCATTGTAATATTCACTCTATTCCTGGCATTATTAATCTTTGCTAAAAAAGAAGGTTTTTAATTTATGCACGAATCAATAATCCTGCCGCAGTTCGGTCTGCCGGTACATACTGCTGTAATGCTTTACATAATAGTTGCATTGACAGCATTTTCGTTTATACTCACAAAAAGACTTGAAATGGTGCCGGGCGGCATCCAGAGTATAATAGAACTCCTCATATCCGGCATAGAAAACCTTGTTGATGAGACAATGGGACACCACGGCAAAAGGTATTTCCCGTTTATTGCAACGCTCGGGATTTATATCCTGGTATCAAACCTCCTCGGGCTGGTACCCGGACTCCTTCCTCCTACTGCAAATTTAAACACAACAGCAGGGCTTGCAGTCATTGTATTTATTACAACCCACATAATCGGGGTCAAAGAGCACGGTATAAAGTATGTCAAACACTTTATGGGACCTGTATGGTGGCTGACACCGTTAATCTTCCCTATAGAGATTATAGGTCATCTTTCAAGGCCTATATCCCTGTCCCTTCGTTTATTCGGAAACATGATGGGGCATGAATTGATTGTAGGCGTGCTTTTAATACTTGTGCCGTTTCTACTGCCTCTCCCTATACTGCTGCTTGGTATTCTGGTGAGTTTTATTCAGGCATTTATATTTTCACTTTTAACAATGATGTATATAGGTGGAGCGCTGGAAGAGGCGCACTAGTTTATGCTCAAAAACACCCATCTGCGTTGTCAGTTAAAGCACGGTTGAAACCGTGCCTACAGAAAATGTAGGCACGAATTTATTCGTGCACATTGCGGTGCAAACCCTTGTCCTTCCTCGCATCTGGGCAGTTTTTGAGCATAAACAATCTCAAATTAATTGTAAGGGAGGTGAATCGGGATGAAGAAGATTTTATTGATGACGGTTATGGCAATGCTTATGCTTGCAGGCATTGTTCCAATGGCATTTGCACAAGAGGCTATGCATACTGCATCGCCAGCCGGTGGGAATAGCATTATCTTCTTTGCAGCCATTGCTGTAGCAGCAGGTATTGGCATGGGGATAGGCGCATTAGGAACAGGCATAGGTCAGGGGTTTGCTGTAAAAGGCGCTGTAGAGGGTATTGCTAGAAATCCGGGGGCATCAGGCAAGATAATGACCACAATGCTGATAGGTCTTGCCATGATAGAATCACTGGCAATCTATGTGCTGGTTATAGCATTGATACTCCTTTATGCAAACCCGCTTATTAAATATGTAGTGGGTTAAAAATAGTGTGATGAGTTTAGAAAAACCAGAAAGCCCTGCCTCTGTGCTGCAAAGGCAGGGCTTTGTTTTTTGCTTGATTTGTATGCACGGTTTATAATTACTGGTACAAAAAACTATTGTCAATAAGTTGTGCCTTTACCCTGTCCCCTTTTTTGAACTGTGTCTCTTCCTTTGGCAGGATGATGAGGCAATTGGCAGACACAAAAGAACACAGCATGCCTGACCCCTGACCTTCCAGAGGTTCTGCATAATATTTATCGCCTTTTGTTGTCAGCACTCCCCTTACAAAATGTGTCCTGTCAGGTTTCTTCTTTATATCCTCCATTAAAACAGCGGAGACAATCCGTCTTAAGACAGCCTTTCTTCCCATCATCTTGAGTAAAGCAGGTCTTACAAATTGTTCAAACACAACAAGAGAGGATATCGGGTTACCGGGCAGCCCGAATGTCGGCTTCCCCCCTATGACACCGAAGGCAAGTGGTTTGCCTGGCTTCATCGCAACCTTCCAGAAACGCATCTCCGTCCCCATCTCCTTTAACATATCCTTTACAAGGTCAAAATCACCGACTGAAACACCGCCTGATGAGACTATGCAGTCAGCGGCAGAAGCATATTTAAGTTTTTCTATCAGGTCATCTTTTCTGTCCCGTGCAATCCTCATCTGCAGAGGTTCTGCCCCGCACTCTTTTATCTGTGCTGATATTATGTAACTGTTGCTGTTTGCTATCTTGCCTTTTTCAAGCGGTTCGTCTATTTCTACAAGTTCATCACCTGTTGCAAGGACTGCAACCTTGGGCTTCTGATATACATTTACAAATGACTTGCCAATAGCAGCCATAATGCCTATCTCAATGGGTCTGATTACAGAACCCCTTTTAAGCAGGGTATTACCCTTTTTAAAGTCTTCACCTGCTTTTCTGATGTTATCACCTGCAATTGCTTCTTTAAATATCTTGACCCCTTGCCCCTGTAGTTTTTCCGTGTCCTCCACCATAATAACAGCATCTGCACTATCCGGCATAGGCGCGCCTGTCATTATCCTTATTGCCTCGCCTCTTTTCAAAGAATTCCTTGCAACATAACCTGCGGGCAGGTCTTCTGTGACAGTGAACGTCACAGGGTTATCTCTTGACGCACCTTTTGTATCTTCTGCAATTACAGCATAGCCGTCCATTGCAGAGTTATCCCATAGAGGATTATCCCTCCCTGACACAACATCCTCTGCCAAAACCCTATGCAGAGAAAACGGGATTGCCACCCTCTCCTGCCCCATGACATTTATCTCTGACAGGATTATTTCAAGTGCTTGTTCAACAGTTATCATCTTATTTATCTTGGGACTGAATCTTCCTGCAGGTTAAGACTTGCCACACTCGGATATATCCTTATTTTGTCCCCTGGGAATATCTTTGCAGTATTTTCTATATCATTCCACTTCTTGATTGCATCTACCGTGGCCCCAAACCTCCTCGCTATATCTGAGATTGTATCGCCTTTTTTCACAATGTAGTTGACCTCTTTCACACCTTTGGCTGCAAGTTTCCTGAGTTCTTTTTTTGCTATACCTGCAGATTTATTACCATTAGAAACAGCAGTATTTGCCATAACAGGAATTACCAGTTCCATACCCGGCTTTATCCTCCGTGTATCATTGAGATAGATTATCGGCTCAACAGTTATACCATATACCTTTGCTATTTTTGGAATCGTATCACCTTTTTTGACCCTGTGGGTAAGGAAATTCCTCTTTTCCTGCTGCGGGAGGAGTGCAAAGTTTTCATAAAATTTCTCTTTACCTTGTGGTGCTGGAATCCTTATCTCGTATTCATATACATCAGGGGTAGTAAAAAAACGGAGCAGTTCAGGGTTCAATTCCCTTATCTCCTCCAGCGAAGAGTTACTCGCCTTTGCAACAGCGCGCAGGTCTGTGGCGCCGGGAACAGTCACCTTCTCATATGCGGCAGGTTCTTCATACTCTATGTCATTAAAACCATATTTTTCAGGTTCTTTTGCAATAAGGAGTGCAGCCATAAACTTCGGCACATAGTCTTTAGTCTCCCGTTTCAGATACCTCTGCTTTGCCATTACCCAGAAATCAACTGTATTGTGTTTATCTATAGCCCTTGTTATCTTCCCTTCGCCTGCATTGTAACCTGCAGCAGCCAATTCCCACGAATTAAACATTGCATAAAGGTCCTTTAAATATGCTGCTGCAGCCCTTGTTGCCTTTTCAGGGTCGCGGCGCTCGTCAACCCATGTATTTATCTTTAAGCCGTATTTAAGCCCTGTCCCTTTTATAAACTGCCACATGCCGACCGCCCTTGCCCTTGAGTATGCGTTAGGATTAAAACCGCTCTCTATAAGTGCGAGATATGCGAGGTCTTCAGGCATATCATTTTCTTTGAGGGCACCCTTTATCATGGCGAGATATCTCGTTGACCTGCTGAGCCATCTCTCAAAGTATTTCTTTCCCCGTGTCTGGAAGTAATTGATAAAAAAACTGACCCTGTCATTAACTACAACAGGAACATCATATGTTATGATGTCTTCAAATTCTTCTGGCGAATCTGCAGATATTTCTTCAAGATTTTGAAGAAACCGGGATTCATCGGAAGTATCGGCATTACTATCCTGAACAATGCTTGTAACAGATATCTGTTCAACCTGCGGCTCAATCTTTGCAGAACCAAATGCAGGTGAAAATATTAAAAAAATTGCAGCAGCACAAGAAAACAGAATTATACCTTTTCTCAACATGCACCTCTGTTCTGATTATTCATTGCTTATTTTTGCAGGCATCCCTGAAGCAAGTTCAATTTCCCTGAACCTCTCCTTTATGTCTTCTGCTGTATTCTTTGCAGCAAGTTCTATTCTCTTGCCTGCAGAACTTATTGACTTTGTATATTCAAGAAAATACTCGTTTTTCTTTCCCCATTTTTTTGTCAGGTTATAGCCGTATGCCTTTATAGAAGCAGTGAACATTTCAAAACGAACAGCCCTTTTTATTATCTGTCCTATGGAATAAAACTTCTTGGTTGCCCTGTATGTCTCTGCCTGAAGTTCGTAATAACTCATATTTTTTGGCGTGAAAACAACATGGTGTGCATCATAGAGGCTCCAGTCCTTGCTTATAAGCCTGTTTTGCTGTTCCATTTCAAAATAGAACCTTGTGCCGGGGAGCGGTGTCAATATCATAAACTGGATGGATTCAAGGTCATTCTTTTTTGCAAAGTTAACCGTTTGCCTTATGGTTTCAACAGTATCATGGTCAGAGCCAAGCACGAACATCCCATGGATATTTATACCGCTGTTATGCAGTTTTTTAACACAGTTTTCAATATCTTCTACGCTCTGTTTTTTGTTGTAAATCTTTAACGTCTCAGGATTTACCGACTCAAATCCTATATAGACTGTATGGCAGTTTGAACGTTTCATTAAGTCCAGCAGTTCAGGATCCCTGGCAACCTCCACCCTCACCTGTGCAGTCCACGGCGGTGTGAGTTTATTTTCTATCATTGCCTTAAGCAGTTCTTTTGTGCGTTTTCTGTTTGCAGCAAAATTGTCATCGTAGAAAAATACCCAGTCTCCCCCCAAATCTTTATGCCTTTGCAGTTCAGCAAGCACCCTTTCCTTGCTCCTGAACCTGTACTGCTGCCCGAACATGCCTGTTACAGAGCAGAAACTGCAATCATACGGACAACCGCGCGAGGTCATTATTGGTGTTACAGACATCCTGCTTAAGCCATCCTCAAGCCCCTTTACTATGGCATAATCAGGTGTCGGGATATTGTCCATATCCTTGCAGTACGATACACCCTTGTTATGCACAACCCTGCCATCTTTCTTAAAAGTAAGTCCCGGTATAGCCTCAAAACCGCTGCCTCTTTCCAATGCCTTTATGAAATCAAGGATTATCTCGTCAGCCTCACCCCTTATAACATAATCGCAGTTCTCAATTGCCTCATCAGGGAGAAATGTAACATGCGGTCCTCCGATGAAAACAGGTATGCCAGATTTCCTTACAAGCCGTGCTATTTCATAAGCACGGGGGGATGTGGAAGTAATGGTAGAGATGCCGACAGCGTCAGCCTGAAGGACATCCCTGATGTCTATATCTTCAATCGCCTCAACATAACTCTTTACATCATACCCGTTCTCTTTCAACGTTGTCCCGAGAAGGACTGTGCCGAGCCTTGGCATCGGCATCTTTGTGAATATATGGAAGTCAGGCGGTTTTGGCTCTATAAAAACAATCTTTTTCATCTGTCATCTCCTCTTCTACATCACGATTTATACCGCTAAAGTGGTAAGTATACTACACAACTTGTTTTTTATAGTCAAGGATAAAGAAGTTCTTTATAAATTATGTTTAACATGATAATATTTGGCAGGTTATTGAAAAATGTGAAGGATTTTCAGGCATGTATATAGGACAGGACAATCCAAGGGAGTTTAAAAACGTGTTGTACGCGGCAGCATGGTTTGTGACGTTTGTCTTCTTCATACTCCTCATAAGGATATGGTACCTGCAGGTATTCAAGGGAAAGGACTTCAGGGAACTTGCTGAAAGCAACAGCATCAGACTTGTCAGAACAATAGCGCCCCGGGGGATTATCTTTGATACCAATGGAAAGATGCTTGTTGAGAACAGACCTTCTTTTGACATATCCATAATACCTGATGATGTAAAGGATTTGGGAAAGGTTAAACAGACTATCCATGCCATCACAGGTATTACACCCGAAGATATAGATGAAAAACTCAAGGCAGCGAAAAAACAGCCTGCATTCCAGCCAGTCAAGATAAAAGAGGACATTTCATGGGAGGAGGTCGCAAAGACAGAGATAGCAAAGATAGATATGCCCGGCGTAATTCTTGAGATAGAGCCGAAGAGGAGATATATCTTCGGCGACCTGATAACACACCTCATAGGGTACCTAAGTGAAATAGCCGAAGGACAATTGAAGACACTTAAAAAGGCAAATTACAGGGCAGGGGATTATATAGGCAAATACGGCGTTGAATCTGGTTTTGAGGAACACCTCAGGGGGATAAACGGCGGCAGGCAGATTGAAGTGGACGCACTGGGACGGGAAGTTGAACTCCTCAGGAAAATAAACCCTATACAGGGCAATAATATATATCTCACAATCGACCTTGACACACAGATAGCAGCAAGGGTTGCAATGGCTAATAAGGTGGGCTCAGTTGTGGCGATAGATCCAAATAACGGCAGGGTACTCGCATTTGTAAGCCTCCCTTCCTTTGACCCGAACATATTTTCAAAAGGGGTCTCAAGGGAAACATGGACAGAACTTGTAGCAAACCCTTTCCGTACCCTTGAAAACAAGCCTGTTCAGGGACAATATCCGCCTGCGTCAACATTCAAACTTATTACAGCAGCCGCTGCCCTTGAAGAAGGCATTATAAAACCTTCAACAAAGATATATGCTGGTGAAACTTTCAGGTTCGGGAACAGAGATTTCAGGGACTGGAAACAAGGGGGGCACGGGATTATAGATATCCACAGGGCAATAGTGGAGTCATCAGATACATTCTTTTATCAGGTAGGATTGAAGGTAGGCGTAGACAGGCTCGCCTATTATGCAAAGGGCTTTGGACTGGGGCAGAAGACAGGGATACAACTGACAGACGAAAAACCAGGACTCGTGCCTTCGAGCAAGTGGAAGAAAGATGTATATAAAGTCCAGTGGTATGAAGGTGAGACCATCTCAGTATCTGTGGGACAGGGCTATATGCTCACCACGCCAATTCAGATGGCAAATGCATATGCTGCTATATCAAACGGCGGAAAGTTGTTTCAGCCGCAGATTGTTGACAGGGTAGAAGACCTGAGCGGCAATATCTCTATGAGTTTCAAACCAAAGGAAATAGGGAGGGTGCCTGTATCGGATAAGACACTTGATATACTTAAAAAAGCGCTCTACGGTGTTGTGCATGAAGATGGCGGGACAGGAAGGGGCTTAAGGATTGAAGGGATTCCAATTGCAGGCAAGACAGGAACAGCACAGGTCGTCAAATTAAAAGAGAATGCAAAGAGGCTTAAGCCTCATCAGGTAGCATACGAACAGCGCGACCATGCGTGGTTTGTAGGTTTCGCTCCTGCTGATGACCCTAATATAGTAGTGGCTGTGATGGTTGAACACGGCGGTTTCGGGTCAGAGGCAGCAGCCCCTGTTGCAAAAGAGGTAATAAAGGCATACCTGAAAGACAAACTATAGACTTTAAAGCAGACTAGAGACTAAAAAGTCTATAGTCTAAAGTCTGGAGTCTGAAGTTTATTATGATTGACAGACGGGTCTTTATACATTTTGACTGGATATTATTCGTGTCCGCAATGCTTCTTGCCATTATAGGTATAGCGAACCTCTATAGTGCAACTGCAGGTACAGGCTCGTCTCTTTATATAAAGCAGTCTTACTGGCTTATTATCGGTATTACCGCAATCGGTATCGCTGCACTGTTTAATTATTCACAAATTGAAAGGTTTGCATACTTTCTATACGGGATGTCCATAACACTCCTTGTTGCAGTAAACCTGTTCGGTAAAACAACAGCAGGGGCAAAGAGATGGCTTGATCTTGGTTTTGTATCTTTTCAGCCGTCTGAGTTTGCGAAAATAGCCCTTGTTGTGATGCTTGCAAAATATTTTAATGAGACCTCAATACCCCGGCAGGGGATGTCAATAAAAGATTTGATGCTGCCGGGATTCATTCTTATTGTCCCGTTTGTCCTTGTTGCAAAACAGCCTGACCTAGGCACAGCCCTTATCCTTTTACTGATATTTGTTTCAATAACATTATTTATGAAGGTGCGGTGGAAAACCATTGCTGGCATAGCCGCTGCAATTGTACCATTTATACCGTTCGCATGGCATTTCCTTAAGGACTATCAGAAGGCAAGACTCCTGAGTTTTATTGACCCCAAACTTGACCCTCTTGGAACAGGGTACCACCTTGCTCAGTCAAAGATAGCAATAGGGTCAGGTGGATTTGTGGGCAAAGGTTTTGTCATGGGAACACAGGGACAGTTGAAATTCCTCCCTGAACACCATACAGATTTTATATTCTCGGTCCTGGCAGAGGAATGGGGTTTTATAGGCAGTGTTGTTGTGATTGTACTATTTTTGATAATAATAATGTGGGGGCTCCACATAGCCCAGCATTCAAAGGACAGGTTCGGCACTATCCTTGCCTTCGGGGTGTCTGCACTGTTCTTCTGGCATGTTGCAATAAACATTGGGATGGTGATGGGTCTTTTGCCTGTTGTTGGTGTACCGCTCCCGTTCATGAGTTACGGAGGTTCTTTCTTACTGACATCAATGGTAGGTATCGGGGTACTTATAAATGTTAGTATGAGAAGGTTTATGTTTTGATAGTTGATAAGGCATTTTTCAGCATCAATTAGCCACCCTGTTTCTATAAAACGGAAATCTTGCGCACAACTCTCTGACCTGTTCTTTTATTGAAGATAACTTTACCTCGTCATTCCTTTTCTTTATTGCCTCATCAATCAATTCTGCGATGACCTTCATCTCTTTTTCTTTCATTCCTTTCGTTGTCACAGCAGGTGTGCCTATCCTTATACCGCTTGTAACAAAAGGGCTCTTTGTCTCAAACGGGATTGTATTTTTATTAACTGTTATACCAGCCTTCACAAGTGCCTCTTCTGCCTCTTTGCCTGTTATATCTTTTATTGTAAGGTCAACAAGCATAAGGTGGTTGTCTGTTCCGCCTGATACAAGGTCATAGCCTCTTTTGATAAGTTCGTCTGCAAGTGTCTTTGCATTTGACACAATCTGTCTCTGATACTCTTTAAACCCCGGCTCAAGCGCCTCTTTGAAGGCGACTGCCTTTGCAGCAATCACATGCATTAATGGTCCACCCTGTATACCGGGGAATATCTCCTTGTCCATGACCTTTGCATAATCAGCACGGCACATTATCATGCCGCCCCTTGGTCCCCGCAGTGTCTTATGTGTTGTTGTTGTAACAAACTCTGAGTATGGGATTGGGCTTGGATGCAGCCCTGCAATTACAAGCCCTGCAATATGGGCAATGTCAACCATTATTACTGCACCTACCTCATCTGCTATGTCTCTGAATGTCTTGAAGTCTATAATACGCGGATATGCACTCGCCCCCACAACAATCATCTTTGGTTTGTGCTGTCTTGCCAGGTCTCTTGCCTGTTCGTAATCAATGCGGTGATTATCCTGCCTTACGCCATAGAACACAATATTGTAAAGTTGTCCTGAAAAATTTACAGGACTGCCATGTGTAAGATGCCCACCGTGAGAGAGATTCATGCCCATCACAGTATCACCCGGTTTAAGCACAGACATATAGACAGCC
>Ga0154468_139_pt4 | contig 18787 bp, 16 predicted proteins | sample RifGroC2_FD_115947 | JGI IMG/M metagenome (GOLD analysis project Ga0154468, IMG submission 115947) | Deltaproteobacteria bacterium GWC2_42_11 | reverse complement strand
TCGTATTTCAGAAATATACTGATGCTACCGAGTATATCCTTGAGATTAACTGCCTCAATTAGAGGGGTATTGCCTTCATTCAGGGATACAATCGCATCGTCTTTTATCTCAGGCAGATATTCCTTGAATGCCCTAATTACACCGTTCCATTTCATGATTTACTCCGTTTTATATAAATTGAAGAGCACAAGCGGTTGTCTGCCATGCTGGCAAACCGTCTGGATGGGAGGCTTTTAGAGGCAACGGGTTTGCAGGCAGGGCAGACAACCGCAAATATTAGAATATTCCATTATCTATTCTGCATTTTGAAATCACTAATCTCTATTCTCCTGCACCAATATTTTCTTCAATCCTTAGATGGACTGTCTTATCCAATATAATATCAAGGCTGTCTATCTCTGATATTGCCTGCCTCATCTCCTTCTCTTTAGCATCATGCGTAACAATAACAAGAGGGACAGCGCCGCCGACCTTCCTGTCCTTCTGCACAACAGAGGATATGCTTATGTTGTGGCTTCCGAGTATGCCTGAAATCTTGGAAAGGACACCAGGCTTATCTATAACAGAAAACCTTATATAGTAAGGCATCTCAAGTGATTCCATATTGTTAATCTCCACCTTCTTTATTTCAGATGGAAGATAAGACAGAGGTGAAACCCTTGTCTTTATGCCCATTCCCTGCTTAAACTTGTCCCCGAAATCTTTAATCGGGGAACCCGCAGGGACATGCCTCATGTTCCTGCATATATCAATGACATCTGCCGTAACCGCGCTTGCAGTCGGCATCATGCCTGCGCCCCTTCCATAAAACATAACAGAACCGACTGCATTACCGTTTATATGGATTGCATTATAGACACCATCCACATTTGCAAGCGGATGGTGTGCAGGTATCATTGTCGGATGAACCCTTGCCTCAATCCTGTTATTCTCCTCTTTTGCAATTGCAAGGAGTTTTATGCGGTAGCCGAATTCCTTTGCAAACTTTATATCCAGCGGCGCAATCCTTGTTATGCCTTCAATATAAATGTCATCAAGTTTTATATTTGTGCCATAAGCAAGATTTATTAAGATTGCAAGTTTATGCGCTGTGTCTATACCTTCAACATCATAAGTAGGGTCTTTTTCAGCATAGCCCTTTTCCTGAGCCTTTTTTAAAACATCCTCAAATTTGCCGCCCTCATTTGTCATCTTTGAAAGGATATAATTTGCTGTGCCATTGATTATGCCGTAGATTGAATTTATCCTGTTCGCTGCAAGCCCTTCCTTCATAGACTTTATTATGGGTATGCCGCCGCCGACGCTTGCCTCAAATCCAATATCAACGTCGTTTTTTACCGCACAGTTGAATATTTCCTCGCCGTGCGTTGCAAGGAGCGCCTTATTCGCAGTAACAACACTTTTTTTATTCTCAAGGGATTTGAGGATAAATTTCTTTGCAGGCTCAATGCCACCAACGAGTTCAATGACAACAGATATGTCAGGGTCATTTATAATATCAAAGGCATCGGTCGTTAATATGCCTCTGTCAACAGGCACACCCCTGTCCTTTTCAATATCCTTGTCAGCAATCTTTTTAAGCACAATCTCAGCGCCAAGCCTGTCCTGAATTATCTTTGCATTTTCATTCAGAACCTTTACAACACCTGTGCCGACTGTGCCAAAACCTATGAGCCCAATGTTGATTTTTTGCATTATTTTTCTCCTAACTCAAAACCCCTAACTCAAATCCCCTTCTTCAACGCCCTCTTTATCCCCTGCGCTGCCTGTCTTGTGCGGTGTTCATTCTCAATAAGCGCAATCCTCACATATTCATCGCCGTATTCGCCAAAGCCTATGCCGGGTGATACAGCGACCTTTGCCTCTTTTAATAAAAATTTTGAAAACTCAAGAGAGCCGAGATTCCTGAACTGTTCAGGAATCCTTGCCCATACAAACATGGTTGCCTTTGGTTTTTGTATCTCCCATCCTGCCTGTGCAAAACTCTTGATTAAAACATCCCTTCTTTCCCTGTATGTCTCGCAGATTTCATGCACGCAGTCCTGCGGACCGTTCAGGGCATGTATCGCAGCAATCTGGATAGGCTGGAACATACCATAATCCATATAACTCTTTATCCTTGCAAGCGCTCCTATCATGTGTTTATTGCCGACAGCAAAACCCACCCTCCAGCCCGGCATGTTGTAACTTTTTGATAGCGTAAAGAACTCAACGCCAATATCCTTTGCGCCTTTGACCTGTAATAAACTCGGCGCTTTATAGCCGTCAAACACAATATCAGCATATGCCAAATCATGAATCACCATCATCTTATGCTCTTTTGCAAACTCCACTATCTTTTTGAAAAACTCCAGATCAACAACCTCAGTCGTAGGGTTATGAGGGAAGTTTATCACCAGCATTTTAGGCTTTGGCCATGTCTGCTTTGTGGCGCTCAGAAGGTCTTCAAAAAAATCTCTGCCCGGAATAAGCGGGATGCTCCTTAGATCACCGCCTGCAATAATCACAGAATAGGCATGTATAGGATATGTGGGGTTCGGCGCAAACACAACATCACCAGGACCGATTATAGCAAGTGCGAGATGGGAAATCCCCTCTTTTGAACCTATTGTTGCAATTGCCTCTGTATTAGGGTCAAGGTCAACATCATACCGTCTTTTATACCAGTCAGTGATTGCAAGCCTCAGTTTATAAATGCCTTTTGATACGGAATATCTGTGGTTGACAGGCTTCTGTATAGCCTCAACAAGTTTATCCACCACATGCTTTGGCGTGGGACCGTCAGGGTTGCCCATGCCAAAGTCAATTATATCCTCACCGCGCCTCCTTGCCTCCATTTTTAAGTCATTAACGATATTAAAGACATAAGGCGGCAGTCTCTTTATGCGATGAAACTCTTCCAATCAAACCTCCAAAATTGAGTTTACGAGTTTAGGAGTTCTGGAGTTAAAGAGTGAAAACTCATACTGGTTAGAGATTTTTAAAACTCTTCAACTCCTTAACTCAATAACTCTCTAACGGTCTTTTCAGCATTATATGAACTTCTCACAAATGGTCCTGAATAAACATACTTCAAGCCAATCTCTTTACCGTATTCTTCGTATTCCCTGAACAGATCAGGATGTATATATCCCTTCACCTCAAGATTATTTCTTGTAGGTCTCAAATACTGTCCTATTGTTACAGCATCACAGTTTGAAGATTTAAGGTCATTTAAAACCCTTTTTACCTCATCCTTTGTCTCACCCAATCCAACCATTATGCCTGATTTTGTTATAATATCATCCGACATCTCTTTTGCCGTTTCAAGAACCTTTAAAGACCTTTTGTAATCAGCCTGAGGTCTGACAATGCCATAAAGCGAAGGCACTGTCTCAAGGTTGTGGTTAAATATATCAGGTCTCGCATCCATCACAGTCTTTAAACACGGCTTATCCCCTTTAAAATCAGGGGTTAGGATCTCAACAGAAATGCTGGAAATAGTATCTTTAATTGCCCTGATTGTCAAGGCAAACTGCCCCGCACCAAAGTCCTCTAAATCATCCCTTGTAACTGATGTAATAACCACATGTTTAAGTTCCATATCCTTTGCAGTAAGGGCTATATTCATGGGCTCTATCGGATCAACAGCAAGCGGTGATGCGTCCTTATCAACGCTGCAAAAACCACATGACCTTGTGCATATATCCCCCAGTATCATGAATGTAGCTGTAGGTTTTGAAAAACATTCTCCGATATTCGGACACCTTGCAGATTCGCAAACTGTATGCAGGTTTCTCTGCCTTAGAACTTTTTTAACTTCATGCAGTCTGCTCGGCTGTCCCAGAGATTTTTTCAACCACGGCGCAAGATTTTTTCTTTTTACAGCATTCATTTTATATCTATAAGTTCTCTTATCTTACCAAATTTTTTATCACCTATACCCTTAACCTGCTTAATATCTTCAACCGACTTAAAACCACCGACCTCATCCCTTTTCTCTATAATCCTACGTGCAAGCGACGGACCTATTCCAGGCAGCGATTCAAAATCGCTCTGCGCTGCTTTGTTTATATCTATCTTTATGCCAATGACCTGTTTTGCCTCACCGCTTAAATTCCCTTTATGAGCCATCGGTTCAAGGTGTTTTGACAACCTGACTGCACTCCCGTTTTCAGCAGAAGTATGGGGTATGTCACCTTCTGTGATTTCGTTCTTTATGTACGGGATCTGAGGTTCGTTTTTCTTTATGGAGGACTGCCATCCCCTGAAGAGATAGATACAGACAAGAAAGATAGCGAGGAATAAAAACACTATCTCCCTCAAATCATATTTACTCTTATCCTCATCTGCTGACATAACAGCACCATTCCCTGCTTAAACTTGTCCCCAAAATCTTTAATCGGGGAACCCGCAGGGACAGGCTTATTCCGGTCTTGCTTTCTTTGACCTGCTCCTTGATTCCTCCCTGTACAATTTATACTCAAGGCTGTCAACAAGCGCCTGCCATGATGCCTCAATGACATTCTCTGAAACACCGACTGTACCCCATTTTTCCTTTCCATCTCCTGATTCTACAAGAACCCTCACAGACGCAGCAGTCCCCTTGCCTGCTGAAATGACCCTGACTTTAAAGTCAATGAGCCTGACCTCTTTAAGATTGGGATAGAATTTTTCAAGCGCCTTTCTTAATGCATTATCAAGGGCATTCACAGGGCCATTCCCTTCGCTTGCTGTATGTTCAACCTTGCCGTCAACTTCAAGTTTGATAGTTGCCTCTGAATGGGGAAGTTCATCTTCTTTTTTCTTTTCATCTATCACCCTGAAACCGAGAAGTCTAAAATATCTCTTCCTGGATTTAAGTGCCTTTTGCATTAAAAGTTCAAAAGAGCCTTCTGCACCTTCATACTGGAACCCCTGATGCTCCAGTTCCTTTAATGCTGCAAGTATCTTCTGCACAACAGGGTCTTTGCTGTTTATGTCAATACCGAACTCCTCTGCCTTGTAAATGATATTTGAACGGCCTGAGAGGTCTGAAACCAGCACCCTCTGGTGATTGCCTACAAGTTCAGGCTTTATATGTTCATATGTATCAGGCCTTTTCATAACAGCGCTTACATGAATGCCTCCCTTATGGGCAAATGCGCTGTCACCGACATACGGCTGATGTTTATTATGGGTAAGATTTGCCAGTTCATATATAAATCTGGCTGTCTCCCTGAGTTTCTTCATTTGTTCAGAACTTATGCAGTCAATCCCCATCTTGAGTTTGAGGTTAGGGATGATGGAACAAAGGTTTGCATTCCCGCACCTCTCCCCGAAGCCGTTTATAGTCCCCTGTACATGCGAAATGCCCTCTTTAACAGCAATGATGGAATTTGCAACAGCGGTCTCAGAGTCATTATGGCTGTGGATGCCGAGTGGCGTTTTTATATGCCTCCTTACATCTTTTATAATCTGGACGATCTCATGAGGCAGTGTGCCGCCGTTTGTGTCACACAGCACAATGCAGTCTGCCTTTGCATCCTGTGCTGCCCTGAGCGTCTTTATCGCATAGTCAGGTTTTGCCTTGTAACCGTCAAAAAAATGCTCTGCATCATAAAACACCTCATCCGCATTTTTCTTGAGGTATCTTACGGAATCAGAGATAAGTTCAAGGTTTTCTTCCAAAGATATGCGAAGCGCCTCTTTTACATGCATGTCCCATGTCTTGCCAAAGATTGTAATAGCCGGTGTGTCTGCCTGCAGCAAAGCCTTTATATTAGGGTCATTGTGGACTTTATTCCCTGCCTTTCTGGTGCTGCCAAATGCAACTATCTTAGAGAAATTGAGCCTCACAGATTTAATCGCTTTAAAGAACTGGATGTCCCTGGGGTTAGAGCCAGGCCAGCCGCCCTCGATATAATGGATGCCAAGTTCATCAAGTTTTTGGGCAATACGCACCTTGTCCTCTACAGAAAAATTTATATCCTCTGCCTGAGTTCCGTCACGCAGGGTTGTGTCATAAAGTTTTAACATATTTATCTCCTACTCATAAATGGCAGTGGCTGACTTGCTGGCAAACCGTCTGGATGGGTGGCTTTTAGCGGCAACGGGTTTGCAGGCAAGGCAGCCACCGCCAGACATTACTTTTTATTCTCCTTTTGCGCTTCCTTTTCCTTCTTCTTCTCCTTGCCGAATTCTTTTAAATTTTTTGCAAGTTCTTTGAGCCGCTTTGAAACAAGACAGTTTATTGTTCCTTCAGGATATGAACCATCCGGCATCCTCGCCCCTACCTCCACACCTGTCAGCACCTCAATACCCTGCTCTACATTCTCAACAGCATAAATATTAAACTTCCCTTGTTTCACTGCATCAATTACTTCGGTCTTTAACATAAGATGCTTTAAATTTTTTGCAGGTATAAGCACACCCTGTTTTCCTGTTAAGCCCTTTACCGCGCATACATCAAAAAAACCCTCTACCTTTTCGTTGACACCGCCAATCGGCTGAACCTCGCCCATCTGGTTTATAGAACCTGTTACAGCAATACCCTGTTGAATGGGCACACCTGAAAGGCTTGAAAGAAGGGCATACAACTCTGTTGAAGCAGCGCTGTCCCCTTCTACCTCTTCATAAGACTGCTCAAAACAGATAGATGCTGATAATGTAATTGGTGTCTCCTGCCCATATTTTTCGCCGAGATACCCTGTTAATATCATCATACCCTTATTGTGAATCTTCCCGCTCATCTTTGCCTCACGCTCTATATTGACAACCCCTGCCTCACCCATATATGTCTTTGCAGTAATCTTCGCAGGCTTGCCAAATGCATAATCCCCCATACCAATTACCGCTATGCCATTTACCTGTCCGACTGCTGCACCGTCTGTATCTACCATCAATGTCCCTTCTACTATCAATTCCCTTATCCTTTCCTCAATCCTGTTATTCCTGTAAACCTTTTCGTCAAGAGCCTTCTCAACATCTATGCCGGTTACAGACTTATTTCCTGCCCTTTCTGCCCAGAAACTTGCCTCCCTTATAATATCTGTGATCTCGCTGAATCTTGCAGAAAGTTTTTCCTGCTCGTCTGCAAGCCTGCACCCATACTCAACTATCTTCGCAACCCCTGTTCTGTCAAAGGGTTTCAAGCCCTCTTCCCTGCATCTTGTGGCAATAAAAAGTGCGTACTTGTCAAGGTTTTCCTTATTTCTCGGCATCTTACTGTCAAAATCAGCCTTTACCTTAAAAAACTTCTTATACTCATCATCAAGGTTGTACAAAAGGTAATAAAGAAACGGACTGCCGATCAGTATAATCTTTATATTCAGCGGTATAGCCTCTGGCTTCAAAGACGCTGTTGAAACAAGTCTGTACTGCTCCCATACATCTTCTATCCTGACCTCTTTATTTTTTACCGCCCTTTTTAAAGAGTCATAAGAAAAAATATTTCTTAATAAATCAAGTGCGTTTACAACAAGATACCCGCCGTTTGCCCTGTGGATTGAACCCGCCTTTATCATTGTAAAGTCTGTTGATGCAATACCGTACTGAACCCTGTATTCCAGCCTGCCGAACAGGTTGTAATATGTAGGGTTTGTCTCCACAACCACAGGAGCGCCTTTTCTATCCTTATTGTTTACAATAAGATTTACCGCATACCTCTCGAACGAAGGCTCAGCCTTAGGGAGTTTTATCCCCGGCAGTGCAATGGGGAACTCCTCCTTTGGCCTGAAGTCATCAGAATGTTCAAGCACATCTTCTTTCACACATTCAAGATACTTTACAACATGGTCAAACTTCTTATATTTTTCAAGGAGTTCACTTATAAGCGGGTTCACAACATACTGGACAACCTCTCTGTCCAGATTGTTTATCCTGTCTTTCGTCTCTTTTTCAATCGTCCTTGCCTCTCTTATTGTATCTGCAAGTTTGTCCTGCATAAATTTACTGTCCACTTCTATCCTCTGTTTTTCATGCTTCGGCAGGGTCTCAAAATCCTCCTGTTTCATCGGCTTACCCTCTTTTGCGGGGACTACGAGAAGACCGCCCGCGGTCTTTTTAAGCACAAACCCTTTTTCCTGAGCCTTTTGCTCAAGCCTGTAAAACAGTGTCTTTGTCCTTTCCTGCTGCCCGTCCAGTATCTCGTCCCTGTGCCTTTCATAATCCTTACTCTCAAAAACCTTTGGTATATCCCTCCTGAGTGCCCCTACAAGTTCCTCCATATCGCTTTTCAATTTCACACCCATACCGCTTGGAAGGCTTAATACAAATGGTCTGTCAGGGTCAACAAAGTTATAAACATAGCACCAATCATCCGGAACCTTTTCACCTTTCGCTTTCTTCTCAAGGAGATTTTTGATAGTTGTGGTTTTTCCTGTCCCGCTTTCACCGAGCACATAGATATTAAAGCCGTGACTGGAAAGCCCTAAACCAAAATCCATAGCCTTTAGCGCCCTGTCCTGCCCTATTGTCCCTTCAAGCACATGAAGTTCTTCGGTAGTCTTGAATGAAAATGTGCCGGGGGCACATATCCACCTGAGTTTTTCTGGCGGTACAGGCTGTATTCTGTTTGGCATAAATCCTCCACGCTTTATCCCGAAAATGCCCTCACCCAGAGAAAATAGTTTAGAGTTTCGGGTTTAGAGTTAATTTGAAACTAGAGACTCAAAACCAGAGACTAAAATATGGTGAGGGTGAAAATTTTCATCCCCTGATGTAGAGCCACAGGCTCATGTGGGTTTACCTGATTAAACAGGTCTTTTGCTGACTTATGACATTCTAGTCAATAAGACGGCTTGTGTCAACTTTTTCCTCTTGTACATCTGTCAAGTAATCCTTGACAGATGTAAATTTATAGTGTAAATGTACTGCAAATGATAACGCTCGGCAGCAAATTAAAAAAACTGCGTGAAGAAGCAAAACTGTCGCTCAGGGACCTCGGTGAAAGGATAGGGCTTTCTGCAAGTTTCCTTTCACAACTTGAACTCGGACAGGTCTCTCCGTCAATTGCATCTCTTGAAAACATTGCTGATGCCCTTAATGTAAATATTACATATTTTTTTGATGACCCTGCAAAACCTGATAGTGTTGTAATGAGAAAGGGTGAAAGAAAGAAGATATTCAGCAAGGGGTCAAAGGCAATAATCCAGCCCCTGGCACATGAACTGAGCAAAAAAAAGATAGAGCCGTTTATGCTTACAATGGAGGTCGGCGGCGAGAGCGGTGAACATCCCTACTCTTCCCGTCATGGAGAGGAATTCGGAATAGTACTCAAAGGCAGGGTAAGGTTTGTTCTGGAGGATAAAGAGTATATCCTTGAACAAGGAGACAGCGTGTATTTTAATTCTACAAAACCACATAATTGGGAAAATATAGGCATGGAAGAGGCTGTCATCATACTTGTTATTCCTGCGCAATAAAATACAGGATAAAAAAGGAGGAGATGTTATGAAGAAGATTGTTACCTTACTGGCATTGCTGGTATTTTCTGCAGCGCCATTTTTATCAGGATGCGAGTCTAAAAAACTCCAGGAGGAAAACATCCAACTCAAAAAACAGGTGGAAACATTTGCGAATGAGAAATCTGTCCTCGAGACACAGGTAAATGAACTAACGACAAAGAATTCTGAACTGACTTCAAAGGTATCTGAACTAAATGCCCGATTGGATAAGAAGGTAAAGGCAAAACCAAAGATAACTGCAAAGCCAAAAACAGTAAAAAAAACGACAAAAAAGGCATCAGCAAAGGTAAAAAAGTAATACCTGCACCATAAATTTATAAAGAAAAGAGGTGAAAACGTTATGAAACGGGTTATGCTATCGGCCGCCTTATTGATTTTTTTGGCAACGCCATTTCTCTCTGCCTGCGAATCTCAAAAACTCCAGCAGGAAAATACTGACCTTAAAAAACAGGTTGGGTTGGTTACTTCAGAGAAGCAAGAACTTGAAGCCAAGGTAAAAGAACTTTCGGATAAGAATGCGGAGTTGAATGCCAAGGTATCAGAGTTGACTGCAAAGGTTGATGAATTGACAAAGGCAAAAGAGAAACCAAAGGCAAAAAAAGAATCAAAAGCAAAACCGGCAAAGAAGAAGTAGATAGGCATTGAGGCAGCCCTCATGGCTGCCTCAATCAAACTTTCACTCCGAACCATAGAAAGTCACGGGTGTAACCCTGTGGATGAATGTTTAAAAATACCCAAAGGGAAACAGTCCCAATGCCACGGTTGTAAACCCCGTAAGACCTTTGGTTTTTTACTGGGTAAAGCCATGGTTCGGGGTTTACAAAAAATTTCAAAATCGTAATTTGGCCAGAATAAAATATGATTTTACCACCATTTGTTTACATATTCATATCCTTTATCTGTTTTTTTACAGCAATTATATTACCTCTTTTTGTGTCTAGTCAGCGGCTGCTGATTTCCATCACATATACCCTTTCAGCAATTGCGTCATTAATTACTGCTGCTATCGGGGCATGGGTAGTGGCAAGCGGTTTTGTAGGGTCTGTTATCATCCCTGTAGGTTTGCCTGACCTTCCTTTCCATTTAAGATTTGATCCTCTGGCAGGGTTTTTTCTGACGGTTATAGGGCTACTCTCATTTTTTGTGTCCATTTATTCCATAGGTTATCTGAAAGGATTTATCGGAAAACGTCCTGTTACATCGCTCGTGATATTTTATAATTTGTTTATAGCAGGGATGTTTCTGGTCGTGCTTGCGGATGATGCCTTATTCTTTATGATAGTATGGGAGGCAATGGCATTGTCTTCATATTTCCTTGTAATGTTTGAGGATGAAAAGGCAGAAAACCGAAGGGCTGCATTTTTATATCTTGTGGTCGCCCATATCGGCGCAATTGCAATACTTCTATCCTTTGGTGTTATGGCAGGTCTTACTACAGGCATTGAAAGTCAGGACAGTTCGGTAAATCTCGCATCTTATACATTTGAGTCAATGCGTCATACACAGTTTTCTGAAGGTTGGGCAACTGCTGCATTCCTGCTTGCATTCTTCGGGTTTGCTGCAAAGGCAGGTGTTGTGCCGCTTCATGTATGGCTTCCTGAGGCGCACCCTGTGGCGCCATCAAATGTATCAGCGCTCATGAGCGGAGTTATGCTCAAGACCGCTATCTACGGCATTATCAGGGTTACATTTGACCTCCTCCGTGTATTCCCGTGGTGGTGGGGTGCAGTTGTTCTCATATTCGGACTCATATCTACAATAATGGGTGTTCTGTATGCCCTTATGCAGCATGATTTGAAGAAACTCCTTGCATATCATTCTGTAGAGAATATAGGCATAATACTTATCGGGATTGGACTTGCCCTCATATTTACATCATTCCATATGCCCATACTTGCTGCACTTGCACTCATTGCAGGACTTTATCACACACTCAACCATGCAATGTTCAAAGGACTTCTATTTATGGGAGCAGGCGCTGTGCTTCATTCTACACATGAAAGGAATATGGAGGAGATGGGCGGACTTATCCATAAGATGCCGTGGACTGCTGCACTCTTTTTGATAGGATGCGTCTCTATTTCGGCGCTGCCACCGTTTAACGGGTTTGTCTCTGAGTGGCTTATATTTCAGGCATTTTTACTTTCACCATCTTTACACAGTCCATTACTAAATCTGCTCATTCCGCTTGGTGCTGCAATACTTGCACTTGCTGCTGCACTTGCTGCTGCATGTTTTGTAAAGGCATTTGGTGTAACATTTTTAGGGCACTGGCGCGGACATCGCAATCCCCCACTACATCCCCCTTTTTACAAGGGTGGTAAGGGTGGATTGGAAGTAGACTGGTTTATGCGGACAGGTATGATACTTGCTGCCTTTACCTGCCTTATCCTCGGTATTTTGCCAACCATGTTTCTTGAATGGATGGATGTATTGTCAGAAACCCTTGTAGGAGGTAGGATTTCAACAACAGCAGGTGCATTTGGATGGTTGTGGCTCACACCTGTTTCGCATGAAAGGGCTTCTTATTCAGGGGTTATTGTCTTTGGAGTTATTCTTCTGGTGGTTGCTGTAACATATCTTTTATTGCACGCAAGACGAACTTCCATCCACAGGACACCACTCTGGGACTGTGGTTTTGAAAAAATTACACACAGGATGCAGTATAATGCCACCTCTTTTTCAATGCCTATACGGAGGATTTTTGGATTTCTCTTTAATGTCAAAGAACAGGTAAGGATTAAACAGACTCAGAGACATCCTGCATTTCCTGAAAGATTGCACTATCATTTACGCATAAGGGATAGATTCTGGAACTGGATTTATCAGCCTATCAGTGATTTAAGTTTCTGGGTCTCGCGAAAGGTCGGGAGACTCCAGCAGGGCAGAATACAGGTTTATCTGGTTTATTCATTTATAACAATTATAGTGCTTTTATTGTTTTTCAGATGACGGGATTTCTAATAGAAATATTGCAGGTTTTAGTTGTTCTTATAGGGGCGCCTGTGTTTGTCGGCTGGATAAGGACGCTTAAGTGCTGGACACAAAGCAGGAGTACTGCCGGCATACTTCAGCCTTACAGGGACATTTTAAAACTATTCCATAAAGACATCATGCTTGCTGAAAATGCATCATGGATATTCAGGTTCACCCCGTATCTTGTATTTGGTGTATCTGTATTGGCAGCAGGGATTATACCAATCCTTTCTGTGGATTTGCCCCTGGCAAAGACAGCAGATGTTATTGCACTTATTGCACTCTTTGCAATTGCAAGATTTTTTATAGCGCTTGCAGGTATGGATATAGGCACAGCCTTCGGCGGCATGGGTTCGAGCAGGGAGATGATGATAGCATCTCTTGCAGAGCCTGCAATGCTCATGGCAATATTTACTGTATCACTCATAAGCCAGTCAACATCACTGTCCCAGATACCGCATGTAATTGCCTACGGAGATTTTATTTTAAGACCATCGATGGCATTTGCCTTACTCGCATTCATTTTGATCACGCTTGCAGAAACAGGGAGAATCCCTGTAGATAATCCTGCAACGCACCTTGAACTTACAATGATTCACGAGGCAATGATACTTGAATATTCAGGCAAACACCTTGCTTTAATTGAATGGGCAGGTATGATGAAACTATTTTTATTTACAGCAATAGGGATTGTGGCATTCTTTCCATGGGGCATTGCACCCTCTGACAACATGGCTGCAATACCTCTTGCATTATTTTTAATGATTATAAAATTTGCCGTCGTAGGCACAGGGATTGTGCTAATAGAAACAGGACTTGCAAAGATGAGGATATTCAGAGTTTCTGAATTTCTTGGGAGTGCATTCCTGTTTGCCACACTTGGAATGCTTTCATACTTTATTTTGGAGTGAGGAATACCGTTATACGTGTGCGTTATACGTGAGCGAAATAAAGCCGTTATACGTGAACGTGATGCGTTATGCGTAAAAAATATTTTGCCTTTTTGCATCACGCATAACGTATAACGCACACGGTCTTTCCTACGCATCACGGTCTTTAACTATGAATCTTGCAGCCCAGATAAACAGCGTTATGGCAGCGCTTATACTGCTTACATCATTTGGTCTTCTTGTGCAGAGGAGGATGTATGCACTCCTCCACATATTTGCATGGCAGGGACTCTTTCTTTCAATAAGCACAGCAATAGTAGGTTATGTCTCTGGCACACATCACCTGTATATCTCTTCTGTCCTGACGCTTGTATTAAAGGTTATACTCCTGCCGTATATCCTGCATATACTTATTATCAGACTCCAGATACATAAAGAGGTCGAAACAACTATAAATGTACCCACAACAATGCTAATCGGTATTGCACTTGTCATATTTTCATATCATCTTACTTCGCCAATAAGGGAACTCTCAACTCTTGTAACACGTTCCACAATCGCAGTCGCACTTGCCACAGTCATGCTCGGACTTCTTATGATGATTACAAGAAAACATGCTGTAACACAGATTATTGGATTCCTTTCAATGGAAAACGGGCTTTTCTTTGCTGCAACCAGCGCTACTTATGGAATGCCCCTTGTTGTAGAACTTGGCGTGGGGCTGGACATTCTGATAGCAGCATTTATATTTGGTATATTCTTTTTTCAGATACGAACGACATTTGACGGTCTGGATGTAGACCAGATGGCAAAACTAAAGGAGGAAGACTAAAAGAGTAGTTGTAGGTTGTGTCAAGCAGAGCGGACACAACAGATGGGTGTGCTTCGCTTCACACATCCTACATCTGCTTACTGTATACAATCTTTTTATGACACTTTTAATCTTACTCAGCGTATCATTTTTTGCAGCGGTTATACTTGCATTTATAGGTGACAGGAAATTTGCCCCTGAAATAAATATACTCGGCTCCATTGTTACTTTTCTTGCAGGTATATTTCTGGCAGTTCAGGTCTATATGTATGGACCAATAATTACCGGCGGCAAATTTTTCTTTGTTGATGCATTTAATATCTATCTGGTTGTCCTTACATCTTTTGTGTCCATGACAACCGCCATGTTCAGCAGAAGATATATGAGGCATGAAAGGGAGCACGGCCGTGTCGGACACCGGGGTATGAGATTTTATCACGCCATGTTCCAACTCTTTATATTTGCCATGCTCCTTGCGCTGCTTACAAATAATGTCGGTGTCTTATGGATAGCAATGGAACTTGCGACGCTTTCAACCGTGCTGCTGGTTTCTTTATATCAGACACCTACTGCTATTGAGGCAGCATGGAAATATTTTATACTCTGCGGTGTGGGGATTGCACTGGCGCTGTTTGGCACAGTCCTTTTATATTTTGCAGCGGAGAGGATTCTTGGTGAGGGAGGTGAGGCGCTATTATGGACAAACTTAAATCAGGTAAGTGATAAACTTGAACCAACTGTCCTTTCACTTGCATTTGTATTTTTAATGGTTGGATACGGAACAAAGGTCGGACTTGCCCCTCTTCACAACTGGCTGCCGGATGCGCACAGCGAAGGTCCAACTCCAATATCAGCAGTTCTTTCAGGACTCCTTTTGAATATTGCATTGTATGCACTGGTCAGATGCAAGGTACTTGTGGATGGTGCTACAGGCACACATAGGGCAGGTTATATAATGATGGGTTTTGGTATTATTTCCATTCTGATTGCAGCATTTTCGCTTTTAAGGCAAAAGGATATAAAAAGGATGTTTGCATACTCATCAATAGAGCATATGGGCATAGCAACATTTGCATTTGGTCTGGGCGGACCAATCGCAACATTCGGCGGCTTAATGCACATGCTTGCGCACAGCCTTACAAAGTCTTCAATATTTTTTACAGCAGGACATGCATCGCAGATGCACTCTACACAGGAGATGGATAGGATAAAAGGGCTTAGAAGGGGAAACCCGCTTGTCGGCTGGGGGCTTATACTTGGGGCAATTGCCATAGTAGGCATGCCCCCTTTTGGTATTTTTATGAGTGAGTTTCTGATACTCACAGCAACCATGAAGGATGCACCCCTTATGACACCTCTTCTTTTAATAGGGCTTGGTGTTGCATTTGCAGCAATCTTCAGAAAGGTTCAGCCGATGGTTGCAGGCATTGTTCCATCTTATCAAAAGTCCCTGAAGGCTTCACATATACCTGTGATTTTACATCTTGTGCTGGTGCTTATCATAGGGCTTTATATGCCTGATTTTCTTTCTCAGTGGTTTCATAAGGCAGTGGAAATTTTGAAATGAGCGGATTAGAAAATGTCATGGTGTCGCTTTTAAAAGAGGATGCAAAAAGGGATGCGGGTCAATATCCACTAGATGTGCCGTTGTATCATATACCCTGTGAAAGGTTCGTAGAAGCAGCAAAGGCAATGAAAAACACAGGTGCAAGGCTTGCTGCGCAGTGGGCATCAGATGAGACTTTATTTAGAAGGGGTTTTGGTGTTTTTGCCTGTTATGCAAAGGATTCAGAATATCTGATTGTAAAGGCAGACTTACCTGAAAATGACCCTACATTCCCAAGCATCACAAAAAAGTTTGTTCCTGCATATAGGTTTGAACGACAGATAAAAAGCCTTATGGGTATTGAACCAACTGGACATCCTGATTTACGACCATGGATAAAACATGAAGACTGGCAGAAGGGTGTTTATCCTCTGAGAAAGTCGTTTGATGTGAAACAACCTCTGAAACGGATAAAAGGTGAATATCAGTTTATTAAGGCAGATGGTGAAGGGGTATATGAAATACCTGTCGGTCCTGTCCATGCAGGTATTATTGAGCCGGGACATTTCAGGTTTCAGGCAGTTGGGGAGGACATAATAAATCTTGAGGAAAAACTTGGATATGTGCATAAGGGCATAGAAAAGAGATTTGAAACAATGTCATGGATGGATGGAGCAAAACTTGCCGGCAGGGTATCGGGTGATTCAACTGTCGCACATTCAATTGCATACTGTAGAGCAGTTGAGGCAATCTCAAAAACTAATCCGCCGGAAAGGGCATTATGGCTCCGTGCACTCATGCTTGAAAGGGAGCGGATAGCAAACCATCTTGGTGACCTCGGTGCAATTGCAAATGATGCTGCATTTGCATTTATCCTGTATCAATTCTCAAGACTGAAAGAACATATACTCCGCACTAATTATAAACTCTTTGGACACAGATTTATGATGGACAAGGTAATACCCGGCAGCGTAAATGTTGATTTAACTTCTAAAGGGAGGGATATAATATTAAAAGAACTTGAATTGTTTGAAAAGGAATTCGAAAGACTTGTTATTATCTATGATGAAAATCCGTCCCTTGAGGACAGATTGAGAGGCACAGGCATCCTTACCTCTGAAAAGGCAAAAGAGTTATGTGTTGTCGGGTTTGTGGCAAGGGCGAGTGGACAGAATCAAGACTTAAGAATACAAAGTCCTTTCCCACCGTATGACCGCATTATTCCAAAGATAAGAGTGCTCAATTCAGGCGATGTCCATGCCCGTGCATGGGTAAGGATAGAAGAGATACGGGATTCAATCTGCATTATCCGTGAAATATTAAATACCCTGCCTGACGGTAATATTGTTGCAGGATTTAACCCGCCGCTTCCAGACAGGTCAGGTTTTGCTGTTGTTGAAGGCTGGCGAGGTGAAACAGTTTACTGGGTTCAGTCAGGACCGGATAGTGAAATAAACCGCTGTATGGTAAGAGACCCGTCCAGTGTCAACTGGCTTGCCCTTGAAGAGGCAATACATGGGAATATTGTCCCGGATTTCCCGCTCTGCAATAAGAGTTTTAACCAGTCGTATTCAGGGAATGATCTATAAAGGCAGGGACTAGGGGTTAGTTATGTTAAGAATTCTACATCAAATATTCCGCACAGGCATTGTAACTGAGCCGCTTCCTCCTGAAGTAGAGAAAGGGGTTGAGGTTATCGGTGCAAAACTGGAAGAAGCCATTATGCGCCGTTTTCGCAGGAGTCTTACCATAAGGCAGGTTGACGCAGGCTCATGCAATGGGTGCGAACTGGAGATTCATGCTTTAAACAACCCAATCTATAACTGCGAACGGTTCGGTATAAAATTTACTGCCTCTCCCCGTTTTGCAGATATACTCCTTGTTACAGGTCCTGTTTCCATGAACATGGAAATAGCACTCAAAAGAACCTACAATGCAACCCCTTCCCCAAAATTTGTTATAGCAGTTGGAGACTGCGGGTGTAATGGCGGAATATTTGGAGAGAGTTATGCTTCACTCGGCGGCATTAGCAAAGTTATACCTGTAGATATTGTTATCCACGGCTGCCCGCCCCCACCTACTGCTATACTCAAAGGCATCCTCAAACTTATGGAGTAAGATTATACACACCTCTCCTATCCCCGATAGAAAACACCTCTTGCTGCACCTGCCCATACTTTAATCTTCCTTTAATCTTTATGCCTTTATAATGCCTCCAGCAAAAAAACATAAAAGGAGGAATAACCCATGAAGAGTTTTTAAAATTTTCAAACTGCGCTGAATGCCACACCACAAAGGCATGGAAGCCGTCTCTATATAATCATGAAAAATATTTTTACCTTGATAAAAACCATACTGTTTCATGCAATACATGCCACGATACCGGCGGTTATAAAAAATACACATGCCTTAACTGCCATGAACACAAGAGCCGCAAGGTTATGAAAGAGCATCTCGAAGAAGGCATCAGAGACTTTGGAGATTGTTTGAGATGCCACAGGGTAGATATAGGCGGAAGGAATTACGGCGCTGCAAAGGCGCATGAGGGGTTTGGAGGAGAAGATGAAGAAGGAGATGGTGATGGTAAAGAGTATAAAAAGCATAATGATTAGGACTGATGCCTTTTTAAAACAAATTGACAATTTATTTAATTTACTTAATAATAAAACTTGGGTGTCTTGGAACCTGATTTATCTTTGATTTTATTAACTGCTTGCTCCGAAAATGCCCCCGATATAGAGCCAAAGGCTCGTGAAGGTTTATTCCCAAATTATAATGAGTGAGGTAACTCCAATGGCAAAAGATAAAATATTTAATGACAAAATGGACTTGATAGCAGATTTTAATTTTGGTGAAAAGGTCGTATCTGTATTTGATGATATGCTGAATCGTTCGGTCCCCTTCTATCAGGAGATTCAGAAAATGATAACTGAAATATCTTTAGATTTTGCAGCAGAAGGGACAAATATCTATGACCTGGGTTGTTCTACCGGCACAACACTTATCAATCTCAATAAGAGTATTGGCAGCATGGTTAAATATATTGGTGTAGACTACTCTGAAGATATGCTGGCAAGATGCAGAAAAACCCTTTCTGAAAATAATTTTTCAGGAGAATATGAACTAGTATGTAGTGACC
>Ga0154468_156_pt1 | contig 19824 bp, 23 predicted proteins | sample RifGroC2_FD_115947 | JGI IMG/M metagenome (GOLD analysis project Ga0154468, IMG submission 115947) | Deltaproteobacteria bacterium GWC2_42_11 | reverse complement strand
TATAAATTAGAACTTGGCGGATACCATGACAGCCTTGCCAGCCAGACAACATTTTCAATGGACATCGGCGGTTATGGCTGGAAAGGCTGGTGGACTGAAAATACTGACTATTGGCTCGCCAATATTTCAGGCAACTGGAACGCTGACCAGACAATTGACGGCACAGTTACAGGCAGATACTTAACCCCCTACGCCCTCGGCACAATCACAGGAAACATGCTTGGCAGTTATGATACCGATTACCTTGGCACATGGGAAGCCGTGGCAATGGGCGAATTTACAGAACAGCCCCTTGCCTGGAGCGGAGAAATAGACTACGACTACAACGACAATGGTCTTTATAACAATGAAGATGGGATATTGGGTGTTGGAGATACTTATGGCGGACTTGTTGGCGGGACTGCATCCCCATGGTCAGGAACTACATCTTTGACTCTTATGGGACCATATAATGATTTTAATTATAATTATGTCCCGTATCTCTGGAATGCCCCTATATATAGTTATAATCAGAATAACTATACCTATACCACTTATGACAACGGCGCATTCTGGGGACTTACAGGCGGCGTGTGGAAACAAGACAGGACAATTGATGCAAGTGTTTACAGCCTTTACATAGACCCTTCCGGCAATGCAGGCATCCTTAAAGGCAGTCTCCTAGGCGGATATTATCCTGAACTTAATATGTTTGAGGCATACGGGCCATGGACGCCGACAGTACTGGCAACCGGCCTCGATCCCACAACTTTAGGGTCTCTAACATATTTCCCTGATATTTACTTTGATAGTTATAATAGTTCAACATCCGGCACCGGGGCATTTACCGCCGGAGGTTCAATAGATGGATACAATGCCCTCGGAACGAAATATTCCATACCCGGCGAGGACTGGGGTATATGGCAGACACTAACAGAAGGGGACTATTCAGGAGACTCATCGGATACATGGAATCTTTCGCTGGAGCATGTTGACTACTCAAACAACTTCATCGTAGGCACGCAGACAGACGGCGCCCAGTGGTCAAACGGCATTCTTGCCGGCACAACCTACGGCTACGGCGCGGATATTACAAGCACGCCAATGACATGGATAAGCGTGGGCGAGACCATCGGCACATTTGACGCCAATTCCCTCACATGGCAGGCTGTTCAGACAGGGGCATGGTTAGATACAAACAAATTCCTCGCCATGACGCAGACACCTGAAGGTCAGGCAGCGCTTACCGCGCTTAATATTCCATTTGCAGAGGTGGGGAGGGCGGACCTTTCAGGGAGTGGCACGATGGGCAGCGCGCCTATAAATGTTTATATGAACAATACAACATTCTTTGCGTATTCAAACGGCGCTGCGCCAAAAATCTGGGCAACAAATAATATTACAGGAGATTACGGATGCTCTGCCTGCGGCTCAACTACTGTCGGTTTGACCAGCACCAGCGGTGGAACCCTTAACGCAAACTTCAATGTCCAGACCTTTGATACATCTACCCAAAAATGGATGGCAACGGTTGATGGCAGCGGAACTCTGAGCGGCGGTTCTTATAACGGCTCTACCACTTTCAACGGCGCAGCCGCAGGCACAAACACAGGCATTGGCGGCACCTTCTCAGGCACAGCCGCAGGCGTGGCAAAGTAATTCCGTAGCGTCGCCCTTTACGGGCGACGGTTTTACGCTGCCGACTGGTTTTACGCCCCCGATAAACGGGGGCGCTACGATTGATGCAACAAACCCGTAGCGTCGGGGTTTATCCCCGACGAAAATCTATGGCGCCAAAAACCGTTCAACCAGACGAAAATAGGGACAGCGACCATTTTTATGTTGACTCTAATCAGGGAAAATAAAATAAAACGGTCGCTGTCCCTATTTTCCCTGAATGCTTTTATCAGGGGCTTTATGCCTGCGTAATAACGCACCCATAAAGGGTGCAGCTACCATTTAGTAATAATGCAACCGTAAAGAGCCTGCCCCGAACTTGTTTCGGGGTTGCGGCTATCATTCCAACCCCACAGCCGCAGGCGTGGCCAAGCAGGGCAGTGTCAAAAAGTCAAAGTAAAAAGCGGTTGCCAAAACAACCGCTTTTTGTTATTTTGTTTATTAGTTAGGGTAATGCATGGAAGTTAGAGATATAATATGGGTGGATGCCTTTGTTGATAAAATCTGGCAAAAGCACCATGTAAAAACTGAAGAGGTGGAAGAAGTTCTTGAATCTTCTCCAAAGATTAGATTTATAGAGCAAGGGGATGTAAAAGGAGAGAACGTGTATGCTGCCCTGGGGCAGACAAAAGGCGGAAGATATTTGATAGTCTTTTTCATATTAAAAGAAAATAAGTATGCCCTTATAATCAGCGCAAGGGATATGAGCGGAAGGGAGAAAAAACTTTATGAAAAAAAGTAAAAGAGAACCGATACCAAAACATTTTAAATCCCCTGAGGATGCAGGAGATTTTTGGGATACTCATGACCTCGCAGATTATTGGGGTAAGACCAAAGAAACTGATTTACTTTTTAATTTGCGAAAAAAACGTTATTATATATCAATCTTGCCGGGGATAGAAAAAAGACTTGAACGGATTTCAGAAAAGCAAGGGGTTTCAATAGAAACTATTGTAAATGTGTGGCTGAAGGAGAAATTGCAAACTGCTTAAGATGCAAGAGGTGGTCAGCAATAGTCAGCGGCAGCGGAACATACAGCGGAACAGGCATATTGAACGGCTCTGCTGTTCAGTTCAACGGCACAGCAGAGGCGTGGCAAAATAACTGCACGAATAAATTCGTGCCTACAGTAGGCACGGTTTTAACCGTGCCTTGAACTTCTCCGGCACAGGGGCAGGCGTGGCAAAGTAGTATCACCCTCCCCTTAATCCCCTCCCGTCAAGGGAGGGGAAACTCTTTTTTTTCTCTCCATCATGGAGAGGCGCCACATCTTTCCCCTCTCCCCTTGCGGGAGAGGGTCGGTCACGTGAGAGGGATAGGCTACTTTTTTTGTAAAAAAGTTGCCTGTCCCTTTAGGAGCCCTAATGGAGGGGAATAATATCAAAAACAATTTTTATCTCCCCATCCCTTGTTGTATCAGACAACCACTATTTTATTGTCTTTGCTTGGCTCTTTTGATAGCATCAAAACATATTCATGGAGGATAGGATGGAAAAAATACTCTGTTTTTTGCTGTTCTTTTTATTATTTTCAGCATCTCCTGCAATATCTGCTGATTTAAAGATTGGGGTTGTGGATATTCAGAGGGTTATTGTTGAATCAAAGGCAGGTGAGGAGGCAAGGGCTCTGTTTGTAAAAGAGGTTGAGAGCAAGAAAACGATAGTTTCAGCAAAGGAAGAAACATTAAAGGCTCTTGAAAATGAATTAAAAACCACCAGCATAACACCGAAGCAAAGGGCGGAAAAAGAAGAAAGGCTTTCAAGGGAGGCAAAAGACCTCAAACGTTTGAAAGACGACCTTGAAGAGGAACTCAGAAGAAAAGACAATGAAATAAGGCAGAGACTTTTAAGGGACATAGTTGATATTGTGAAAAAGACTGCAGAAGAAGGCAAATATACGCTCATAATAGAAAAAAGGCAGGGCGCTGTTTATGCGCATGATTCAATTGATATAACATCTAAAGTGATTGAAAAATACAATAGTTTGAGGCAAAAAAAGTGATGTTAATTGGCAGCAGCCGCATATTAAAAAAGGAATTGATTTTTATTTTTTTAATTCTGACACTTCTTATAATATCCTGTGAAAAAAAAAGGCAGGATGCTGAAGTTATTGCAACAGTAAATGACGCCCATATCTTATTGAAAGATTTTCAAAAGGATGTCTCTGCCTATTCCAGGCATAACCCTTCGTTTAAAATCACCCCTGATGCATTAGAAGAATATTTGAAATCCATGATTGATAAAAAACTTATGATTCAGAAGGCTGTTGAAATGGGGCTGTCAGAAGATGAAAGGTTTGTGGAGACTATCAAAACATTCTGGGAGCAGACCCTTATAAGAGAACTGATAGATGCAAAAACAAAAGAGTGGGCTGACAGACTATTTGCAGCAGAGGATGAGATTAAGAAAGAGTACGAGAGGATGCAGTATGCGCCGACCATAAAGATTGTAAGGGTTAAGGAGAAGGATAAGGCTTTAATCGCAGCAGAGAAAATGAAGAAGGGCGAGATGGTTGACAACGAGATGGTCATAGGACCGCTTCTGAGCGAAGATGTTAAGACTGATGCACTTTATAATGTATTTGAAATGGATACAGGTGATTCAGGAGTATTTCAGGACAAAGAAGGATATATAGCAATATATGTGGTTAAAAAAGATAAGGTGTTAACCGCGCCGCTCAAAGATATATATAGTCAGATTAAATCAAATATAATAAACCGTAAAAGACAAAAGAAGATGGAAGAATGGCTGGATGAGGCAAGAAAATCGTCAAAAATCCAGATAAACACCCAACTTTTAAACAGGATTGCCAATGAATAACAAACCTCCATTCAGGAGAAGAAACTATTTTATAAAAAAAGGTTTTCAGATAGATTTCTCTGTCAGGTTCATTATCCTTATTGTTATAGAGGCATTACTGGCAGTAGTGCTTTTCATATACATGTCAAAAGGGACTGTAACGACAGGTTATATGGGCTCAGACCTGAAGGTTGCAAAGACATTTGACTTTTTCCTGCCCGGGCTTTTCCTCTCAAATATGATTGTATTGGGCATAACCGCAATTGCAGGGGTAGTCATTCTTATCTTCATGTCCCATAAGATAGCAGGACCGTTATACCGCTTTGAAAAGTCGCTTTCCGATATGAGCAGCGGAGACCTTACATACAGGTTCAAATTGCGGGAGGGCGACCAGTTGACAAGTCTGGCAGACAACATAAACGGGCTGAATGCCAATATGGACAGAAAGATGGGCGAGGTAAAATCAAGGACAAATGAAATCTCAAATTTGCTTGCCAAAATAGAATCTCTCGTATCATCTGACGCAAAACCAGGTGCAGAAATCGCCTGCCTTTTGAATGAGGTCTCCAAGAAGATGCTGGAATTAGAGGAGGCTGTAAATTATTTCAAGACTTCGGAAAAAAGAGAGACCCAGAAAACATAATCACCTCAATGCATATCTCACCGTTTTTTTGGCAGTTTTGTTTGTTGGTTTGTCAACCGATGAGCCAGATGCATGTGAGGGCTGGGCAAAAAGTAACGAAACCCAATTTGCTGTCATATGTTATTCTGACGAAAAAGACCTCCATAGTTTTACAAGGAGTATAAGCAAGAGTTTCTTTTCATTTGATAACCCTGAAAAATCATCAGCGCTGGTGAGCAGCAGGGTGGACAGTATAGCAGAAAGGGTAATCTCTATTTTAGATATGTACCCTCCTAATCTCCGTTTCTATATATACCTGTATCCTACTCGTAAGGAATATGAAAAGGCGTTTATGGGGATTGGCGCGCTGAATATATTTGAAAAGGTGCCTCTCTCACTTTATTTGCATAAAAATAAGGCAATATATGTTTCTCTTGAAAACATAACAGCCAATATATTTGCACATGAAGTGGCGCATGCTGTAATCAACTCTTACTTTCCTATCCCACCCCCTGCAGCCATGCAGGAAATACTCGCACAGTATGTAGATAAGCATCTCTGGGACAAGTAGCGACAGCAGCTAAAAATCTCCCCCCAAAAATAGACATTGATTTTTGGGGAAATCTGCAAGTTGGCTGCCAGACGAGGCAGCGGACAATTTTTGAGACGAGCCGTATGTTCACCGAGAGGGACAGGCTACTTTTTTTGTAAAAAAGTTGCCTGTCCCTTTAGGAGCCAGGTTTGTAAAATGGCGAGGTTTTTAATCGCTATTTTACGGCTCCCTAAAGGTTTTGACATCCATAGTGCGATGTGGTATTGGATTTTAAAGCATTGGAGAGATGACCGAGCGGCCGAAGGTGCGCGACTGGAAATCGTGTGTGCATCCAAAAGGTGTACCGAGGGTTCAAATCCCTCTCTCTCCGCCAGTTGAGTTAGGGAGTTTAGGAGTTGTAGAGTTTAGGAGTTGGAAAAGTCTTTAGTTTTTACTCCGAACTCTTAACTCATAAACTCATAACTGTAGTTAATTGTGGTTAGTATTGATAGCCGGGTCTTGCGCAGCGGTTAGGTTGCAAACCCCGCCAGGTCCGGAAGGAAGCAGCGGTAGTAACTCAAATCCGGGTGCCGCAAGGGTGCCTGGCTATCAATAGTAACCACAAAAGCAGTTTAAGGGTTAAGGGGATGAAGAGTTTAGGAGTTAAAATCTTATTGTTTTTTCTATCATCAAACTCCTTAACTCCACAACTCCTAAACTCATTAACTTAATAATTCTATGTCATATCTTGTCCTTGCAAGAAAGTGGAGACCTCAGGTTTTTGAGGATGTAATCGGGCAGAGGCATGTCACGCAGACCCTTCAGAACGCCATTTCCTCAAAAAGAGTGGCACATGCATATCTGTTTTCAGGTTCAAGGGGTGTCGGGAAGACTACAGTTGCCCGCATACTCGCAAAGGCATTGAACTGCGTAAAAGGGCCTGCTCCTGTCCCGTGTAATGAATGCGAGGTGTGCGCGGATATAACCGCCAGTTCTTCTATTGATGTGCTTGAGATAGACGGTGCATCTAACACAGGTGTTGAGAATATAAGGGAATTAAGGGAGACTATAAAATACCTGCCCTCAAAAGGCAGATACAGGATATACATAATAGATGAAGTGCATATGCTGTCAAACAACGCATTTAACGCACTCTTGAAGACACTGGAAGAACCCCCTGCACATGCTGTCTTTATATTTGCAACTACAGAGCCGCATAAGATACCTGATACAATACTATCGCGCTGCCAGAGATTTGATTTTAAGAGGATATCCCTTAAGGACATCCAGAATCAGATAAAACATATAGCCTCATCAGAGGGTATTGAAATAAATGACACTGCTGTATACCTCCTTGCAAGGGAGTCAGAGGGGAGTATGCGTGATTCGCAGGGACTCCTGGACCAAGTTGTTTCATTTTCAGGAAATAAGGTCGCTGAAAGGGATATTATTGATGCCCTCGGTATTATGGACAGGCAATTTCTGTTCCGGTTGACAGACGCTATTATCAGGAAGGATGATACAGCATGCCTGAATTTAATTGAAAATATATATAATTTCGGTTATGATTTCAAACGGTTCTGTCAGGACCTGCTCGAGCAGATAAGGAACCTTATTGTTGTAAAGACAGTTAAGGAGTCAAAAGACCTTCTTGATATACCCGATGCAGAAGTGGCGGAACTTCAGAAACTTGCAGAAGAAGTCTCTCTTTCCGACGTTCAGATAATGTTAAATATCCTCTACCGCAGTTATGAGGAGATTGCCAGATCAGCGATGCCGCGATTTGTCCTTGAGATGGCAATCCTCCGAATGACGCACATTGATAAATTCCAGTCGATTGACGAGATGATTAAAAGGCTGGAAGGTGTTGAAGGGGGTGCCGGGGAAAGGGATTTTGAGGCAGTAAAAAGAGGGGCGGATTTTTCAGGGTCTGTGCATGGTAGTATTCCTGCTGCTGCTGTTGCTGCTGATGGAGATTTATGGCATAAACTCCTTGTTTTTGTAAGGGGCAAAAAACCTGCACTGGCATCGCACCTTGAGTATGCTGTGCCTGTAGCAATAAATCAGGAAGTAGTTTCTGTTAAGGTTAAGGACGGACACTATTTTACCTATCTTACAAATAATAAAGAGAGTTTCATGAAACTATGCGAGGAGTTTTTCAGAAAGAAGATAACGGTTGATATAGAGAGCGACATGGATATAAATACTGTTTCAAATGGTAAGGCAGCGGTTCAGGATGACCCTGTTATCAAAGACGCATTGAGGATATTCGGAGGCAGAATTATATAAAAACAGACATAAGACCGGAGACTAAAGACTCAAGTTTTATTTTTTAATCCTGGATTTGGGGTCTTTGGTCTTAGGTCAATTATTATGGGAGGATAGATGAAGAATTTAGGCAATATATTAAGACAGGCACAGAAGATGCAGGAAAAGATGGCGCAGGTGCAGCAGGAACTCGCTGCCAGGACTGTTGAAGCATCGTCAGGCGGCGGCATGGTTACTGTTACTGTGAATGGAAAACAGGAGGTTATTTTAATAAAGATTGACCATTCTGTTGTAAATCCTCAGGATATAGATATGCTTCAGGATTTAATAGCCGCTGCTGTAAACAGTGCGATTAAAAAATCACAGGAGATGATGACAGAAGAGATGGGTAAGGTTACAGCGGGTCTCAATATGAATATCCCGGGTCTATTTTAAAGTGGTTTTTTACCTTATTTTTGAATTTTGAGTTATCTTTATTATGTCATACTATGCAGAGCCCATAATGAGGCTTATCCGGGAACTTTCAAAACTGCCCGGAATAGGGGAAAAGACAGCATCCCGCCTTGCCATTTATATCCTCAAATCTTCTAACGGATATGCAGAGTCCTTGGCAAAGAGCCTGATGGATGTAAAGGAAAAGGTAAAGGCATGCCCTGTCTGTTTTAACCTTTCAGACAGGGATGTGTGCAATATATGCACTGATTCGGGCAGGCGAAACGATATTGTTTGTGTGGTTGAGAATATAAATAACCTTGCTGCAATTGAAAAGGCAGGCGGATTCAAAGGCAGGTATCATGTGCTGAACGGTTTACTCTCTCCGCTTAAAGGCATAAGCCCTGATGATATAAGGATAGCAGAACTGGTAAGGAGGGTTGAATCAGGTGATATCAGCGAGGTTATAGTTGCAACAAACCCGAATGTTGATGGTGAGGCAACAGCGCTCTATATTACAAAGGTGTTGAAACCTTTTGGTATAAAGGTTACAAGGATAGCAACCGGCATACCGCTTGGCAGCGACCTTGAATATATAGACGCAGCGACACTTGGTCTGGCGATTGAGGGAAGAAGGGAAATGTAAAAAGCGGAGGTTTCAATGGCAGACTATATTGAGATAAGGTGGCACGGCAGGGCACAGCAGGGGATTGTTACCGCTGCAAAGGTTCTAGCTGAGGCCGCACTCTCTGAAGGTAAATATGTTCAGGCATTTCCTGAATTTGGTCCCGAGAGGATGGGGGCGCCGGTAAGGGCATTTAACAGGATTTCTTCTGAACCTATCAGATTACATGGTCAGGTTGCAAATCCGAGTATTGTCCTGATTGCTGACCCTACACTTATAGGCACAGTGGATTTGGCAGAGGGAACATCTGATGATGCAGTATTCATTGTGAACACACCAAAACCGCCTGATGAGATGAGGAAAAAACTATCACTAAATAAGAAGGCAAAGGTTTTCACACTTGATGCAAGCGCTATATCAATAGAGTGTATCGGCAGGCATATACCAAATACACCTATGCTCGGCGCACTTGCAAAGGCAACAGGTGTTATACAGGTCAATGCGGTCATAAATGACTTCAGGGAAAACTATTCAAAGAAATACAGCCAGAAGGTTATAGAAGGTAATCTTAGTGCTATAAGGAAGGGTTTTGAAGAGGTGAAGGAGGGTTAATGAAAAAGGGCTGGAAAGAGACGCCTATCAGAGGGATTATACTTGAGGCAGGGAGTGCCCATGGGTATTCTACAGGCGGATGGCGTAAGTTACAACCAACACTTGACAGGGCAAAATGTATAGACTGTATGTTTTGCTGGGTGTATTGTCCTGATTCTGCTGTTATAGTTGAAAATGGCAAGATGGTTGGTTTTGACCTTGAGCACTGTAAAGGGTGCGGTATATGTGCAATGGAATGTCCTGACAAGGTTAAGGCAATCACAATGGTTTTAGAGGAAGAAGAGAAGGAGGCAAAATAGATGGCAGTAGAGACAAAACATAAATGCAATGTAGGACTCACAGGGAACAGCGCAGTTGCTTATGCAATGAAACAGATAAACCCTGATGTGGTTGCCGCATATCCAATAACGCCATCAACAACTGTAATGGAGGAGTTTTCAAGTTATGTTGCAGACGGAGCGGTTGATACAGAACTGGTGACTGTTGAGAGCGAACATTCTGCAATGAGTGCATGTATAGGCGCTGCAGCAGCAGGTGCAAGGGTTATGACAGCAACATCTTCACAAGGACTGGCACTCATGTGGGAGATGCTTTACATCGCCGCAGGCATGAGGCTTCCTATTGTTATGGCTTGCGTAAACAGGGCATTGTCCGCACCGTTAAATATCCACTGTGACCATTCTGATTCAATGGGTGCAAGGGATTCAGGATGGATACAACTTTATTCAGAGACTGTACAGGAGGCATACGATAATATTATTCAGGCTGTAAGGATTGCAGAGCATGAAGATGTCCTGCTTCCAGTTATGGTCTGTCTTGACGGTTTTATAACAAGCCATTCTATAGAAAACCTTTGTCTTATAGACAACGATAAGGTAAAGGGGTTTGTAGGCGAATACAAGCCGAATCAGCCGTCACTCCTTGATGTTGAACACCCTGCAACATATGGCGCTGTGGCGCTTCCAGATTCATATATAGAGGCAAGACGGCAACAGTCAGAGGCAATGAAACTTGCAAAGGATGTGATAACAGATGTAGGGAAGGCATTTGAAAAGGTTTCAGGAAGGTCTTATGGACTTATGGAGAAATACAGGATGGATGATGCAGAGGTGGCAATGGTGATATTGAGTTCTGCTGCCGGGACGAGTAAGGTCGCTGTTGATGAGATGAGAAAGCGGGGTGCTAAAGCAGGGCTCATAAAACCGAGGGTTTTCAGACCGTTTCCATATCTTGAAATAGGAGAGGCGCTTAAGAATATAAAGGCTGTTGCTGTTCTTGACCGGGCTGATTCATACAGTTCATTCGGCGGACCTTTATTTACAGAGATAAGGTCAGGTTTATATGAATTTGACAAAAGACCAAAGATAATAGGCAGGGTTTTTGGTTTGGGCGGCAGGGATTATGGAGTTCATGATGCACTCGCAGTATTTGAAGAACTTTTAAGAATAAAGGATACAGGGAAAGTTGACAAACTGTTTGACTATATAACTGTAAGAGAGTAAAAATCGTAGGCACGGTTTCAACCGTGCTTTATTTGCACGAATAAATTCGTGCCTGCATTGCTCTGTAAGAGAGTAAAAATCGTAGGCACGGTTTCAACCGTGCTTTATTTGCTGTAAGAGAGTAAGGTGAAAGGGGTAAAATATGGCAACACTAAAGGAACTCACAGGGAAAAAGGAACTTTTTTCAGGTGGACACAGACTATGTTCAGGCTGCGGTATCCCGCCGATAGTAAGGCTTATATTGAGGTCAACAGACTGTCCTGTTGTAGTTACAACAGCAACAGGGTGTCTTGAGGTGGGTACAAGCATATACCCGTATACATCATGGAGGACGCCGTGGATACACAGCGCCTTTGAAAATGCAGCGGCAACCATCAGCGGTGTTGAGACAGCATACAGGGCGTTAAAAAAGCGGAATAAACTTCCTGTTAACAAAGATATAAAGTTTGTGGCATTCGGCGGAGACGGCGGCACATATGACATAGGTCTTCAGGCATTATCAGGCGCCCTTGAGAGGGGACATTCATTCCTCTATGTCTGTTATGATAACGGCGCATATATGAACACAGGTATCCAGAGGTCAAGTTCAACACCGTTCGGTGCGAACACAACCACATCACCTGCTGGTGATGTAATACAGGGCAAGCAGGAATTCAGAAAAGACCTTACGAAGATAGTTATTGCCCATAATGTCCCGTATGCAGCACAGGCATCACCGCATCACTGGAAAGACCTGAACAATAAGGCGCAGAAGGCATTGTCAACGAACGGCCCGACATTTTTGAATGTTATATCGCCGTGCCCGCTTGGCTGGTATACAAAACCTGAGGAGTCAATAGAATCTGCAAAACTGGCGGTCGATACATGCTTCTGGCCGCTTTATGAAGTTGAGAATGGTATTTTAAAGGTGAATTATAAACCAAAAGAAAAGAAGCCTGTCATAGAGTGGATTAAGATACAGGGAAGGTTCAAACACATATTAAAGCCTGAAAATAAGTGGATGATAGAGAAATTTCAGGATCGTGTTGATAACGAATGGGAAAGGCTTCTTTCACTAGATGGGAAACAAGTTTAGTTTGAAGTTCCATACTATAACTTATTAAACAGGAGTTAGGAGTTAGCATATGCCTGCCGAGAGTCCTTTAACGGTCTTTGAAGCCGAATTCAGGCAGATAATATCTGTTCTGGACAAACTTGTCAAAGAGGCGAATGCAAAGGTTGTTTTCATTGTTGATAAGGATGGGCATTTGATTTCTGCAAGCGGTGAGACAGAAAATATTGATACAGTATCGCTTGCATCACTTACAGCAGGCAATATCGCTGCAACAAGCGGCATAGCAAAACTTTTGGGTGAAAAGGAATTTTCAATCCTGTTCCACGAGGGTGAAAAGGATAACCTCCACCTTTCTATAATTGCTGAAAGGGTTATACTTGTTGTGCTGTTTGACAGCAGGTCATCTTTGGGTCTCGTTAGACTCAGGGTTAAAAAGGCAACAGAAGAATTGACTGCAATCTTTCAGAAACTGATGGGTGAGGCTGCGAGAAGCAGCGGTTCTGCAGAAGCGCTTTTACGGGAAATAACAGACGAAGATATAGATAAACTGTTTCATTAGAAAAAGTTGAGGAGTTAAGGAGTTTTTGTATTTACTCCTAAACTCTTAAACTCCTAAACTCTTTTAAAAGTATGTCATTTATAAATTATTCAGTAAGAGAGATAAATTGCAAGATTGTATATTACGGTCCGGGTCTGTGCGGCAAGACCACTAATCTGAATTATATCTACAAGAAGACAAAACCTGAACTGAAAGGGAAGATGATATCACTCGCAACTGAGACAGAGAGGACGTTGTTCTTTGACTTCCTCCCCCTGTCTCTCGGAGAGATAAAGGGTTTCAAGACAAGGTTTCATCTCTATACTGTACCCGGACAGATATTTTATGACGCCAGCAGGAAACTTATTTTAAAGGGAGTTGACGGCATTGTTTTTGTTGCAGATTCGCAGATAGAGAGGGTGGACGCCAATATGGAAAGTCTTGACAATATGAAGACGAATTTAAACGAGCAAGGCTATGACCTTGCGAGAGTGCCTTATGTTATACAGTATAATAAGAGAGATCTACCTGAGGTAGCGTCTGTCGAAGAATTAAGGGGTTTGCTGAATATAAGTGGTGTGCCAGATTTTGATGCGGTTGCAAGTTTAGGGACGGGTGTGTTTGAGACATTAAAATCGGTTGTAAAACTTGTACTTGCTGAGTTAAAGAAGGGCGGGTAAATGCAGTAAGGCACGTTTAACGTGCTAATGAGTTTATGGTTGTTATATCTAAAATACGGAGGGGGTGAAGAATGAATGCCTGGCATTAAGATAAAGGACAATGAATCTTTTGAGAATGCCCTGAAGAGGTTCAAGAAGCAGTGCGAGAAGGCAGGGATACTTTCCGAAATAAAGAAGAGAGAACATTACGAGAAGCCGAGTGTAAAAAGGAAAAAGAAGGCAATAGCAGCACGGAAAAGGGCAGCAAAGCGGATTAGGTTTAGAAAGAGAGAGTTTTAGGATGTCTGTTAAAGAAGATTTGGTAAATCAGATGAATCAGGCTGTGAGGTCTCAGGATAAGGCAAGGCTTGAGACCTTGAGGTTTATCCTGTCTGCAGTAAAGAATAAAGAGATAGAACTCAAGAAAAGGGATGAGGGTTTGAAGGATGAAGAGGTCATTCAGGTTGTCTCCAGCATGATAAAGCAGGGGCTTGATTCCATTGAACAGTTTAAGAAAGGGGGGCGTGAAGACCTTGTTCAGAAGGAAGAAAAGGAACTTGTTATCCTTAAGTCCTTCATGCCCCCTCAATTTTCCAGAGAAGAGGTAAAAGAAATTGTCAGCAAGATTGCAAAGGATATAAATGCAATCAGTATAAAGGATATGGGTCGTCTTATGAAAGAGGTTATGCCGAAACTTTCTGGAAAGGCAGATGGTAAAATGGTAAGCGATGTTGTGAAAGAGGCGCTTGCAGGCAGTTGATTTATTTCTGTGTCAATGCCATTTGCAGCCTTTCTATTATCTCTTTTATCCTATTTGGTTTTGTTTTAAGGGCTGCCCTGTTCACTATAAGTTTGCTAGTAACCTTCATGATTTCTTCAACTTCAACAAGCCCGTTTTTTCTTAATGTCTCGCCCGTTGAAACAAGGTCAACAATCCTTTCAGAAAGTCCGAGTATCGGCGCTAGTTCAATTGAGCCATAGAGTTTTATAATCTCAACCTGTATGCCTTTGCTTAAAAAATATTTCATGGTGATATTAGGATATTTTGTTGCAACCCGTATGCGCGTCCAGTGCTGCGGATTATCTATCCTGCGAAGTTTCTTTGGTTCTGCCACAACCATCCTGCAAAAGCCTATGCCTAAGTCAAGGGGCTCATAGATATCCCTTTGCTGTTCGAGCAGTACATCCTTACCTACTATTCCCATATCAGCAGCACCATATTCTACATATGTTGGCACATCCTGCGCCCTGATAATCATAAACTGGGCATTCGCATCTTTATCTTCAAAGATAAGTTTACGGCTGTCAGTTAGTACACCTTTTGGTTTTATGCCGATTTTTTTAAAAAGGCTTATCGCCTCTTTCAATACCCTTCCTTTTGGCAGGGCAATGGTTATGTGTTCGGACGTTGTTTTCTTCATACCATGAATTCTATATGAGAATTGAAATGTGTTCAAGTTTAATTTTTAAAAACTTGAACAAATATCTTAACAGGTGTAATATAATACACTTTTATGGACAAAATCCTGATAAAAGGCGCCAGAGAGCACAACCTTAAAAATATTAACCTCGAGATACCGCGGAATAAACTTGTTGTTATTACAGGTGTGAGCGGTTCGGGCAAGTCATCTCTTGCGTTTGATACGATTTATGCAGAGGGGCAGAGACGGTATGTGGAAAGTTTATCTGCTTATGCAAGGCAGTTTCTTGAGCAGATGGATAAACCGGATGTTGAGTCAATAGAAGGACTTTCGCCCGCCATCTCTATTGAACAGAAAACCACATCTAAAAATCCCCGTTCGACAATTGGCACTATTACAGAGATTTACGACTATTTAAGACTTTTATTTGCACGGATTGGCAAACCAAATTGTTACAAATGCGGAAAAGAAATCACAGCCCAGACTATCCAGCAGATGGTTGACAGGGTAATGGAACTCACTCCCGGCTTAAAGATTATCCTTTTGTCCCCTATTGTAAGAGGGAGGAAGGGTGAATATAAAAAGGAACTTGAGCAGTTAAGGAAGGAAGGCTACACAAAGGTCAGGATAGACAATATGATGAAAGACCTTGATGAAGAGATTGTCCTTGATAAAAAGAAAAAGCACAATATAGAAGTGGTAATAGACAGGCTTGTAATAAAAGAGGGGATTGAGAAAAGGCTTGCTGACTCATTTGAAGTTGCAGTGAAGTTATCAGGCGGGATTGCAAAGGTAGAGATGGTTCAGGGCGGTGCTGCAGAGCAGGCGAAGAAGTCGCAGGAAGTGTTATTCAATGAAAAACTAGCTTGCGTTGACTGTGGTATAAGTTATCCTGAACTCACCCCTGCGATGTTTTCATTCAACAGCCCTCATGGTGCATGTCCTGAATGCAATGGGCTCGGAGGCAAATTATACTTTGACCCTGACCTGGTTGTTCCAAATAAAGAACTCTCTCTGAGAGAAGGTGCAATTGTGCCGTGGGAACGGAAGTCGTCCATATATTTCCACCAGATGCTCGATGCAATCTCAAGGCACTATAAGTTTAACATATATACTCCGTTTAAAGATTTCCCTAAAAATGTTCAGGATGTGCTGCTGTGCGGTTCTGGCAATGAGGAGATAGATTTTTTTTACGAAAAGGGGAACAGGAGGCACTACTATAAAAGACCTTTTGAAGGCGTGCTTAAAAACCTTGAGAGACGATATCAGGAGACAGATTCTTACGACATCAGAGAAGATTTATCGCAGTATATGAATACACAGCCATGTCCTGCATGCAATGGCTCACGGCTTAAAAAAGAATCCCTTTTTGTCAGGATAAACAGTCGGGCAATAAATGATGTTACAGGATTCTCAATAAAAGAGGCTCTGAAATTTTTCAAAGAACTTAAGAACTGTCTTGGCAGGGCAGAGGCAGAGATTGCAAGGATGGTCTTAAAAGAGATTGAGGAACGGCTTGGTTTTCTTACCAATGTGGGATTGGATTACCTTACCCTTGACAGACCCTCTGCAACACTTTCAGGCGGTGAAGGGCAGAGGATTAGACTTGCGACACAGATAGGGTCAAGCCTTGTTGGGGTGCTTTATATACTCGATGAGCCGTCTATTGGACTGCACCAGAGAGACAATAAAAGGCTTCTGGATGCATTAAAAAGGCTTCGTGATATAGGTAATACTGTCCTTGTTGTTGAGCATGATGAAGAAACCATCAAGAGTTCAGATTATGTAATAGATATGGGACCGGGTGCAGGTGAAGAAGGGGGTAGGGTTGTTGCGCAGGGTACTCCCCTTGAAATCATGGAGAATCATGCCTCTCTTACAGGGAGATATTTGAGCAGAGAATTGGAGATACCAGTGCCATTTAAAAGGACAAAACCAGACGGAAGATTTATAACTGTAAAAGGTGCAAAGGCTAATAATCTGAAAAACATTACTGTCAAAATACCTGTTGGACTTATCACCTGCATAACAGGTGTCTCCGGCTCAGGGAAAAGCACTCTTGTTATTGATACACTTTACAGGGTGCTTGCACAGAGGCTTTACCATTCAAAGGAACGTGCCGGCGAGGTTGATGCTGTTTACGGGCTTGAATTTATAGACAAGGTTATTGATATAGACCAGTCTCCGATAGGCAGGACGCCCCGCTCAAACCCTGCAACATATACAGGGTTGTTTACACCTATAAGGGATTTATTCGCACAACTCCCTGATGCGAAGATGAGGGGATATAAAGCAGGGCGGTTCAGTTTTAATGTAAAAGGAGGAAGGTGCGAGGCATGTGAAGGCGACGGTGTAATAAAGGTCGAGATGCACTTTTTACCGGATGTGCATGTTACCTGTGAAGTGTGCGGCGGAAAGCGATACAGCAGGGAAACTCTTGATATAAAATACAAGGGCAAAAACATATCAGAAATCCTTGACATGACAGTTACAGAGGCGCTTAAATTCTTTGAAAATATCCCGCCTGTCAGGGAAAAACTCCAGACCCTTTTTGATGTAGGTCTTGGATATATAAGACTCGGACAGCCTGCAACGACTCTGTCGGGCGGCGAGGCTCAGAGGATAAAACTCGCAAAGGAACTATCGAAAAGGGCAACAGGCAGGACAATCTATATACTGGACGAACCTACAACAGGACTCCATTTTGCTGATACACAGAAACTCCTTGATGTCTTGTACAGACTTAAAGAGAACGGTAATACAATAGTAATCATTGAACATAATCTGGATGTATTGAAGACCGCAGACTATATAATAGACCTTGGTCCTGAAGGCGGAGATGAAGGAGGCAGAATTATTGCTCATGGGACACCTGAAGATGTAACGCTTGTCCCTGAATCATATACAGGAGAGTTTTTGAGAAAGGTCTTAAGTCAGAAAAAGACAGGCAACAGGCAATGGGCAGTCGGCTATGGGGATTAGGATTTGTGTATAAAAATATCTTTTTACCGTTAGATAATTCAAAATATTCCAATTACTGCATAGACCTGGCTATATCACTGACAAAAGACTTTGGCAGCCATATTACAGGGAGTCATGTTTATGCAGCGAGGCTGCATGATAACAGGTTCAGGCAGATGGAGAGCGGTCTGCCGCCAAAATATCAGGATGAGAAGGAATTGCAAAAGCAGAGGGATGTTCACGATGACCTGATAACAAAGGGTTTGCAGATAATATCTGATTCATATCTTGATGTTTTTGAAAACAGGTGCAAAGAGGCAAATGTTTCGTGCAGCAGAAAAATGCTGGAAGGCAAAAACTATCTTGAGATTGTCAAGGATGTTCAGACAAGTGATTATGACCTTGTTATAATTGGTTTTTTAGGGCTTGGCGAGGTTAAAAAGACACAGATAGGAAGCGTTTGCGAAAGGGTTGCAAGACGAATAAAAACAGACTGCCTTATTGTAAAAAATAACCACATCCCGAAAAAGATAGTTGCATGTATTGACGGCAGTCCGAATTCATTTGGGGGACTAAAGTCTGCTATTGCAATGGCGCGGTTCTTTAGTTCTGAAGTAACCTGTGTTGCAGCATTTGACCCGAATTTTCACTATTCAGCATTTAAAAACATTGCAGGCGTCTTATCAGATGAGGCAGGTAAAATCTTTAAGTTCAAGGAGCAGGAAAGACTCCATGAAGAAATCATAGACAAAGGACTGGCAAAAATCTATCAAGACCATCTGGACACTGCAAAGGCAATTGCAAAGGATGATGGTTTTGAAATAAAGACCGAACTCTTAACAGGCAAGGCATTTGAAGAGATTTTAAAATATGTTGAAAGAGAAACCCCTGATTTGCTTGTAATGGGAAGGGTCGGCGTTCATGCAGCGCCTGAACTGGACATAGGCAGCAATACTGAAAATTGTTTCAGGCTTGCAAAGTGCAATGTGTTGATTTCAGGGAGGGAATTCGTTCCCCCTCTACCCTTGCGGGAGAGGGATGGGGTGAGGGGACAAAGCAACATAGCATGGACAAAAGAGGCGTTGGATTTGCTTGAAAAGATTCCCCCTTTTGCAAAAGGGATAGTAATACAAATTGTCAATGACTATGCCGTAAAAAAAGGCTATAAAGAGATAGATGTCAAAGTCATGCAAGAGGCGAGGGGGCAGATGATGGGGAAAGACAAATAAACCCAAATAATGCGTGAAAGGTAGGCGCAACCTTTATGGTTGCGGTATTTCAAGAAAATTTCATTCACCTTTGAATGCATTTTTTTGGGGATAAATTTGAAGGTTATTGAAAGACTTCAGCAACTTGGCTGGAAGCGGGGGAAAATAAATCTGTCCCAATTTTTATGTCCCCATTTTTATGCCCGCCGGATGAGGAGATAGAAGGGCTGAGGGAGAGGTTCAGCAGGGACGGTGAAGGATAAAGGGGTTGGGATTGCAAGGTGTGAGGGGGATTTTATAATTTACTATACAGGAACAAACGAAGCGACGGATACGTATCCCTGCTTAATACTTGCAGGGACAAGTTTGAAGGTTGTTGAAAGGCTGATGCAACTCGGCTGGAAGCGGGGAGAGATAATTTTATTTATCAGCGGGGGTTTCTTAAATCCTAACACAAAACGGTGTTTAGGAAAAAGAGGGTTGATTTACCAACTACACTTGTAGTATATTGTAAACACATGAAAATAGTTTTTGATTCTTCTACATTGATATTACTGGCAAAGTCCGAACTATTAGGGGTTATTTCCGAAGATATTCAAATAATAATTCCAAAAACGGTAAGGGCTGAATGCACCCGCAAAGATACCCTTGATGCTAAATTAATTTCTGCTCTTATCGGTAATCGGAAAATTGAAGTGATTGCAGCAAATAAAGAAGCTGTTAGCATGCTGTGCAGGGATTTCAGAATTCACGCCGGCGAGGCTGAAGCGCTTACTATCGCGTTGAAAAAGCAATTGACTCTTGCTGTGGATGATTTGCCGACTATAAAGGCATGCAAGATACTAAATATTAAATTCACAACAGCAATCCACTTTTTAATAAACATTGCAGAAGATGGGAAAATTGGCAAAGAGATGGCAATTGTAAAGCTCGAAA
>Ga0154468_138_pt1 | contig 20427 bp, 13 predicted proteins | sample RifGroC2_FD_115947 | JGI IMG/M metagenome (GOLD analysis project Ga0154468, IMG submission 115947) | Deltaproteobacteria bacterium GWC2_42_11 | reverse complement strand
TTGCGTTAACAATAATTCCATCTGCTTTGGGATAGAGAAACCTTATTGCTGTTTTCCTGACAAACTCAAGGAGTTTCCCTTCATAAGAAAATGAAAGTCCATACCTTTCGCTTACTATAGCACAGCATTTGGTTCTACTCATAATTTTTGCCATCAATACCACGAGGTTTGTATACCACATAAAACTGAGAACCACATCAGGTCTTTCTGCTTTTAACAGTCTGACAAAACGGGCGGTAAGAATAATCCATGTCAAACCCCAGAGCCGCCATCTTACTCCTTCTTTATTCTTGAGCGCTTTTATCTTTATGCATGAAGGCATATCAGACAAAAGCTCGCCCTCTCTCTTAAACAATACCAGATAGGGCTCGAACTTTGAGCGGTCTATAGATTTAAGTATGTGAAGCATAACCCTCTCAGCGCCGCCCCCACCAAGGGTGGGAATAAAGAAAAAGACCCGTTTCAACCCTTTTTCCCCCGCATACAAACAGGATAATCAAACAGATCCACATCTCTAAAACCATTTTCCACATACCAGTTGTAAACCTCCGGATAGGTATGCTTCCACTGATATTTAGGGGTGTACCAATCAAAGGTATCAAGCCACCTCCACTTCCATTTTGGCCAGTTTGCGGTGGGAAAAGCGAATTGCAGTGCAGGTCCAAGAAAAGGTATTTTATGGATGTAATACAATGGAATAGCAACAGCAGAAAGAATATAGACTGCTCTTAAAGGAAGTTTAACGGTAATTTTCCGCCATAGGTCGCTATATCTATGATAAATCCCTTTCTCGTATATGAATACTGCAAAATCACCTCCTTTTTTCAAAAAAGGCACAAGGCTTGCGAACGCTTTTTTCGTGTCAGGCGTATGATGAAGCACACCGATGGAGTACATGTGGTCAAACGATTCCTTCTTGAAAGGAGGCTCGAATATGTCCGCCTGCACTATGTGAACATTCGGTCTCTTTCCTATATTTTTATATGCTGCATCAACGGCAAAACTCAGGTCAAAACCGATAACTTCACCTCCCCATCGCGAAACAATTTCTGCAAACCTTCCTGCGCCTATCCCGGCATCAAGAAAAACCTTGCCTCTTACCTCTGTTTCTTTAAAGCCAGTCTTGTATTGAAAGGTCTCCTCTGACTCACGGGTGTTGTTCAAGATATCTATCTGGACATCACGAAACATATTCCATTCAAAGCTGAAGCTGTCTAGATATCTGTCCGTTTCAATAAATCTTGGAATAAAATCTTTGATGGGAAATGCCTTGCCGCAATTTTTGCAAAAAAGGCATCCCTCCTTAATTTCCAAGTCTTCCATTGCCGCCACCTTCAAATCAAACATACCGCCGCATTCCGGACATGCAAGAAAATCTAAAAGTCTTTTTTTCAAGTTTTCATTCCTCCCTTAAGAAATTGTTTTCATAAGATTAGATTTTTCTTGCATATACTTCAGTAAAAACAAATTGTCCTTTTTCCTGTAGGACCATGTGCATTAACCGCAAATACTTCTCAAAAAACTTTATAGGAGGATATTTACAATATTCTTGAGCAAATCTTAATTTTACACTTAAATATGGCAGCCAACTTCTTAGTCTTTCTATTGTAAAACCGTGTTTTTCAAGGATAACCCTTAAACTCTGTGGCGTGTAAAAAAAAGGGTGATGAATAGAATACATTGAAAAATGTTGCGGTTCGAGTAGGTGAAAAAAATTCAATAGTTGCATCATGATGTTTCCAAATTGACATGGCACTTCTATAACTAAATATCCGCCTTTTTTCAGAATTTGATTTAATTTACTCAAAAGTTTGTTAGGTAAGACGATATGTTCAAGGACATGATTCATGTGAATTATATCGCAAGTTGATTTGCCAAATTCTATATTCAATATATCCCCTTGTATCATTTCAATATTATATTTTTCTTTCGCAAGCAGACAAGCCATGCTAGAAGGTTCAACCCCCGTTGCAGTTATGCCAGCCTTTTTCGCTTCGTTAACAAACTCACCTGTTGCAGCACCAACATCCAAAAGTTCTATATTGCTTCTCTTGATAAGTTTCTTAATTTTCTGTATTCTACCCTTATAATGCATGAGTCTTTGATTTGCAACCCTTTCATAGTTCTCAGGAAGATCCTCAAAATAAGAGAATTTATATAATTCTCTATATTCTTCCAAGGATTTCATCGGATTCAACCATCTCAGACCACAGTGTTTACAGCGTAAGATGCAAATCTCATGGGGCAGACCTAGCAAATAGGCTGCTTTTTTATCAATCTTTGTATCTTCCGAATTGCAACCTGCGCACTGTTTTAATTCATCCATCAAACTACCTTAATTTTATCCTAAAATGTATTTTTCAAACCGCTCTGCTGAAATATCTTGGAAATTAAGTAAACTAAAAATCTATCTTTTAAACATCTCAATGATATCACGATAGGCGGCAGTATCTGTCTTTTCCGGAATAAAAAGCCCTCTAAGGTCACTCTTAACATATTTCATATAAAGCACAACTTCAACCACAAAGATAAAACCATAAGTCAAACTTGTGGCCATAGCAGCGCCATTTGCACCAAATTTAGGTATGAGCAAGAAATTTAAAACTAAGCTCACAATAGAACCAGATATTGCAATCAATGTAAGTTGAAAAAACCATCCTTTTTTAAGCCAAAGAGCAGTAATAACTTTTGGGATAACTAATATCACCATTCCTGGCAATAACAGCAGAAGAGATTCTGCAGCGGGAAGAAAAGGTTTGCCGCCATAAATGAGAATAATATACTTTGAAAAAAATGACATTATAAGAGCTGCTGCTAATGTTATGAACAGTATCTGTCTGCTTGCAATCTCGGTGAGTTTAATAGCCTCATCCATTGTTGCATGGGCGAGCCTTGGATAAAGTCCTATTTCAAGGGAGATGCTAAAAAATAACAAGATGTTTGCAATAGCATAAGATACAGAATAAAAACCTACCTCTGAAGGATTAGTATAGTAGTTAAGTATAAAAAAATTTACCTGAAAATTAATAAAAGTTGCTATAGAGCCAATATAAAGTTTACTGCCATCTTTTACCAAATATGAGACCAGTTTTTTATCGAAATAAATCCCTTTTGCCATCTTAAAAACTTTTATTAGCGCATATGTCCCGCCAAGAATTATTCCGCTAATACCCGCGATAATTGCTTCTAAAATGTTAAGTCTCGATACTGCAACAAATATCAGAATAAAAATAATATTAGAAAAATTCAGGAGTTGATTTGAGATATTGTATCCTTTTATGTCAATGTTGCCCCGAAGAATTGAGGAAAAATAGTAAAGTATAAAATAGAAAGGTACTGAGGATATCGCAATTATTAAATATTTTTGCTCTATATTTTTATAAAGTGATTCTCTGAATTGAATAAAAGTTAAGAAGAAGGCAATAATGGCTATTAGACTAAAGGCAAAAGAAAGCATGAAGGCACTTCCTGCAAATGCCCTTATGCTTTGCTCTTTTTTGCCAATATGGTAGATAATAACAGATTCAATTGCAGGGTTAAAAACTACAAAAAAAATGTATGGACAAAGCATTGCTACAGCCAATATCCCTCTGTTTTCAGGTCCGAGCATCCTAGCTACAATTATTCCTGCAATAGCTGCGCATAGAAAACCTGAAATCTGGAATATAAGTGTATAAAAACTTTCTTTTGCAAGGTTCATATAACTAACCTACATTACAGGATTGGTATAATCACTGCTGTATCCTTTGCACCTTATCCCGTGAGGTCTCACCATGAAAGTATTTATACCTGAAAAGACCATCCATCCCATGACAATCTGCGCACGGGGCAGCAGCGCTTCTATTTCTTAAGAAACTATTGTTCGCCCTTCCCTCTACATTCTTGCCAGGCCCGTAATCTGCCTTTCCCGCTTCCCACTGGTGGGGATTATGGCAGGTAGGGCATGTAATATTGCCTGCCTCACTCCTCTTTCCATCTTCTGTAAATAAAGGATAGTCGCCTCCAGCCCTGCCTTGTTTCTTCCTAACATCAGACGATGAGACTACTGTAACATTCTTTGGATGATTGAACTTAACAGGCTGTTTTGCCTCTCCTGCCTGACCATCAGCATGACAACTTCTGCACAAACGCTCCATAGAATCCTGCCCCTCCCCTTCTTTCCTTGCCCACAAAAGAAGGCTGCTCTCTGCATTATGGACATAGTGGCACTGCCCGCAAACGCCTGACTGGCTGACTGTCTGCTCTTTTATGTTTTTTGCGGATGGATTTGTAATATTCATATCATGGTCAGTGCCCTTTACATATTTTTTATCCTGATGACAGACAAGGCATATGGAAGAATTTGGCGCAGCATTTTGCCTCAAAAAACTATTAGTGCCATCCCCTTCTGCATCCTTACTTGCCCCCTTCTCGCTGTTTATATCTGCCGCATCCCATTGATGCGGATCATGACAGGTCATGCAGGTGAGTTTCCCATCTTTGTTATCTCGTCTGCCTTCTTTATTAAATAATGGGAAAGGCACATCTTCCATCCCCTTTTTAAGGGCTACCCCTGTTGGATGTGATGGCGAACCTATTTTTTTCTCTCTGGCAGGTCCTCCTTCTGAATGACAACTCTTGCATAAATCCTCTGCAATATTACTATCCTTACCTATTTCCCTTGCCCATAACTTAAATCCCTTGCCATTATGAGGCACATGACAGGCGCTGCATGCCCCTGAATCTTTAACTGTTGAACCCATGACATTCTTTTCATCAGATCCCGAATAATTCAGATTGTGTTTGGAAAAAAGAACAGGTCTCTTATCAACATGACAGTTTTTGCAAAGTCCTGAATCTGGACTATTTGGCATCCTTAAGAAACTATTGGTTCCATCCCCTTCAATCTCTGCCCCGCCCTTATTATCCGCTGATTTAGGATCCCACCTATGAGGGTCATGGCATGTAGTGCAGACAATATTACCTTTTATATTCTTCTCGCCCTTTTCATTAAAGAGGGGGAGTTTTTTAACAACTGGTTCAAGAAGGGAGCCTTTAAGTTTAGACATAAATTTACTGATCCAGCCTTCCTCCGCTGGTTGTATATCCAGATTCGCCAGCGAAACATTTACAGGATGGCTTACATCGCCCGTCTGTTTACCTTCAGCCACACCGCCTGCTTTATGACAAGATAGACAAAGATTGGATATAGCATCCCCTTTATGAACCATCTCTTTCCTAGCCCATAACTTTATAGGGTCTCCATTATGCGGAACATGGCAGCCGCCGCACACACCTGAAGAGAATGGGTCTGCGCCCATAGCATTTCTGGAATCTTTTGCTGTAAAACGGAGGTCATGTTTTGTATCATGCACTGTTACCCTGTCCCTGTGGCATTCACCGCAAAGAAGGCTTTCCTCAGACGCAGCAATCCTTAAGAAACTGTTAGTGCCAGCGCCTTCTATCCCCGGTCCGCCTTTATCAACAGCATTTTCAGGGTTCCACTGGTGAGGGTCATGGCATGTAAAGCATGTAACCAGCCCCTCACTGCCCTTGCCTGTCCTTGCGCCCTCTGCAGTAAAAAGGGGCAGTTTTGTATTAAGAGCAATACCCAGTTTCCTGACATCCGCACCCACAGGATGAGAATTATTAATGCCTATAACCTTCTTCTGTCCAATGCCGCCTTCATTATGACAGGAAAGACACATGCCATTTATCGGGTCAATGCCGGATTTTATCTCCTGCGCCCACATCCTTGGACCCTTGCCGTTATGAGGAACATGACAGCCGCCGCATACGCCGCCGCTCTTTAAAACATCCGCATTGCGAATACCCTTCAAATCCTTTGTCATAAGGGCTATGTCATGTTTGGTGTCCTTAATCTTAATCTTATCCTTATGACACTCAAAACACAAATCACTAAACGCATATATCTGCTTGCGGAGAAAACTCGTAGAGCCGTCGCCTTCCTCGTCTTTGCGGCTCGCACGGTTTGGGTTAGATGGATCCCATTGATGAACATTATGGCATGTATTGCAAAGCACATTGCCGTCATCCTTTTTGCCGGTCAATAGCCCGTTCTCATCAAAAAGAGGCAGGTCAGTAGATGCGCCAAGTTTTTTTATATTCACGCCAACAGGATGCGAATACGGACCTGATAGAATACTTTTCTTCTCTGCAACACTGCCTTTGCTGTGGCATGACAGACATAACCTCTCAAACGGGTCATTTCCCTCTTTCATTTCCCTTGCCCATAACTTCGGACCCTTGCCGCCATGTGCAAAATGGCATGAACCGCATGGTCCTGATTCCTTCGCAGGAATTCCCTTCGCATTCTTATCATCAGGAAACATAACAGCGATATTATGCTTTGTTATCTCAACCGTCTTCTTGTCCTCATGACAGATTTTGCAAAAGGATGCATTATCAGTGTTTGCCTTTACAAGGAGCCTTTTTGAGACAGCATTATGAACTGCATGACAACTCTGGCATATTATAGCGCCGTCTTTGCCAAGCATGCCTCCAATCTCAGCAACCTTTCCCTGTATATCTACCTTCTGGGATGTAATATTCACAGGGTGCGTGCCCTTCTTTATTGCCTCCTCACGGGTGCGCGTATAACGGTCTGCATGGCATTCACCGCAAAGATTAGAGTCTTCATTGCGCGCCCTCAGAAAACTGGTTTTGCCATCGCCTTCTATCCCCGGCCCGCCTTTGTCAGCAAGGTCCTGGGGATTCCACTGATGAGGGTCATGGCATGTAAAGCATGTAACCAGCCCCTCATTGCCCTTGCCTGTCCTCATGCCCTCTGCAGTAAAAAGGGGCAGTTTTGTATTAAGAGCAACACCTAGTTTTTTGACATCTTCGCCTATAGGATGAGAATTCTTGCCCACAGGTTTTTTCTGCGCAATGCCGTCTTCATTATGACAGGAAAGACACATGCCCTCTATAGGACTCCTGCCAAATTTTATCTCCTGAGCCCACATCTTTGGACCCTTGCCATTATGCGGAACATGACAGCCGCCGCATACACCAGCGCCCTTTAATACATTTTCCCCGCGAATGTCTTTCAAATCCTTTGACATAACAGCCATATCATGCTTGGTCTCTCTGACCTTTATCTTATCCTTATGACACTCTAGGCATAAATCACTAAAGACTTGAACAGGCTTGCGGAGAAAACTTGTAGAGCCGTCCCCTTCCTCGTCTTTACGGCTTGCACGGTTTGGATCAAGAGGATCCCACTGGTGAACATTATGGCATGTATTGCAAAGCACATTGCCTTCATCCTTCTTGCCAGTCAGCAATCCATTCTCATCAAAAAGAGGCAGGTCAGTAGATGCACCAAGTTTTTTTATATTCACGCCAACAGGATGCGAATACGGACCTGATAAAATAGTCTTCTTCTCTGCAACACTGCCTTTGCTGTGGCATGACAGACATAACCTTTCAAACGGGTCATTTCCCTCTTTCGTTTCCCTTGCCCACAACTTCGGACCCTTGCCGCTATGGGCAAAATGACATGCACCGCATGGTCCTGATTCCCTAGCAGGGATATCCTTTGCATTCTTATTCTCAGGAGACATAACAGCAATATTATGCTTTGTTATCTCAACCGTCTTCTTGTCCTCATGACATATCTTGCAAAAACCAGAATCACTGCTTGCCTTTCTTACAAGTATCTTGCCCCCTTTTTCAGCATAATGCGGCCTATGGCATGTCTGGCAGATGATTTTTCCATTTGTCCCTGTTTTGCTGCCAAGTTCAACCGCCTTCTTACTTATATCTATCTTATCAGAGAGAATATTAACAGGATGCGTGCTCCTTTGTGCTGCCTCTTCCCTGGTATGCGTATAACGGTCAGCATGGCAAAGACCACAGAGTTCAGAATTATCATTTTTTATAATCAATAGTTTCTTTTCAGGCGCCCCTTTGATTCTATGACAGGATTGGCAGATAACCCCTGCCCCTTCTTTAGTAGTGCCGATTCTTGCCCCGAGTTCTTCCAGTTCTTCAGTAGGCAGTTTTGCAATCTTGCCTGTTTTGAAAAATGGATGCATCCCTTCCTTAGGACCCATTGCCCTGTCAATATGACAGGCAAGGCATATCGCAGAATTCTCTGTTGGCTCTCTTAAAAACAAGGTCTTTGTTTTATCACCCATGTCATCCCAACTCCTGCCGTGGGCGCTGTGGCATGTGCCGCAGTATATCTCTCCCTTTAGATTAAGAGGAAACACCTGTTTGCCCTCTCTTGTTGCAGGTATCTTGATTTTATCGCTTGGCTTGACATAAACAGGGTGCCTGTGCTTCTCGCTGTCAAATGCAAACCTTGAGTCATTTACATAGCCGTCATGGCAGGTAAAACACATCCTCTCTGTAGAGACTACGCCCTGCCTGCCCCTAATCATTACAGGCGTCTGTGGAATTTCCACAAGCGGAGTTACATCCTTCCGCCTGAGTTCTTCCAGCCATTCTATATGGCATACAGCACACTCTCTTTGAGAGGCAATATCACGGGCAAGGGAAGAAGAAGTGAGAAGTGAGAAGTGAAAAGTGAAAAGTGAAAAAAAGAGTAATAGTATAAAAAATAGATTGTTAGTTTTTTTTAAATTTGAACCCCTGCTTAAAATCTGCAGGGGCAGGCTTTGAACTTTGCACTTTGAACTTTTCACTTTATCTTATATACCCCAACCTTATTCTCAAGCACTTCAACAACATATAATCTGTTATTGCTGTCAATAAACACTGAGGCAGGCGATGTAAATCTTCTGATTTTTTTGCTTCCGTCCCCAAGGACATACTGAAAATCCGCCTGATCATCAAACACCTGTATAACATCCATATAACTGTCAGTTACATAAACCCTCCCTTTTTTATCAACTGCCACACCCTTTGGCCTGAACATCTCTCCCGGCAAAAGGCCCCATGAACCTATTTGTCTTATAAATTTTCCGGTATCTGAATTAAACACCTGAACCCTTGTATTAAGGACATCCACAACATAAAGCATTCTTTTGTCAGGACTGAATGCCAATGTCGCAGGGTATCTGAAAGAACCGTCCCCTTCACCGCGGCTGCCCCACTCTCCGATATATTTGCCTGTTACTGTATAAACTACTATCCTGTGGTTGGCATTATCTGTAATGTATGCATAACCCTTAGCATCATCTATTGCTATATCAACAGGGTCTGGCTTTACCATCTCTTCCTTTTTTTGAATATTAAAGTCCCTTAAAAACTGCCCCCTGCTGTCAAAGACCACTATTCGGGCATTTTGAGAATCACAGACATATATATTATCGCTGCCATCTATGCCAATGCCGACAGGCGTATCAAATGCGCTCCCATTACTCCCCTCTCTGCCGAATTGAGATAAGAACTTGCCGTTATAATCAAATACCTTAACCTTGTTATGGGTGCCGTCAAGGACATAGATGCGCTGATTTTTGCCGACAACAACATCGGTTGGAAGAGAAAACGGGTTAGACGGCGAGATTATATCAAAGGTGTGTTCAACTGCCTCTAAATGGAATTCTGCTGCCCCTGCTCTGAAAGGCTGGGCAAGGACAGCAGATAAAATGAGAAAGACTGCATATAAGATTCGCATAATGACATAGTTCACTTCTTTGTTGGTGGACCTGCGAATGGTGCATCTTCAGCAGGAGATGTTGAGTATTTTTGCAGCCACCAGAGTCTTGGGTCAGTAAGCCCTTCTGTCTTTACCTTATCTTCCTCTTTCCCAAGGAGTTCCTTTGCCTTTTCAGGCGTTATGTTTATATCCTTGAATACCCCCGGCATATAGAATTCCTTATATTTCTGCGTTATGCTTACAACATTCAAACCTGTCAAATCATTAATCCTCTGCTCTGAAAAACCAAGTTGCTCAAATGGCATAAAACTATCTTCTGTCCTGTGGCACCTTGTGCAGAACCTTCCCTTTGCCCCGACATTTTTGTGGAATTTACCCTTTACCTTTGCCTGATCAGCGGGCTTAAGTTTGCCTCTTATCCTTATAAACTCCTTCGCCTCCAAAGTATCTTCAGGCACCTCAAGCATTTTCCCATTAACAAATATTGTTATCTTTGAATAGTAATCATCGGTTTCTGCAAGCGCGCCTGTCATTGGATTATAGGCAATGCCAAACGGCTCGCCTTTGGGCTGAATTCCGGAATAATTTGCCCATTTCAATGCCATGTTTTCCTCAGGTACGCCGTCTGCATGACATGTCATGCAGCCGAGGAATTGTGTGTGCATATTTAAGAGAGACCTTACCATCTTCTGTTTTTTATGCGGATAGTTTCCATGACAGTAAAAACAAACAGGCTGTTTGCCTTCATCTGTAGGGTCTTTTAAAAGATTATGAAAATGCGCCTTCTTGTCAAATATGATTTCTTCTTTAAGTTCCTTTAAAAGGATGGATGTCTCTTCCTCATCTCCTTTTGATGCATAGGCATTTGCCTTATCCTCAGCCCCCATGCCTGCTGTCTTGGCTACAAACCAATCAGTCAAAGGAAAAGAAAGATGACTGTTGTGATTAAAATATCCATAAAAATGATTTATCATTATAGTGCCGGTTATATAGAGGAAAAAGGTCAGGAGCACAAGTTCAGGGACAGCCAAGATAAGCCAGTAGCGTCTGCTCTTGGGTTTATAGTTTATATTTAAAAAGGTATACAGTTTTTCCTTGAAAGAAACCTTTTTCCTGGCGCCGTCGTGTATAATATTAGGCGCACTCATATTATCTTTCATTAATAGATTATTCTTGTCTTGCCCCATCATTTTTTCATATTCCAAGAGGTGTTCCTCTTTAAGCAGTTCTGCTGGACAAGTGCCGGTCAACCATGTCCATCTTATAGGGAATACATCAGGGTTGTAATGCACAATATACCAGTGCCAGATTGTAAGGACAATAGTAGCAAGAAGCACCTCGTCACTGTGCCCAATCTTAACAACTGTAAAAAGCCAATCAGCAGGGAGATGTCCTATTATTGGGATTTTGAACTCAAAGACATATTCTTTAAACCACATAATCACACCTGCAGGACCTACAATCGGAATGCCCCAGAAAACTGCCATGTATCCAAATTTTCCGAAATAATCAAATTTCCTTTTTGGCGATTTATGGTCAGCACGGAAGAACCAGTATTTAATATCCTGGATGAGGTCATCAAGGTCTTTTTTATCAGGTATCATGTAGAAGAAGGCAAACATATCCCAGAAATCGCAGACGCCTTTAGATTGTCTAACCATTCTACAGTGTTTGATAAAACCGTATGGAAGGTATATCAATGCATGAAAGAGGAATGTCCCAAAAAATATCGCACCTGCCACCCTGTGTATGATTCTGGTAATAGGCACTCCTCCAAGTGTATGATTAAACAATTCAGCCCACGGGGCAGCAGCAAATTTTATTGGGAACCCGCTCAACGCCAAAATAAGAAGCGTTGAAAATATCAAGATGTGTTGGATCCTCTGCGCTAATGTAAGTCTTGGGAGTTCTTTTCTTTCCTTCATTGGAAGGTGGTTTTCTCTTTTAAAAAGCATATTTTTTATCCTCCATAATCATAAGTGAATTTATTTATTTAGTGGCTGCCAAAATGCCCTTTACCCCGTATCACATCCCACATCCTTCTATGGTGATCCAATGTAATAAGGGAAATTAACGCAAAAAAAGCGCCTGATGTGAGCCAGAAAAAGAAGTTTTCTACATAATATTCTATAGGGTGGTTCTCATGAGGGTTGTAATGCACCTCATCTATCTTGCTGAAATTCTTTCCTGCCCCTTCATGGCACCTTGCGCAAACCTTATGCCTGTTATCAGGGTGGGTTGTTGATTTAGGATCTTTAGCGCTCCTTATATCATGGACGCTTAAAAAGTAGTTCTTATTGTCAGCATGGCAGCTCAGACAGTTAGCAGGTTTTTCCCATCCCAGTTTCATAAATGAGCCGTGAAAACTCCTAAGGTATGACTCTCCTGCTGAGATGAATTTTTCCCCAAGGTGCTTTCCTTCTTCTTTTGCAACCCTTTCATGCCTTTCAAGAAACTCTTTGCTCCCATGGCATATAAGGCATAACTGCACAACCTCTCTTGGAGACCTCTTTACATTCAAAATCCTTCTTGCTGTATGAAGGTATCTATGCTCTACAAATTCGCGCTTCTGATGGCACACATCGCATCTGTCAGCAAGATCAGTCGGTATCTTCTCAGAACGCGGGTCATCATCAGGGTTTGCATACGTTGCAGGGATATACAAGGGGTTCGTATGGCAGAATGTGCAGTATGGCTTATTCTTATCTGTTTTGGTTGCAGGCACCTTTTCCCTGCCATGAACGCTCTTCATATAGACATCGTAGATATTTTGATGGTCAAAATCCTTTTTTGTCGCAGGGTTTTGGATGCTGTGGCATCTGGAATTGCATGTAACTCCTTCCTTCACAGGGTCATGCGGCAATTTCTCAATATAACTATGGCAGTCTCTGCATTTTACCCTGCTATGCACAGTTTTTGAAAATATCGGCTCATTGATATAATAGTATCTCCTCTCGCCCTCCTCTGTTATCCTGCCCATCTTGATATACTTATGACACATGAGGCAGTTCTCGTCATCAGCCGCATCAGCCGTTTTCACCCCATACTGAAAGACTAGAGCAATTACAAACAATATATATACAAACCTTTTCACTTTCAACCTCCTGAATTTAGGATTTTGATATTATTCTTGTTGTTCCGGCTCATGGCACATCGTGCATATAACCATATTGCCTTCGCTGCCAACGCGCAGCCTTTTATATCCATCAGCGCCTGCATCAGCCACACTATTCCTCTGAATCCCCTTCTCATGGGGGTTATGGCATGTGCCGCAGAATATCCTTCCTGTATCAGTGTCAAGGGGCAGGACTGCCTTATCCTCAGACCGTTTCATCTTCTTAAATATGCCAAAAGACGGAACCACCAGATGTGATTTTATATCCGTTATCTGTTTGAATGTCTGCCACATAGGGTGCTTACTAACTGGGTGGCATCCTGTACAGAGGGCAGCAAGGTCTCCCTCTGCCCTGAATGTAACATCGCCTATGCCCCTCACCCTCTTTCTATCAGGCATCACCTTATGGCAAAATGTGCAAACATTCTCCACCATGTAGCCCTCATCATTAATCTGGTCGTGGGGGTTTAATCTCTCATATTGTCTTGCCTCATGGCATCTGTAGCACATAGATGTCCTTGTCATGTAAGGTCCGCCTCTAAAAAACCTGGGGTTATCCATTTTCCGCTTATATTCTTCCTCAAGGCATTGATATGTTAATTCATGACAGACAATGCATGTCATTTTGCCTTCTTTGTCTCCCCTGTAAAGCGCCTTTTTAAATTCCTCAGACATGACACCCAATTTCTCATCTGATGGAATCATGCCTGTTGCATGGATATATGCATGCGCAGACACAACATCATGACAGGAGTTGCAAAGTTTATTTATATCGCCATCATATTTAAACTTTGGATTCTTGCCTTTTTCTGCCCATCCTTCTTCATGGCATTTGTAGCAAAAACCGGACTTCCAGTGAGGATCTGGATATTCTTCATCCGCATCAGCAGCAGCGCCTGCTGATAGAAAAACAGCCATAAATATTATCCCCCACCAGAACATCCTACCCTTTAACAAGGGCATATAAGATGCCCTCTGTAGTTGCAATAAAAATAGCATTACTGATAATAGCAGGAGACGAATGAATTCCGCCATTAACCTTATACCTCCATGTCATCCGCTTTCCCATTAAATCAAAGGCATAGAAATACCCTCTATCAGTCCCAACATAACAATAACGATTCCTCACAATGGAAACAGAGGAATTTATCCCGCCCTCAACATGATAAGATGATGTAACCTTGCCGGCTGTATCCAAGGTATATAATGTGCCGCCTTTTGTTCCTATATAAATAGTGTCTTTTAACCTGACTGGAGATGCATATATCCATTCATCCAATGTGGACTTCCAGATAACACTCCCTTTCTTGCAGTCAAGGGCATAGAGATTGCGGTCATAAGAGCCTATATAAATGGTCTCTTCATTCACATACGGCGATGAATATACAGCCGAACCTGCACGGAACGACCATATCTTACTTCCTTTCTGAATATCCAGGGCATAGACTGTGCCATTCTTCTCTGCTATAAAAACCATGCTGTTGCATCCGATTGCCGGCGATGAATAGATGCCGCTGTAATTAGGGTATTCAGATGACCTGAAAACCCAGAGCATCTTGCCTGAATCAGCATTAAGCGCATAAAACTCCAGATTCTTTAAACCAATGTAAACAATGCCGTTAAAAACCACTGGAGATGAAACAACAGGCGCATTTATAAGATATTTCCATACCAGTCTGCCGTCTGCAGCATTGACTGCATATATATTCCCATACTTAGAGCCAAAATATACCTTGCCCCCATAAACAGCAGGGGTTGATGTAATCGGACCATCTGCCTTGAATTTCCATAAAGATATCCCTGTCTTGGCTTCAATAGCATAGAGATAGCCGTCATTATTCCCTATAAAAACCCGACCTTCAGATACAACAGGAGAGGAATAAAATGCATCTCCTGCCTTAAATTTCCACCCTTCCCTCAAAGGAGGCGCAAGGTCTATATCAATATATGAACTATGCTGCGGGTCTTTTAAAAACATAGGCCAGTCATCAGCATAGGCAGTCTGACCGGCATTAATAATCGCAGTAAAAATAATGATAAAAAGTAACGTCATATCATTGCACAGTTTCAACCTGCGGATGACACAGCACGCAGAGGTCTCTTGCAGGTGAAAGCACCAGTGTCATAGCATAATCGCTTCCATGCAGTTCATGGCATGTGAGACATGTTACAATGCTTTTTCCATCCCTTTTATCTATTATGCCAGGTCCTGTAGGGTGTCCGAATTTCTCATGCTCCTTGTGGCAGCCGGTGCATAGCATTATCGGCGCATTAGCAATATTAGTAAGAAGATACGGCTGGGATGAAACATGGGAGGCATGGCATATAGTGCATCTGCCGCCCTCAACCTTTGCCGGATGATGCGACATTGTTGCTCCCTCTTTTTTCTTGATTTCCTTATGACAGTCAATACAGAATTCCCTTTCTCTCCCTTTTACCAGCCCCTTCACATTAGATGCATGGGGGGTATGGCATCCCAGACAGTCGCCTTTAGTAATCAGGGGATGGGCAGCACCTTTTTTAAAGTCCTCTTCGCTCTTCTTATGGCATGAATAACACAGGGAAGCGCCCTTGGCCTTAGCCTGAAATGGATTAGAGGATGCCGTATCATGACATGCATCGCATTTTTTCTGCATAAAGAATGGATGGCCATATGCCTTAATAAGCGTGCTCTTATTTGAGGCATGCGGGTCATGACATAAAGAACACCTGACCTTTTCCATTTCAAAGGAAGAATGCGACTTCTTTACAGCAGGGTTTCCTGCAGGGTGGCACCCGTTGCAGAGGTCCTGCTCTTTTTTTACAAGGAATCCCTTTTCATTTGAGGCATGCGGGTTATGGCATACCAGACATTTGCCCTCTCTAAACAATGAATGGCTGAAATTCATGCCCTCCTTCATCATATCTCCATGACATGAAAAACACAGTTCTTTTTCTTGTCTTATCATCATAGATTTATGTTCTGAGGCATGGGGATCATGGCATGCCGTGCATTCGCCGTTTCTAACAGGGGTATGGACATTTTCTGAAGGCAATTTTTCGTATTTGTTCTCATGACATAAATAACACAGGGTTTCTTTCTTTTTTATAACCAACTTTGCGAATTTTGAGGTATGAGGGTTATGGCACCCTATACATTCCCCTTTTTTAACAGGCGTATGGACATACGGCAGATTAAATTTGCCTTTCATATCGCTATGGCATTTGATGCACAGTTCAACGCCTGTGATTTTCACATCTATCTTTCCATAGGCAATATCTGCAGCAATTATCCCTGATAGAAGAAATAATAAAAAAAACCTCAATCTCATTTTTATCCTCCTGAGTCCCTTTTATCGCAAGCGGGAAACTTAATTATTTTAATGACACTCTCCGCAAACCTTATCTGTAAATGGTTTGTGCTGCACAGGATGGAAAAGTCCTGCAGCGCTAGAGGCATGAGGCTCATGACAGCCTATGCAGTTGGAGCCCTCTACAGAAAACTTTGCATGCTTTGCCTGCATCTTCTCGTCCTGCAATTTGTGGCAGTCAATGCAAAGGCCGTATGCGCTTGAAACAAGAAGGCTCTTTTGTTCAGACAGATGCGGTTTATGGCATACAGTGCACTTGCCGTCTTTAATAGGCTTATGAATAGTAGCGCCTGTCTGTTTAACAAGTTTTGAGAGGTCTCCATGACATTTAAGACAGAGGTCTACCTCTATTGTTCTCAACAGACCTTTTATCCTGCCTCCATGAGGGCTGTGGCATTTGCTGCAATCTACCTCTGCCGGACCATGGATACTCTGTGCTGCCTTGTTTTCCATTGTCTTTTCATGGCAGTTTGTGCAAATAGCAGTGCCCTTTTTAACAAGAAGCCCCCTGATACTGCTTGCATGTGTCTCATGACATTTTGCGCACTCCATCTTTTTAAACGGCTCGTGCGGAAATTCGATGCCTTTTAGCCTTCCAAAGAGCGTATTATGGCAGACACTGCACATCTCATTATAAGGTTTGTGCAATAGTTTTGCCTCATCTGACCCATGTGATGGATGGCATGCTTCACACCTTCCATCAAAAACAGGGTTATGAACAAACTGTCTGGCAAATGCCTTTTCCTGCTCTTTATGACAGGCATAGCAGAGTTCTTTCCCCGGCTTCTTTAAAAGTTTTACCAATGCTGAACCATGTGAATCATGGCACTTTGCACACTCCCCTTTTGCAAAAGGCGAGTGGACAACCTTTTTAGTCAAGGTGTCCATAGCCTTTTCATGGCATCCCTTGCATAAGTCTTCAACCTTTGTCTTTAAAACAGCCTTGTTAGGAGACGCGTGAGGTTCATGACATGATGAGCAGTTGCCCTTTGCAGCAGGCTCATGGGCAACTGTTTTTTCTACAGCATCTTTTATTGGTTTATGGCAGGAAAGACATAGTTCCCTTTCATTCTTTATTAAGACCATCTTGTGGTCTGATGCATGGGGGCTGTGGCAGGCAGTGCATTTCCCATCCTTTGACAACGGCTTATGGATTATCCCTTTCTGATATTTTTTTTGCTGCTCAGAGTGGCATGTGTAACAAAACGAAGGACCTTCTGACTTTGTCTTAAACGGCTGAGGCGATGTCGGTTCATTATGGCACTTGTCGCAGTTGACCCCTATTAAAACAGAATGGCTTACCTCTCTCATGCCCTTATCATTGGAAGAGGAATGCGGGGCATGACAGGCAGCGCAATCTGTATCCTGTAAGGAATAGTTATAATGGATCTTTGTCAGTTTTTCATCCTTTGGGTTATGGCAGTCATGGCACAGTGGTTTTATGCCCTTTGTAAGTATATCCTTATAATCTGATGCATGCGCATTGTGGCAAATAAGACAGGATTCTTTAGCAGGCTGGTGGACAAACTTTCTTGAAAAAGACCCTTCCTTATGGCAGTTGAAACAAAGTTGATTGCCTGCAGATTTCAAAAATGCCTTTTCATCAGAGGCATGGGGATTATGACACGAGGAGCAGTTTTTTGCCACAGGCGAATGGACATGCGCCTTTTTAAAAGCCTGCTTCTGCTTTTCATGGCAGCCGTAACATAGATCAGGCTCATCCTTTTTAAAGACCTTTGCGCCCCTTATGCCATGCGGTCTGTGGCATACTACGCATTTTTCATCAACAATTGGCAGATGTGTAAACTTTTTGACATATTCCTTTTTTTTGTTGGCATGGCAACCTTCATCTAAACAGCCCTTTTTAACAAATCTGCCTGTAGTCTGCGGCGGCACACAAGATGAAAGAATAAAAATGAGCAGGCCAATAGATATGCAGCCTAATAACACCCTTTTAACCATAATACCGTCTCCTTATATTGCTGGAAATTTCTTGATAACCTTGACATTATTGCCGTCTAATCGTCTCCGTGATGCCCTCCTGTTTCCCCTTTCTCTTTTGACTTTCTATCTACTTCTTCCATATAGTATCTGGTGAGCAAATCTATATTTACCCCATATATCCTTATAGGATAAACCTCGCGCAGTTGTTTTACCCACTCCTTCATCTCTTTAGATACCTTTTCCCTCCATAACACATTTTTTATCTCATTGCTTACAGACTCAAACGGTTTTGGCATTCCGCTTTGTTTTTCCTCTACCTTTACAATAAAGGATACTTTTTCTTCCAGCCGAACCATGCCCATCTCTCCTGTTTGCAGGGAAAAGATGAGCCCATTCAATTTTGTGTCAGCCTCTCCTTCATTTATCCATCCTGAATCGCCGCCCATCTCAGCAGAGAGTATATCCTCAGATTCTTTCCTTGCTATGGCAGCAAATTCCTCGCCGGATTTGAGTCTCTCAAAGACCTCTTTTGCCTTATCCTCGCTGCTGAGCATAATAACACTAATCCTGGCGGAATCAGGTATGCTGTACCTTTTGACATTGGCATTATAATGCCCTTTTGCCTCTTCATCTGTAATATTTATAGGGTCAGCAATAAACTTTCTTATTGCCATGCCCAGCACATAGTCTTTGGTAAGCATTTCTGCCTTTTTCTTGATATGCGGCATTGAGGCATAACCCCTTGCTGCTGCCTCCTTCCTGGCAACTTCCAGAAACACCTTATCCTCTAATGCATGAGTTATCTTTCTCATGGCATATTCTGCAGGTGCATTTGATAAAAATGTCTTGTCTAGGGTATTTTTAAAATCCTTTATCTTTAGTTCCCAGCCTTCAAAACTGGCAATAACATCGTCCCCTTTGTCATCATCAGCAATGAATTTCTTAATATTCTCATCAACGAGGATATTGTATCTTATCTCTGCCTTCCATTTTATCTTTAGTTCCTCAAAAAAGGCATCCTTTCTGTTTTGCCTTGCCCTTCTTGAAAGCACACCTTTTAAATGCCTCTCCATTTCTTTTGTTAACGGAGATATTTCTTTATCCTTCTTTCTTGCAGTAACCTTTACAAGAGCCCATCCATCATCCATCTGCATAGGGCCCCTTACCTCATCCACAGCCATATCATAAATTATATCCGCTATCTGCCATGGAAATCTGCTCCATTTGAATTCAGGCAATCTGCCCCCCTTTAATGCATAAGGGTTTATAGAAACCTCTCTGGCAATGGCGCTGAAATCTTCTCCATTTTTTATCCTCTCAAGGACTTTATCTATCTGTGCCATGGTATATGTAGTTATAGTCCTGACCTCAAATGCCTCACCCATCTTTGAATACGCCTCTTTAATCTCATCATCAGTCACCTTGACCTTTGCCCCTATCTCGTTTTTATATAATTCCTCTGTTGCCTCTTTAACCACAACCTTATTCGCCATCTCCTTCAAAAGTTCATCCTTGTCAAACTCTGCCCTTAATCCTTCTGCAATCACCAGATGTTTATCTATGGTCTTTTCTAAAAAGTCTCTGACAGCGCCCTCGCCAGCCATCATAAGTTCATGCCCGCCATGTGTTGTCTTAAAGGTCTCCTCAATATCCTCAATGGTTATGGCTAACGGCATGTCTGCTCCCACTGTTGCCAGTGGTCTATACTTTAACTCCTCATATGTATAACTGCACCCGCTGATGAAAAGCAGAATAACTAATAATAAATACCTTTTCATATCATCTCCTCTTTTTTCATTTTTCACCTGAATTAAAATTTAAATCCCCCTCACCTTTGTCTTCTCCCCATGGGGGAGAGGTAGCCGCAGGCTTTATGCCTGCGCAAACGCACCCATAAAGGGTGCGGCTACCTTGCATTTTGCATTTTTAATTCTTATCATAATGTCCCCACCATCTCCTTTATTGCATTTGCCACTAACGGCACCATTGATTTTACTATGCCAAACTCTAAAACTATTTGAGTATCCTTGCCCCTCTTGAAACTATGACATGTCCAGATAATACTTCCATCCTCTCCTTCCCTTGCAGAAAGCATCCTTGCATACAATTCCACCTCAGGCAAGGTGGTTTCACTCTTCAAGCCCTCATTATAGGTTTCTACCGAACCTATAATAATGGCATCAACCTTTAGTTCCTTGCCCAGTTTTTTAATGCCTTCATAGTTGACCCCTCCATAAACCCATATGTTTCCTTCTATGACCTTCTCATCTGCCTCGCCCAACTCCACAACATCATATATGCCTGCCTTAAAGAGTTCTGTCACAAACACATTAGTAACAATCTTGGCTGATCCTGCCCTTTCAGTAAGGTTTTCAAAAGGCATTACTGCTACCCTTAACGGCGGACCTCCTTTCAATTCATCCTTTTTAAAGTAATCAACAACAGATGTT
>Ga0154468_171_pt1 | contig 20590 bp, 18 predicted proteins | sample RifGroC2_FD_115947 | JGI IMG/M metagenome (GOLD analysis project Ga0154468, IMG submission 115947) | Deltaproteobacteria bacterium GWC2_42_11 | reverse complement strand
GCGGCGGCAGCATATGGGGCGTTATAAATATTAACACCTCCTCCATTTTATCTTCTTTTGACTCATTTTTGAAAAGCCATCCGAGTACAGGAACATCTTTAAACCATGGTATGCCGGAATTTGAATCACCTTTCCTATGTTTGGTCAGCCCGGAAATTACTATGGTCTCGCCATCCTGTACAATCAAATTCGTTTCAGTCTGTTTTTTAATTATAAACGGATTGCCGTCTACAGTGCGTGTTGTGTCAACCTCATCTTTTTTTACAAATATCTTCATCTTTAAATTTTTTTCATCAATAACATGGGGGGTTATCTCAAGCCTGAGTACCGCATCCTCAAATTTTACCTCCCTGTTCCCATCCTTATCGACAGATACATATGGGACCTTTTCACCGTTTTCAGTAAATGCCTTCTGGTTGTCAAGTGTCATAATAGAAGGACTTGAGAGGATGTTTATCTTGCTGTCTTCCTGCAGGGCATTCAACTGCAGTTCTATAATGTCGCCGCCAATTTTGCCGAATATCAACCCGAGTGAACCGGACGCGCCTGAAGTTATAGAAGATGCAGGGAAATTTATGCCGAATCCGTGCCCGCTTATGCCGGCACTACCCTGGAGAGGGGTGTATGCCCCGCCTGTTGTGAGCGGGTTTGTGCCTACTGTTCCGCCTATACCGGCCGGGGTTACAAACAACTCATTTCCCCGAACCTTTGTTGACAGCATGCCTCCCCACTGGATACCCAGATTTCTGGCAGTATCTTTTGAGGTTTCGACTATATTTGCCTTTATGAGGATTTGCGACGTAGGTTTGTCAATCCTCTCTATAACAGGTATCATCTTGTTTAAATCATCCTGAACAGCCTGAATAATAAGTGAATTACTGTGCTCGTCCATCCTTACAGAGCCGCGTGTTATCTTACCATCTTTATCTTTTGTGAGAAACTCCTGCAGGTTTTCCTTGAGCGCCTTTGCGTCAGCATATTGAATATTAACCACCATGGTCCTGAGAGGTTCAACCCGTTTTACCTCCATCTCCTGGGTTATCTTCCTGTCGTTTATTGATGATACCTTCAGGTTATGCTCCATGTCTTCTATTGTTAAGACCCTTATAATGTTGCCCTCCCATTTATATGAGAGCCCATGCGCTTGCAGTATGCTCATAAAAGCCTGGTCCCATGGGACCTCTCTGAAATCAACGGTTATCTCACCCTTTATCTCGTTTCTTACAAAGATATTATGACCTACAGCGCGGGCAAGAGAACGGAGGACAGCCTTTACATCTGCCTGACGCATCTTGAGACTGACAAGGTTGGTTGGCAGCGGTCTGGCAGGCGCTGCCATTTTTTCCTCTGCCTTGGTTTTTTCATCTGACATTACTTCTGATATATTGATGACCCGTTTTTTTTGTGAAGGGGAATGTCCTTCGGATGTTTTTGCCATAGTTTCCCATTTTTCAAAGAGCGGATCTTTTTTTGCGTTCTTTTCACCGGCACAGCCCTGGAGCATGAGAACGCAAATAAAGATGACAGCCGTGCCAATTAACAGATAGTTTTTTTCATACAGACCTGTATGAGTCATAGTACCCTCCATTTTATTCCTGTAACAGGATGTCAAGTTCTTTATTCCCGGGTTTGTCTTCTATAACAATATTAGACCTTGAAATGCTTTTCAATATATACCCTTCTGATTCCAACCGCTCACCCTGCTCATACTCAGCGTCGTTTATGATTGCGATTTTCTTATTACCCAGTTCTATATAACCTGTATAATTGAAATTTACCTTTTGTTCAGGAACTTCCGCCTTTTCAGTTGATTTATACAGTTCCTCAAGTTCCTCGGCTGTTTTTTTGCCGGACTTTGGCGATGTCCATTCCTTGTATAACTTTTTTTCATAGAAGGGGTCGTTCTGCCATTCGGTTTCAGCACGGGCAACTATATTGTTGTCTAATTCAGATGACAGCCCTCCAGCAGAGCCTGCGGTTATATTTGCAATCAGGCTTTTAACATCGCTGAATTTTTTATCCGCACCCTTATCAGGTTTAGATGCCGTGCCGGTAAAATTATATATACCGTAAAAGACTGCAGCCAGCATCAGAGAGAAGAGGATTATCTCTTTTTTTGAAAGTTTTGGCATGCTTATTTTACCTGTTAATCAACTTGATACAAGAAATAGTTTTAAGTTAATGAAAGCCACACCTTTATCCTGAATTCTTTTGCATCAGGTGTCTGCTGGATATCTATCAGTTCTATGTGTTCCAGATATGGTATTTCACTAATGTGCATAAGGAGGTTGCGGAAATCAAAATATTCCCCTTTAAATGCCATACTTACCGATAAGGACTTGGAGCTGTCTGATAAGGACTTTAAGTCAGGCACAATGGATAAGGTTTCCAGTCCTGATTTTTTAGCCAGTTCCCTGAATGTTTCAAAGATTTGCGTGCTGTCCCCCTTTGATATCGCGCTTTTTTCAGGCATGGGGAGGGCAGGAGATTTTTTGCTTTCTATATCCTTAATAAGTGTTTGATATATCGGAAGGAGGTTTTTCTGTTCCTGGAGCAGAGACCGGGTTTCTTTTATTTTTTTATCAAACCCTGCAAGGGATATACTGTTGGGAATAATCCCAAGGACAATAAAAACAAGAACCCCCGAAAGGCATACCAGTAGATAGATAATGCTGTGTTTGGGTATTTTGATGTTCATCTTCTGTTCAGGCATAACTGTTCAACTGATTTTCATATTAATGGTAAAATGGAGTATATCACCATTCTTATGCGGTTCAAGATTACTCTTTTGAACATTGATACCGCTGAATATCGGTGAACTTTCCAGTTTCATAATATAACTGTACAAGTCAGATTCCAGCATATTGCGCTCACCAAGGACAATGCCGTCAATAAGTACATTTTCCGCTGTTTCTTTTGCCGGTATACCCGCAGCCTGTTCTTTTTTTACTCCTTCCTTGGTTTTCTCACCTGATACAGTACTCCCGAGATTTACCTTCAGATTTATCAAGCGTATGCTTTGCGGCGTGATTGCTGACAGTTCACTTATAACCGCCATTCCTGTGTACCTTTTACGGTATTCCTTCAGGACTGACTTTTGCCTGTTGATATGAGAGACCATCTGCATTATTGCGTTCTCGTCCATTGGTATATTTTGTTCAGATAACTGCTTCTCAATCTTTGCCAAAACAGCCTTTTTCTTGCCGAGGGCATTAACCTGATACATGAAGATTGCAGAGCAGATTAATGCTGCAGCAATAAATACTGCCAGAACAGAGCGATTGAAACGGGCAATATTCACCTTTTCCTTTTTATCTTTGTATGTGAAAAGCATGTTTGATGTATAATCATTACTTGAAAGGGCGATGCCTAATGCAGGTGCAAATGCGACCTTATCGGAAATGGCAAGGCTTTTTATGTCTGAAAATACTGGTGCAGAAGAACCCTGCATTGCCAGAGGGTCAAATACCTCGCTTTCTACGTCCAACTGGCTGCCGATATAATCAATTAGAGGTGTATAGCCGTTCATTACACCTGATATATAAATTTTTCTTACCTTTTCATTTTTAAGGTTCACAGTATAATGTTCAAAAGTCCTTTCTACCTGTCTGACCAGCCTTTCAAGGGCAGGAAGGACCATTTTAAAAATATCTTCTTTTTTGAAACCATAACCGGCATCCTTTTCTGTGAGGGGCTGATAGTCTGGACTCAGGCTGAAGAATATTTTCTGTGCCTGCTTCATATTAATGGGCACGCGATTATTGTCTGTTCCAGAGGCAACTTCTCTGCCCTCATCAATCATTTCTACCAGTGATTCAATCATACTGCTTGCCCCAGCCTTAATGCCGCGCGTCATAACAAGATTGCCATCTGCATAAATATCTATACGCGAGTGGTTATTGCCTATAAAAAGAGTTGCAATAGTTTCCTTCAGGGATGGGACCCATTTTGACCTGAATATATTCTGGATGGCAAAAGGTGCCGTTGATATCCCGATTAATGGGAATTCTATCTTTGAGAACAGTTTTTTCATCTCTTCTATTTCATATCGTGGAGCAGTGTATGCCATAACCAGCAGCTTTGGAACACCCTGCTCTATAATTTCCCCCCTAATCTCAAAATCAAGTATTGCTTCTTTCTCATCAAAAGGTTCTTCTTTTCTTACTGCCCAGAGCACAGCGTTTTCAACTTGTTTTTTTGCTGCCATCGGTATTTTAATATGGCGGATATTGACTCTTGCAGCAGATATGACAGCCCAGATTTCTTTCTTCTCCAGTGAATTACAGAACGCAGATATCTCCGATTTTAAGAAACCTGCGAATTCAGAGGTTTCTCTGTGAGCAGGGCTGTTTATGGGAACACATTTATAATCAAGGAGTTTCCATTTATTATCAGATGATCTGGTTGTTTTTACGAGCCGCAGGAAATTATGTCCGATGTCCACGCCTATTGTTACAGTCTTATATGGAGAAGTTGGTTTTTTTGCAGAAGGTTTTAATCCTTTTCCGGCGCCTGGAATATTAGAGCGGATTATTGTATTGTCCTCCACATTATAATCTTTCTTGCGGATAATGTTGAGGAGTTTTTCAGTAGATGTTATTTCAGATGAATGTTTTTTAAACACTTCTGTATCCTATAATTTTATCACTATTTTTTTAAATTATATGTAATTTATTATATATTTTGACATATTTGTCAAGAAAAATATCTTTTTGTTTTTGCAGAATAATTTTTATCCACTGCATGATTTTTCCCTTGACATTCTACATTTTGTAGAATATATTTAAACTATGAGGAAAAATTTAGGGGTAATAAGAGTAAATAAAAATAGTTTTGAAGGGGTGCTTGGCGCCCTTGAACAGGATATAATGGACGCACTCTGGACAAGAGGCGTATCATCCGGGAGGGAGGTTTTTGATATCCTTAAAACAAAAAGGGATATAGCCCTTACAACCGTATTGACTGTCATAGAAAGACTCACAAAAAAAACGCTTATAGAAAAGATAAAAGGCGATGCAACATATATTTACGCCCCTGTTTATTCCAAAGAAGAATTTACAAGATTAGTCTCAGCAGATATGTTGAAAAGGATTATGCGGTTTTCCACACCGCTTGCAGTTGCATCGTTTGTTGATGTTGTGGCAGATACTGACCCGAAGGAACTGGACAGGCTCTCAGAACTTATAAAGGCAAAAAAGAAGGAGATAAGCAGAAATGCCTGATGTATCTTTCATAATATTAAGATGCCTGAGTATATTGTCCGGTATCAGTGTTTTTCTTATATGGGCAGGGACTGGCATCATTATCATCGGATTTTTATACAGCCTTATAAAAAATATATGGATTCTCTTAAAGACAAATAAAAAGATAGACAAATTCCTTCTCAGGGATTACGGACTTAGCGCTCTCCTTATAGACGACGGCTCACTCTGCTTTGCATTTACAGCAGGACTTTTTTACCCAAAGATATACATTTCAAGAGGTCTTTTGGATTCGCTCACAAAGGACGAACTTAAGGCTGTATTCGTACACGAACTGCATCATAAGCGGAAGATGGACCCTTTGAAATTCTTCATATCTTCAATTATCAGAGATATGTTTTTCTATATCCCTGTGAGTAAGCATCTCTTAAAAATTTTCCATGCAATAAAAGAGAAGGCTGCTGATGACAGGGTTATATCTGTTACGCATAAACCTTTTGAACTTGCAAGCGCCATACTGAAGGTTTCTACCCATAATAGCGGTCTGCAGATGTCTGTATCAATAAAAGGCAAGGGGTTAGTTGAAGACAGGATAAAGAGGCTGGTAGGCGAAGACGCATCTGAAATGGTCATGCCGCCTTTCAAAACAATCCTGACAAGTATTTTTATGGTGATATTTTTATTATCCATACCATTTATGAGCGCCTATGGTTTTGACAAGAGGTGTGATGATAACAGGTGCAAGGTTACCCATCACCATAAGATAGGAAGTGATTGTAACCCTGTTGCAGGTGATATGGACTGTAATAAGCACTGCTATATGAAAGAAGTTATGTAAATTTTTTTATAATCAAATTCTACAGTCTGTAGAATAATAAACTTAAGGAGGAGGAATAAAAAATGAACAAGGGAATCGGGAGACAAAATATATTCAAAGGTGCGGCAGCGCTGGCATTTCTTCTGGCTTTAATTGCCTTCAAACCTGAAGCCAATGCTGAGATGAAGCGTTCGTCATCACAGAGCATGAAAGATATGAAAGAAGAGAAAGGTGATACGGTTACAGTGGACGGCGTTAAGGCAGCCTTTAAATTATCGCAGTCAATGAACATGATTGACATTGTTCTTTCTGATGCAAAGACAGGAAAGATAATAACAAAGGCAAAGGTAATGGGTGTGGTCACAAACCCTGACAGCACACAGCAGAAAAAGGAACTTGTAGGTATGAAGATGGGCGGCGATTATTCTTTTGGGAATACACTTGACCTATCTCAAAAAGGGGTTTATAAACTTGATGCAACTGCTGATACAGAAGGCAAAACAATAAAATTTTCATTCAAGTTTGAGGTAAAGTAAATGATAGGGTCAAGGGTCAAGGAGCAAGGGGCAAGGCAAAGGGCAAAGGGCAAAGGGCAGAGGGCAAAAACTCCATGCTCCATGCTCTATGCTCTATGCATCATACTGCTTACTGTTGCGGTGGGCATAGCCCACCCTACCCCTGTCTTTGCTGAAGAGCCTGTTTTCCTCAATGATTTGATTAAGTATGCTGCTGATAATAACCCGAAGATAAAGGCGGCAAAACTGGGATGGGCAAGGATGATACAAAAATATCCTCAGGCTGTTGCCCTTGAAGACCCGATGTTAAAATATTCATATCCGACGGAAAGGATGGAAACACGATACGAGTTAATGCTCAGTCAGAAGTTTCCGTTTCCCGGAAAACTTGGTCTGGAAGGGGATATGGTGGCAAAAGAAGTGGAGATGGCAAAGGCTATGTATGACAAAGAGGCAAGGGATGTCATAGTTGCTGTTAAGAAATCCTTTTATGAACTCTTTTATATTGACAATGCCATTGCCCTTACAGAACAGAATAAAAATGTGCTTGAGCATTTTACAAAGGTTGGAACAACGGACTATGCTTTAGATGCCACAGCGCTCAATGATGTGTTAAGGGCACAGTCCCAGTATGCACAGGTCTCTTATGACCTTATTTTATTAAAGGAGATGAGGGCTGCAGAGATGACCCGGCTTAATACCCTTTTAAACCGTGAGCCTGAACATAAAATAGAAGGTCTTGAGAAACCTCCTGTAAAGCCTTTTGAACATTCCCTTGATGACCTTTATAAATTGGCATCTAATAATGAAGATGTAAAGATAGCAGAGACAAAGATAAAGAAGGATGAGATTGGCGCCTCCATTTCAAAATATAAGTATCTCCCTGAATTTGAACTTGGGCTTAATTATAAGGACATAATGGAAACCTCAAGGGATGAAACTCTGGTTACATTTGGCATAAGCATTCCTTTGTGGTTTTCAAAGAATAAGGCTGCAAATGAAGAGGCAAGGATAAACCATGAGAAGAGCGTTCAGGAAAAGAATGCCATAAAAAACGAGGTGTATAATCAGATAAAAAATATCTATTTCAGAATAACAAACAGCGACAGGCTTGTGAAACTATACAGTTCATCACTTATACCTCAGGCACAAAGGTCAATGGAGATAGCAGAGACATGGTATAGGGAAAGGCAGGGGAGCCTTTCAGGCCTTTTGGAAACACAGGGCATATTTTATAATTTTCAGTTGGCTTATTACAGGGCTGTTGCAGATTATCTGAAAAATATTGCTGAGATGGAGATGGTGACAGGGAAGAGACTTTAATAAGGAGTGATGGCAATGAAGAATAAAATTACAATATTTATAATCCTGATGGCAACTTTGGTGGCATGGTGGGTTTTGCCCACCAATCAGAGGGGGAAACATACGGTGGGCATAGCCCTTCCTGTGAGCCTTCTGACTATTAAAGAGGCTTATGCAGGAGACTTTGACAGATTGCAAAAAGAACTCAATGACTACAGCGGCTCGGAGTATATGCGTGAAAACCTGATTAAACCTGTCCCTGCGGGTCTTGAGCAGGGGGGAAAAAGCCCTCATATAGAGGTTAAAGATGAGGGCGTAAAAGAGTTGAAAACCGTTGCAAAGCAACTTTCTGCAAGGAAGGTAAATGAAAAGAATAGGATAGACCTAACATTAATCAAGAACAGATTATTTGAACCTGATAAGGATTTGTGGGAGCGGCTGGATAATATGGAAGATTTCAGCAAATTGCTTTTAGAGGATTACACACTCAAGACTGTGCTTGCTGTCGGGATAAAAAACAATCTTGAGATACAGAGTTCATATAAATCCGCGCTTGCAGCAGTTGAAAGATATGACCAGGTAAGCAATCTTGATGAAATCCTCAACCAGTATGCGGTTTTTACAAAAAATCTTGATTTAAATATCGGCGAACCAATGATGTCCAATAAACCTGTAATTATGAATTTCCCGTTCCCGGGCATGCTTTCACTCAAGGGGAATATAGTTGAAAGGGATATTGAGACAGCAAGACTTGAACTTGAAAAGAGTGTGCAGGATATGGTCGTGATGATAAAGGAGACATATTACAAGACCGCCTATCTCTACGATGCAGTCAAGATAACAAATGATGTGCTTGGGATACTGCACCGGATGAAGGATGCGGTGAATGCTGTATATGTAACAGGAAAGGTGAGTATGAATGACATTATAAAGATACAGATGGAGATAGATAAAATGGAGACTGAACTTGCCTCTTTCAAAGAAGAAAGGAAAACTGTGCAGGTAAAACTCAATAAACTTTTGAACATAAGAGAAGATTTCATGCCAGAGAAGGTTGAGGAATTAAAACCTGTTGTTCTCACTTATGTAAAGGAAAACCTTTTTAAAAAAGGTGTATCTGAAAGAAATGAGATAAAAAAACTAACAAAAGAGATTGACAGGATGAGGCTTATGATAGAGATGGCTGAAAAACAGTTCTATCCTGATTTTACTCCGGGCTTCAGCATATTCCAGAACAGGATAATCAAACAGGTTGGTACAAGTGCAGAGGAGATGCCTTTTTCAGATATGCCGATGGTAAGGGGCGGCAACTGGTTCGGCAGGAATGACGCATACATAAGAGAGACAAAATTCAAATATCAGGCAATGAATAAGATGCTTGATGGTTTAAAAAACATGACAATCAGCGAAATAAACGATGCAGTTTACAGGTATGAAAATGCAGGCAGGTTTTATAAATTGTATGAATCCAAACTTGTTCCCAAATCCGAATTGACAGTGGATATAGCCGGCGCATTGTATGTGAACAGGAAGATAGATTTTATGGATTTAATAACATCGCAGGAACTATTTTTAAAGTACAGCCTGATGCTCAAGGAGTCTGTAAAAAATATGAATATAGAGGCGGTGAAAATAGAAAGGCTGGCAGGTGGGGAGTTGGAAGCAAGGGTCATGGGTCAAGGGTCAGGGGTCAGGGAAAAGAAAGAGGAGAAGGGAAAATGAAACACTCATGCCAACAATTTGGCACAAAGGAGAATGAAAATCTTATCATAGTTATAGCGGCTGTCTATCCCGCCTGCAAACCCGTTGCCTCTAAAAGCCTCCCATCCAGACGGTTTGCCAGCGGGATAAACAGCCGCTCGTGAGGTGTCTTCAAATGAGAAAAATTTTATTAGGTTTAATCATATCATTTTTAGGTCTTGCTGTAGTCGGTGCAGGGATATGGTGGTATGTGAATAAGTCAGGGGTTAAGAGTCAAGAGTCAGGAGTAGAAGCCAAAAAAGAGAGAAAAATATTATTCTATCGTCATCCTATGAACCCGTCTATCACTTCCCCCACGTCTCAAAAAGATGAAATGGGTATGGACTATATCCCTGTTTATAAAGAAGAGACGGAACAGGATGAGGTTATTGGCACTGTAAAACTAACACCTGAGAAGATTCAGAAAATCGGAGTAAAAATAGAAGAGGCAAAGGTTAGGACGCTTACACGCACAATAAGGACAGTCGGCAGGGTTGAGCATGATGAGTCAAGGGTCTTTAATATAAATACAAAGGTTGGCGGGTGGATAGAAAAACTCTATGTGAATAAGACTGATTTGATGGTGCATCCCGGTGGAAAACTCATTGAACTATACAGCCCTGAACTTGTTGCAGCACAGGAGGAGTATATACTTGCTGTAAGGGCAATGGAAAAGGGGAAAGAAAATGGCAGCATGAATTTTTTGAAGGATGCAGTTGTAGAGAGGCTTAAATACTGGGATATATCAGATAATGAGATTGAAAAACTCAAAAACGAAAAAAAGGTAAGACGCACAATAATTATCTATGCGCCTGTGCATGGCATTGTAACAGAGAAGATGGTTAATCAGGGGCAGAAGGTTGAGGCAGGCGAAACACTTTTTAAGATTATAGACCATTCAAGTGTATGGGTTTATGGCGAGGTTTATGAATATGAACTGCCATTTATAAAGATGGGGCAGAAGGCAAATATTATTCCATCATATACACCTCAGGATGTTTATACTGCAAGGATAAGCCACATCTACAGCCATTTCGGCACAGTAAGACATGAAACAGAAAACGGCATGGAGGAATCAAGGACTGCAAAGATAAGGTTTGACCTGCCTAATCCCGGACATAAACTCAAACTGGGTATGTATGTGAATATTGAACTTAAGGTTGATGTAGCATCTAATGCTGTATCTGTGCCTGAATCTGCTGTGATAGATACAGGTGTAAGACAGGCAGTGATTATTGATAAAGGCGACGGCAGGTTTGAACCCCGGGATATAAAGGTAGGTGCACAGGCAGACGGATATTATCAGATTATATCAGGTGTAAATGCAGGGGAGAGGGTTGTTACATCAGCAAACTTCCTGATAGATTCTGAAAGCAATCTAAAGGCAGCACTAAGCGGTATGACCTCTCATCAGCATGGTGGGGAAAAGAAGTAGCCGCAGGCTTTATGCCTGCGTTAAAACGCAACCGTAAAGGTTGCGGCTACTCCGCCTTGCATCTGTGCATTTTTGAGCGTGAATATTTTGAATGAAGAAAAAACACTGGCATCTAGCAAGTGAAATAAGACCATGCTAAACAAAATTATTGAACTCTCCATAAACAATAAACTCATCATCGTCCTTTTTACTGCATTCGCAGTCGGCTGGGGTGTTTGGGTTGTTTATAAAACGCCTATAGATGCGATCCCTGATTTGTCTGATGTTCAGGTCATTATCTATACAGAATATCCAGGGCAGGCGCCGCAGGTTGTTGAAGACCAGATAACATATCCTTTGACAACAGCAATGCTCGCTGTCCCGAAATCAAAGGTTGTAAGGGGTTATTCATTCTTTGGCGTCTCGTTTGTATATATCATCTTTGAGGATGGGACAGATATATACTGGGCAAGGTCAAGGGTTTTAGAATATCTGAACTTTGCATCAGGAAAACTTCCAAGGGGTGTAACGCCAACACTTGGTCCTGATGCAACAGGTGTTGGGTGGGTCTTTGAATACACAGTAGAAGGTAAGGGCTACAGCCTTGCTGAACTCAGGAGTATTCAGGACTGGTATGTTCGTTATCAACTTACAAAGGTTCCGGGTGTTTCAGAGGTTGCATCCATTGGTGGTTTTGTAAAACAGTATCAGGTGAACATAGACCCGAACCGCCTTGTAACCCATAATATATCCCTCAAGGATGTTGTAAGTTCGATAGAGATGAGCAACAGGGATGTTGGCGGCAGGGTTGTTGAGATGGGTGAAAAAGAATACATGGTAAGGGGTCTTGGTTATATAAAAGGCATCGCTGATATTGAAAATATAGTTTTAAAGGTTGACAGGGCAGGCACGCCAATCAGGATAAAGGATATTTCAAGGGTTGAACTTGGCCCTGATGAAAGAAGGGGGCTTGTTGAAAGGGATGGCGAGGGCGAGGTTGTAGGCGGTGTTGTTGTAATGCGTTTTGGTGAAAATGCCCTAAATGTCATACATGGCGTTAAACAAAAGATAAAAGAACTTGAGGCAGGGCTTCCGCCGGGTGTTAAGATAATCCCTGTTTATGACAGAAGCGATTTAATCCACAGGGCAATAGATACATTAAAGGAAAAACTCATAGAAGAGTCAATTGTTGTATCCCTTGTCTGCATCATATTCCTCCTTCATTTTAGATCTGCGCTTGTAGCGATATTGATGCTCCCGGTAGGGATACTCATCTCTTTGATTGTTATGTATTACATGAAACTCAATGCAAATATAATGAGTCTCGGCGGTATCGCAATAGCGATTGGCGCAATGATAGACGGCGCTATTGTGATGATAGAGAATGCGCACAAGCACATTGAAAGGGATAAAGGAAAGAAGGAGCATTGGCAGATAATCTTGGATGCCGCAAAGGAGGTTGGGCCGCCGTTATTCTTCTCACTCCTTATAATCACAGTATCATTCATGCCTGTATTTACACTTGAGGCACAGGAAGGGAGACTCTTCAAGCCTCTTGCATATACAAAGACATTTGCTATGGCAGCATCAAGTTTATTATCCCTCACACTTGTGCCTGCGCTCATGTTCTTTTTCATAAGGGGTCATATAATCCCTGAGCAGAAAAACCCTGTTACAAGGTTTATGATATGGATTTACAGACCAATAATAAGTCTTGTGCTTAAAAACAAAATCTTAACAATACTTGCTGCTGTAGTCATATTAGTAATCACATTCCTTCCGTTAAAAAAGATTGGCTCTGAATTCATGCCAACATTAAATGAAGGCACACTCATGTACATGCCTGTTACCCTGCCGGGTATTTCAATTACAAAAGCCGCTGAAATAATGCAGACACAGGATAAGATAATCAAAAGTTTTCCAGAGGTGGAATCTGTATTTGGAAAGGCTGGCAGGGCTTTAACAGCCACAGACCCTGCGCCGCTTGAGATGTTCGAGACTATTATAAATCTAAAGCCAGAAAAGGATTGGCGTCCGGGTATGACTCAGGAAAAACTTGTTGATGAGATGAACAAATCTCTGGAGATGCCGGGCGTAACAAATGCGTGGACAATGCCTATAAAGGCAAGGATAGACATGCTTGCAACAGGCATAAGGACACCTGTCGGGATAAAGGTGTTTGGCAAGAATCTTGAAATGCTGGAAAATATTGCACTTGAGGTTGAGTCAGCAGTAAAAGGCGTCCCTGGAACAGCAAGCGCATATGCAGAAAGGATTGTTGGCGGTTATTATGTTGATATAAAGATAAAGCGGGATGAGGCAGCAAGATACGGATTAAAGGTTGAGGATATACAGGCGGTTATTATGTCTGCAATAGGCGGAGAGAATATAACAACAACAGTTGAAGGGGTTGAGAGGTATCCTGTAAATGTCAGATATAAGAGGGAACTCAGGGACAATATGGATAAGATTGGAAGGGTATTGGTCCCAACAATGGGCGGACAGCATATACCGCTATCCCAGGTGGCAGACATTATCATAAAGAAGGGACCCCCTACAATCAGAACAGAAAATGCCCTTCTTACAACATGGATATTTGTGGATGTCAGAGGCAGGGACATCGGCAGTTATGTAAGTGATGCAAAAAAGGTCGTGGCAGAAAAGGTAAAATTCCCTTTAGGCTATTATATAACATGGAGCGGGCAGTATGAATATATGGAGAGGGCTTACCAAAAGTTAAAAGTTATTGTTCCCCTTACCCTTGCCATTATCTTTCTCCTTTTATACTTCAATTTCGGCAATGTAACTGAAACCATGATTGTTATGCTGTCCCTCCCTTTTTCTCTTGTGGGCGGCGTATGGCTTATGTATCTTTTGGGATATAATATGAGTATTGCGGTTGCTGTTGGTTTTATAGCGCTTGCAGGTGTTGCAGCAGAAACAGGGGTTATTATGCTCATATATCTTGACCATGCGTATAAAGAGTCAGAAGTCAGGAGTCAGAAGTCAGGAGTAAAAATGGCAATTAAAGATATTTGCGATGCTGTGATGGTTGGCGCTGTAGAAAGGGTCAGACCAAAGATGATGACTGTTGTCGCAATCATGGCAGGACTTTTACCAATCATGTGGGGCACGGGTACAGGTTCAGAGGTTATGAAGAGGATTGCTGCACCAATGGTCGGTGGCATGGTTTCTTCAACAATATTGACCTTGATTGTTATTCCAGCAATATATGTGCTGTGGAAGGGGTGGGGGATAAAAGGTCCACGCTGAAAAACGCCCCGACCCATTGCGGAGCAATGGATGCCCCGTGTGTTGTTGCTGTGGCTTCTTCGCTCACATACCTGTAGTTGCTCAATTTATTGAGCGTATTTAAAGACGCCGATAAATCGGCAAACTACAACGCCTTGCATCTGTGCGATTTTTGAGCGTGAACTAAAAACCATTAGATGAAATTTGTACTATAATTAACCCAAAAATAAACAGGAGGTGTTGAAAATGAAAAAGGTATTGATAGTAACAAGCATGTTTCTATTTGTTTTCATCAGTGCGAATATTTCCCATGCCTGCGAGATGATGGGCAGCGGCATGAAAGGCGGGATGATGGGAGGGCATAACCTGTGGTTTCATTATGGGGTGAGCCTCACACTTGAAAATGCTGATAAACTTGGGCTTGATGAAAAGCAGAAAAATGAATTGACTGGAATCAGGGACAAATACACAAAGGAAATCATAAGACTTGACGCTGAATCAAAGATTGCAGAAATGGATGTGAATAAACTGCTTGGAGAGGGTGATATTGATTTAGCAAATGTCAAGGATGCTGTTAAAAAGGCAGAGGATTTGCAGTCGCAGATTAGATATTTGCGAATAGAGGCATTTACAGAGGCAAGAAAGATTTTGACAAATGAGCAAAAAGAAAAATTAAAGAAACTTATAGAAATGCCGTCTATGCCTATGAAAAAAGAAGGAATGAAAGGCGGAATGATGGAGGGCATGGATTGCCCCATGATGAAAGATGGCATGATGGGAGGCATGGGTAAGGATAAGGGCAAGAAAATGGCAGGCAAAGAGGCGAAGGCACAGGGCTCTTCTATGACACAGGAACAGAAAGCAGGCGATGTGACTGTAATTGCCGTATTCAAAAACCCCGATAGTCTGGGCGGCAAGGATAAACTTGTTTTCAATATCAAATTTGATACGCATACAGTCAATCTTGATGCATTCAAGTTTAATGAAGGGATTGTTTTAAAGGATGACAAAGGCAATATTTATAAACCTGCATCAGTAAAAGAGACTGGCTCAGGGCATCACAGAGAGGCAGATGTCAAATTTAAAAATCCGGGCAAGGTTAAATCCATTGAACTAATTGTTAAGGATTTGGCAGGGGTAAAGGAAACAGTTTTCAAGTGGGAATTTTCTGAAGGGATGAAGATGTAGAAAGACAATGCAAACAGGAGAATATAAAATGAGAAAGATTTTATTGATATTGGCGCTAGTGTTTCTTGCCGTAAACGGGTGCGCAGCAGGAGGGACAAGCAGCAGAAGCAGTTATGGTTCAGGATCAGGCGGACACAGGCATTGATAAAGACAATACTTGAAGGATAGGTATGGAGACAGTAATATATCTTTTGCTGGCATTCACTGCCGGGTATGTGTCTATCATGTATTTTGGCGAGGCAGGCATGGTAACAGCGCTGGTTTTTCTGCTGACAGGTTTTGCATTATGCGGCGCAAGCGCATTCACTGCCCTTTATTCCAGATGGTGGGGTGAAAAGGGCGGGCAGCTCGCTACCATTGTTTTGAGGAATCTCACCGGCATTCCCTTGTGGTTTATAGGCGCTGTCCTTGCATGGCTTGCGCCATCATCATTTTTGTTTAGTCCCGACATAAAAGTTAAGTTGATTGCATGGTTTTTGATTATTGTCGGCTCTGTTCCATTCATTATGGGACACATTGAAATTGGCATGCCGACACATATGCCGTCTGTAAAGGATAAACTTGTTAGAACAGGGTTGTATGCCTATGTTCGTCATCCAATCTATGCCGGAGGCATTCTAATTATCACTGGCTCGGCATTATTAAAACCAACATCATCTTTTGTATTGGCTTGCGTCCTTGCATTTGGCTGGCTTATAATTCAGGCGCGGCTTGAAGAGATAGACTTGCAACAGCGTATGCCAGATTATAGAGATTATATGAAGCAGGTGCCGCGTTTTGTGCCAAAGCCTAAAATCCCCCTTCATTAGATGGGAGGGAACAAAATGGAGGGTGAAACAATGATAGAAATTGTCAAACATGTCAGGTACGGAATCTTGATTGGTCTTTTTGGAATTATCTTTGGCATTGGCTGGGCATTCTGGCTTGTGCTTGGACATGAAAGGATACATAAAAGCCTTGAGGAAAGGGCTGTTGAAAGAAAAGAGGTGCACAGTCTTATTCAACTATTAGAACCCAGTAATGCTCAAGCCAACACAACTACTAAAGCAGGGCAGAATGAACACGGTCATGCCCAATCTTCAAAGAATGAAGATACCCATCAGCATGCAGAGGAAGGAAAACCCAGTCAAAAAGATGAGCATATGCAGATGATGGGTGAAGGTGAGCATATGATGCCAGCCTCGGAAGAAGATAAACATCAGCGTAATGAAGGTATGCATGACAGCCCTATTATGGAACTTGCCCATAAAAGGATGGTAAGAGGTCATCTGCATGCAATGGGTCTCGGACTTGTTACCATTGTAATCTCTTTTCTTCTTGCCTTTACCAGCGCCTCTGACAGGATAAAAACCATAGTCCCTGTCCTTGCAGGGATTGGAGGGTTTGTCTATCCCTTTGCATGGATTGTAATGGGTTACAGGACGCCTGCCCTTGGAGCAGATGGTGCAGAGGCATCTGTAACAACCATTGCAGGGCCAGGAGTTTTGCTTGTCTTGATTGGAATTTCTACTGCAATTGTATTTCTTTTAAAGGATAGTTTTTCTAAGAGGTAGTATGCACGGTGAAAACATAGCATTTGCCTACGGTCTCTGGTCTCTTGTAATAGTTAATGTTGTGCTCTTTGTATTTTTTATCTTGAGTTTTCTAACCCCTGTAAAAAAGCAGGAGTGGCGCTCAATGGGCGTAACCATTGCGTTCTTTGTCGCCCTCTTTACAGAGATGTATGGTTTTCCGCTCACGATTTATATACTCACAGGCATCCTCGGAAGCCAATATCCTGCCTTAAATCCATTCTCCCATGCAAGCGGACATCTCTGGCTTACATTCTTTGGCGGCGGGGCAGCAATGATGACAGTCATACATATAATAAGCAATGGTTTGACGCTCATAGGTTTTGTAATAATGTGGAATGGCTGGAAATTGATACACGGCGCCAAAGGCGGACTTGTAAAAGATGGCCCTTATGCGTATGTGAGACATCCTCAATATTCAGGGCTTTTTCTCATTATGATAGGAATGCTGATTCAGTGGCCGACTGTCATAACAGCACTTATGTTTCCCGTTCTTGTTTTTGTCTATTACAGATTATCAAAAAGGGAAGAGGTAGAGATGCTCAAGACATTCGGAGATGAGTATAAACAGTATATGGAAAAAGTTCCGATGTTCATTCCAAAGATTGGGGAATGAGGAGGATTTATGGAGACAGTAATATATTTCATAGTAATAGGACTGCTCTTTTATTTTATGATGAAGGGATGCTGCGGCGGAGGGCATAGCCACGAGAAGTCAGAAAAAGAAGAACACGAAACACATGGCGGACATGGAGGCCACGGTGAAACAAAGACAGATGAAAAGAAAAAGGGGTGCTGTTAAAAATTTAAGGAGGCTCTATGGATATAACAAAACCGCTCAATATCAAAGTTATTGGCATATCTCTCGGTTCTTTTCTCTCCATAACATTTATACTCTGTGTTGTTTATGATTTGATTTTTCCTGAAGCCGCAATGTATCAGTCATGGATACGGCTGCTTCCCGGTTTTAAATGGCTGACATTGGGGAGTTTCTTTCTCGGCATGATAGAGAGTTTCCTTTACGGCATCTATATTGCGCTGGTGTTTGTGCCGCTTTACAATCTTTTTAATGGATTGGTCGGAAAGGATGACTAATGAAATTGAAATAGTCGGCACGGGACCTGCAGGACTTGTGGCAGGAATAAATCTTGCGAAGGCAGGTTATAGGGTAACTATTTATGAGGAAAAGCCAGATGTGGGGCATAGGTTTAACGGCGATTTTCAGGGGCTTGAAAACTGGAGTTCAGAAGAGGATGTTACTGTTCTTCTGGAGCGGTTTGGTGTCTATAACAAAGTTTGTATAGAGTACATCTGCCAGCCGTATAACAAACTTGTAATCTTTGATGCGAATCTTAATAAAACTGTTTTGCAGTCAGAAAGGCCGTTTTTCTATCTTGTTCAGCGGGGCGGCTGGCCCGGCTGTCTTGACTACGGCCTGATGGAACAGGCAGTCCAGTCCGGGGTTGAAATTGTTTTCAATAAACGTGTTGACAAACTTGAAAAAGGCGGCATTATCGGCATTGGCCCAAGGGCAGCAGATGCAATTGCAAAGGGGATTGTGTTTAATACCAATATGAAAGACACTGCAGCAGCTATTCTTGACGACAGGCTTGCGCCAAAGGGCTATGCGTATCTCCTGGTTCATAGAGGCAAGGCAACAATGGCAACCTGTATGTTTAAAGATTTTAAAAGAGAGAAGGAATGTTTTGAAAGAACTGTTGAGACATTTAAAAAGGTTTTTCTGAGCCTTGATATAACAAATGCAAAGGAATTTGGCGGATATGGAAATTTTTTCTTTGACAAACCTGCATTTGAGAATGGCAAATATTATGTCGGAGAGGCATCAGGGCTTCAGGACTGTCTTTTTGGCTTTGGAATGAGATATGCAATTATGTCAGGACTTTTTGCGGCAAAGAGTATTATAGAAAAAATGGATTATACAGCATTACTCAAAGGTGAGTTAGAGCCAATGCAGAAGACATCCCTTGCAAACCGTCTTATTTTTGAGAGATTAGGAAACAGGGGCTACACATATTTTATAAACCATCTTGCAAAGGGTAATGCTGTTGAAAAAATCAGGAGGCAATACAACCCGTCATTTTTGAAAACTCTCTTGTATCCTTTTGCAAGTTGGAAATATAAAAGCAGACTTGTTGATAAGGGCTGCCACGGTGAAGGCTGCGCCTGTGTCTGGTGCAGGTGCAGAAAGGATGAGGTATGTCAAGAAATTTGAAATGCAAATGCCGGATATATTGGTGTCAAGGGGTTAATGTGTCGAAATATCAGAGCAAAGAACTTTGGCTCTGTAACTTTTTGATACATGGACTCTCACAAAACGGAGGTAAATAATATGTCATTAGACCCAATATGCGGGATGGATGTAGAGCCGAAAAAAGCGGCAGGGAGTTCTGTTTATAAAGGGGAGACGATTTATTTTTGCTCCCTTCATTGCAAGGAAAAGTTTGATGCCAACCCTGATGCTCACATGCAGTCTGCAAAATCAGATAAAGGGATGGTTTCGGAAGCGAATGCCCATGAGATGGCAAAAGACCCTATCTGCGGGATGGTGGTGGATAAACATAAATCTCTCAAAACAGAAGTTGGCGGCAGGACATATTATTTTTGCAGTGAAGGATGTTTAAGGACATTTGAGGCGCCTGAGGCAGAACTGAAAAGCCTAAAGAAAAGGGTGTCCATTGCAATGATGGGTGTCCTTGCCATTGCCCTATTAAGGGCAGGATTTTTCCTTGGTCTTGCAACAGGCGCAACAATTGTTACATGGGCGCCTATTCCGCAGCTTCCATGGTTTACATGGGGTGTATGGCTATTTATCCTTGTAACCCCTGTCCAGTTTATAGGCGGCTGGAGTTTTTACAAAGGTTCTTACAATGCCATAAAAAACAGGATGATAAACATGGACATCCTGATTGCGCTCGGGACAACAGTTGCGTATATCTATTCAGTCATCGTGATATTTGCCCCTGATATTCTGCCTGTAAAGGTTCTGGAGAGGGATGTATATTTTGAGGTCTCTGCTGTTATCATTGCATTTGTCCTTCTTGGAAAATATATGGAGGAGATTATAAAAAAGAGGTCTTCTGCCGCTGTTCGAAAACTCATGGATTTAAAGCCTCAGACCGCAAGGGTGATAAAGTCGGTCAGGAGTCAGGAGTCAGGAGTCAGGAGTGAAGAAGTGGAAATTCCAGCTGAGATGGTTCAGATAGATGATATTGTTGTTGTCCGACCGGGAGAGAAAATCCCTGCAGACGGTGTTGTCATAGAAGGCTCGTCTGCTGTGGATGAGAAGATGATAACAGGTGAGAGCATACCTGTTGAGAAAAAGGCAGGAGATAAGGTTATCGGTGCTACAATAAATAAAACAGGGATGTTTAAGTTCAAGGCAAAAAAGGTCGGCGCAGAGACAACACTCTCTCAGATTATAAAGATGGTAGAGGAGGCGCAAGTCTCATCTGCGCCGATTCAGAGGATTGCAGATAAGGTTACGGGCTATTTTGCGCCTGCTGTTGTTATTGCAGCGGGTCTGTCGTTTGTCGGCTGGTGGATTTCAGGCGATTTCCCTCAGGCTCTTC